>Ga0265313_10001800_pt1 | contig 19593 bp, 20 predicted proteins | sample 4123metaG_FD_203122 | JGI IMG/M metagenome (GOLD analysis project Ga0265313, IMG submission 203122) | Rhizosphere microbial communities from Carex aquatilis grown in University of Washington, Seatle, WA, United States - 4-1-23 metaG | ecosystem: Host-associated > Plants > Roots > Rhizosphere >...
CAATGCCCGACAGCACCATCACGCGCGCCCATCTCGCCGAGGCGGTTTATCAGGAAGTCGGCCTCTCGCGTAATGAATCGGCCGAGCTGGTGGAGGCGGTCCTGAACGAAATGTCCGAGGCCCTGAAGCGGGGCGAGACGGTCAAGATCTCTTCCTTCGGCAGCTTCTTCGTCCGCCTCAAGGGCCAGCGCATAGGCCGCAACCCCAAGACCGGTCAGGAGGTACCCATCAAGCCTCGCCGGGTTCTTGTGTTCCGCGCCTCCCATGTGCTGAAGAGCCGCGTCAACGGTGCGGCATCTTGAGCGCGCCAGTCTCGGCCAAGCAACCGAAGCAGCAGGATCAGCCGGCTGAATTGCGGCCGGCGCAACCAGCGCGCAAACTCGAAAAATCGGCAAGCGCGTTTCGCACCATCAGCGAAGTAGCCGATGAACTTGAAGTGCCGCAGCATGTGCTGCGCTTCTGGGAAACCAAGTTTCCCCAGGTTCGACCGCTGAAGCGGGGCGGCGGCCGGCGCTATTATCGGCCCGAGGATGTCGAGCTGTTGCGCCAGATCCGCAGTCTGCTCTATCACGAGGGCTATACCATCAAGGGCGTGCAGCGCCTGATGCGCGAGGGCTCCCTGAAGGAGCGCGTCGAATCCCTCGAAGGCGATGCGGTCGATATCAGCCAGTTGAGCGAGGCGGACAGGCGGCGCCGGGAAATCACCCAGGCGATCGCCCAGCTGACGTCCTTGCGCGACCGGCTGCTCGCCCTGCTGGAGCCCTAAACCGGCAAAGCCGCGATTGCCTGCCGCCTCGGCGGCGGGTATATACGAGCGGCGTCGGCGGAAGCGAGCCCCAGCCCCGAAACGCCGGCGCCGTCCTTTAAGAGAACCAGTCGGAGCGTGGCGCAGCCTGGTAGCGCACCAGCATGGGGCGCTGGGGGTCGCGGGTTCAAATCCCGCCGCTCCGACCATTTCATCCCCTTTGTCGCAGAGAGAGACGCCGGATCACCGGCGTTTCGGCGCGGACGGAGTTCGGCGTGGCGGAACAGGACATCATTGCGACCGAGCGCCTGGTCTTGCGCCGGTTCCGCGCCGAGGATGCTTCGGCGTTCCACGAAATCATGAGCAATGCCAAGGTGATGCGCTATTGGTCGACGCCGCCCCATGAGTGCCTCGCGGAGACGGAGCGCTGGATCGCGGCGACCATCGAGGCGGTCAGGTCGGGCCGCGGCGATGACTTCGTGGTCGTCCATGATGGCAAGATAATCGGCAAGGCGGGATTGTGGGCGGACAATGAGCTGGGGATGATCTTTGCGCCAAGCGTCTGGGGCCAAGGCTATGCCAGAGAGGCAGTCGCCGCTGTGATCGCGCGCGCGTTCGAGAGCGGTTTGAATGCGATCACGGCCGATGTCGATCCCCGCAATGTCCTGTCGCTGCGCCTGCTTCGGAAGCTGGGCTTTGTCGAAACCGGCTCGGCGGAACGGACCCTGCTCATCGGCAAAGAATGGGTCGACAGCATCTATCTCGAACTAAGAGCGGTTTAGTTCGCCTTGTAGATCCCGCAGCCGAATACGTAGCCGCCGTAGAGGACGACCCAACTCGATTTCGACTCTTCCTTGTTGGTCGCGGGATTGATGCGCTTGTAGTCCACCCAGGCACCTTCGGCCGTGGCGCGATCCTCCATCTCATTGCCAAAGGCCTTGCCGTCGCTGTCGACCAGGGTCGCGACCGCGAGGCCGACGCGCTTCTGGTCGGCGGCCTGGACGACGATCCGGGCCGCAGGCCCGATACTGAAGACGAAGATGTATAGGTCGCTTTTGAGGAAACCGGTCGCGGCACCTTGTTGCATGATCGGGAAGGCGGCCTCTCCTTTGGCAGCGAACAGCGCCATTGCCTTGGCGACCATGGCCTGAGCTTGCTCCGGCGTGCCACGCTCTTCGGCGCGGGCTGAACCGGGAGACAGCAGCAATCCGGCGGCGGCGAATAGACCGAGCCGGCCCAGCAGAGACCTGCGGTCAATCACGACAATCTCCTTAAGGCCCAACCGAAGTGGCGCCGCGGACAGGAGCCTAAGTCGCGGCAGCGATGGAACGGCCGGCGGAGGTCAGTTTGCAGACCAGCCAGTCGGGCTTTAGAGGATTCGCGAACCAAGGCTCGGCCCAACCCTGGGCGATGCAGCTGCGCACCGTCTGCTCGCTGACCCGCTGGCCCCAATTGTCGAACAGGGGAAGCTTGCCGCCCGGCTGACTGAGACCGCGGCGAAGCCATTTGAGCTGTGCCGGGGAAGGGGACGAATGCTGGTCGGCGCTAGGCGCACGATCGCGCGGTGTTTCGCTCCTGGCAGGCAATGCAGTCCCCATGCGGTTCATAGTAGATGAAAGGAATCTCTCCGAGAAGGCGAAATCTCAACGATAATTAGGAATCTGTCCCCATGAAGATTCGCCCCAGTGCCAAGCTTTATTGGCCCTGCGGTAGCGTGCCCCGTTCCGGACCCGTCGCAGATCGCCAAAGCAGATAAATCGACACCATATCAATGGCTTGTCGTTTAGGCTCGTATTTTCCATAATATACATTATGCGATATATGGATCGTCCGGCAGACAGCCGCCCAAGCGCCGGGATATGCTCCTCGAGCCGTCCCTCATTACCCGAGCCCATCATGCAGCAGCCCGACACCCGACCGATTGAGGCCGACGCCATTCTCGATGCAACCCGCCCCTTTGAGCGCCTCATCTCGATCATGGCCCGGCTGCGCGACCCGGTCCGAGGTTGCCCCTGGGATGTCGAGCAGACCTTCGCCACGATCGCGCCTTACACCATCGAAGAAGCCTACGAGGTGGCCGACGCCATCCAGCAAGGCGACCTGGCTTCACTCTGCGAGGAGCTCGGCGATCTCCTGCTGCAGGTCGTCTTTCATGCGCGCATGGCCGAGGAAGCGGGCGCCTTCGACATCGAAGACGTGGCTCGGGCCATTGGCGACAAGATGATCGTCCGCCATCCTCACGTATTCGCCGATGCCAGCATCGCCGACGCTGGCGCCCAGACGCTGGCCTGGGAGGCCCAGAAGGCAAGCGAGCGCAAGGCCATGGCGGCGGGCCGCCGAGCCGGCGCGCTGGACGGCGTCCCGACTGGGCTGCCCGCCCTCACCCGCGCCATCAAGCTCCAGAAGCGTGCGGCACGGGCCGGTTTCGATTGGCAGGCCGAATCCGCAGTTGTGCAAATCAAGGAAAAGCTTGCCGAAGAAGTCGCCGAAATCGAGTCTGCGCGCCTCAGCGGCAGCCGCCTGGCCATAGAGGACGAGTGCGGCGACCTGCTGTTCGTCTGCGTCAATCTGCTGCGCCATCTGGACGTTGATCCGGAGGCTGCGCTCAGGAGCACCAACGCCAAATTCGAGCGGCGCTTCCGTGCGGTCGAGGCCAAGATGGCCGATGAGGGCGTCGCAGATTTGGCCGAGGCAGGCCTCGACCGGCTCGAAGCCGCCTGGCAGGCGGCCAAGGCCGACGAGCGTCGATAAGGATGAGGACGGCAGCCGGCGGCCATGATCTCGTCGTGGGCGGCACCGGCATGCTGTCCCAGCTATGCGTGGAGCTTGCCCGCACCGGCCGAAAGGTCTCGGTGCTGGCACGCGATCCCGGCCGCCTTCAAAGGCTGGCCGACGCGGAGTCCGCCATCCACCCCGTACCCGCCGACTACACTGACGCCCAAGCGATTGAGCGAGCGCTCAGCGCCGCAATCCGTCGCAGAGGGGCCATCGAGCGGGCTATCTGCTGGATCCACGACACGGCGCCCGCGGCGCCGCTGGCCATCGCCACGCATGTCGGCAGCGTCTATTGCCACGTGTTGGGCAGCGCTGCGGCCAACCCTGCCGCGCCGGAGATACTCGCCCGCTGGCGCGCGCAGTTCGCCGCGTTGCCGGGTCTGGACTACCGGATTGTCGTGCTCGGATTCGTACCGGGGCGTTCGCCGGGCGCCTCGCGCTGGCTGACCGACAGGGAAATTTGCCAGGGCGTCGGCCGGGCCCTCACCGTGGGCGGGCCGATCTCCGTCGTCGGTGCGGTAGAGCCCTGGTCGGCGCGGCCCTGACTCCCCTCGCCTCCCGCGGGTCGTTGGCGTCAGCCGCTGACGTCAATCGTTGGCGAGCAGATGCATCAGGCTTGAGGTGTCCCAACGCCTGCCGCCGCGCGCCTGAACCTGGGCGTAGAACTGGTCGACGAGAGCGGTGGCTGGCAGGCGTGCGCCGTTGCGCTTGGCCTCGGCGAGACAGATCGCGAGATCCTTGCGCATCCAGTCCACGGCGAAGCCGAAATCGAACTTGCCGGCAAGCATGGTATGGGCGCGGTTATCCATCTGCCAGCTCTGGGCCGCACCCTTGGAGATGGTCTCGATCAGCTTCTGACCGTCGAGCCCGGCGCGAGCGGCGAAATTCATGCCTTCGGCAAGGCCCTGGAGCAGACCGGCGATACAGATCTGGTTCACCATCTTGGCAAGCTGCCCTGCCCCGTTCGGCCCCAAGAGCACGCAGGCCCTGGCATACGAATCGATCACCGGCTTCGCTCTGTCGAAAATCTCGGGCTTGCCGCCCGTCATGACCGTGAGCTTGCCGTTCTCGGCCCCCGCCTGACCGCCGGAAACGGGCGCGTCGAGGAAGGCCGCACCCGCGTTCGTCGCCTCGTCGGCCAGCTCGCGCGCAAGCTCGGCCGATGCCGTGGTGTGGTCCACCAGCACGGCGCCCTTGCCCATGCCCGCGAGGGCACCGGATTTGCCATGGACGACGCTGCGGACGTCATCGTCATTGCCGACGCACACGAAAACGAAGTCCGCCCCATGAGCCGCTTCGGCGGGGCTCGCGGCCGCGCGGCCGCCATGCTTGGCAACCCAGGCCTCCGCCCGCGCGCGCGTCCGGTTGAACACGACGACATCGTGGCCATTGGCCTTGAGATGCCCGGCCATGGGGAATCCCATCACGCCGAGGCCTATGAAGGCGGTCTTCGCCATTCCGGACTCCTCCCTTGCTTCACGGTTCGATCAAGCGGTCGTACAGGGCCTGCCAACTCGGCCGATCGGGGGCCAGCAGCAGCGCCGGCGCCGTGATCCGATCCGGCTGGTAGCCGCCTCCGTCCACATAGGCGTTGTATCCACCTGCCTCACCGTGGATCAAGACTCCCGCTGCATGATCCCAGGGCATCAGCTTGGTGAACAGGGCGAAATGCATCTCGCCGCTCGCAATGCGCAGGTATTCCGAAGCGGCACAGCGCCGGCTCTTGAGCGCGTGCACGCGCTCGCGGCGCTGTTGTGCCCGCCGGCCCAGCTCCTGATCGCCATAGAAGCCGGCCAGCAGGACGCCGCTCAGTTGCGCCGGATCGCTCGGCGCAGCCGCAACGCCAAGGCGGCCACCGTTCATCCAGGCCCCGGAACCGGTCTCGGCGGTGGCCATGCGGCCACCCACCGGATCGTAGATCCAGCCGGCCACCCCACGCCTGCCGGCGACCAGGGCCACCATCACGCCGAAATCGCCCTTGGCTTGGGCGAAATTCGATGTCCCGTCCACGGGATCGATGATCCAAACGGGATGGTCGGTCGCCAGCCTGTGCAGGACCGCGCCGTCGCGCGCCGCGGCCTCCTCGCCGACGACGACGGACCCAGGCAAGAGATCTTGCAGCAGCGCGGTCAGCCGATGCTCCATCGCCTCGTCGGCGACGGTGACGAGGTCGCCGGGCCCCTTCTCCCGCACGTCGCCGGCGGCGAGCTTGGCGTAGCGAGGCAGGATCTCTTCCGCGGCGGCCTCGACGATGAGGCGGGAGACCCGGTCGATGTCGACGGCAAGGCTCATGCCTGCCGTTGCATGTGCTCAAAGCGCGCCCGTTCTTCCGGCGTGATGCTGACCGTGAGATAGGCGAATTTTTCGTCGTCGCGGCGCTCCAGCACCGTCCCGTGGCTGTAGAGCCATGCGATCGCTCCGCCATCGCCATGCTGCATGCGAAAGCGGGCGACGTTCCGCCCGCTCGCAAGGCGCCGGTCGATCTCGGTCAAGACCGCGTCCAGCCCCTCACCGGTCACAGCCGAGATCGGCAATCGATCGCCGTCGCGGGACTGGGCGAACAGCGCCGCCCGTGCCTCGGGCGTCAGAAGATCGATCTTGTTCAAGAGTTCGATCGGGCCCTGGCTGCCGCCCGTGGAAATGTCGAGATCCTGCAAGACGCCGGCCACATCCGCCGCCTGGGCCGCGCTATCCGGATGGGCAGCATCGCGAACGTGGAGGATGAGATCGGATTCGACCACCTCCTCAAGCGTCGCCCGGAAGGCGGCCACCAGAGTGGTCGGCAGATCGGAGATGAAGCCGACGGTGTCGGAAAGCGCGATGCTGCGCCCCGAGGGAAGCTTCATTGTGCGGATGGTCGGATCGAGGGTGGCGAAGAGCTGGTCCCGGGCGGTGACGGCCGAACGGGTGAGTGCATTGAACAGGGTCGACTTGCCGGCATTGGTGTAGCCGACCAAGGCCACGACCGGCAGCGGCACGCGTTTGCGCCCCTTGCGATGAAGACCGCGGGTGCGCTTCACGTCCTCCAGTTCTCTCTTCAGCTTGGCAATCCGCTGCTCGATCAGGCGCCGGTCGATTTCGAGCTGGCTTTCGCCCGGGCCGCCCAGGAAGCCAAAGCCGCCGCGCTGGCGCTCGAGGTGGGTCCAGGATCGCACCAGCCTGCTTCGCTGATAGCTGAGCGCGGCCAGCTCCACCTGGAGCTTGCCTTCCGCCGTGCGGGCGCGGGCACCGAATATCTCGAGGATGAGCCCCGTCCGGTCGATGACCTTGCAGCTCCACGCCTTCTCGAGATTGCGCTGCTGCACAGGCGAAAGCGGCCAGTCGATGACCGTGAGCCCGATTTCCTCGGCCGCGATCAGCTCCTTGAAGCTTGCCACCGACCCGCTGCCCAGCAGCGTCGCGGGCCGCGGTTCGGCGACGCGCACCGCCTCGCCACGGACGACATCGAGTTCGATCGCCCGAGCAAGGCCGACCGCCTCGGCAAGCCGGGCTTCGGGTGCGCGCGGGCCGTCGGGCTTGCCGCGAAGGCTCGGGCTGAGGACGAGAGTGCGCGTGGCCGGCGCAGGCGCGGCCTTGGCGTCAGTCATCGACGCCCGTTGTTCGTCATGGCCGAGCGGGCGTCATGGCCGGGAAGACTTCGTCACTCTGCTTCCTCTTCCTTGACGCCCTCGAAGAGCTGGATCGGCGTTGCCGGCATGACCGTCGAGATGGCGTGCTTGTACACCAGTTGCGAATGAGCGTCGCGGCGCAGCAGCACCGAGAAATTATCGAACCAGGTGATGATGCCCTGAAGCTTCACCCCGCTGATCAAATAGACCGTCACAGGCGTCTTGTTCTTGCGCACGTTGTTGAGGAAAACATCCTGTACGTTCTGAGTCTTGGCGGTGGTCATCGGATCCCTCCTTTCTTGGCCTTATTGTGGGGCCCGTTGAGCGAAAGCGGCCGGCTCCGTGCCGGCGCGGCGTTTGCCTATCATAGAATCGCGGCTGGCAAAACCCCGACATCGCCGAGCTGCCGGCCGAGTGCGGCGCAGTCGAGCAGATGCAGAGCCGGCGGACAACCGGCGAACTCGCCGGGCGCCAGGGGCTCGCGTCGGAGCAGCACCGGATGGCAACGGGCATTGATGGCGCAGACCATGTCTATATCGGCATCGCCGACGAACCAGACATCGGTGCCCCGAGCGATGCCGCTGCCCTTGAGAGCCATGTCGACCGGCGCCACGTCCGGCTTGTCGGCCGGCGCGTCGGCGGCACCGATCAGCTGCGCGAAATGGCCGGTCCAGCCGAGCCGCTCGGCTTCCAGGCGCAGGAACCGTCCGCGCTTGTTGCTGACCACGGCAAGGTAGAGGTCGCTTCGGGCGAGGCCCGCCAGAAGCGCGCCCGCTCCCGGCATCTCGGCCAGGCTCTCTAGGTGACGCTGGGCGAAATGATCGGTGAAGATGCGCCCGGCTTCCTTGGCCCGGTCTCCGAAAAGGCGAGGAAAGCCATCGCGCAGTGACGCGCGCGTGCGAGCCTTGGTTTCCGCCAGGGTCCAAGCGGGCATGTCGAAGGCGGCGAAGACGGCGTTCATCGCCTCGGCGATCACCGCCCAATTGTCGACCAGCGTATTGTCCCAATCGAACAGGATGGCGCGCGGGCGCGGCGTCATGCCGACTGCCTCTCGACATGGGCGATGATCCGCCGGCGCAACTCCCGCGTCACCGGCCCGACGCGCCCGTCTCCCACGGCAACCCCGTCGATCCGGGTGACCGGCAGGAGAAAGCTGCTGCTGCTGGTGAGGAACGCCTCTCGCGCCGCATGGGCCTCGGCCACGCTGAACGCTCGCTCCGCCAGGCGTGCGTCGAGCCCCTCGAGCAGGCCGAGCAGCGAACCGCGCACGATGCCGGCCAGGATCCCGGTATCGAGGGGCCGCGTCACCAGCTCGCCGGCCGCGGTCACGATCCAGGCGTTGGTGCTGGTACCCTCGGTGACGAAGCCGTTGGCGTCCACCTGCCAGGCCTCGAAGGCGCCCTGCTCCACTGCCCCCTGTTTGCCGAGGATGTTGGCCAGCAGCGATACCGACTTGATGTCGCTGCGCCGCCAGCGGATGTCCGGCGTGGTGACCACGGCAACTCCGTTCTCCAGCTGCTCGCGCGGCACATCCTTCAGACGCTTGGCGGTCGCCACCAGGCTGGTCCGGGCCGCGGCCGGAAACTTGTGGTCGCGCGGCGCCACGCCACGGGTGGCCTGAAAGTAGACGAGTCCGTTCACGATCCCGTTTCGCGCCAGCAGCTCGCCCAGCACCAGGTAAAGAGCCGCGCGCGACATCGGCGCCGCGATGCGCAGCGCCTTCAGCGAGCGCTCGAAACGGTCGAGATGGGGCTCGGCATCGATCAGCTTGCCGCGATGGACGTGGATGACTTCGTAGACGCCGTCGGCGAACTGATAGCCCCGATCCTCGATGTGGACGCAGGCGGCCCCATGCGGCAGATAGCGGCCGTTGACATAAGCGACGCGGGGCATCGAAGAGCTAGGCCTCGCCCCTTTCCGACCGGTCGGCGGAGGTTATGCCGAGCGCGCGGAGCTTGCGGTGGAGGGCCGAGCGTTCCATGCCGATGAAGGCCGCCGTCTTCGAGATATTGCCCCCGAAACGGCTCACCTGGGCGTCGAGATAGCGGCGCTCGAACACTTCGCGGGCCTCGCGCAGAGGCAGCGACATCATCTCCGCCCCATCGTTGCCGCGCAGAGGCGATGGCGCGATGGCGCCGATGTCCGGCGGCAGCATATCGGCCCGGATCGCCTCTCCCGGCTCGCCTGGCGCCATGATGAGCAGCCAATCGACGACGTTGCGCAGCTGGCGCACGTTGCCCGGCCAGTCATAGGCCTGTAGCCAGGCGAGCGCGTCGGGACCGATGCGCCGCGCCGGCAGGCCGGCGATCTCCGCCGAGCGAGCCATGAAATACTCCAGCAGGAAGGGGATGTCCTCGCGCCGTTCGCGCAGGCTTGGCATCCGGATCGGGACCACATTCAGGCGATAGAACAAGTCCTGGCGGAAGCGGCCGGCCTGCATCTCTCCGGCCAGGTCGCGGTTGGTCGAAGCGATCACCCGCACGTCGACCTCGACCCTGGTCGCCCCGCCGACGCGCTCGAAGGTCTGTTCCTGGAGAACGCGAACGATCTTGCCCTGGGTCTCCAGCGGCATGTCCGCGACTTCGTCGAGCAGCATGGTGCCGCCATGGGCCTGCTCGAGAGTGCCGACCTTGGTCGGCCCATCGGCCCTGTCGCCCATGCTTTCGCTGCCGAACAGCTCGACCTCCAGCCGGTCCGCCCGCATGGCGGCACAGTTGATGACGATGAACGGGCCGGTGCTGCGCTTCGAGCGTTGATGCAGAAGGCGGGCGATGACCTCCTTGCCGCAACCTGGCGGGCCGGATATCAGCACCCGGCTCCCGGTCGGCGCCACGCGTTCGATCTGCTGGCGTACATGGGCGACGGACGAGGATTCCCCAAGCAGGTCGTCCTCGGGTCCGAGCCGGCTGCGCAGTTCTTCGTTCTCGCGCCGAAGCCTGGCCGCCTCCATCGCCCGCTCGACGATCAGCAGCAGGCGATCGGACTTGAAGGGCTTCTCGATGAAATCGTAGGCACCGAGCTTGATCGACTGCACCGCGGTCTCGATGTTGCCGTGCCCGCTGATCATGACCACCGGAAGCCCCGGATGCTCGCGCTTGATGACGGCCAGGGTCTCCAGCCCGTCCAGCGTGCTGCCCTGCAGCCAGATGTCGAGGATTGCCAGGGTCGGACGCCGGGCGCGGATCGCCTCCAGAGCGCCGTCGCTGTTGGCCGCCTCTCGCGTATGATAACCCTCGTCCCTCAGAATTCCCGCGATCAGAAGCCTGATGTCGGCTTCGTCGTCGACGATCAAAATGTCATGCGCCATAGGTCTTGCTCAGCCTCAGTCGCGCGGGGATGCCTGGACTCACGCTCACCACGGATTCCGCCGTGAAGATCAGCTTCACCGTGGCGCCGCCGCCGGCGCGGTCGTCCAATATCAGATTGCCGGCGTGGTCCTCCATAATTTTCTTGACGATCGCAAGGCCGAGGCCCGTCCCCTTCGCACGTGTGGTGACATAGGGCTCGGTGAGACGATGGCGCTCGCTGTTGGGCAACCCTCGTCCATTGTCCTCGATCGCGATGGTCAATCGACGTTCCGCCCGCGCGGCGCAGAGCCAGATCTCGCCGACCGGTCCACCCGGTTCCTCGGAAAGCCGGCTTTCGATCGCGTCGGCCGCGTTCTGAAGCAGGTTGGTCAGGGCCCGGCTCACCTGGGTCGCATCGCAGCTCAACATCTCCGGCCCGGCGGGCAGCGCGACATGATAGCGGATTTGCGGATGGGCGCTCTGCTGCAGGAACAGCGCCTGGCGGCAAAGCTCGCCGACATCCTCGTCTTGCATGACCGGTGCTGGCATCCGCGCGAAGGACGAGAACTCGTCCACCATCCGGCCGATGTCGCCGACCTGGCGCACGATGGTGTCGGTGCAGACCTGAAAGGTCTCCGGATCGTCGGTAATCTGCTTGAGGTACTTGCGCTTCAGCCGTTCGGCCGCGAGCTGGATGGGCGTCAGCGGATTCTTGATCTCATGGGCAATGCGCCGGGCCACATCCGCCCAAGCCGCCTTGCGCTGCGCGCGCAGGAGCTCAGTCACGTCGTCGAAGGTGACGACGAGGCGCTCGCTGTCCGCTTCGCCCCGCTCGGCGCCGACCCGCACCAGGAGCGTGCGCCGGTTGCCCGCGCGTTCGATGTCGACCTGCCCCTCGACGGACCGCCTCGGCGTCGTCATCGCGGCTTCGATCAGCGACGCCATTTCCGGCACGACGTCGGCCAATCTTTGGCCGAGGCACCGGTCGAGATCGACGCCCAGCAGCTCTCGCGCCGAGCGGTTCGGCAGCTCGATTCGCCCGGCCTGATCGAGGCCGATGACGCCGGCCGACACGCCGGCCAGGACCAGCTCGGTGAAGCGACGGCGCGCATCGAGCTGGGCGTTCGCTTCGATCAATTCACCGCGCTGGCTTTCGAGCTGGCTCGTCATGCGGTTGAAGGCTCGGCTCAAGCCCCCGACCTCGCCATCGACCGCGCTTTCCTCGACCCTGACCGAGAGATCGCCGCTGCGCACCCGCTCGGCTGCATCGGCGAGCAGGCCCAAGGGCCGCGCCAGTTGGGCCGAGAAAACGAGCGCCAGCCAGATCGCGGCGCAAAGCACCAGCAGGGCGACGACGGCAAAGACGAAGGCGAAGGTTATCTGCATGGTCGAGCGCCGGCTCTCGAGATCCTGATAGATCTGGGCCGCGCTGGAGGCCTTGTCGACATGGGCGAGCACCTTCGGATCGACGAGCCGTCCCACGTAGAGGAACGTGTCCGCCACCGGATCGAGCTGGACCAGCGCCCGCACCCGGTCGCCGGTCGGGCTGGGCAGGATCACGACCTGGCCGGCGCGCGCCTGGTTAAACGCCCAATCGGCCAGATCGAGGCTGAAGGCCATCACAATGCTGAGATTGGCGTTGGCGAGAACCTCGCGCCGCCCATCAATGACGGCGGCCTCATCGAGCTGGCGCAGCTCCGCATGCAACGAAAGGAGCTGGGTAAGCTGAGCGCGGTTGAATTGAAGGCTTGGTCCCTGGCGTTGAAGATCGCTCGCCATGGCGAGCGCCTCGTCCCCGAGCCGCTGTTGATGCTCCTGCAAATAGGCCTGGGCGACCAGCAGGGAGTCGTTGACCGCCGTGCTCACCCGAGCGCTGAACCAGGTGTCTATGCCGTAGTTGAGGAACAGCGTCGTGAACACGGCAACGATGATGGTCGGCGTCACCGCCGCCAGGCTGAACAGCAGGACCATGCGGGCATGAAGCCGGGCGCCGGCAAGCCCGCTGCGCCGTTCTGCCCATAGGGCGACGAGCCGCCGCGCCAAAACGGTGCCGAGCAGCAGCAGGACGATGAGATCGACGAGCAGCAGCCAGATGGTTGCCCGGCTACGCAGCGCACCGATGTTGCCGGTCAGCTCTGCGTAGGTCGTAAGCCCGGAGGCCACAGCCATGACCAGGAGGGTCAGGGCAAGTTTGCGCTCCAGGCCGACGCGGCGAGCCCAATCGATCTGGCGGCGCAAAAGCAACGCCGCCGTATCCGTCCATGTCACAGCCATGGCCGATTTGCCACTGGGTTCTCTGCCGCCTGTTGCACGATTGCCACAGCCTAGCCGAGGCGGCGCAGGATTTCGATATCCAATTCGCGGATCTTTTTCCGCAGGGTGTTGCGGTTGATGCCCAGCAGTTCGGCCGCCTTGATCTGGTTGCCCCGGGTCGCTTCCAGGGCTATGGCGAGCAGCGGACGCTCGACCTCCCGCAAGACCCGGTCATAGAGACCGCTGGCCGGCAGTCCCGGCTGGTGGGCGGAGAAATACTGGCGCAGATGCCGGCCGGTCGCTTCCGAAAGCGACTCCGCCCGCCCACCCGCGTCGGGCTCTTGGGGCGACGTGCCGGCAAGTTCCGTTTCGATGATGTCGGCGCCGATGACCGGTTGGCTGTAAAGCACGGCCATGCGCCGCATCAGGTTTTCCAGCTCCCGCACGTTGCCGGGCCAGCTATGGCTCCTGAGGCGTTCCTGGGCCGCGGCGTCGAGGGCCTTCGGCGCCTCCCCGGCCGGCGCGCCGGCGGCAAGGAAATGCCGGGCAAGGTCGGCGATGTCTTCCTTGCGCTCCCGCAAGGGAGGAAGCCGGATGGGCACCACGTTCAGCCGGTAGAACAGATCCTCGCGAAACTGTCCCTGGCGGATGGCCTGGCGCAGGTCGCGATGGGTCGCCGCGACGATGCGCAGGTCGGCCTTGATCGGCTGACGCCCGCCCACGGTGGTGAACTCTCCGTCCTGCAGAACGCGCAGCAAGCGTGTCTGGGCATCGGGCGGCATGTCGCCGATCTCGTCCAGAAACAGGGTGCCTCCGGCCGCCTGCTCGAACCGTCCGACGCCGCGGCCGAGCGCACCGGTGAAGGCGCCCTTCTCATGGCCGAACAGTTCGCTCTCGATCAACTCGCGCGGGATGGCGGCCATGTTGACGGCGATGAAAGGGCCGCGCCGGCGTTTACCGTAGTCGTGCAACGCGCGGGCCACCAGTTCCTTGCCGGTTCCGGACTCGCCGAGGATGGTGACCGTCAGGTCGCTCGCCATCAGCCTCGCCATGACGCGGTAGATCGCCTGCATGGCGGGCGACCGTCCGATCAAAGGCAGCCCCTCTCCGCCGGCGGACTCCGCGGCCGGCTCGGGCGGCCCCGGCAGGCGCAAGGCGCGCTCGACCATGCCCACCAGCTGGTCGAGGTCGAAGGGCTTGGCGAGATAGTCGAAGGCACCGCGCTCCGCCGCGCGCACCGCGGTCAACAGGGTGTTCTGCGCACTCATGGCGATGATGCGCAGTTCAGGACGGAGCTTTCGGATGCCCGGAATGAGGTCGAGCCCGTTGCCGTCGGGCATCAGCACGTCGGTGATGACCAGATCCCCGTCGCCTTCGCCGATCCACTGCCACAGGGTCGAAGCCTTGTCGGTGCTTCGCACGCGGTAGCCGAGACGGCCCAGCGCCTGATCCAGGACCACGCGGATGGAACGGTCGTCGTCGGCGATCAGGATGCTCTCACCCGTCACGGTCCCTCCTCCTCGCTGGCCGCGGGCAGAAGGATTCGGAACTGGGTCCGGCGCGGCTCGCTCGCCAGCTCGATCAAGCCGCCGTGGTCGGCAACGATCTTGGCGGCGAGCGCCAGGCCCAGACCCTTGCCGCCCACCTTGCTCGAAATGAACGGATCGAACAGCCGCGCGCGAATGGCCTCCGGGATTCCCGGGCCGTTGTCCTGGACGGTCACCAGCAAAGGCAGATGCCGTCGGCCGCCGGCCGGCTCCGTCAATCTGAGGCCGTGCTGGAATCTGGTCGAGAGCGTGATCGTCCCCGCCTCCTCGGTCGTGGCTTCGGCGGCGTTCTTCACCAGGTTGAGGAAAAGCTGAACCAGCAGGTCGCGGTTACCCAGCACCGACGGCAGGGAGGGATCGTAGTCGCACATATAGCGCCGGCCACGCCCGAAACCCGCTTCGGCGATCCGACGCACGTGGTCGAGAACGCGATGAATGTTGACCGGCGCCAGGACCAGCGGCCGCTCTTCGGCGAACATCTCCATGCGATCCACCAGGGCGACGATCCGGTCGACCTCTTCGCGAATGAGACGAGTGAGCGTCTTGCCCTCTTCGTCGAGGGCCGGCTCCAGGAGTTGGGCGGCCCCGCGCACACCCGAGAGCGGATTCTTCACCTCATGGGCCAGGACGGCGGCCAGCGTGCCCATGGCGCGGGCCGTGTCCATGCGGTTGAGAGCCTGGTCGAGGCGGCTGCTGAAGGAGCGTTCCTGAAGCATCAGGCAAAGCCATCCCGGACGCTCCGCCAGCGGCGCTATGTCCACTGCGACCCGCCGGCGCCCGAGAGCCGGCGTCTCCAGGGCCATTTCCCGATCGGCGATGCTGACGCCCTGGCTGCGCGCCTGCGCCAGAAGCGAGAGCAGAGGCGAATCCGCCGGCAGGAATTCGGCCAGCGGCCGGCCCGTCGGGGCGACCCCGAGGAACTGGGACGTCGCCGCATTGGCCTGAACGATGAAATTGGCCGGATTGAGAGCCAGAACCGGAAGCGGCAGGGACTGGACCAGCTGGGCGGGATCGATCGTGGCCGCCGGCGCTAGATGCAAGACTGGCGCGGCGCGTGCCATCAGGCGGCCTGCCGCTCCAGAAGTGGCCGATAGAACCCGCGGATCGCGGCCATGGCGGCGCCCGGCTCGTCGATCTTATTGAAGGCGCCGCGGAACTCGGCCGAGCCGGGCAGCCCCTTGCTGTACCAGGCGACATGCTTGCGAGCCACCCTGAGACCCGCGCCGGCGCCGTAGTGGTTCAGCATCGCCTCGTAGTGTTCGAGAACGAGCGCACCCTGTTCGGCCAAGGTCGGATCGGCGGGCACCGGCTCTCCGCGCAGCATGGCCATGGCCTGCTTCAGGAACCAAGGCCGGCCATAAGCACCGCGGCCGATCATCACGCCGTCGGCCCCCGATAGCGCGAGCGCGCGGCGAACGCCGTCGAGATCGACGATGTCGCCGTTGACGATCACGGGGATTGCGACCGCCTGCTTGACCTCACGGAGAAATTCCCAATCGGCACTGCCCTCGTAGAACTGGCAGCGGGTGCGGCCGTGGACCGTGATCATGCGAATGCCGCAGCTCTCGGCGATGCGTGCCAGGGTCGGCGCGTTTCGATTGGCGTGGTCCCATCCGGTCCGCATCTTCAGGGTGACCGGCAGCGACACCGCCCTCACGGTCGCTTCCAGGATCCGCCCGGCGTGGAGCTCGTCGCACATGAGGGCGGAGCCGGCGTGGCCGTTGACCACCTTTTTCACCGGGCAGCCGAAATTGATGTCGATGACGGCGGCGCCCCGATCCTCGTTCAGTTTCGCCGCCTCGGCCATCACCTCGGGCTCGCAGCCGGCGAGCTGAACCGCCATGGGAAACTCTTCGGGCTCGGTCCGGGCCATGAGCAGGGACTGGCGAGACTCCCGGATCATGGCCTGGCTGGCGATCATCTCGGATACCACGAGCCCCGCCCCCGCCCGCTTGACCAGCCGGCGGAAAGGAAGGTCGGTCACCCCGGACATGGGGGCGAGGATGACCGGGTCGGCAATCTTAATGGGTCCGATATCGATGCTCATTTTGTAGGCGAACCGGTAAAATGCCTAAGAGATGGGCAATGCTACTGCCTTTCTGCTGCAGCGCAACAGAAAACGACTCGAAGCTTGGGCGATCCGCTGTTGCCTCAGGAAAGCAGGACGTCCCGCACAAACTTCACGCCGAGAAAGGCCAGGGTCAGCAGCAGATAGGCGGAGAGCACGAAGCGCGCCGCACGCCGGCCTCGTAGGCCCGTGCGCCATTGCAGCCACAGCAGCAATCCGACCACGACGAAGGCCAGCAAAGAGAAGACCGTCTTATGGTCGAAGACGAGAAGCCGGCCCGAGATCAGGTATTGGGTCGCCATGCCGCTCAGGATGCCGATACCGAGAACGACCTCAGCCGCCGCCAAGAGGCCGTGAACCAGCCGCTCGCCGTCGGCGATGGACGGCAGGGTTTGAAGGAAGGGGCTTTGCCGACGGCGCTTCAGCGCGCGCTCCTGGAGCAGGCCGGCAAGCCCCGCGATTGCGGCAATGGTCGCGAGCCCATAGGTGGCGAGGGACACGGCGATATGGACGTCGAGCCAGGCCGCCGATGGGGTCGGCGATTGCGGCTCAGCGGGCAGGGCCGCGAACAGCGTTCCGCCGACCCCGAGCAGGAAGCAGTAGGCGGCCAGAAGCGGCAAGAGCCGCCAGGCCGTGTCGTTCAGCGCCGCGGCCACGACGAAGAGGATGAGGGCCGCATCGGCGCTGACCCAAAGCGCGCCGCTGAAGCTCGCGTGCCAGCCTTGGGCATTCACCACGGCGACGAGGACTGTGGGGCCCGCCACGGCCAGCGCCAGCGCGCACCAGACCGCCGCGTCGCGCCGCTCCCGCGGGCGCAGCAGCAGCAGGACCGCGGGGACCAAGGCCAGAAGTGCCAGAAGATCGAGGAGCATGCGGGCCGGAACAGTGAAGCCCACCGCTACCCGGAAAAACCCGGCTTGGCAAGCCTCGCCCGACGGCACTACCCTCCCGGCCGATGAACCCCTGCCCCACCGTCGCCCTCGTCGTCGCTGCCGGCCGCGGCCAGCGCTTCGGCGCCGCGCTGCCCAAACAGTATCTGCCCCTGGCCGGCAAGCCGGTGCTGCGCCACGGCGTCGAGGCCTTCGCTCGCCATCCGTCGGTCGATGCCGTGCGCGTGGTCATTCATGGCGACGATCGGCAGCGCTACGAAGCGGCGTTGTCGGGTCTCACGCTCCTTCCCCCCGTCGAGGGCGGAGCCACGCGGCAGGAATCGGTCCGCCGCGGCTTGGAGAGTCTCGCCGGCCTCGCTTGCGAGCGCGTGCTCATCCATGACGCCGCCCGTCCACTGGTGGATGCCGCACTGATCGATCGGACCCTGGCCGCCCTCGACCACGCGGCAGGCGCCATACCAGCTTTGCCCATCGCCGACACGGTGAAGCGTGCCGAAGACGGTCTCATCGCCGAGACCTTGGACCGGACCAGGCTGTTTCGCGCCCAGACGCCTCAGACCTTCCGCTATGCCGATATCCTGGCGGCTCATCGCGCCGCGGCGGGGGGCGAGCTGACCGATGACGCCGCCGTCGCCGAGGCATCGGGGCTCGCTGTCGCGCTCGTCGCCGGGACGGAAAACAACTTCAAGGTCACCAACGAAACCGATCTGCTGCGGGCCCAGCGCTTGCTGGCGCCGGGGGTCGATCTGCGCTGCGGCAACGGCTTCGACGTCCACCGGTTCTGTCCGGGCGACAAGGTGATGCTCTGCGGCATCGTCGTGCCTCATGACCGGGGCCTGGAGGGGCATTCGGATTCCGACGTCGGCCTTCATTCGCTGACCGACGCCTTGCTGGGTGCCATCGGTGCCGGCGACATCGGGATGCATTTCCCACCCAGCGATCCGCAATGGCGCGGGGCGGATTCTGCCCGCTTCCTCGCCCATGCGGCCTCCCTGGTCGCGGCGCGGGGCGGGCGCGTCGTCTCGGTCGATGTGACCCTGATCTGCGAGCGACCGCGCATCGGTCCCTATCGCCAGGCCATGGTGGAGCGAGTCGCGACAATCCTTGCCATCGAGCCATCGCGGGTCAGCGTCAAGGCAACCACCACCGAGGGATTGGGCTTTACCGGGCGGCAAGAGGGCATCGCCGCCCAGGCGACGGCCAGCGTGCTGCTGTGAGCGCCGCCGGCCTGCTCGACCTCTATCGCCGGGCCGGGCTTCGCATCGCCACGGCGGAATCCTGCACCGGCGGGCTCCTGACGGGACGGCTGACCGACGTGGCCGGGTCCTCCGATGTGGTGGAGCGGGGTTTCGTCACGTATTCCAACGCGTCCAAAACGGAGCTGCTCGGCGTGCCCGCCGCGCTGATCGAGAAGCATGGCGCGGTCAGCGCCCAGGTCGCCCGGGCCATGGCCGAGGGCGCCCTCGCCCATGGGCCGGCCGAGGTGGCCATCGCGGTCACCGGCATTGCCGGGCCGGGCGGCGCCACGCCGGGCAGGCCCGTCGGCCTGGTCTATCTGGCGCTCGCTCGCCGCGGACGCGAGACGGCGGTGGAGCGGCATCAGTTCCCGGGAGACCGGGCGGCGGTGCGCGAAGCGACAGTGGACTGCGCCATCGAGTTGCTGGGCAGCGCGCTCGCTTGACGCGGCGCATCTTCGGCGTCGACTTCAGCGGCGCGAGAGATGCCGGCCGGCGCATCTGGATCGCCGAGGGTGAAGCCTCGCCGAAGGGCTTGCGAATCCTCGCCTGCCAGCCGGCGGAGGAACTACCTGGCGGTGCGAGAGAACGAGGCCCGGCGCTCTCGGCCTTGAGGCAGTTCATCGCCGGGCATCGGGACGCCATCTTCGGATGCGACTTTCCCTTCGCCCTGCCCCGGACGATCGCCAGCGCCAAGACCTGGGACGGCTTCATCGCCGGATTCGATCACGCCGACGCAGCCGCGTTCCGCGAATCTTGCCGCCGCATGAGTCCTGGGCGCGAACCCAAGCGACAGACGGACCGGGATGCCAGGACTCCCTGGTGCGCGTTCAACCTGCGGCTTTACCACCAGACTTACTGGGGCCTGGCCGACCTTCTGCGGCCGCTGGTAAGCGCGCGAGCAGCCGCCGTGCTGCCGATGCAGGAGCCGGCCGCTGGTCTCGCATGGATGATCGAGACCTGTCCGGCCTCCGTTCTGCAATATCTGGACTGGCGCGGAAGCTACAAGGATGCCTTCCTTGCCAGCCAGCGGCGCGCGATCCTGCAATTGCTCGAGCGCAGGGGTCATCTCGCGTCCCTGGATCGCAAAATTGCCGACCGCATTCTCGACGATCCGGGCGGAGATGCGCTCGACAGCGTCATCGCAGCACTGGCGACGGCGAGGGCGCTTCGCGACATCGCCGC
>Ga0265313_10001801_pt1 | contig 19585 bp, 14 predicted proteins | sample 4123metaG_FD_203122 | JGI IMG/M metagenome (GOLD analysis project Ga0265313, IMG submission 203122) | Rhizosphere microbial communities from Carex aquatilis grown in University of Washington, Seatle, WA, United States - 4-1-23 metaG | ecosystem: Host-associated > Plants > Roots > Rhizosphere >...
GTTTGTATCTGCTCCTGGGTGAAGGTATGGGCTGTTGCGCCCAGGTCGGGAATGATTTGATCCCGCGCCTTGTCCAATTTGCCAATGACGGTGATGTTACCGAGATTGGCAACATTCGTCGAACTGCCCGTTTCGCCGGCATTGGCCGCCGACACATTATTGGTCTGGGCCAAAGCCGTCCCGCCACCGGACAGGGCCACCACTGAGATGACGGCCCAATAAACTCTGCTCTTTCTATTCTTAAATTTTTTCGGCTCTCCAAAATTTTTCATAAATTCAATGGGTTAAAATTTTCAAAACACTTCCGCGAATCTCCACGGACCCGCGCTTTGCGAAATGCCACACGGCACAGCACAAAGATTTGATTCAAGAAACATTTCAGACCAGGCAACCGGCCAAAGTCTGAATCCAACGGGAATTAAGAAACGGAACGGAGAGCGGGCGGGGCGCGGCCCTGGGGAAGATTTTCAATGGCCGGGCTGAAAACCGAAATGGTGAAATGCCGGGTGGTTTCAACCAAATCTGTCGGCGGGGGAATGATGATTTCGCAAGTGGCCGAATCCATTTTCCCCGCAGCGAGCATCGTGACCGCGCAATCGTGGTCTTCCTTGCCCGCGTCATGGTGAATCATCTCATGCAGCGCGGGGCACGCGGCCATCGCGTCCAACAACAAGACGATGCCCACCAGCAAGGCGGCCAGGGCCGGTTTGCCAATCGGGAAAAGATGTTTCTTCACGTATTGCAAATCATTTGCAACCTAGCAGGCAACGTGCCATTGGCAAGTCATTTTGATAACACCGTCTTCTTGGCCCCGGGGCGCGGTCACAACAGCTTTCAAGGGGTGCCATTCGTCGGTTGGACCGCTTGAGGGACCGGGGATGCCGATGGTTGGTCTCCCACCTCGAATTCTTTGATGAGCACCGCGATGGCCAGACCGGCCAGCAAGGCCAGCGACAGTTTGAAACGATCGTGGGAATGAAATTGCAGTTCCGGCAGCAAATCACTGCTGGCGATGCACAAGAACGTGCCGGCGCAGAACGCCAGCGCCCCGCCGAGGACGGTCGCATCCGACCCGGCGAAATGACTCGCGCCCAGATAGAACAGGACCGCGCCCAGCGGGCTGGCGAGTGCAAACAGCCCGTTTAACAGGTGACGGGAGAAGCGTGAACTGCCGCCGGCCGTCATCAAGGTCGAGATGGCCAGCGCATCGAACGGCTTGTGGAGAATCACCACCAGAGCCACGCCCAGGCCCGCCAGCCGGACATGGTTGTGCGCGCCGGCCTCGACCGCAGCGGCCAGCGCCAGGCCGTCGAGCAGCGAGTGAAAGGTCAAACCGAGCGCCGTGCCCACCCAGGACAGTTGCTGGGCGGATTTGTCGGCCAGCGTGTGGGCATGATGGGCCGGGTCATGATCATGGTCGTCGGGCGCGGTTTGCCCGTGGTCGCAATCTTCCGGATCGCCTTCCGCCGAATCATGATGATGAAAATGAAAGAACCGCTGCAGGAAGAACATGGCCAGGAACCCGCCGAGCATCCATGCCGCCACCCGGTCCAGCGAGTGCAATTGTTCGTTGGCGTCCGGCAGGAAATGCAGCAGGGCGATGCCGAGCATGAGGCCGGCCACGAAACTGATGGCCATCTGGATGCGCCGGTGGGTGGGACGGATAATCAGCAACAGCCAGCCGCCCGCCAGCGACGCCAGCAATACCAGCAGACAATAGAGGGTCAAGAGATAGGCCGGCGTCATGGGTTTAATTGCAAATCATTTGCAGTTTAACAAATCAACGGACAATCGCAAGTCGAATCTGGTAACGCCTCGGTATGGTGCCTGGCGATGAGTCGTGCCGGGGCGCGGCTGCTCTATTTGCCGCAGCAATGCTTGAACTTCTTGCCACTGCCGCAGGGACAGGGATCGTTGCGGCCCACCTTGGGGCCGGTGCGGACGGGCTTGACCTTTTCCGCGGCCGCAGCGGCCTCGCTGACCACGTCGCTGGGTTTGGTTTGATCCGGATTTGGCGGCTGGCCGAAGGCGCTGGCGGATTGATGCAAGGTCTGTTGCGGAACGTTCCGCAGGAAATTTTCAAACGCCATCATGGAGGACGCGCTGCGGAAGATGTTGTGGCAAATCTCGCTTTTGACGCTGACCATCAATTCGTCGAAAATTTTGTAGGCCTCGGCCTTGTATTCAACGAGGGGGTCGCGCTGGCCGTAACCGCGCAGGCCGATGCTGTAACGCAGGCTGTCCATCTCGTAAAGGTGCTCCTGCCAGAGCTTGTCAATTGCGCTCAGAATCGTGTAGCGCTCGACCACCGCGAGTTTCTCGGGCTGTTCAAAACTGATTTTCACCTCGTACGCCTTGCGGATGTTGTCGCTGATGAAATTGCAGACGGCGAATTGCGCCGGGCTGAGGCCCGCGAAAATCGAGCCGGGCACGGGCGTTTCCTTGCCGGAATCGGCGGCCTTGATGATTTCGGCCTCGGGCATGCCCAGCGGAAAATTCAAATTCACCCAGTCGGCCAGTTGCCGCACCTTCCATTCACCGGGCTCGGCGTCGGCATCGGTGAATTGCTCGACCTTCAGGATGACGACCTCCTCGAGGATATCCATGAGCCGGTCGCGCACGTCGGCGGCGTTGATGATTTCGTTCCGGAAGCCATAGATGACCTCGCGCTGCTTGTTCATCACGTCGTCGTATTCGAGCGTGCGTTTGCGGATCTGGAAGTTGTGCTGTTCGACGCGCTTCTGCGCCTGCTGGATGGAGCGGTTCAGGAGCGGATGGGACAATTCCTGGCCCTCCTCGAGACCCATTTTCTCCATCATTTTCACGATGCGGTCGGAACCGAACAGCCGCATCAAATCGTCTTCCAGTGAAATGAAAAAGTGCGAAGAGCCGGGGTCGCCCTGGCGCGAGCAGCGACCGCGCAATTGGCGGTCAATGCGCCGCGATTCATGACGTTCGGTACCCAGCACGTGCAGGCCGCCCACTTCCGTCACCCCGGGCCCCAGCTTGATGTCCGTGCCGCGGCCGGCCATGTTGGTGGCAATCGTGACCGCGCCGCGCTGGCCCGCGCGCGAGATGATTTCGGCCTCCTGCTCGTGGTATTTCGCATTGAGAACGGAGTGAATCAAACCTTCCCGCTTCAACATCCGGGAGAGCATTTCGCTGGCCTCCACGCTGACGGTGCCGACCAGAATCGGCCGGCCCAAGGCGTGCAACTCCTTGATTTCCCCAACCACGGCGATGAATTTCTCGCGCCGGGTTTTATAGACCGAGTCATGCGTATCCTTGCGGATGTTCGGCTGGTTGGTGGGAATGGTCAGCACCCCGAGCTTGTAAATGTCGAGGAATTCCGTCGCCTCGGTTTCCGCCGTGCCGGTCATGCCGGCCAGTTTTTTGTAAAGCCGGAAATAATTTTGAATGGTGATGGTCGCCAGCGTCTGGGTTTCGCGCTCAATCTCGACACCTTCCTTGGCCTCCACCGCCTGGTGCAAGCCGTCGCTCCAGCGGCGGCCGGTCATGAGCCGGCCGGTGTGTTCGTCCACAATGATGACCTTGTTGTCCTGCACGACGTATTCCACGTCCTTTTGGTAAAGACTGTACGCCTTGAGCAACTGCGAGATGGAGTGGATTTTCTGGGCCTTCGTCTCAAAATCCTGCTGTAATTTTGTCTTGGCCTCCATGCGTTTGCGCGCATCGGTCTCCGGCCCCGTATCAATTTCGTGCAGCAGCGTCGTCAAATCAGGCAGGACAAAGGCTTCGGGGTCCTTGGGGCTGACCACATTGCGGCCTTTTTCGGTGAGATCAGCCTCGTGACTCTTTTCATCTATGGCAAACAGCAGCTCCTCTTTTTCCCGGTAAAGATCCACCTTCTTCTGGTCCCGGTGCAAATCCAGCTCGGCCTGGTTCATCAGCCGCAGATTTTCGGGATTTTCCAGCAGTTTGAGCAGACCTTCGGATTTTGGCTGCCCGGTTTTGACGCGAAACAGCAGCCGGCCGATTTCACTTTCCAGCGCGGCGCCGTCCGGCACGTTGGAACCGTCGGCCGGGTTTAATTTCTTCATCAACGACTCGGCTTCGGACAGAAACCGGCCGCACAGCCGTTCCTGGGCGCGAACGAGCGACTCCACGGTGGATTTCCATTGCGCGTATTGTTCGTCAAAAGTGTGCAGGGACGGACCGCTGATGATAAGCGGCGTCCGGGCCTCGTCGATGAGGATCGAGTCCACTTCGTCCACAATGGCGTAAAAATGCCCGCGCTGAACCTGATCCTCCTTGCGCACCGCCATGCCATTGTCGCGCAGATAATCGAAGCCGAATTCGGCGTTGGTGCCGTAGGCGATGTCGCACTGGTATTGTTCGCGGCGGACTTGCGGCGTCTGGTCATGCAGGATGCAGCCAACGGAGAGGCCGAGAAATTTGTAGATCGCGCCCATCCATTCCGAGTCGCGCGCCGCCAGATAATCGTTCACCGTCACCACGTGCACCCCGCGGCCGGTGAGCGCATTGAGATAGATGGGCATGGTGGCGACGAGCGTCTTGCCTTCGCCGGTGGCCATTTCGGCAATCTTCCCACGGTGCAAGGCCATCCCGCCGATGAGTTGCACATCAAACGGAATCATCTCCCAAATGACCGGACGTCCCCGCACGACCACTTCCGCCTTCCGCTCGGTCAGGCGGCGACAGGCATTTTTGACCACGGCAAAGGCCTCGGGCAAAATTTCATCGAGGGCGCCGGCCAGCTCCTTCCGGTCCTGAATTTGCGCCAGGCGCGCCTTCCAGTCGGCGGTTTTTTGACGGAGTTCGTCGTCGGAGAGTTTCCGGAGTCCGGCCTCAAGCTCGTTGATGCGGCGGACGACCGGCCAGAATTTTTTTACCTCGCGGTCGTTCCTCGACCCGAAGATCATTTTTATGAGCCCAATCATGACAATTTGCGGAAATGGCAGGTGACACGCTACGCGAGGAACCGCCCATCGTCAAAATGAATCGGCAGCAGGCGGGTATCGTCGGCGGGAAATGGGAGCGCGCACAGCCCCAACCCGCATCGGCGGCGACCTGATGATTTCTGGCTTGCGTTGAAGCGGGTTACCTTACAGGCTCGGCGGTTGAAATTGACGGCGTATTTTTTTAATGAGCAATCCCGCGGAACTCAGACAGCAAATCAAACGCATGCTGGTGGAAAACCTCATGCTTCAGAACACCGCGGATGAAATCGGCGACGACCAGCCGCTCTTCGGTCCGGGCGGTCTGGGATTGGATTCGGTGGACGCACTTCAGATCGTGGTCGCGCTCGATAAAAATTACGGGCTGAAAATTCCCGACCCGGAAACGGCGCGGAAGATTATTTATAGCGTCAACACCATCGCCGCCGGCGTTGAAAAACGCCAATCCGAAGGTTCGTGAGCGGTGAAGTCTCCCGTGACACCCGGGTAAAAGACGCGATCCGTTCTGACGGAAACAGGCGATTACACCCACCCCATGATTTCACACTCAGCCTGCAGCCAGTCATCCATTTCATGACCCGGCTTGGCGCCGCGGTTGAGGTAAATCTCGTGGGCGCGGGCTTCGATTTGCTCGTGGAGGGAACAAGTGTCAAAGATGCCGATCTTTCGATTCGGCGATTTTTTTTCGCTTTTTTTACCAATTGTTTGCATGGTCGGTTTTTCGCTTCCGTTCGTTAGATTGAGGCTAAAAATTCACTACGGCTGGCCGACTTTAGCACCTTCCGTGCCGGGACAGGTCACGAACGAAAACCAGATGGAAATCCCTGAACTGGCAATGTTTTCTGCGGACACTGATTCCTTCCATCAGTTTTTTTAAATTGTTCCCAAAAACCACCGTTCCCGGCCAAATCGGCATAAAAAACGGGCAATTTTTGGCACGAGTGGTGCTTTTTCATGGCCTAGCAAGCTGGTTACGAGTTGTAACTGCGCCGGGTCATCCTGGGTGAATCGAGTTGTGCCGCTCGTCGCAGAGTTAATGCGGTGAAATGTAATTGGAACCATGATAAGTGTTAAAACCATTCTCTTTGTTGAGAACGACCCGGTTTCCCAGACCATGTACCAAAAACGTCTGGAGCGCGAAGGGTTTCATCTCGAGTGCGCGCCAGACGGACAGGCGGCCCTCGATATTCTTTCCGAGCGCGCGCCCGATCTGGTCTTGCTCGACCTGATGCTGCCCAAGGTCAGCGGCGCCGACGTGCTCAAATACATGAACGCGGATCCGCGCCTGACGACGGTGCCCGTTATTATTTTTTCCAACGCCCCGATGACCGAAGTGCCGCCGGACAGCCCGCTGGCCCGGAGCGCCAAGCGTTTGCTTAAAAGCGACTGCACCTTCCCCAAACTGCTTGAGACCATCCAGGAGACCCTTGCCGTCATCCCTGAACTTGTGGTGATCGAAGCGGGCAAATCGTCCCCCACCCAGTCCAATGGGGGAACCAATGGGGAACGCAAGAATGGCCGTTCCAGCATCACCCCGACCACCGATTCCGACACCAAGGCCGCAAAACAACGCGCGGAATTTCTCAAGGAAGCGTTGCCGGTCATGCCGAAAATTCGCGAGCACAGCATGGGATATATCAAAGCACCGGAGTCGGCAGCCAGCCAGGCCCACCTCTCCGGACTGCACCAGCGCGTGCATTTGCTGAATACCGCTGCCACGCAAGCCGATTGCGCGCGCGTCGCCTTGTTGACGCATACCTTCGATGCCTTGCTGTCCGGGATTCTTGACAAACCATCGACCGTGACTCCGTCGGTGCTGCAAACCATCGCCCAGGCGGTGGATGGCCTCGATGGTTTGTTGAAAAACAAGGACGGCTATTCCACCGGCCCGGCATTCCAGGCCAGAGTGTTGGTGGTGGACGACGACACCGTCTGCAATCACGTCAATGTAACCTCCCTCAAGCGCGTCAATTTTGATACCGTCGGCGTCAAGGATCCGGCCGCGGCGTTGAGCCTGCTGGAAACCACTGAATTCGACCTGGTCGTACTGGACATCAACATGCCCGGCATGACGGGCTTCGATGTTTGCGAGAAAATGCGCAAGCTGCCGCATTGCAAGAAGACCCCGGTCATTTTTGTCACCGCGTTCAGCAACTTTGACAACCGCAAACAAAGCGTGCTCAGTGGCGGCAATGACTTTGTTTCCAAACCGGTTTCCCCCCTGGAATTGGCACTGAAAGTAACGGTTAATTTAATCAAAGCACGGGTGCAAGGCGTCCATGCGACATCATCGCAAAACGGCTCCGCCCCGGTGAACGGCTCCGCACACGCGCCCCAGCCTGCGACCAAGCCCAAAGCCGACCGGCCGGTCGAAGCCGAAACGCAGCCCCCGGAACCGCCTTCCCGGCTGACGCCAGGCGCCGGGTTGGGAGCCCGAGATGCCAAGACCGCAAATCCTCTCCCCGAGATCAGCCCCGAACCCAAGGCCCGTCCAGCCAGCGTACCCGAACCGTCCCAGCCATCCAAAGGGTCGCCACCCGCCAGCCCACCGGGCAATGGCCAGCCGCAAAGCGGGGAGATTATCGAACGCCTGCGCCAAAGTACCGCGGGCCTGGAAAAAGCCAAGGCCGGGCTGGAACAGGAATCCACTGAGCGGGTACGCATTGAGTCGCAATGGCGCGAACAACTGAGCGCCGCCCGGGCACTGCTCGGACAAACCGAGGGCGTCATCAAGGAAAAGGAAGCCCGGTGTGGCCAGTTGGAGAAGGAACTGGCCGAATTGCGACAGGTCCGTGACGATTTACAGAACAAGCTCAAGGCCGAGCAGCAGACCACGGCAAAATCGCAACAGGAAATCAAGGAAGTCCAGGAACGATTGCGCCAGGGCACCGCCGAATTGGAAAGCACCAAAGCCGCCCTGGAAAAACAATCCGCCGAGCGAACCCGTCTGGAATCGGAATGGCGCGAGCAGTTAAACGCGGCGAAAGCGGCCGCCAGCCAGACCGAAGCCACGCTGAAGGAAAAAGTGGCCCAATCCGGCCAATTGGAAAAGGAACTGGCCGGAATCCGGCAGGTCCGCGACGAGCTGCAAAACAAATTTACGACCGAGCAACAGGCCGTCGCCAAGGCCCAACACGAAATCAAGGAACTCCAGGCCAGCTTGGGACAACAGGCTGCGGAGAGGGTGCGCCTGGAATCGGAATGGCACGAGCAATTGAATGCGGCGAAGGCGTCCGTCGCCAGAACGGAAACCGCTCTCAAGGAAAAAGAAGCCCGGTGCGGCCAGTTGGAAAAGGAATTGGGCGGATTGCAACAGGTCCGTGATGAACTGCAGAACAAATTTGCGGCCGAGCAACAGGCGGTGGCGAAGGCTCAACAGGAGATCAAGGAACTCCAAGAGCGCCAGCGCCAAAGCGCGGCGCAATTGGAACACGCCAAAACGGCCCTGGAACAACAGTCTGCCGAGCGAACCCGTCTGGAATCGGAATGGCGCGAGCAGTTAAACGCGGCGAAGGCGGCCACCGGCCAGATGGAAAATGCCCTCAAGGAAAAGACGTCCCATTGCGGCCAACTGGAAACGGAGCTGGCCGGCCTGCAACAGGCACGAAATGAACTGCAGAACAAATTTGCGGCCGAGCAACAGGCCACGGCAAAATCCCAACAGGAAATCAAGAACCTCAACGAACGTCTGCAACAGAGCGCCGCGGAATTGGAACGCACCAGGGCCGGCCTGGAACAAGAGTCCGCCAAACGCGCGCGCCTGGAATCGGAGCACCAAAGTCTGGTGGAAACCCGGGAAGCATTGAATCTGGAATTGCGCGGCCTGCGCGAGAGCCAGGCGGCACGTGAGGCTGAACTGCGGGACCGGCAACGGAAACTGGCGGAAGGTTTGCGCGAAAACATTCAACTGTTACAGTCGAGGTTGCAGGAAGCCGAAGCTTTTGGCGGTGACTCCAACGGTGCCCCCCATGGCAAGTCCAACGGGCGTTAAACCAGCTTCCCGCCCGTGATCATTCCGCAGATCGGCAGGTTCTGACCTGGCCAGCGCGGGCTTTTGCATTTAAGGTTGCTCCCGCAAACAAACTTGCCGGCGGCCCGCATTCGTGTGAAACGCCTGTCCGATGAATTGTGGCGGACCCAAGCCAATACCGTCAAAGGGTTCGTCAATGACAACTCATTCAAAATCAATAACGTCCCCATAGCTCAAATGCATTGAGGAGCCGTTTCCTAAATGATTTCAAGCGTTTTCCAAACTTTTTTACCCGCTTTGTTTATCATATAATCACATTGATTTCATTGGTGTTTTTCGACTTTTTGGCGACTTGATTTTACCGCTGCCCTTTGGCTTTGATTTGATACGTTTTGCGCTAAAAACCAATACGGTATCAAATGAGGTGTCAGATTTTGGACTTGGAAATTGACCGTGGCAAGTTGCCTGATGATCGCCGCAAACATTTCGTGGATGCGAAGTTTGAGTTGCAGGTGTGATTTTTCGCGAGAAGGAAAGTGATTCGCTTCATAGAGTTCAAGATTTGGTTTCAAGCGACCGTTTTTTATTCTTTCCCGCGCCTTCGGTGGTGACTGGAATCCGGGCAGTGACGGTGGTGCCATGACCGGGCGTGGATTTGATCGAGAATTTGCCACCGACCATCTCCAACCGTTCCCTCATGCCGAGTAATCCCAATCTTCCATTTCCTTTCGAGCGGAGGACACGCTTCACATCAAAGGATTTGCCGTCGTCTCTTATCGTCAGGCAAATCCAGTCCGGCAGTTTTTTAATTTCAACTTCCACCGCGCTGGCCTGCGCATGGATGGCCACGTTATTGAGGGCTTCCAGAGCGACGCGATAGAGGACGGCACTCTGGCCGATGGGCAGTTGGTTCACTGCCGCGAAGGCGGTCAATCGCGCCCGCAGGCCCGTCCGCTTCATGAAATCCTTCATAAACGTGTGTAGCGCTGGGATCAGTCCCAAATCATCCAAAACCGTCGGGCGCAGTTCCACGGCGAACCGATGCACCATGGCCAGTGATTTTTCCACGAGCAGTTGCGTCTGCGCAATTTTCCGTCGGAGGCTCGTGGGATTGTCCGCCGGCATCGGAGTCAAGGACGCCAGATGGACATTAATACCCACCAAAGTTTGCAGGACTGTATCATGCAGTTCGCGGCTGATGCGCTTTCGTTCATCTTCCTGCGCGAGCAGAATTTCGCGGGACAAATGCCGTGATTGTTGCTCGCTGAGTTTGTGGGCCCGATCCAGTGTTTTTCGCTGGATAATTTCCTGCTCCAATTTCCGGTTCGAGGCGGTCATTACATCCAGGCGGCGCTGGGCCGCCTCCGCAAACTTGCGTGCGGTGATGTCCACCACCGTGGCGCGACATTCCTGCCCGTTGAGCAAACATTGGGCATCGATGTTCACGAACCGGACCGGTTGGCCTTTGCCAGCAAGCTCGAAATCACCGGATTGTTTGGCCTCGCCTGCAAAAATCTGTTCGAGAAAAGTGCTGAAAGCCGGACGAAATTCGGCGGAAATCAGCCGCCCAAAAGACTGGCCCACTAAACGGGAACGTTCGATTCCGACCAGCGTTGCCCCGGTCAGATTGGCCTGAAGGATGGCACCGGTTACGGCGAGTGTAAAATAACCGCTCGGTGCAAAATCGTAGAGGTCGGTGTAATTCTCCAGCGCCACCTCCAGTTCATCCCGGGCTTGCCGCAACTCGGCGTTCTGCATTTCCAGTTCAATCTGATGGACCTGCAATTCGTGAAGCAGCCGCCGGGAATCCGCTCCGGTCTTCGCAACGCCAGCTTCCAATTTCTTCTGCTCCCGCAAATGGGCTTCGGCCCGGCTGCGCAGTTGGGCGGGCTCGTCTGATGATGGCGGCTGCTTTTGCATGATGCGGACGCTTCACGGTTTGCGCGGGCGCCGCGCTTTGCCAACCACCTTGGTTCGCTTCCCGCCGGCCGCGTCTGATGCCGCCCGCTCCGCAGAATCTTCGGCGACACGCTTTTCCAAAGCCGTGTGCTTGCCGCGCAACTTCCCCTCCAGCTTCTTGGCCACGGTGATGTTCGCGAAAGTGATCACGACGCCGTCAATCCGGTCGTCCAGTGTGCGGTAAGGCATGATGCGCACGGAGAACCAGCGGCCATCGCGCGCGCTGATGGATTTTTCCACAGCGGCCAGTTTCTGCAACACCGCGCGGGCATCGTCGGCCAGTTCCGGGTAGTGCAGGTCCGAGGACAGATCCGTGATGGGCCGGCCCGCGTCTGCCGCGATGAGCTTGATGATTTTCGTCGCCTGCGGGGTGAACCGCCGCACGTTGAGTTCCTTGTCCAAAAACAGGGTCGCAATGTCCGTGCTGTCGAGCAGGTTCTTCATGTCGTTGCTGGCATGCGACAGCTCGTCCACCTTGACCTGCAACTCCGTGTTGACCGTCTGCAATTCCTCGTTCATGGATTGCATCTCCTCCTTCGAGGTGGTGAGTTCCTCGTTGGTGGACTGCATTTCTTCATTCGTGGATTGCAATTCCTCGTTGGCGGAACGGAGTTCCTCCTGCGACGTCTGCATCTCTTCGTGAGTGGCCCGCGATTCGCCGCGAACCTGCAAAAGTTCCTGCTCCAATTCCGCCACGCGCGGGCTGCGGACGTCAGGCTTCGTGGGCCGGCCGGCCGCCTTGGTCGTCACGGGCGGGGCCACGTCGGTGAAAACAATCATCATCAAACCCTGTAACGGCCCGGATTCATCAAGACGCCGGACGGTCATATCCACCCACTGCGTGCCGCCGTTCGTCCCGACCTTGAGTCTGTGCAGCGTCACGCCTTCCTTTTTCCTCAGCGCTTCCTTGAAAGCATTCGCCAGTTCATAACGCAATCCTTCACGGGCCATGGCAAAAATATTCCAGTTGGCCTTGCCGGCGGCGGGTTCCAGGTATTTGCCGGTCCGGCCGCTGACGTAAAAAATATCGCCCGTGTCATTGGTGAGCACGGCGGGCGGGGCGTAACTTTGCAGCACCAACTGATCTGCCAAAGCCTGGAGACTGGCCGGCGGGTTGGTCGCCGGCCGCGCCTCGGAAATGACTGGCGACCCGGCGGTAAAGGACGAGGGAAAAACAATCTGCTCCGGTCGCAGCACGGAGTCCGTCCGCCGGAAGAGGCGCGATTTGGCATTTAACGGGGTAAAAAGATGGGTGAAATCCCCAACCGTCTCCGCGCTGCCTTGAAATAAAATGCCGCCGGGAGTGAGGCTGTAGTGAAACAGCGGAATCAGTTTCTTCTGCACCTCGGTGGTCAGATAGATCATCAAGTTGCGGCAGCTCAAAATGTCCAGCTTGGTGAACGGCGGGTCCATGATGAGATTCTGCGGCGCAAAGATCACCATCTCACGGATCTCTTTGCGCACCCGGTAGCCATGTTCTTCCTTGGTGAAGAATCGCTTCAGCCGGGCTTCCGAAATGTCGGCGGTGATGTTGGCTGAAAAGATGCCCGACCGGGCTTTTTCAATCGCGTCCCGGTCCAGGTCAGTAGCGAAGATTTGAATCGAAAACTTCCCCCGGGGCTTGACCTCTTCGAGCGCCTCTTTGAACACGATGGCCAGAGAATAGGCTTCCTCCCCCGTGGAGCAGCCGGGGACCCATGCGCGCAGCGTCTTGCCGGGCGGGCGGCTCGCGAGCAACACGGGAATGGCCTCTGCGGACAACTGCTCCCAAGCGGCGGGGTCGCGGAAAAAATTCGTCACGCCGATCAACAATTCCCGGAACAGCAGATCCAGCTCCTGCGAGTTCTCCTGCAAGTAGCGGACATAAGACGTCATCTTTCTGATCTGGTGTATGCCCATGCGGCGCTCGATCCGGCGATAGAGCGTGTTCCGTTTGTAAAAAGAAAAGTCGTTGCCCGTGTGGGCGCGCAACAGAATGACCACCTTTTCCAGAGCGCTCTGCGCCTTGTCTTCCAGCACCTCTTCCGTCCGGGCGATGAGCGGGGTGCGCTCCAGATAGGCGAGTATCTTCCCCGGCAACTCCTCCGCCCGGGCCACGATATCCGCCAGCCCGGCGTCAATCGCGCTGCGCGGCATGGAGTCGAATTTGGCCGTCGCCGGCTCCTGCACCAGCACCACGCCCGCCTTTTCCTTGATGGCGCGCAGACCCATCGTGCCGTCCGAGCCCATGCCGGAAAGAATCACGCCGACGCTGTGCTCCTGCTGATCCTGCGCCAGCGAGCGGAGAAAAAAATCAATCGGCAGCCGCATCCCGCGCGTCGCGGTCGGCTTGAGCAGGTGCAGGACTCCGTGCAGGATGGACATGTCCTTGTTCGGCGGAATCACATACACGCAGTCCGGCCGCACCGCGGTGCGGTCCTTGACCTGGATCACCTTCATGCCCGTGACGCGCTGGAGCAGTTCGGACATGATGCCTTTGCGCGTCGGGTCGAGGTGCTGAACAATAACGAACGCCATGCCGCTGCCCGTCGGCACCCGCCCTAGGAACTGATCCAAGGCTTCGAGTCCTCCGGCGGAGGCACCGATGCCGACGATGGGAAACCTCGCGCTCGCGGGCGAGGCGGACGTTTCCGGGCAAATAGTTGGAACGGACTTTTTTTGTCGGCGTGACGATGAAGACTTTTTTTTCATGCGCTTATTCCCTGCGCGTAATCATGGCAGCTTTGGTTCCGGTTGAACAGTGCGTCATCACAGGTTTTTTAATGGCTTGCGAGTGTGCTTTCGGGCCAGTGGTCGCCCGGCCATTTTTAAGCCTCTGCCCGCACCAACCAGCTCGATTAACTTCGGAGCGATGGCGTTCAACGGCAGGATAAAATCAACGTCACCGGTCTTGATGGATGTCTCCGGCATGCTGAAATCTTGCGACGTGGGTCGGTCTTGCGCGATGACGGTGCCGCCCCGCTCCTTGATGATCTGCACCCCGAATGAGCCGTCGCCGTCGCCACCGGTGAGCACGACGGCAATGGCGCGCCTGTTATATGCTTCTGCCACCGAAGCAAACAGCGGTTCGGCGGACGGACGAGCAAAATGAAATTTTTCCGCACCGGATGAGGAAAGTTTAAGTCGTCCACCTTCGGCCACAGAAAGGTGGTGATTGGGCGGGGCGACAAAAACGCTCCCGCGATCTAACACGTCGTCCGTATGCGCCTGCTTGACTGCCAAATGGGTACGACTATTTAAAATCTCGGCGAGAATACTCTTATGTTCGGGAGCAAGGTGCATCACGATGGCAATGGCGGCCGGGAAGTTCGCCGGCAACCCCCCCAAGATGACCGATAAAGCGTTCAAGCCTCCGGCCGAGGCCGCCATGGCGATGACTGGAAACACCTGACTCGCGGGTGTCAGGGGAAATTCCGGCCGCAAAACTTGAACCGGCTTTTTCAACCTGCGGGCCAATATAAATTTCTCTTTCATGTGACGGGGAACGTTTGACGGCTGAACCTGACCACATGACCAGCCGCAGTTTTCTTCCAGTCGTGGAACACGATAATCCGCCGTCACGGCGAAAAACAATTTATTCAGCCTCAATTTTTCAATAGTTTCAGCAATATCCTGGCCGATTCGACGGAGGAGGCGGGATGTTGACCCGTGATTTAGCCATCCGTCGGTATGCACCTAAACTCCCCAATCCGGCCTTTGGCCGTAAGGGAAGGGGACAATCCCGATTTCGTGTGTTTGTCATTGAACACCGCACTTAAAACAATTTGCTGAAGGCGGTGAGTAATTTTGCTCAAGCCGGAATATGGCAAAAAATTTCCCGAACTGTCTCACGGAGCAAATCGAAATTCATAAACGGTATCAGATGGGTATCCAAACAAACCCGCAAAAGGGATCAATAAACCAGCACGATCATAGGTTCATGAAACGAATGGTGCCCCCGCCCGGAATTGAACTGGGATCAACGGTTTAGGAAACCGCTGCTCTATCCATTTGAGCTACGGGGGCAAACAGCCCGACAAAAAATAGAATATCACCAACATTTATCTAGTTTTTGAGCCTAACCCGAACAGCATTACCAGTTGAAAAAAACAGTGTCAAATGAAGTATCAGATTTTGCCAACGTCTGCTCATTTTTACTATTGGTGGCTTGTAATGCGCTCTGGTTTCCAAAACCGTTGATCCCAGTTCAATTCCGGACGAGGACGCCATTTTAATCCGCCGTCCGGCAAAATGCCGCCACGGTTGAATGCTTTTATCAACAAGCGGTCGAATTAAATGGGGTTATGTGATATGGTGCAGACAACAACCCGGCCGCCACATGAAAAAAACAACTTCACTTAAATTCATTTTAGGCTCGGCGATCCTGGCGTGGGCGTTGATGGACGATCATTCCGTGCAAAACGCCAACGCTCAAACAACAGAACCTGTCCCTGCGCCCAGCCCTGATCTCACCACCTCCGCTTCCCCGGACAATGCGACCACTGCCAGCACGCTGCCACCGGACGTTGATCCCAACAGCCCGCTCGCAGAGGTCATCCGCTTGGTGCAGGCGGGTGTCGAGCAAAGCGTCATCCTGACGTACATCAGCAACTCCGCCATCCCGTTCAGCCTTAATCCGGACGAAATCATTTACCTGAACGACCTTGGCACACCGCCGGAAATCGCCAATGCCATGATGCAGCGCGATCAGCAATTGCAGCAAGCGAATGTGACGGCAAACGTTCCCCCGGCGCAACCGGATAACACCGCGGAAAGCCCGGCAGCGACGCCGGTCGAAACAGCCGAAGCCACGACCGCACCGCCGGCCAATGTCACGGTGAATTATTTTTATGACACACTAACACCTTATGGCGGATGGATGAACGTGGCCGGTTACGGCTGGTGCTGGCGGCCAACGACCGTCGCTTACCACACCGGTTGGCAACCCTATTGCGACGACGGACACTGGGTCTATACCGACTGTGGCTGGTACTGGATTTCCGGCTATTCCTGGGGTTGGGCAACCTTTCACTACGGCCGCTGGTTTCAAATTCCCCGCTACGGTTGGTGTTGGTGGCCGGACACGACCTGGGCGCCGTCCTGGGTGTGTTGGCGCCACGACCGGGATTTCTGCGGCTGGGCACCATTACCACCCCATGCGGTTTATCAATCCGGCGTTGGGTTCATTTATCAAGGCCATGCCGTCAGTGCCGGTTTTGATTTTGGTTTGAGCGCCGGCGTCTTCACGTTTGTGCCGACGCGGGATTTCTGTGACCCGCATCCGGAGCGTTTTCGCATCAAAGCCGATGGGGTCACGCACATTTACAACCAGACCACGGCCATCAATAACTTCAATTTTGACAGCCGCCACCAAGGCATCGTCAATGCCGGCATCCCGCCGCAAGATATCACGGCGGTCACCCGACAGGTGATTCACCCGGTCACCATTCGCGCCGGGAATGGAAGCGTGGCTTGGAACGGGCGGGGTGAACGATTTGAGCGCAACGACAACACGCTGACCGTAAATCGCCCGCACTTTGTCGGCACTCCGGTCCTGTCTTTGCACCAGGGCACCCCCCCGGCAACCGACCGGGGGCAAAATGATTTTCACCCGGTCGTTCCGGGGAATCAAAATTCCGTTTCCCCGCACCCGGAAAATCCCGGTCAAAACAATCTCCCGCACCAGGACATCAGACCAAATTCGCAACCGACTCTTTATCGGACCCCGCCGCGGGTGCCGCAGACCCGGCAACCGGACGCGACACCCGTCACCCCGTCTAATCCGCAAGGAAACAACAACCATACAGTGACTTCGCCGCCCCGTAATTACCAGAGCGGGCCGACCCAAAATCAGACGCCAACTCATAATGACAACTCCAACGGCAGGGTTTTATCCCCGCGGGCGATGGGTTCCGGACAGCAACCGCCGCGCGGAACCACCTTCAACTCTCAACCGCAGGGCAACGCGGCAACGGGACAACCTTCTTCCAGTCCCCCGCCCGTGAGTCATTACTCTCGGCCACCAAATAATAATTATGGCGTACCGGCGAATGAAGCGCACAATAACAACCAGCACTTTAATCATTCCGACCCGCCACCACCGGCGGTTCAACCACATTCAAACCCCTCTTCCCCATCGCCGTCGCCGCAAACACCCAACAATCAGGGTCAGGGCAGGGACAAGGGCCAAAACGGACATTGAAGTTCCACTGGTCGGAGGGGCCGGCGCACGCTGGAAGCCGGACGGCTTTTTCCTTTCACAACTTTTCCGCGGCAGGCAAAATGGCCGCGTGAGCATCACCCGGCGGCAGTTTGAACAAATGCAGCAGCGCCTTGGCAGCGCGACGACGCGCACGGCGGCACCGGTATTGGCGGCCGACCTGCGGGCGCCCCTCTCCGCCCATGGCGTGATCCTGGGGGTTGACCCGTCGCTCCGCGGCACCGGCTACGGCGTCATTCGCCTCGCCAAACCGCATCCGCTGACTCTCTGCCACGGCACGATCTCCTGTCCGCAAAACTGGGAACGCTCGCGTTGCCTCGTCAAAATCGTGGAAACCTTGCGCGAGGTCTTGAAACAAAACCAGCCGACGGTCTGCGTCGTCGAGGGACTTTTTTACGCGCAGAACCTGCAAACCGCCATCATCATGGGCGAAGCACGCGGCGCCGCGCTGGCGGCCGTCGCCGAAGCCGGTCTGGAGATTTTCGAAATCGCGCCCCGCAAAGTGAAGCAGGCCATTGTCGGTTACGGCGCGGCCCAAAAATCCGCCGTGGCCAAAATGGTCCAGCGCCTCTTGGACCTGCCGAAACCGCCCGCGCCCGATGCCGCCGATGCGCTGGCGCTGGCCCTGGCGCACGCCCAGGGAAATTCGCGCCACCAGCTGACGCCGTCGAAGCGAATATGAATATTTTTCACTCTGCCTTCGCATGATCACCTTTCTCCACGGCAAACTGGTTGAGGCGCTGCCCACGCAGGTGATCATTGACGTCAACGGCGTCGGTTACGAGGCACTGATTCCCCTATCGTCGTTCGAGAAGCTGCCGCCACCCGGTGGGGACGTGAAGCTGCTCACACAACTGGTCATCCGCGAGGACGCCCACACGCTGTATGGATTCATGACGGTGGCGGAACGGGACCTGTTCCGGTTGCTGGTCAATTCCGTCTCCGGTATCGGGCCGAAAACCGCGCTTAATATCCTGAGTGGCATGAACCCGGTCGCCTTTCGCGGCGCGGTGGCCAACAGCGATGTGAAATCGCTTTCGCAAATCTCCGGCGTCGGCAGGAAAACCGCCGAACGCATCGTCGTCGAATTGCGCGACAAAATCGGTGCCCCCGGCGCATGGGAGGCGGCCAGCGCCCGACACGTACTTTCGCCGGATGACCAGAAAATCAACGACGCCGCGCTGGCGCTCATGGCGCTCGGGTTCAAGCAGGTTGAGGCGCACGACGCCGTCCGCGCCTCTCAAACGATGCTGGGCGCCAAGGCCACCGTGGAAGAACTGGTCCGGGCTTGTTTGAAAAAAGGAGCGTGATGGTCACCGGAAATCCTCAATCACCAGTGCCCGCCGCCCGTCGCGAGCCCCGAAAATCCGGTGTGGTCGTGCCGAATCTGCCGAAATGGTACCAACGGTTCGGCGCCTGGGTGGTTTGGGCCGCCCTGCGCCTGGTGGCGGCGACGCTGCGTTACCGGATCCATGATCCGAACGGATTCATGGGCCAAAAGGATTTCGGACCCGCGATTTACTGTGTCTGGCATAACCGTCTCGCGCTCTGCCTGAAAGTATACTTTACCTTCGGCCGCCGTCGCCATCGGGCCGCCGGGCTGGCCGGAATGGTCAGCGCCAGCAAGGACGGGGCGTTTCTCGCGGCGATTCTGGAACGTTTCGGCGTGCAACCCGTGCGCGGTTCATCGAGCCGGCGCGGACCGCAGGCGTTGCTGGAACTGACCACCTGGGCCGAGCGCGGCTACGACCTGGCCATCACGCCCGATGGACCGCGCGGACCGCGTTACGTGGTGCAGGAAGGCGCCATGGCACTCGCCCAAATCACCGGACTGCCCCTGGTTCCCGCGTCGTATCATCTGCACTGGAAAATCCAGTTGAAAAGCTGGGACCGCTTTCAAATTCCACTGCCGTTTTCACGTTGCGATGTCTTCGCCGGCCGGATCATATCGGTGCCACGCAAAACCACGGACGCCGAACGCGAGGAATTGCGCAAGCAGTTCGAGGCCGAATTGCGTGCCCTGACGCGCGATTGACGAGCCATGATTGCCCGGGTCAGCCTTGAAATCGCGCTCCGCAAGGAGTTCGATTATTCCATTCCACCGGGGTTGATCGGACAGGTCGAGGTCGGCAGCCGGGTGCAGGTGCCGTTCGGCCCGCGGAAAATTTACGGCTGCGTCACCGCCCTCGCCGGGGAATCGGCCCGCGCGAATCTCAAACCCATTCTGAAGGTCATCGGCGCGCAGACCATGGTTACGCCGAAGGTGTTGCAACTGGCACGCTGGATTGCCGAGTATTACTGCTGCGCACCCGAAACCGCTTTGAAGTCGGTTCTGCCCGAGGCGGTCCGCAAGAAAAGGGAAACCGACGAGGGTTGGAAAAGGCAATTGTTCGCCCGGGCGCTGCCACCCACCGGTGAATTTCCCAGGCTGCCGAAACGCCAGCAGGAAGTCTGGAACCTCATTGAGGAGCGCCGGGAAATCTTGCTGACGGAGTTGCTCGAACTCGCCGAAACCAC
>Ga0265313_10001802_pt1 | contig 19582 bp, 20 predicted proteins | sample 4123metaG_FD_203122 | JGI IMG/M metagenome (GOLD analysis project Ga0265313, IMG submission 203122) | Rhizosphere microbial communities from Carex aquatilis grown in University of Washington, Seatle, WA, United States - 4-1-23 metaG | ecosystem: Host-associated > Plants > Roots > Rhizosphere >...
AAGGGGCCCGCGCGTGATCCGGCGCTGGCTCGGCGTCGCTCTCTTCGCAGCCGCGGCGAGCGCCACGCGCGCGGGAGGGTGTGGGGGCCGAGAAGTATGGCCGGGCCCGAAGACCGCCCTGCCGGCTCGGCCCCCGGCTCCGCCGCCCCCAATCCCGACGGTTGCGTGGACCCTTTCGCACCCGCGCGGTCCTCACCCGCGAATTCTGCTCGGCGCCGAGCGCGTCTCGGCGTTGCGCCGCCTCCGGACGGCCAATGCTCCGACGTGGCGAGCGCTCGACGAACGGTGCCAAGAGGACGTTCGCGAGTCGATCGGCGCCGGCTACGAGGGGTGGGACTGGGCCAACGCCACGCTGGACCTCGCGACCTGCTACGTCGCGGCCCCGCGTCCCGACTACGCCGCCGCCGCCATCACCTACTTCCGCGCCCTCCTCGACGATCGCCACAAAGTCGGCGACCGAGCTGGAGGCGACGACGTCGTCCGTCACGACGACGGCTACTCCATTCGCACCCGCGGCTGCTTCGGGGCAATCGCCTACGACTGGCTGCACGACCTGCCGGGAATGACCCCCGAGCTCCGCGCCCATGCGGTCGATCGCCTGAGCGCGTGGACGAAGTGGTTCTCGGAGAACGGCTACAGTCGCGATCAGCCGATTGCAAACTATTACGTCGGTTGGTTCGGAGCCGTAGCGTTCTCGGGGATTGCGGTCGACGGAGACGATCCGCGGTCCGACGACTTTCTGAGGCAGGCGCAGCGCCTCTACGGTGAAATCGTTGCTGTCTACGACCGCAGACTGAGCGGCGGAGACTTCCCGGAAGGATGGCAATACGGCGACCTCGTGGGGGCCGTGCTCGCGATATTCGCCGACGCCGAGTCGCCGTACGCGGAGGGCCGGTCGCCTTTGGACCGCTTGACATGGCTGCGCGAAGCCATCGACTACCGCGCCCACGCCCTTTGGCCCGACGGCAAGCACACCTTCGATACGGGGGATTGGTCCGAGAAGCCCGCCGTGGCGCCCGCGCATACGCTGCTCGCATTGGCAACGGTGCTCCGGTCCGGCGATGTCTTCCAGGGGCACGCCCGTTGGCTCGCCGGTCTGGCCAACGACCCCCACGAAGAATGGCTGTGGCTGGCCGCGCTGGCCGACGATCCGTCGCGCATCGCGGAAGACCCGCGCCGCGGTACGGCGAGCTACTTGGCCCGCGGCACCGGCGTCGTGACGGCGCGCACCGATTGGTCACCACGCGCCGCGTGGCTCGCGCTCGCCAGCGCATCCTCGCTCTCCGATCACCAGCACCTCGACGCAGGGCACTTCGAGGTCGTGCGTGGGGCCGACGCCCTCATCGTCGACGCGGGGGGATACGGCTCGTACTCCAGCCTGAGCCACAACGTCATCGCCGTCGACGACAAGAAGGAAAACGACACCTACGCGCCCAACCAGGGCACGTGGAGCGACCTCGCCGGGATCGCGCGATTCGAGGACACCGGGACCTTAGTCTATGCGCTCGCCGATTACGCCAGCGCCTTCAACCCCGCCGGCTACCCAGGCGACCACGCGCAGCGTTCCGTCGCGCGCGCCGAGCGCGAAGTCGTCTTTTCGCGGACTCCGGTCGACGGGGTTGCAGCTTCGGCTCGAGTCGTCGTCTACGACCGAATCACCGTCACCAAGCCATCGTACGGCGTCACCTTCTTGCTGCACGGCGGCTCCCTCCCGGAGCTCCGCGCCAACGCCGTGCGCTTCACCGCCGGTAACAGCGAGGCACGCGCCACGACGCTCGTCCCCTCCGGCGCGAGCCCCGCGCTCGTCCGAGAACCAACCGAACTGGGCGACGGCCCCTATTACGCCAATGTACCTCCCGAAGGGACGACGAGCGTGCGCGTGGAGGTCCGATCGCCGTCCGGCGGTCCGGAGCGGAGGTTCCTTCACACGATCATCGTCACCGAGAAAGGCGCGCCGTCGCCGGCAGTCGGCCGCCTCGAGGGGGAAGACGTCGACGGCGCGGCGATCGAGGATGAGGCGTACGTGTTCGTCCGTTCGGGAGAGCAGGCGCGCCCGGCGCGGCTGGCGTATCGGGCGCCGCCCGCGGCACTTCGGCACGTGGTGGTGTCGCTTCCGCCTGGAGCCCGCTACGCCGTCGGGGTCGATCGGGACGGCGCGTTCTGTCGCCTCTCGCTCGATCCCAATCCTGCGAGCGCGGGGCGCACGGCGTCGCGCGCGGGAGTCCTGTCGTTCGAGCTCGGGCCGGGGTGTGCTCTGCGGTGACGGCGCGCCTCGCCTTCCGAGAGGCGCCGGGTCGGGTGAGAGAACCGCAAGGATCGCAAGGACGCCAGGGGCAGAGACGTAGGGCTAGCTTCGCTCGTCCATGAGTGAGCGTCGTTTCTCGAAGAGAAAGGCTCATCGGTCGAGAAGGGAGTTTTCCTCCTTCGAGCCTGACCTTCCCTCGTTGGCAATCGGGCTTCCTTCGTTAGCAATCGAGCTTCGTTTGTTAGCAATCGAGCTTCCTTCGTTGACAATCGAGCTTCCCTCGTTGGCGTGGGAGCTTCAATGGCCGACCACGGAGCGTCCATCGTGGGCAAGGGAGCTTCCATCGTGGACGAGGGAGTTTCCATCATTCGTGAGTGAGCTTCACTTGCCGGTCACAGAGCTTCCATCGTGGGAAATCGAGCTTCACTCGTTGGAGAGGGGGCTTCATTCGTTCGAGCGCGAGGTTCACTCGTCGGGGAGGGAGCTTCGTTCCTTCGCGCGTGAGGCTCCCTCGCCAACAAGAAAGCTTCATTCGTTCGAGCGCGAGGTTCACTCGTTGGAGAGGGAGCTTCATTCGTTCGAACGTGAGCGTCACTCGCGGGCAACGGTGCTTCATTCGTCTGCGAGGGAGCTTCGTTCGTTCGAATGCGGGCTTCATTCGTCCGAAACGGAGACTCGTTGCTCCGCGAGCGAGCGTCGCGATCGACCGAGGACGGCTCGTTCATCGACGGACGCAGTTCCGTGGCGGCGCGGCGAGCCTCGTCCATCAGGGACCGAGTCTCGACCCCCGACCTCCGTCCGCCCCTCGTCCCCGCGCCTTCCACGGAATATCGCCGACCGCGTTCACTTGAACAGGAGCTTCTCTCGCTCGTCGAAAACCGAATCGAACTCCCCCGCGGGAACCTTTCGCGCTCCCGATTGTCGTCTCCGCCGTGGCATTCGAACGGCAACATCGAGAGAACGAGGCGCTCGCCCTCGCGCGCACGGGAGGTACGCGCGTCTACTTCTCGCTCGCCTGCGGCATCACCTGGGTGCTCGCCTTGCCCGCCGCGATGGCCTGGGCCCGTCACGAGGCGCCTGGTGCGGGCGCGGTGGCTTGCGCCGGTCTCAGCGCGTTCGGGCCCGCGCTTTCGGCCGCAGCGGTCGCATGGCCGCGCGGACAGCTCCGCGATGTATTCGGCCGCTGGCGCACGAACGCCGCGTGGGTCGTCGTCGCGCTCCTCGCGGCGCCCGCGGTGCACACGGTCGCCACGGCCCTTTACGTCGCAATCGGAGGACATCCCGCCCACTGGTTTCACCCTCCGGTTGCCCCCGAGCAAGTGGCCGCTCTCGTGGTCTTCCCGCTGGGAGAGGAATTCGGTTGGCGAGGTTTCGCCCATCCCCGGATGGCGGAGCGGTACGGGCCGGTGAAAGGCCCGCTGCTCGTCGGCGCGGTCTGGTCCCTCTGGCACCTCGTCTACGCAATTACGCCCGAAGCCGCCGGCTTCGATTCATTCGCGTTTCTCCTGACGATGGTCGAGCTGCCCCTCTATTCGCTCCTCATCGCCGCGGTCTTCGAGCGCGCGCAGCGGAGCATGGCGGTCGCCATCGCGTTTCACGCGGGCGCCCACGTGGACCACATCGAGCGCGCGGGGCGCTCCGATCTCGGCCTGCACGCCCTGCACATCGCCGTGCTCGTCGCCCTCGCTGCCGTGGCCGCCCGGTCCCTGACTAAGCGAAGCGCGGTCCTCGCTCAGCGATGAACGACCGAGCGAAGCGCCGCACGGCTGCTCGCGCGCGGCGAAGACGCCGGCCTCATTGAAAGAGCGAAGTAGGCGTACTCGGCCTGGATAAGAGTGAATGCGCCCAGCGCGACGAGCGCCGCACGCTTTCTCACTCTCGAGCGCCGCCACGCCTCCACGCCGCTCGCCATCGTCGCGGCCGCGAACGGCACGACCAGCGGCATGACCGGAAAGTGGTACGTCCCGCCCGAGAACGCGATCGCGTACGGCACCTGGTACGCGACGATCAACGCGACGAGCCACGACCGCCACCCGGGCGCGCAGGCGCCCGAGAGCGTGAGGAGTCCCACGAGGGCGAACGCCGCCACCGCGACGTAGCTCCCGACTTCGAGCGCCAGGAGCGGCATGGCCTCCTGCGTCGACCAACCGCGCCAGTTCTGGATTTCGCGCGACCCCAGATAGTCGAATCCCCAGAACGACGTCGCGCGGTTGAAAGTGCGGAGCGCCGTTCGAAAGGGATGGTGGAGCACGTACTCGAGCGTCGCGGGGCGCGCGTCCGGTCGAGCGTAGAACGACTCGAGGTACGACCGCTCTTGCGGAGGCAGTTCGTCGAGCGAGCGTTGGCCGAGGTGACTGGTCTTGTAGTCGGGCGTGTACGGGTTGTTGCCCAACCAGAGATTGCGCTCGTTGTTCGTCGAGATCGTCCAGCCGGCTCCCGCCCGCCAATCGTGCGCCTGCGCCGGAATCACGAGGGCCAGCGCGCAGCAGACCGTCAGCGCCGCCCCGAGCCCGAGGGCGCCCGCCGAACCCCGATGACGGCGGGCCGTGTACGCCAAGGCCGCCAAGAGGACCGGAACCACGCTGACCATCGACGGGCGCGTGAGGCAGCCCAGGCCGAGGACAGCGCCCGTCCAGGCGAACGCCGCCATGCGCCGATCGCGCAGAGCCAGCATGCCGAAATACGCGACGGCGGCGAGGCAAAGCGCCGCGAGGTGCTGCGCGTAGGGCTGACCGCTGAGAACGACGCTCGGGACGTACGCGGCCGAGAGCCACCCTCCGATCCGGCCCGCGCCCGCGCCGGCCAGTTCGCCCGCGAGCCGCGCGGTCAGCGCCACGCCCGCCGTGCTGATCGCGATCGTGGCGATTCGGGCGACGAGCACGCTCTTGCCCAGCGCACCGAGTGCGCAGGCGAGCACGAGAGGCTCGCCCGGCGGCCAATAGAAGGCGCCGCCGAACTCGCCGGACGCGAAACGCTCGGCTACTTCGAAGTAGTCGCGCGCGTCGCTGACCATCGGCATCCGGTCGAGCAGCACCAGCGCCACCAGCGCGCGCAGGGCCACCGCTGCACCGAGCACGCCCGCCCACCCCTTCCAGCTCCATCGCCTCATCGCTCGCCACTCCGAATGGTCGAACCGACTCTGGCGGCGTGCAATTACCGCGCGAATGCCCGATACGTGCGCTCCAGTCCCTCGCGCAGGTCGACCGAGGGCTGGTAGCCAAGCAGATCGCGCGCCGCCGTGATGTCCGCGAGCGAATCGCGGACGTCGCCCGCGCGAGGTGCCCGGTAGTCGGGTTCGAGGTGCTTTCCGGCCAGCTCGCCGACGAGGGCGATGAGGTGGTTGAGCGACGTGCGCACGCCGCATGCAACGTTGACCACCTCGCCCCGGAGCGTCCGCGACGTGGAGGCCGCCAGCAAGTTCGCTCGGACCGTGTTCTCGATGTAGCAGAAGTCGCGTGTTTGCTCGCCGTCGCCGAAGACGACGGGCCGGTCCCCGCGTATCGCCGCCGTGATGAACTTGGGAATCACCGCGGCGTATTCGCTGCTCGGGTCTTGCCTCGGTCCGAAGACGTTGAAGTAGCGCAGACTGAGCGTTTCCATGCCGTGGATCCGTGCGAAGATTCGCATCAGGTGCTCGCAGGTCAGCTTGCTCGCCGCGTAGGGGGAGAGCGGTGCCGGGGGCATCGTCTCCACTTTGGGTAGGGTCGGCGTATCGCCGTAAGCCGCCGAGCTCGCGGCGAATATCACCCGCCCTACGCCCGCCCGCTGGGCGACGTCGAGCACCACGGTCGTGCCCTGGACGCCGGCGAGCATCGTCGCTTGCGGGTCGGCGACGGACCTCGAGACGCTGGGAATGGCCGCCTCGTGGAAAACGATTTCGACGCCCTGCATTGCGCGCGAGACCGTCTGCGGATCGGCGATCGTTCCTTCGACGAGCTCGAAACGTCCGGGGAGTCGCTCGAGGTTCTCGCGCCGGCCGCTCGAGAAGTCGTCGAGGATGCGAACGCGCTCGCCGCTCGCGAGGAGCGATTCGGCGATCGAAGAACCGATGAAGCCTGCCCCGCCCGTCACCAAATGCAGCGCCATCTATTTCCCTTCCGTTTCCCGTTCTTTGCAAAGCCTATACACCGCAACGTGCCGCCTGCCACGCGCCGAGCACGCGTTTCGCAGGGCCGAAGGGAAAAACAAACGGGGGCGGGGTCGGGACGGGAGCAGGCGTGCCCATGGAGCAAAAACGTCACGACGAGACGAGATCGCCGCGCGAGCGGCTCGCAAGGACGCGGGCGCTCGCGCGCCGCGGTTTGAACTATTGGAAGGGGACGCTCCTGATTTTTTCGCTTGCGGGGGTCGCCGCGATCGTTGGCGCGTCGAGGGTGAAGCACGTCTACCGGTCCGAGTGCACGGTTCTGGCGAAGGCGCGAATCCGGACCGACGACCGCGACGATTCGTCGACTTCGCCCGATCAAGTCGCTCGGCAGAACGGCCGCCTGAAAGACATGCTGACGACGCGCGCCCGCATGGAGAGCGCCGTCAAGAAATTCGGCCTCTATCCGGAGACGGTCACGAGCAAGACGATGCTCGACGCCGTCGAACAAATGAAGCCGCATGTGGGCTTTCGCGCGCTCGAGGGGTCGCAGTACGTCATTAGCTTCGACGGCGACGATCCCGATGTCGTGCAGAGCGTGACGCAGTACTTGTCCGAGTCGCTAGCGACCGAGTACGCGGCGGGCGATCTCGAGGACCTCCAGCACGAGGCCGACTTTCTGGCCAAGGAGGAAGCGCGCTCGCTCGCGGGCCTCGAGGCGGCGACGAAGGCGGTCACGCTCTTTCTCGCGGCGCACCCGGAGTTTGCGCTCGAAGCGAAACAGGCGGCGGCCACGCCGTTCGGACCGAACCCCGCGACCGGCATTCCGCTGATGCCGAAGCTGTCCAAGGATGCGACCACGACCGGCGATCCGGAGCTCGCCGCGCTCTACCGCGAACGTGCGCGATTGGAAGGGGAGGCGCACACTTCGGTTTCGGCGGCGCCCGGCGTCGTCTCCCAGGCCGCTTCGAGCAAGCAGCTCGACGATCAAATCGTGCAGGCGCAGGGGGAGGTGGAGGTTGCGGCGAAGCGCGTGGCGGAGACGCTCGCGGATATCGCGTCGAAGTCGAACCTCACGGAGGACCACCCCGACATGCGGGCCGCCCGAATGGCCGCCGACGCGGGGGCTCGCGAGCTCCACGCGGCGAAGGCGAGGCTCGGCGTGCTCCAACAGGCGAAAGAGGCCGCACTCCGCGGGGCCCACGTCGACCCCTCGCTCGAATCGCCGGAGACGGCGGAGAAGCTGCGCCAGATCAGGTTCCAGATCGCGATCCGCCGCGGGTCGGCCGCGCGTGCCGCCGCTTCCTCCGGCGCCGGGTTGCCGCCGCCGGCAATGCTGGGGACGAGCGCGGGCGGAACGGGGCTCGTCGAGCTGGAGACCGACTGGCAGCGGCTGCTGCGCTCACTGAGCGAGTCGAAGGCGCACCACGACGACCTGAACTCGCGTGTCGAACGCGCGAAGCTCGCGGTCGAGGCGTCCCGCGCGCAGGCGCGCGAACGGATGGCGGTGGTCGACCCTCCGTTCCGTCCGACACATCCAATTAAGGGGAGTCGCGCGAACTTCGCCATAGCGGGCCTCGCAATGGCTCTGCTCCTCGCCGTCGCCTACCCGACGGCGCGGGTAACCCTCGACGACACCCTCGTCGACGCCGACGACCTCGACGCGCTCGGCCTTGGGCCCGTGCTCGGGGTCGTGCCCACCGTCCACCCGTCCTCGGCCAGGAAGGCGCGCGCACATGCACCCGCCTGAACAAGCCACCATCGCCGCGACTTCCGCGGAGATCGTTCGCCGCGGTCCGCCGACAGTGCGCGTCGTCCCTGTCTGGGCGTCGCCTCCGGACGTCGAGCTCCTGGCGATGCTCGGCGAGTCGCGTGGGGACGCCCCGGCCGCTGCGCTTCGAGTGATTAGGCACCGGCTCGAGCAGCGCCGCGCCGACGGCATGTGGACGTTCGCTGTCACGAGCGCACGCGACGGCGAGGGCAAGAGTACGCTTTCGGCGCAGCTCGCCCTCGTTCTGAGCGAGTCGCAGCGCGCCCGCGTGGTCCTGATCGAAGCCAGCATGAACAGGCCATCGCTCGCGCGGCTGTTCGGCTGTCGCGTACCGCCGGGATTCGGTTTCTCGGTGCAGCTTGCGAGCCGAATGCGGGGTGGCCAGCCCGATCCTTGGGCGGTCCTGGCGCTCGGCCCGGCCCTTCACGCGCTGGTGGAGAGCGAGGCCGAACGAGGCTACCCGGACGCGCTCCACTCCACGCACTTTCGCGAAGCAATCGAGGGGCTCGGCCGCCTGTACGACTGGGTCGTCGTCGACGCCCCGAGCGTACTCGGGTCGGGAGATGCGAATGTCGTCGAGAACGCGGTCGACGGCGTCGTCGTCGTCGCGCGGAGCCGCGCATCGAGAGGGTCAGACCTACGCGCGGCGGTGCGGCAGCTCGGCGACCGCAAGGCGATCGGCTTCGTTCTCTCGGACGCGGCCGAGGGGGGCGCGCGGTGACCGCGGAGCTCTGGCGGATCGACCCGGGCGGTCTTCCGGCGCCGCTCCGGCAGGTCTTCTCGAAAGAGCTCCACCTCTGGGTCGGCGGCTGGCTGCGCGATCGGGCGTTCAAGGCGGCGCTCCCGCGCGTCGAAGGCGACCGGCATCTTCTCTTCTGCGTGTGCGACCACTTCGAGCCGCTCCACGGTCGTGCTCCTGCCGACGTCGCCCGCGCGCGCGTCAGCGTCTGGCGAAGAGGATTGCCCGAGCTCGTTCGATCGTTCCGAGACTCCAGCGGCCGCCAGCCCCGCCACACGTTCTTCTACCCCGGCGAGGAGTACGACCCGGCGCTGGTCGAACCGCTGGCGGAGCTGGTGCAAGCGGGCCTCGCCGAAGTGGAAGTGCACTTGCACCACGACGGAGACACCCGAGCGAGCTTGCGCGAGCGGCTCCTCGATACGGTCGGCTTGCTCGACGCACACGGCCTGGTGCCGCGCCGTGCCGGGGAGCCGGCCTGGAGCTTCGTCCACGGGAACTGGTCGCTCGCGAACGGGCGCCGGGACGGCCGATGGTGCGGAGTCGACGACGAACTCAGTCTCCTCCACGAGGTCGGGTGCTACGCGGACTTCACCTTTCCGAGCGCCCCCGATCCCTGTCAGCCGTCCGTCGTCAACTCGATTTACTTTGCTCGTGATGCGTCCATCCGACGCGCGTACGGGCGCGCCGAGCCCGTTCGTGTGGGCTCCCCCGCGCGTCGGAGCGTCCTGCTCGTGCAGGGGCCCCTCGCCATCACGAGGCGAGCGAGGGCCCTTGCGCTGCGCATCGAGGCGGCCGCTCTATCGTCGAGCGACCCGCCTACGGTCGCGCGCCTTGCGGCGTGGGTCGATCAGTGGGTGCACGTTCGGGGCCGTCCGGAGTGGACCTTCGTGAAGCTTCACTCGCACGGCGCCCCCGAGAAGAACGCGCGGACGATGCTCGGCGATGAGATGGCCGCGCTGCACGAGGCGCTCGGGCGCCTGGCGTCGGAGGGAACCTGGCGCGTGCACTACGCCACGGCGCGGGAGATGTACAACGTCGTCCGCGCGGCGATGGACGGCAAGCGCGGATCGCCCCAGGCTTATTTCGACTACCTCGTGCCGCCGCCGGAGAGAGCTCGGCGCGGACCCTCCTGACGAGGAGCGTTACGCCTGTCGCCGGTCGCGTGCGCGGCGTTCGTCGTGGAACGCCTCCGTAAGCGCGACGCCGAGCTCGTCGCCGAGCTCGCGCCGCTCGCGCCTTCCTCGCCGGTCGCGCAGGAGCTCGCGCAGCTCCGGCTCCGATCGCGCCTGGGTCCGGCCGCGGCCGTGCATGATCGCGTGCGATCCGCAGAGCGTGGCCTGCCCGCCCCCAGCTAGGTTGATCTGCACGAGCGTCCGCGCGTCGCTCGCTCCGCATACGCAGCAGCAGCCTCCGAGGCTTTGCGTCATGCGTCACCCATCTCGCGAACGCGGGCGGTTGGCCAAGTTTTCGGCATGGGACGAAATGCTAGAGCTCTCCGCAAGAGGGCGCTGTACGAAGCGAGGCGTGTGATGACGACCATGGTTCGCGCGATCGATGAGGGCGGCGCATCGCTCGTGCTTCGCGAGCGCGACGGAAGGACAGAGCTTCTCTCGGGCAATGTAGTGCTCCTGTCGAGTGCGGCGCTCGAGACGGAGCTTGATTTCGGTCGGGTCGTGGCGGCGCGCGTCGGCGCGCACCGGCGACCGGTCCGGGTGCTCGTCGGCGGCCTCGGGTTCGGCGCAACCGTGCGCGGCCTGCTCGACGAGGCACGATCGGACGCGAGCGTCGTCGTCGTCGAGAAGGTGCCGGCGGTCGAGCGCCTCGTGCGTCACGAGCTCGCGGCGTTCGCTCGCGAGCCACTTGCCGACTCCCGCGTGAAGGTCGCGATTTGCGACGTAGGAGAGGCGATCGCCGAGGCCCGCGACCTCGATGCAATCTTGCTCGATGTGGACAACGGGCCGCACTGGGCGAGCTTTCGCGGCAACGCGCGGCTCTACACTCCGGCCGGATTGGACGCTGCGCTTCGCGCTCTGGCACCGGAAGGCGTCTTCGCGGTGTGGAGCGGATACCGGGCCGACGCCTTCATCGTCCGACTGCGCGAGGCCGGATTCGAACCGTCGATCGTCCCTCTTCACGAGCGCGGTCGGGTGCGCGCGCGGGGGTATCTCGGCCTCAAGCCCCGTCAGTGAGGCAATTTCCCGAGGGGTCCGGCAAGGAGCTTCTCGGCGTTCTCGAAGTAAATCTTCGCGAGGACGTCCGACGGCAAATGAACCGCGCTGATGGTCCAATCGCCCTGGATGGGCGTCATGTGCGCGAAGCTCGTGTCGGCGGTCTCGAAGAACCGCCAATGCCTCCGGAAGAACTCAATCGCCTCGTCCTCCGTCGGCGGAGGGCCGCTCCCTCCCGAACCGAGCGTCATCTGGTCGTAGACCTGGAAATCCGTCGCGAACACGATGCGGTCTGCGTAATGGACGAACATGGCGCGCACCTTGTCCGGGTCGTGTCGGCCGATCTCCGGCACGCGCGCCGCGATGTCCGCCATCATGTTCGGGTGCGCCTCGAGCTGCGCGGCCACCCACTCGAGATCTTCGGCGTTGTTTGCGAAATGTACGCACACGAATTTCGTCTCTGGATGACGCGCCACGACCCGCTCGAGCGCCGCCAAGAGCTCTTCTCGCTTTGGATACTTCTTCGAATCGCCGAACCACCAGCGCGGGTGATCCGCGAGCTCTCGCCAGCGTTCGTTCGACGCGTCGTACGGCCCCCAAAACGCCTTGGGGTCAGCCACGTGGATCGAGACGGGCAGCCCGAGCTCTCCCAGCCGCCGCCACATCGGGTCGAGTTTCGGGTCGTCGATCTTGAGGAGCTGTCCGCTTCGATCCCTGAGAAAAAGGCCCAACCGCTTGAACTCTTTGAATCCCGCCGCTCCTTGGCGCGCGCCTTCCTCCACTTGGGACACGGCTCGCTGCGCGAAGTCGGGCTGATCCCAATCGGAGTAGTCGAGATTCATGTACTCGAGGAAACGTCCGGGAAAGTGCTCGTTCGCGAGCCGCTTCGTCCGCTCGAACTCCGATTCCTGCGCCCCGGTGTGCGTCACCGTGCCCCCGCTCAAGTTCACGGCGACACCGATTCCCACCGCGTCCATGACGCGCACCGCTCGCGCGAGGTGTTCGGGGGTCGGGTCAACGTGCGTGTGCAAGTCGATGATTCGATGCGCCGCGCGCCACGCGTCGGCCCGAGCCCGGACGGAGGCGAGATCCTCGGACGAGCCGGCGGAGAACGTGGCGTCCGCCGGTGCCGCCGCTCGCGAGGGCGGCTCGGCGGTTGCGGCGAGCGGCGCAGGCGCGATCGCGTGGTGCGACGCGCACGCACCGAGGGCAATCAGGGTGAGGGTCGCAATCGCCAAGGCGCGCACGCGCCGAGCCTATCGCGCCCCGGGGGCGTGTGAAGGGAAAGCGCAAATCGGCGGTCTACCGTTGCGGGCTGGTATTCGCCGACGCACTGGCCGGCGGCCTCTCGCGTCCGCCCTCCGGCGTGGCGTGGGCCTCTTGCGTCCGAGTCGGCGCACCTCGCGACCCGGGGCGCGCCCGGTGAAACGCCAGATCTTCCGCGGAGCTTTCGGCTGGAAAGTGCATCCCCATGAACGAGACGAACTCCTCGGCCAGATCCTCGTCACGCTGCCGGTCGTAGCCGATGACGTCCCAGACGCCCAAGCGCGCGCTCAGCACGTGCCCGATCTCGTGCGTGAGGGTGCGAACGAAACGCGGATTTTCCACGAGCTTGCCGCTGTCGCCTTCCACGAGCGGGTCGTTTCGCAGAAAGAGGTGATTGAGCGAATCGACGTAGAGCCCCCAGTAGCAGCAGCCCGGTGCGACGGCCTCGAACCGCGTTGGCAGGTCGTTGAGCGCGCGCGGAGACTTGCCGTCGAGCAGCGTGTTTCCCGGGAGCAAAGAGATTTGGGGGAGCACGTCCGGCCGCGCGTGTGCGCGCGGGAGGTTCTTTGTCCGGAGAAAATCGCCGTAGCGTGCGAACGCCTCACGACACGTGTCGTCCAGGACCGCGAGCGCCTCGCTGCTCGGCTTCGTCTCCGCGCCGAGTGCGCTGGTCGCACGCCACTCGACGACCTGCATTCCGCATTGCGGGAGCCAGATCGGCTGCGCGAGTCGCTCGCTCGCACGCGGGAGCGCGTCGAAGCGAGCGACCGCGGGCGGGCGTCCGGAGGACGGGGTCGCAGTCAGCGCGACCAGCGCGAGGGTCGCACACCCTAGAAGTCGCGCGAAGGAGGATGCGAGGGCGGCGTTGCGCAGGCGGGGTCGGCTCATGGGTTGGAGGTGCCGCCGTAGAGGGCATGGGGCAGGCGCACGCCGGGGCATCGCGCCACACCGCTCGCTCTCCGCGGTACTCTCCACCTTAGCTTGCAGACGAATCGCGACCGCGCACAAATGCCAGGCTGAGCTTCACTTCAGTCGCAGCGGGTGCGAAAAGTCACACCCCCCGCGGCTAGCACCCAGGCAGCATCGCGCTAGATTCGCAATTGGGGCGCTCTTCGCTCCAGTGCTCCATGCACGCCCCCGCATCGCCCAGGATCGCCTTTGCCATGGTGGGCCTTCCCGCGCGGGGTAAGACGTTCATCGCGCGAAAGATCGCCCGCTACCTTTCGTGGCTCGGGCACAACACGAAAGTCTACAACGTCGGTTCGTACCGCCGGTCGCGCCTCGGGAGCCACCAGCACCACTCCTTTTTCGACCCGCGCAACGAAACCGCCAACGTCGCTCGACGGGAAGTTGCGCTCGCCGCGCTCGACGACATGCTCGACTTCTTGCGCACCGGGGGCGACATCGCGATCTACGATGCGACCAACAACACGCGCGATCGCCGGGACCTCGTCCGCGCGCGCTGCGCTGCCGAGGGGCTCGAACTGGTCTTCATCGAATCGATCTGCAACGATCCCGGACTCGTCGAGGGCAACATCCGGGCGACCAAGGCGCGATCGCCCGACTACCGAGGCGTTCCGGAAGAAGAAGCCGTACGCGACTTTCGGATGCGCATTCGTCACTACGAGAGCGGCTATCGGGAGGTCGGAGAAGACGAGGGGGCCTTCATCAAGATCGTCGACGTCGGGCGCAAGATGGTGCTCCACCGAATCGAGGGGTACCTGCTCGCACGCGTCGTGCACTTCTTGCTCAACTTGCACGTGCAGCCGCGCAGCGTGTGGCTGACGAGGCACGGAGAGAGCGAGTTCAACGTCCTCGGGCGAATCGGCGGAGACTCCCCGCTCAGCGACGACGGCCGCGCCTACGCGCGCACGCTTGCACGCGTCGTGCGCGAGCGGATCGGTCCGGACGTCGTCGTGTGGACCAGCACGATGCGCCGGACGATCGAAACCGCCGAGATTGTCGGGCTTCCATACCGCACCTGGCGGCCCCTCGACGAGATCGACGCGGGCGTGTGCGACGGCATGACGTACGCGGAGATCGCGATGTCGATGCCCGGGGAGCACGCCGCGCGCCTGGCCGACAAGTTTCACTATCGCTACCCCCGCGGTGAGTCGTACCAGGAGGTGATCCAGCGCCTCGAACCGGTCATATTCGAACTCGAGCGCGAACGCGCCCCGGTCCTCGTCATCGGGCACCAAGCGGTCTTACGCGCGCTCTACGCTTACATGATGGACCGGCCGCCCAGCGAATGCCCTTTCGTGCCCATCCCCTTGCACACGATCCTCGAACTCGAGCCGACTCCCTACGGCTCCGAAGAGCGTCGAATCTCTCTTCCGCCGCCGCCGCTCGACCCGGAGGGGTTCAGACAGCCGGCGTGAGTGGAGCCGGGGCCGGCCGGACCGCCGGGCCTCGGCCGAGCACCGTCCCCGCCGTGAGATCCCAGCGCGTGCTTGTCGGGCGCCCGCACCGTGAGCGCACGGCCTGTCCTCGCGGCTCGCGCGAAGCGCGTGGCGAGCGTTCCAACCGACGCCAGTGCCGCAGCGATCGCCAGGATCGCGGCGACCGCTCCGAGCACGCCCAGGCCGTCGCGCCCGCCGTGCGTGGGGTTCGTCGTTCGCGCCGTCGGAAGATGAAGCAGGTCCGACGCGTCGCTCGCCGGGCGCCCGGCCGGTGCGCGAGCCATGGTCGCGGTGGCCATTTCGAACGCTTGCAGCGACGGGCGAACCGAGAGCGGACCGATGCGCCCGTCTGCCGACGCGAATCCCACGAGGGCGGCGCCGAACGCCTCGGTGCCGGGGAATCGATTTTCACGGTCCTTGGCCAGCGCCGCTCCAATCACCCGTTCGAGCGCCTCGGGTACATCGGGCCGCACGGCGCGCAAGCTCGGTGTGGCGTCGGCGACGATCGCCGCCACGGCCGCCGTCGTGGTCCCCGAAAACGGTGGCGCTCCGGCGATGAGCTCGTAGAGAATGACTCCGAGCGACCAGACGTCGGCCCGCCGGTCGACGTCTTTCGACGAGCGAACTTGTTCGGGCGACATGTAGAGCGGCGTGCCGACGCACCCCGCCGCCGACGTCACCGCGGCATCGACGTCGGGCGCGCTCTTGGATATTCCGAAGTCCAAGACTTTTACGATCCGCGCGCCGCCCTCGTCCGCGATGAACAAGTTCGACGGCTTGAGGTCTCGGTGGACGATTCCCGCTTCGTGCGCCTCGGCCAGCGCCGCGCACGCTTGCAGAACCCAGTCGATCGCTTCGGAGATCGGGAGCGGCCCCCGCCGCCGCAGCTCGGCTTGGAGGTCGCGTCCGCGCAGAAGCTCCAGGACCATGTAAGGCCGCCCCTGCGCGTCGGTGTCGACGTCGATCACGGAGACGACGTGGCGGCTTCGCACGCGCCCGCTCGCGCGTGCCTCCCGCTCGAAGCGCTCCACCGCGTGGGGTGTGCGCATCGCCTCGGGCCGAAGAAACTTGATCGCCACGCCCTGCCTGAGTCGAAGGTGCATCGCTTCGAAAACGATGCCCATTCCGCCCTCGCCCAGCCGTCGAACCAGGCGGTACTTCCCGCCGATGACGTCACCGGGTAGCGGCATCGGTACGAGGCCGGTTCGGTCGTGCGGGGGTGAGGTCGATTCGTCCATGCGCTCGAAGGCACTGGGAGCAATGCATGGAGCGTGCAGTATCCCAGCCGGCTCCTCACGCTGCGCCCCGGTTCGGTCGAGTGGGGCTGGTCAGGAGAGGTGCCGGGCCGCCAACGCGTTCCCGAGCCACAGTTTCATCCCGAGCAGCGTCGCCGCGCTCACTTCGAGCGCCCAGGCCGCCGCGGTGGCCGCGTGCGCAGGGCCATCGAGCCGTAGGAGCGCGACCAAGCCGTACAGCCCCACGACGGTGGCCAGCGAAATTCCTTCGAGCCCGCGGATCCCCCGTTCGGCTTGCCCGGCGAAGGCCCAATCGACGAAAGCCCAAGTGGCGCACCAGGCGCCGAACGCGACTCCCGCGGTGATTGCCCAGAACGCCATCCACGTCAGGGCGCCATCGTGCCCGGCGGCCAGTGCGTCCAAAGCCGTCCCCGCGACGAGCAGCCCTGGCGCAGCGGCCCCGATCACCAGATACATGGCCTGGCCGGGCTGCCCGGCGTGCTCCTGCATGACCCGGTGCCGTCGCAAGGCTCGTGCCCCGCGGCGGCTCGGCACCGCGCCGGCGGGCGCCGGCACAGCGAGTGGCTTTTCACGGAGGTGACGACCGAGACGGCGTCGTCCCGTAAACGCGCGTTTCGCCGTAGCCCGCTTCGACCTTCGCCCGGTAAAGCGAGAGCATGGTGAATCCGAGTTCGCGCATGGCCTCCGCGTCCATCGCGCGCTCCATGCGCGGAAACACCAGTTCCTCTTCTTCTTCGGCGTGGAGCTCGACCACCTGGCGCAGATCGCTGATGGCGCGTGCGAAGTCTTCTCCATCGACGCCAGCTTCGAGCGCGCGGTCGAGCGATTGGCGGACCTGGGCGTGGCGAGAACGCCCGCATCGAGCGCATGCCTCTTCGTGGAGTGCCTGGCACGCCGCCGGATAGAAGACCTGATCTTCCACTACGATGTGCGCGACCAGGTCCCCGGCGAGCTGGGGAAGGAGAGAGTGACGAACGCTGGCGCTGCCGCGCTCGACCGCTTCACATAGCTGCTGGAGATTGCGGTGTTGGCGTTCGAGAAGAGTCGTGGCTTTCATGGCGACCGCGAGGTCCGACGCAGCAACCCCCATGCCGGCCCACGGTTCGCCCTCGACGGTTCGAGAAAAGCAGAGTGAACGAATACGAAGAGGATACGAATTGAGAGGAGCTCTTCAGCGCCCCTTCAGCGACGGGCGGCTCCCGCCTCGAAGACGGTCGCGTCGAAGGGCGCACCGGCGTCCTCGACGATAGACGCGTCGATCACGTCGCTCGGCTCGAGCGCGACCATCCTCGCGTTCGCCGGGTCGGTCGGCGCCGGTGGCGTCGCGGGCGGCTGCTGGGATGGCTGGCAGGCGACGAGCGACAGCCCGGCCGTCGCGGCGAATGCGAGGAAACGCAGCATCATTCCGAAAGCCCCGCGCTGATTCCCTCGATGCCCAGCCGACCTTCCCGGCGCCACAGTCCGTTGGCGACATAACCCGCCGCCGCGAACGCGCCGAGCCGCCCGACGCCCGTGAAGAGAACCCCTCCGAGCGCGACACCGAGTATGGCGGCTGCGGTGACCATGGCGACAAGAGGCCTTCTTCGCGAGAGATCCGTCAGACCCTCGAAATTTCGCTCGTCGGCGGTGGCGACCGAAACACTGCAGGGGTCTTCGCCGATGCTGGAGTCGCCCATCGCCCGAGCTTCCCTGCACGTGTCGAGCCGAAGGGAAGTGGGAAGCTCGCAGAGCGGCACGCCCGCTGCAGCGATCGCTGCGGGAAAGGAAGGGACGAAATGCTCTACTGGGCTGCCATCTTCTTCGTCATTGCGTTAATTGCCGGTGTCTTCGGATTCGCAGGTATCGCCGCCAGCGCTGCGGGAGTGGCGAAGATCCTATTTGTCGTGTTTCTGGTGCTAGCGGGGATTTCTCTACTGCTCGGCCGCCGCGTAGTGACCTGAAAGGAAGAACGCGATGAGCAATCGTCACGATGTGCGCGATCAGCGATCCTCGGAAGGGCAGCGCGAGCGGGAAGCGCCCGACGTCGACCGCGATTCGGACGCGGCCTTCGAGCGCGACGTCGGCGATCCCCGGTGGGGCACTGGAGGAATGCGCGGAGACGAACGAGGCCAGCGTACCGCGCATGAAGCGAGCGAACGGTCCTGGCGGGGTGGATTCCGGCGCACCGAGCGGTCGCCGGTCGAGTGGCAGAGCGATGCGCCCCTCGGAGTTGTGTCCGAAGCGCCGGCTTCGGCACCGGGCCCGTACGTGGGCCTCGGGCCGAAGGGATACCGACGCAGCGACGAGCGTATCCGGGAAGACGTGTGCGAGCGCTTCACCGCGCACGGCGACCTCGACCCCACGGACGTCGAGGTCGGCGTCCAGGGCGGTGAGGTCATGCTCGCGGGAACGGTCTCGACCCGCACGCAAAAACGCCTCGCCGAGGACATCGTGGAGGCAGTCATCGGCGTGGTGGAAGTGCACAACCACCTTCGCGTTCGGCGCCTTCTCCTCGACCCGGCAACCAGGGTCGGGGGAGCGGTCGGGGCGGGGCGCGTGCAGGATCGCGCCGCGGCCGATCATCGCTGAGTTGGGGCGCGCGCGGGGCCAAGCACCTCTTCCAGCTTTGCCACGAGTTGCTCGGGCAGGCACGGCTTGACCAGGATCGCATTGCAGCCGGCCTTCTCGGCATCTGCCGAAGGTCCGGGAAGCGCGTGGCCAGTGAGCGCGATGATCGGGATGTGTTTGGTGCTGTCATCCTGCTTTAGCCGCCTCGTCGCTTCCCAGCCGTCCATCACCGGGAGGGAGAGATCCATCACGACCGCGTCCGGATGGAGGCCACGAGTCAGATCGACTGCCTCCTGCCCGTTCGCGGCCTGCTCGACCCGATAGCCGGAATACGCCAGGTATGCGGCGTACATCGCCCGATTGTCTTCGAAGTCGTCCACGACCAGGACGAGCGGCGGTCTCTCCCGCTTTTGCTTCATCGGCTGGCACATGCCCATCTCGTGCCCCGGAGTTCGGGCCAGAAGGACGTTCGCTCGCCATGCCGAGGCCGGACGCACCTCACGCCGCTTGAAGTGCGGCGCCGCCGGACAATTCCAGCAATTGCGCCGCGAGGCGCGCGCGCGCGGCGCTCGCGTTAACCCCCACGACGATGGACTCGTTGCGGACGCCTTCGTCGAGGAAGCGCGCCTGGTGATCGGGCAGTCCGGCTGCCTCGAGCGCTGCCGTGAAAGAACGCTCGTTCGTCCCAGGGCGCAGAAGCGCCCTCACGAGCGGACCCACGACGCGAAGCATACGTCCGCCCGGTGCCGCAACGACCACGAGGCCAGCGACGATGCTGCCGAGCACTCCCCCCGTTGGCCGCGAAGGCCGGCCAGAGCCTTCTGTGGACGCACCGCCGAACTCGCGCTCATGCGTGTTTTCGGACATGACGATGCTAATCGTGTCGCGCGGAAACCCGGCTTGGACGAGCTGTTCGATTGCGGCATGTGCCGCATGACGATCACCGAAGAGCGCTGTGGCATGTGTCGGCATGAGTCGGCCTCCGTCCCGACGGGCGTGCTCGTCGGTTTGCGACCACGAGTTCGCAAAGGGTGTGCCCGCCGCGGGCACAGGCCACGAGCGGAGTCCGCACAAGAGACGCAAAGCGGACTCTGTACAAGAGAC
>Ga0265313_10001803_pt1 | contig 19581 bp, 17 predicted proteins | sample 4123metaG_FD_203122 | JGI IMG/M metagenome (GOLD analysis project Ga0265313, IMG submission 203122) | Rhizosphere microbial communities from Carex aquatilis grown in University of Washington, Seatle, WA, United States - 4-1-23 metaG | ecosystem: Host-associated > Plants > Roots > Rhizosphere >...
AAGTTCGGCGGTTGAATCTCGGGCGGCGCGAGGCGACGGATGCTCATCTGTCGACCTCGCCAAAGACGATGTCGAGTGATCCGATGATGGCGGAAACGTCGGCCAACATGTGTCCCCGGTTCATGAAATCCATGGCTTGGAGATGCGGGAAGGATGGCGCGCGGATCTTGCAGCGATAAGGCTTGTTGGTGCCGTCGGAAACGAGATAGACCCCAAATTCGCCCTTCGGCGCTTCAACTGCTGCATACGCCTCACCTTCCGGCACGTGATAGCCCTCGGTATAGAGCTTGAAATGATGAATGAGCGCTTCCATCGAGCGCTTCATTTCGCCACGTTTGGGCGGTACCACCTTATGGTCGGTCGAAGAAACCGGACCCGACGGCATCTTCTCGATGCATTGTTTGATGATTTTTACGGACTGCCGCATCTCTTCCATGCGCAGCACATAACGATCGTAGCAGTCGCCGTTGCGGCCAATCGGAATTTGGAAGTCGAAGTCGTTGTAGCACTCGTAGGGCTGCGACCGGCGCAGGTCCCACGCGATACCCGCGGAACGCAGCATCGCTCCAGAAAAACCCCATGCCTCCGCATGTGCCCGGTCGACAACGCCGATATTGACCGTGCGCTGCTTGAAGATGCGGTTGTCGACGACCAGTCCGTCGATGTCGTCGAGTACCTTTAGGTAAGGATCCAGAAATTTGTAGATGTCTTCGAGCAAACCCGGTGGAAGATCCTGGTGCACGCCACCGGGCCGAAAATAGGCCGCATGCATGCGGCTTCCAGAGACCCGCTCGTAGAAGGACAGCATCGTCTCGCGCGATTCCATTCCCCACAGGGACGGCGTCATGGCTCCGACATCCAGCGCCTGAAATGTGCAGTTGAGGATGTGGTTCATAAGCCGGCCGATTTCACAGAACAGCACGCGCACATACTGGCCGCGCTTGGGCACTTCGAGACCAAGCAACTTTTCAACCGCCAGAGCGAAAGCGTGTTCCTGGTTCATCGGCGCGACATAATCGAGCCGGTCGAAGTAAGGGACCGCCTGGAGATACGTCTTATGCTCGATCAGCTTTTCGGTCCCGCGATGCAAAAGCCCAATATGCGGATCGACTCGCGTCACGATCTCGCCGTCGAGATCGAGCACCAGACGCAACACGCCGTGTGCCGCAGGATGCTGCGGACCGAAGTTCAGCGTGATCCGCGGCTCGCCGGATTCGGACGGAAGATTTTCGAGCACCACGCTCATGCTTTTTTCTCCGGCGCGCCGGCGGCGGCCTTCTGGCCATCGGGAAGGATGTGCGGCGCACCTTCCCAGGGCGACATGAAGTCGAAGTCGCGGAATTCCTGAACCAATTGCACGGGCTGGTAGACAACGCGCTTGAGCTCGTCGTCATAACGAAGTTCAACGAAACCGGTAAGCGGAAAGTCCTTGCGCAGCGGATGACCGGCGAAGCCATAGTCGGTCAATATGCGGCGCAGATCGGGATGTCCGTCGAACGCAATGCCGTACATGTCGAACGCTTCGCGCTCGAACCAGTTCGCGGCCGGATAGACGCCGACGACAGATGGAATCGACTCGTCTTCGCCCAACTGCGCTTTCACGCGGATTCGCATGTTTTTCGTGAGCGAAAGCAGGTGGTAGACGGCGTCGAACCGCTTGGGACGTTGTGGCCAGTCCACCCCGCATATGTCGACGAGAATCTTGAACTCGCAGGCCGGATCGTCGCGCAGATAGGTCAACACGCGCGCGATCTCGCCTGCTTCAACTTCAAGCATCAGCTCGCCGAATGTCACGTGATGCTTCACGACCGCGCCCGCAAGCGCTTCACAAATTGTCTGGCCCAATGCGGAGAGATCGGTCATCTCAGCGCTCGATCGTTCCGGTGCGGCGGATTTTCCGCTGCAACAGCATGATGCCGTAGACGAGCGCCTCGGCCGTCGGTGGACAGCCCGGCACATAGATATCGACCGGCACGATGCGGTCGCAGCCGCGCACGACGGCGTAGGAGTAGTGATAGTAACCGCCGCCGTTGGCGCACGATCCCATCGAAATCACATAGCGCGGTTCCGGCATCTGGTCGTAGACCTTGCGCAATGCGGGAGCCATCTTGTTGGTCAAAGTACCAGCGACGATCATGACGTCAGACTGACGCGGCGAGCCGCGCGGCGCAGCGCCGAAGCGTTCCAGATCGTAACGCGGCATGCTCGCCTGCATCATTTCAACTGCGCAGCAGGCGAGACCGAACGTCATCCACATCAGCGAACCCGTACGAGCCCAGTTCACCAGCGCTTCGGCAGACGTGACAATGAAGCCCTTGTCCGCCATTTCGGCCTGCATGGCCTTGAAGTAGGGATCGTTGTTCGTGATGGACGCGGCGCCTCCTTCGACGCCCGACCGCGATGCTGTTCCAGCCGGGATCACTCCCATTCGAGCGCTCCCTTCTTCCATTCATAGATGAAGCCGACGGTAAGAACGCCGAGGAACGTGATCATCGACCAGAACGCGAACACACCGGTCGTGCCCAACGTGATCGCCCAGGGAAACAGGAACGCAACTTCGAGATCGAAGATGATGAAGAGGATCGAGACGAGATAAAACCGCACATCGAACTTCATGCGCGCGTCGCCGAACGCATTGAAGCCACACTCGTAAGCGGAGAGCTTTTCGGGGTCGGGCTTAGACGGCGCGATGATCGCCGGCACAAGGATCAGTGCGGTGGCGATCACCGCGGCAATTCCGATGAAGATCAGGATCGGCAGGTATTCGAGAAGCTGCTTGTCCATACCCCGACCCTTTGACGTTCGACCCGGGGCACTGGCGCGCCCGTCAACAGGCCGAAACGGTGTTATTTCGCGGGTGCAGTATAGGCAGCGGATGCCCGCGAGCAACGCGGGTTTAGACTAAGATTCGCCCCGAAAAAACAGGATTTTTTGGACCTTTTGCGAACCATTCCCAACTGAGGAAATGGCGGGAGCGACGGGGCTCGAACCCGCGACCTTCGGCGTGACAGGCCGACACTCTAACCAACTGAGCTACGCCCCCGGATCCTGGCGCTGGGCCCTGACCGCGAAAGGGGGCCGGTGTAGGGCGCGGCCTCTGCCGCTGTCAAGCACAGTGAGCGATTCCTTCGAAAAATCAGTGGGAACTGGGGGGTTGCGCATCCGAAGGCGGAGGTTTCGGCGTGGTCGGCACAAGCTTCACATTCATTTCCTTCAGTGTGACTACACCGTCGCCGTTGGCATCGAACTGATCAAACAGCGAGCGCATGGGGGCTGCGAACTCGTCGAAGTCCACATAGCCGTCATGGTTCCAGTCAATAATCGGAATGGCGGTGGACTGATCGATGCGAATTCGCCGCAGGTTGGCCGCATGCACTTCATCGGGATCGAGCCGCCCGTCTCTGTTCGTATCGGCCTGCCAGAAGTCCTGCCGTAACCCGGCCTCAAGTTCACGACGCGTCACCATGCCGTCATTGTTAGCATCGTATCGCAAAATTAGACTTGCGGGATTGTGCCAATTTTCCTGCCGAGGCGCTACATACGGCGACCAATGGCGGACGGGCGTCGAACACCCGGCGAGCAGGAGAACGCTTAGAACGGTGAAAAGCAGGCGCGGCGGCATGGGACTAAGTCGGCCATCACAACTGCAGGCCGTCAAGCAAGCCCGTCACGCCTGCTACTGACCCTCACCGCCGCCTTCACCGCCGCCGCGGCGATGGCCGTGATGCTCGCCGGATTGGCCGCCTTGCGGCTTGGCCCCCGCGCCTTTGGCAGCAGGATTGATCTCGTCGGCGGTCAGCTGGCCATCGCCGTTCTTGTCCAGCGAATCGAACAGAGACAGCAGCGTTCCGGAGTACTCATGAAAGTCGATACAGCCATCCTGGTTCCAGTCGACCAGCGGCGTCGCCTGCGACGCGTCCTGCTGGACCCGCATTTGGTTGATGGCGCGCACTTCGTCGGGCGACAGGCAGTTGTTGTGATCGTGGTCGTAGGTGTCGAACTCGGCCTTCAGACCCGCAACGAGTTCAGCCCGGGTGAGGATGCCATCATGGTTGGCGTCGTAGCGCATCAGCGTCGCAGAGGGTGAGTGCCAGTTTTCATCGCGCGCCGGACCACCATTGGGATTCCAGCGGCCATGGTGCTCCGGCGTCGTGCCGCAGCCTGCGAGCAGCACCGCCGCGAGAAACGTTGAAACCATGGTTGTACGCATAAAGAACCAACCGTCCAGAACCCGAGGGACCCTAGCCGCGACGGGTGGCAAAAGGGAGAAATTCCCTGTCGCAAACTTTCGCACCATTGCGGATCGTTAATGGGGTGTCTCTGCCGCGAAGCTGGTGTATGAGGGCGCCATCAGGGCGGTTAGCTCAGCTGGTAGAGCATATCGTTTACACCGATAGGGTCGGCGGTTCGATCCCGTCACCGCCCACCAACCTGCGCTGCCAAGCAGCCAAGGTCGTCCACCAAAGCTCGTCAGAGCGTGGGTGGACCTGCTTACGCGAGCTTCGGCTTGGCAGGCCGCGAGCGGATCGAGTGTCACTGGGGGTTCAAGATGAAAGAGATCGCCGTCTTCAGCGGATCGGCCCACCCCGAACTTGCAGCGGAGATCTGCGAGCATCTGCGCGTTCCACTCCTGCCCTCGCGGCTCACCCGTTTCGCCAACGACTGCCTTGAGGTCCAGCTCCAGGCCAACTGCCGCGAGCGCGACGTGTTCATCATCCAGCCGCTTTCGGCGCCGGTTCAGGAACATCTGGTCGAACTGTTTCTGATGCTCGATGCGGCGCGAGGAGCTTCGGCGGCGCGCATCACGGTTGTAATGCCTTTTTTTGCCTACGCGCGTTCGGACAAGAAGGACGCGCCGCGAATTTCGATCGGCGGTCGTCTCGTAGCCGACCTGATGGTCACGGCCGGCGCCAACCGCGTGCTTTCGATGGCCATGCATTCGCCGCAGGTGCATGGCTTCTTCAGCATTCCGGTCGATCACCTGCATGCCCTGAACGAACTCGCCGATCACTGCCGCAAATACGATCTCTCCAACACGGTTGCCGTGTCGCCGGACCTGGGGAATGCAAAGGAAACCGCCCATTTCGCCCGCCTTCTCGGCGTGGGTGTCGCCGTCGCTGCCAAGCAGCGTTATGCCGACGACCAGGTTCGCATCAGTTCCATCATCGGAGATGTGACAGGCAAGGACGTGATCGTCCTCGACGACGAGATCGCCAAGGGAAGCACGATGTTCGAACTGCTGAGCCATTTGCGCGCGCACAAAGTCAAATCGATCCGCATCGCCTGCACGCACGGCCTGTTCGCAAGCGGCTCGGCCCAGCGTCTCAGCGATCAGCCGGACATTCTGGAAATCGTTTGCACAAACACGGTCCCGATCACGCAGGACAAGCGCGCACCCAAGCTCACTGTTTTGTCCGTTGCCAAGCCTCTGGCCGAGGCGATCCGCAGAATTCACGACGGCGAATCCGTCAGCGCGCTCTTTCACGCCACCTGACACTTCACCTGTTATCTGGTCCGGCGTTTCAGGAACTGCGCAATCTCCGCGGAGGAAGACAGCTTCACGACCGGGACATTCGGACCATGCCTGAGTCTGGCCGCTTCAATCCGTGGCCGATTGATGCGATCGAAATTCCAGATGAATGAAATGACCTTTGAAACGTCCTGCGGCCGATGAGCTTCGCCACTTTGAAAGACACGCGTCACCGCTCGCCAGGCACAACCCAGTCTCGGTCGATCCAGCCAGACGACGAGTTCGGCGCGCGCCAGGCGAATGTCGAATGTGGCCTGTGCGAAGTTTCCGTCGCTGACCCACGACTCGTCCGCGTGCGCAGTTTCCAAGAGTTCGCGAAACCGCGGAACGTCCGCGTCCGACCAGGATCGTTGCCAGATCGCGTCGAGACAGACGAAGCGCGCACCAATCGCATCGCTGAGTTTTCGGCCGAGCGTGGTCTTGCCGCTTCCGGCACAACCTAGGACGACAATGCGCCTGGCCTGCGGCGCATCCACTCTAGTTCAGGGAATCCTTGAGTTGCTTGCCGGCGCGGAAACGCGGCTGTTTGGACGGCTTGATCGTAATTTCCTCGCCCGTCTGCGGATTGCGGCCCTTACCGCCTGCGCGCGTCGCGACGACGAAGACGCCGAAGCCGGTGAGGCGAACTTCGTCGCCAGCCTTGAGCGCCGCGGCGATCAGGTCGAAAACGCCGTCTACGGCCTTGGCGGACGTGTTCTTGTCGAGGCCACTATGTTCGGAGAGCTTCTGGATTAGATCGTTCTTGTTCACGGCGACGGCTCCTTTGCGCGATTCGCTCCAAGACCTAGGACTTTAGGGCTCAACGGCCCCGGGTCCAACCCGAAACCCCAAGAATTCAGGGAAAAATCACGTGAAAAAGGCCCCGGATCATCTCCGACCCGGGGCCTGCTTCAATCGTTAACGCGTTGTTTAGTGAGTAACCACCGCGTCCGTGTCCGTGGACACGGGCGGCGGCGCGGTGACTTCGGTCTCGATCCAGTCGATCGCCTCGGGCTGGCGCACGAGCGCAACCTTCAGGACCTCGCCGACACTGGAAACCGGTATGATCTTCAAACCAGTCTTCACATTGTCAGGCACCTCGGCCAGATCCTTCTCGTTCTCCTTGGGGATCACGACGGTCGTGATTCCCGCGCGGAGCGCCGCGAGAAGCTTTTCCTTCAGTCCACCGATCGGCAGCGCGCGGCCGCGCAGGGTGACCTCGCCCGTCATCGCCACATCGCGGCGCACCGGAATGCCGGTGATGACCGAGATGATCGACGTTGCCATCGCCAGACCGGCAGACGGACCGTCCTTTGGCGTCGCACCCTCGGGCACGTGCACATGGATGTCGATCTTGTCGAACAGCGGCGGCTTGATGCCGAACGACGTTGCCTTGGATCGGACATAGGACCGTGCGGCGTCGATCGATTCCTTCATCACGTCGCCCAGCTTTCCTGTGGCCTGGAAGCGTCCCTTGCCGGGAAGCATCACGGACTCAATGGTCAGCGTTTCGCCGCCCACTTCTGTCCACGCCAGACCGGTGACAACACCAACCTGGTCCTCGCCTTCCATCTCGCCATAGCGGTACTTGCGGACGCCGGCATAGGTGTCGACGTTATCCGCCGTGACTTCCACCGACGTCGCCTTGTGCGACACGATTTCCTTGACCGCCTTGCGCGTCAGGTTCGCGATCTCGCGTTCCAGATTGCGCACGCCCGCCTCACGGGTGTGATAGCGGATGAGATCGCGCAGACCGGCGTCGGTGATCTTCCACTCGTCGTCCTTCAGGCCGTGCGCCTTGATCTCCTTGGGGATCAGGTGGCGCTTGGCGATCTCGACCTTCTCGTCCTCGGTGTAACCGGGGATGCGGATGATCTCCATGCGGTCCATCAACGGCTGCGGCATGCGCAGGCTGTTGGCCGTGGTGATGAACATCACGTCCGAGAGATCGAAATCGACTTCCAGATAGTGGTCGTTGAACGTCGAGTTCTGCTCCGGATCCAGCACTTCGAGAAGCGCGGATGACGGATCGCCGCGCCAGTCGGCGCCAAGCTTGTCGATCTCGTCGAGCAGGAACAGCGGGTTCGCCGACTTCGCCTTCTTCATCGACTGGATGACCTTGCCGGGCATCGAGCCGATATAGGTGCGGCGATGGCCGCGGATTTCCGCTTCGTCACGCACGCCGCCCAGCGACATGCGCACGAACTCGCGCCCCGTCGCCTTGGCGATGGACTTTCCGAGCGACGTCTTGCCGACGCCCGGCGGTCCGACGAGGCACAGGATCGGCCCCTTCATTTTGCCGGCGCGCTGCTGCACCGCGAGATATTCGAGGATACGTTCCTTGACCTTCTCGAGGCCGAAATGATCGTCGTGCAGCACCTTCTCGGCTGCGACGATGTCCTTGCGCACCTTGGATTTCTTGCCCCAGGGCAAGGACAGCATCCAGTCGAGATAGTTGCGCACGACCGTGGCTTCCGCGCTCATCGGCGACATCGAGCGAAGCTTCTTCACTTCGGCGTTCGCCTTCTCGCGCGCTTCCTTGCTCAGCTTCGTCTTGCGGATGCGCTCTTCCAGCTCGTTCATCTCGTCCCGGCCTTCGTCGCCTTCGCCGAGCTCCTTCTGGATCGCCTTGAGCTGCTCGTTGAGATAGTACTCGCGCTGCGTCTTCTCCATCTGGCGCTTGACGCGGCTGCGGATCTTGCGCTCGACCTGAAGCACGCCGATCTCCGATTCGATCAGCGACAGCACCTTTTCAAGACGTTCGACGGTGTCGAGAGTCTCCAACAGCGCCTGGCGGTCCGCGATCTTGACGGACAGATGCGAGGCGACCGTGTCGGCGAGCTTGGCGGCATCCTCGATCTGCGCGACCGAGGCCAGCGTCTCCGCCGGGACTTTCTTGTTGAGCTTGATGTACTGCTCGAAATTGGTCTTCACCGTGCGGATGAGCGCTTCGGTTTCCTTGGCGTCGCTGACGCTGTCCGGAATCTTCTCGATCGTCGCCTGGAAGAAATCGGTGCGCGGCACGAAACCGGTCACGCGGGCGCGGCCCTTGCCTTCGACGAGGACGCGCACGGTCTGGTCGGGGAGCTTCAGAAGCTGAAGTACCGTCGCGAGCGTTCCGATGCTGTGAAGCGCATCCGAACTGGGATCGTCATCGTCCTTGTTTTTCTGAGTGAGGAGCAAAATCTGCTTCTCGTCGCTCATCACCTCTTCGAGCGCGCGCACAGACTTCTCGCGGCCGACAAAAAGGGGAACGATCATGTGGGGAAATACGACTATGTCGCGCAAGGGCAGAACCGGCGCCAACTGGCCGCTGTTATCGCCCTTCGGGGTGGTCGTCACGCTTTCCTGGTCTGACATTTCTGATCTCCTGACCGTTCCGCTATCCGCGGACCGGGTGCTGATCGGATCCCACCCCTTCTGGGCGTAGGAACCGGGTGATGGAGCCTCCCATCTGGGCCGACTCCTGAGAAGTTAAAGTGGGCTCCAGCGAAGGCTCTTTCAAGGCGTTAGGCCAGACGCCTTTTCGTCACTCCGCAATCGTACGGCAGCAAGGTTTCCGCAGTATTGCAGATGACGGATGACACGGCGTCACGAAGGGGCGTTTACGAGGCGCTCTTTTGAGCGGCTTCGCCCTTGTCCGAGTAGGTGTAAAGCGGCCGCGCCTTGCCCTCGACCACGTCCGCCGTGATGACGACTTCCTGCACGCCATTCAGCGTCGGAAGTTCGAACATCGTCTCCAGCAGGAAGCCTTCCATAATCGAACGCAGTCCGCGGGCGCCAGTGCGGCGCGCGATCGCCTTGCGGGCGATCGAGTGCATGGCTTCTTCCTGGAAGCGCAGCTTGACGCCTTCCATCTCGAACATGCGCTGGTACTGCTTGGCCAATGCGTTCTTCGGGCGCGTCAGGATCTCGATCAGCGCCGGCTCCGCCAGGTCGCCCAGCGTCGCCAAGATCGGCAGACGGCCGATGAACTCGGGGATCAGGCCGAACTTGAGCAGGTCCTCCGGCTCGACTTCACGCAGGACTTCTCCCGTTCCGCGATCGTCGGGCGAACGGACGTTTGCGCCGAAGCCCATGGACGAGCCATGCGTGCGCCCGGAAATGATCTTGTCGAGGCCCGCAAACGCGCCACCCACGATGAAGAGGATGTTCGTGGTGTCGACCTGCAGGAATTCCTGCTGCGGATGCTTGCGGCCACCCTGCGGCGGAACGGAAGCAACCGTACCTTCCATGATCTTGAGCAGCGCCTGCTGCACGCCTTCGCCGGACACGTCGCGCGTGATCGACGGATTGTCCGACTTGCGGCTGATCTTGTCGACTTCGTCGATATAGACGATGCCGCGCTGCGCCCGCTCGACATTGTAGTCGGCGTTCTGGAGCAGCTTGAGAATGATGTTCTCCACGTCCTCGCCGACATAGCCGGCTTCCGTCAGAGTCGTCGCGTCCGCCATCGTGAACGGAACGTCCAGGATGCGCGCCAGCGTCTGCGCGAGCAACGTTTTGCCGCAGCCCGTCGGGCCGATCAGCATGATGTTGGACTTCGCCAGCTCGACGTCGCCGTTCTTGCCGGACGAATTGATGCGCTTGTAGTGATTGTGGACGGCGACCGAGAGCACCTTTTTGGCGTGCTGCTGGCCAACCACGTAATCGTCCAGAACCTTGAAGATTTCCTGCGGGGTCGGAACGCCTTCCTTCGACTTCATGAAGGAGGTTTTGTTCTCCTCACGGATGATCTCCATGCAGAGTTCGACGCACTCGTCGCAGATGAAAACCGTCGGCCCGGCTATGAGTTTGCGGACCTCATGCTGGCTCTTTCCGCAGAAAGAACAGTAGAGCGTATTCTTCGACTCGCCGCCGCTCGCCTTACTCATGAGCTCTCCCGGACAATCAGCCCGTCCATTTCCCGCTTTGATCTAGTGGGATCAAAGCCTTGCATGACCCGCGCCAACCGAAGCAGCGCATTCTAGTTCATTCGACCACGTTAGCGCCGAGCGGATCAAGATTTGTTTAATTTGGCCAAATCCCTCGTGAATTCGACGGGTTACGGGTTTCAACCTGCCTCAGACGCGTCTGGCCGGCGCACCATGACCTCATCGATAATGCCAAAAGTCTTGGCTTCGTCCGCCGTCATATAAGTATCCCGGTCGAGCGCCTTTTCAATCTCGGCCACCGTCCGCCCTGTGTGTTTGGCGTAAATTTCGTTCAGCCGGTGCTTCAGCTTGATCACTTCTTGGGCGTGGCGGGCGATGTCGGCTGCCTGACCGTAATACGATGCGCTCGGCTGATGGACCAGAACCCGCGAGTTCGGAAGCGCGAAACGCTCGCCCTTCTTGCCGGCCATCAAAAGCAGCGAAGCGGCGCTGGCTGCCTGGCCGACGCAGAACGTCTGAACCGGCGGCCGGATGTATTGCATGGTGTCATAAATCGCGAGGCCCGCCGTGACGACGCCACCCGGCGAGTTGATGTACATGTGAATTTCTTTCTTGGGGTTTTCCGCCTCAAGAAACAGAAGCTGTGCCGTCATCAGACTGGCGCCATAGTCTTCGATCGCGCCGGTGATGAAGATGACGCGCTCCTTCAGAAGACGCGAGTAGATGTCATAGGCGCGCTCGCCGCGGGCGGTCTGTTCGACCACCATCGGGACCAGAGTATTCATATAAACGTCGCGCGGATCGGCCATCACACCCAAGCCTTTCGATTCGTCATAAAGTCGAGACTCTTACGCGCGCCGCCGCGCGTCAATCTTACATATATAGAGCCAGACGCTTCTTTGCGACCATTCCACGCCAAGGGTTATTGAATCGCAAATCGATGCGATCCTCGTGCCCTGCCGCTACGACAGGCGCCCGCGCTAGCTGGCCTTCAGCTTTTCAGCAGCCTCATCGGGATCCAGGAAAAGCGTTTCGCGGTCGACTTTCCTGTCCGTGACTTCAGCCAGCTCGGCGATAAAATCGACGACCTTGTCTTCAAAGATCGGCGCGCGGATCTCGGCGGCAGCCTGCGGATTGCTGGTGTAGAAATTGAACACCTGCTGTTCCTGTCCCGGGAACTGGCGCGCGCGCGTCATGATCGCGCGCTGAACCTCATCCTGGGCGACGGTGATGCCGTTCTGCTCGCCAAGCCGCGCAAGAACAAGACCCAGACGCACGCGGCGCTCGGCGATCTCGCGATATTCCTTCTTGAGTTCGTCTTCGCTCTTGCCTTCGTCCTCTGCCGTCTTGCCTTCGCGCTTGAGCTCGGCCTCGACCTGCTTCCAGATGCCTTCAAACTCGCTTTCCACCATCGCCGGGGGCAGCTCGAACGAGTGCATGCCGTCGAGCGCATCGAGAATTCGGCGCTTCATGTGCAAGCGGCTGGCGCGGGCGAAGTCCGACTTGAGCTGATCGCGAACGCGCTCCTTGAGCGTGCCGAGGTCATCGAAGCCCATCTTCTTGGCGAGTTCGGCATCGATCGCCACCGGATCGGGCGCCTTCACTTCTTTCACGGTCACGTCGAAAACGGCGTCTTTGCCGGTCAGTGTCGCCTCGGGATAGTCGGCTGGAAACGTCACCTTCACGTCGCGCACGTCACCGGCCTTTGCGCCGATGAGTTGGTCCTCAAAGCCGGGAATGAGTTGGCCGCTGCCGAGGTTGAGCTGGAAGTCTTCTGCCTTGCCGCCGGGGAATTCCACGCCGTCGACTTTGCCGACAAAGTTGATGACGACGACATCGCCCTTCTCGGATGCAGCGCCCTCTTGGCGCGGCGAATAGGTTTTGGCCTGTTCGGCGAGCCGCTGCAGCGCCTCTTCGACGTCGGCGTCCTGCACTTCGCTCACCAAGCGCTCAACGTTGAGCTTGGACACGTCGGCAAGTTCGAACTCAGGCATCAAGTCTACTTTGACCGTAAACTCCAAGTCGGACTTTCCGTCGACAACCTGCTGGTACTCGCTGACCAGATCGACCTTTGGCGGTGTCGCCGGCTTGAGCGCGTTGTCGGTAATGGCCTTCTGGCTCGACTCGTTGACCGCCGCTTCGACGATCTCGTTCATCATCGACTTGCCGTAGGTCTTCTTCAGGAAGGAGACAGGCGCCTTGCCCGGACGAAAGCCCTTCAGATGAAGGCGCGGCTTCATCTCCTCCAGCTTGCCGGTGAGACGGTCGTTGAGGTCGGTTTGAGCGATGACGACCTTGAACTCGCGGCGCAGGCCTTCGGAAACGGTCGATGTGATTTGCATAATTCCAATCCCTGACTAATCCCTGCTCCGATTGGTGCGGGCGGAGGGACTTGAACCCCCACGACTTTCGTCACTGGAACCTAAATCCAGCGCGTCTACCAGTTCCGCCACGTCCGCGTCCGAGCCATGCCGGGGCCGATTTTTGAGGCCGAACCGCCGGAAGGGCGCCCCTATAACAGGGGTTTTCTCAAGGTGCTAGGGCCTAGGGCATCGGCCTCAAATAAAGTCCCACATCCCAGAACTTGCCGAACTTGCGGCCGATTTCGTTGTAGGTGCCGATATGCCTGAACCCGGCCGCCTCGTGCAGCCGCACCGAGGCTTCGTTGGGCAAAGTCACGCCGCCAAAAGCACGGTGAATGTCCTCTCCGGCAAGGGCATCGAACAGGGTTTTGTAGAGTCGTCGGCCCCTCCCCTTTCCGCCCTCGCCCGGAGCCAGATAGACGCTTGTCTCGATGCTGGTCTCGTAGGCGGCCTTCTCCTTCAGTGGCGCCGAGCAGACCCAGCCGATCGGACGACCGTCGCGCACGGCGACGAAACAGCGGTACCGGCCGCTTCTCGAAAATCCGTTGAGCCATTCCTGGCGCTGCGCCAGCGTGCGCGGCTCGAGATCGAACGTAACTGGCGTGTTGACGATGTAGTGATTGTAGATGGCGAGAAGCTCGGGCAGATCGCCCTGCTCCACATAGCGGATCGCGACGTCAGTCATTGTCTTTCAGCGCACGAAGTACGTCCGGCAATTGCTCGGGAAGATCTTCCGCGATCAAACCCGGTCCGAACATGTTCGCCGCTTCCCCATGCAGCCAGGCGGCCATCGCGGCCGCGTCGAGGGCGTTTACGCCCTGCGCCATCAAACCACCGATAAAGCCCGCCAGTACATCGCCCGCGCCGGCAGTCGCCAATGCAGGCGGCGCATTGCTGTTGATGACCGCGCGTCCATCCTGAGACGCAGCGACGGTGTCGGCACCCTTCAGCAGAACGGTACATTTCGCCATCGCAGCGGCGGCGCGCGCAGCCTCGACCTTGTTGAGCGACTCCTGCAGCGCACGGGGGAAGAGCCGCTCGAACTCACCGTCATGCGGCGTGAGGACGACGTCTTCGTTCAACAGCGCAAAGAGCGCCTGCGGTTCGTCCTGAAACGAACTGAGCGCATCAGCATCGAGGACGGCTGACGCGCCGCTCTCGATCACAGCCGCCACAAGCTCCTTGGTTGCGCGGCCGACGCCGCATCCCGGACCGATCACGATGGCGTTGAAGCGCTTGTCCTTGAGCAACGCGCTGAGCCCGCCGGCGCCGGCGAACGGCTTGACCATGATCGCGGTTAGGGCAGCGGCGTTGATTGCAACGGCATCCTGCGGACTGGCGACGCTGACAAGCCCTGCCCCGATACGCAACGCGCCCCGCGCTGCAAGCCGCGCCGCGCCGGTCGCATGAGCGGGTCCGCTGACAACGACACAATGGCCACGTGCATATTTGTGACTGGCCGTCTTCGGCCAGGGATATGTCCAGAGCGCCGGTCCGTTCTCGAACAGTCTGGGCTTGATGACTTCAACCGCCGAGTCCGGGATGCCGATATCGGCAACAACGACCTCGCCGCAGAACTCGCGCGCCGGCATGAGCAGATGCGCCGGCTTCTTGCGAAAGAACGTGACCGTGAGGGCGGCATGAAACGCCACGCCGTCGAACGACCTGGCGCTGTCACCGTGAATGCCGCTGGGCACATCGATGGCGACAATGCGGTGCTTGTCGGCGCCCGAGTTCAGCGCGAGCCGCCGCGCCGCGCCTTCGAGCGGCCGCGAGAGTCCCGCGCCGAACAGGGCATCGACATAGAGTTCGGCGACGCGTCCGCTGTCATCGAGCAAAATCGTATCGCCGGTCCAGCGCCGCGCCATCAGCGCTGCGTCGCCCTTCAGCGACGCGATGTCGGTCAGCGTTTCGACCCACACGTCCCAGCCACGGGCGTTGAGATGATGGGCGACGACAAAACCGTCGCCGCCATTGTTGCCGGGTCCGCAAAGCACGGCGCACGGCCGCGGCGTCCAGCGCTTGCAGATCTCGTTGGCGACCGCGAGGCCGGCCTGCTCCATCAGCGCGAAGGACGGCGTGCCGTGCGCGGCCGCAAAGCGGTCGGCGGCGTACATCTCTTCGACGGTCAGGACTTCCGAAGTCATCGCACCCTGTAGTGATACCGGTACAGTTCGCAGCTGAATCCTAAGCTTTCATAGAGCCGAATGGCAGAGAGATTCGCCGCCACGACCTGCAGGCAGGCTCCGGTCGCGCCCATTTGCTGGCCACGCTGAAGCAACGCGGAAAGCGTAGCCCGGGAGAGGCCGCGGCGGCGTTGTTCTGGATCAGTAACGACCCACTGCAGACACATCATCCGCTCATGAATCGCCGCGTAGGCGACCGAGCCAATATTGCCGTCCTCGTCCCGCGCCTCGCCGAAGAAAGCCGGGATCGCCAGGCTGTCGAGCACTGCATGGAGCGCCCGCGCCTCTTGCGGCGTGCGGCGCGACAGGACCTGGTGCGCCTTGAGCCACTTCGCCGTCGGACGCCCCTCGTGAATGTCGACATCAACTCTTTGGTCAGGATCGGGCGGATGGTCTCGCTTGAAGTTCATGAACAGCGTGCACGTCTCGTCTTCCTTGGCATAGCCGCGTGCGTCGAGAGCAAGGTCGAGATCCTTCGGACCGGTCGACAGGATTCGAAAATATGGCGGCTGACCGTGCGAGCGGTAGATGTCCTCGCAATAGGTGATCTTGTCGGAAAGCGCGCGAGCGCCTCTGCCGATCACGTTCACCGAGTTGGTGCGGCGCGTCTGGCCGTTCGCAAGACGGATCAGCCAGCCGTCGTAGAAGATCTCCTTCAGCGCCGGCCAGGCGTTCATGCAGGTTTCTTCGACCTGTGTGTGCAATCTCGGCATGTCCATGTCGTTCTCCATTCTGGTAGAACCGGACAGCGAGGAACCCACTAAACGAAAAAGCCCCGCGCGATCCGGCGGGGCTTTGTGAAAGTCATCGCGAAAAACGCGCGCGCTCAACCACCCCATCGGAAGGTGGTACGGCGTCGCGAGGATGCGCTCTTCGAAATCATGGCGGGCAAGATACGCAAAAAGACCCGGAGCGCAAGATGCCTCAGAACCCTTTCGGCACCGCGTCGTACTGCGGATCGGCCATCTCGTAGGCGTAGGACGCGGCCAGCACGCCGGCATCGTCGAACATCCGGCCGACGATCTGAAGACCGACCGGCAGACCGTCCTTGGAGAACCCGCACGGCACGCTGGCGGCCGGCTGCTGCGTGAGGTTGAACGGCACGCTGAACGGCGTCCACGCCATCCAGGCATTGCCGTCATCGTCGAGCGGCGAAACCTGTCCGACATCGAACGCTGTCGTCGCAAGCGTCGGCGTCAGGAGAAAGTCGTACGTCTCCATGAAGACGCGCATCGCGCTGCCATAGGCGCCGCGCGCCATGTTGGCGTTGAGATAGTCCTTCTTGGAAATCGCGACGCCCTCCTTCGCCATCTGGCGCAGGCCGGGATCGAGCAGCGCTTTCTTCTCATCCGGATAATCGCCGAGCAGGCTTCCCGCGCCGGACCACCACAAGGTGCGGAATGTCGGCCCGGGATCGCCGCCCGGCGGATCGACCTGCTCGACATGCGCGCCGAGCCGCTCGAAACGTTTTGCGGCAGCCGCCACGAGGGTTTCGATCTCCGGAAGGATACGGTCCGCAAATCCCATGCGCGGGCTGAAGGCGATGCGCTTGCCGGCCAGCGGGGCTTCGATCTCGGCGGCATAATCGGTTGGATAATAGGGCAGCGAATACCAGTCGCGCGCATCGGGGCGCGCGATCACGTTCATCAGCATCGCGCTGTCGAGTGCCGTGCGGCTCATCGGACCGACATGGGCGAGCGTGCCGAACGGCGACAGCGGATAGGCCGGCACGCGGCCGAAACTCGGCTTCAGTCCATAGATGCCCGAGAAGCTTGCCGGAATGCGGATCGAGCCGCCGCCGTCGGTGCCAAGACCGATCGGGCAGAAACGCGCGGCGATTGCGGCCGACGTTCCGCCAGACGAGCCTCCAGGAGTCTTGTTCCTGTTCCACGGATTGCGCGTGATGCCGGTGAGCGGACTGTCGGTCGAACCTTTCCAGCCGAATTCCGGCGTCGTCGTCTTGCCGATCAGCACTGCGCCGGCTTCGCGCAGGCGCGCGACGCTCGGCGCGTCGGCGTCCCACGCCTGGTTGGGATCGACGGTGCGCGAACCGCGAAGCGTCGGCCAACCCTTGGTGATGAGAAGGTCCTTCACCGCGACCGGCACGCCGTCGAGCGGCGAGAGCGGTTCGCCCCGCAGCCAGCGGGCCTCGGAGGCTTCGGCCATCGCGCGCGAGGCATCACCATCCATGTGAAAGAAGGAGTTGATCTCCGCGTCCAGCGCCTCGATCCGCGTGATGCATCCTTCCGTGACTTCGACCGGCGAGAGATCCCGCGACGCAAACAGCGCCGACAGCTCCGACGCCGTCATCTCATGCGGTTCTTTGGACATGATTCAGTTGACCTTCGTCAGCGGCGCCTCGCCGCCCTTTTCGACGAGACGCAGAATAACCCCGTCCGTCTCGAATGTCGTGACCGAGCAATTGTCCGGCGAGAACGTCACGACGCGGTCATCGCCGGTCGCGCCGCCGGCCAGCACATTGATCGCGACATAGTGCGAGAAGATCACCGTGTCGTCCGTCAGTCCGGCGACCGAAGCGATGCAGGCCTCGCGCCACTCCGCAAGCTCCGGCGTCACGCCGCGCCACGAGCCGGCCATCAGGTTGCGCAGCCAGATCGCGCGGCCTTCGAGCGTCATGCCCTTGGGCGAAGGAATTTCCGCCACAGCCGGCTCGATGATCGGCGTGCGACTCCACAGCCTGGCGAGCGGTTGCGCAGTCTCCTGCGTGCGGCGCAGCGGGCTCGAGAGAATGGTGAGCGGGCCGAGCGGTTGCAGCTTCTGCGCGACAGCCTGCGCCTGCTGATGCCCGAGCGCATCGAGACCAGGGTCCATCCCCTCGCCGAAGCCAGCTTCCGCCTTGCCGTGTCTCACCATGTAAATGCGTGCCATCGTTCTTTCCTGAGTTGTGCGGCCGTTCGGCGTCCGCCCTGATCGCGTCGTCGGTCCTCGTTGCGAGCACTCTGACTTAACGCCTTGATTTTTCTACAGGCGCGTACATTCGAATGTCGAAATTTCGGCTTCGTCCACAATCGCGTCTACCGCTTGTGCAACATAATTGTTCGGCGAAATTCGACGTTTCATAGTTCCTCGGCCCAAAAGCATTCTCCAACTCATCTGCACCTAGCTAGGCCGAAATAGGAATTATGTCCGGAATGTTCAACGCCGGAAAAGAGATTCTCCTACGTAAATTTGAACAGGTTCGTGACATCGCCCGCCGTAACCGTGCCACGCTGGCCGAGAATTTCCTCGCGCGTCATCCAGCCGAGCGTCGCGTCGTCGTCCTGCGTATGGGACAGGAAACGCTTTCCGTCCTCCAGACGCCCGATCACGATGCCGAAACGCTTGCCACGGCGATCGACGACGACGGTGTAGGTTTCAACGCTCGCCCTTCCGTTCGGCTTTTCGGTGACTTCGGGATGCGCCATGGCATCCAGTTCCTTCTGGTATGCCCTGGGGTCTTCGCGCTTCCATGCGCCCAGTTTCGGCGTCGTCGAGTAGATTCCGGCTGAATGCTTGGTCACGTACCAGCCATTGCCGGTGCACAGCCCGAACTTGCCGGGCGCGGCGCGCAGCTTGCCCGCCATCTGCACGATGGAGTGCATGACATAGTTGTTTCCGGGTCCGCCGAAGTATGGAAGCCCGCCGGTGATCGTCAATCCGCGCGGATCATCAAGTGCGATGCCGAGTTCCTGGCAGCCGATTTCGACCGCGGAGGGAAAACACGAATAGAGATCGATGAACGAAAGATCGGCGACGCCGATCCCGGCCATGCCGAACGCCGTCTTTCCCACCGTGCGGATTGCCGGCGACGAGTGATAGTTCACGCGCTCGCTCACATTCCATATGTCGTTCGCATCGCCGCTGCCGTGCAGGAATACCCACTTGGCCTGCGGAATGCCGAGCTCGCGCGCCTTGGCAACACTTGTCATCACCACCGCCGCCGCCATGTCCACTTCGATCACGGCGTTGAGATATTTCGTGTAGGGAAAGCCGACGAAGCGGTTCTTCTCGCTCGGCGTCGAGATTTCCTCCGGCGAGCGATAGGTCGGAAACCAGGAATCCGGATTCTGCGACGCAACCTTCGTGAACGGCGAGAAGAACGTTCCGAGCCACTTCAGATGCTCGACCGGCGTGCGGTGGCGTTCGCCACGCAGGCTGTTCTCGAACATCGGATAGACGTTGACGGGAAACGCGAAGCCGTGGCGGCGCTCATACTCGCTGACGCCCGGGCGCATATCGCCGATCTCTACCGGGTCGTCTCCCGGATCGACATCGGGTCCGCTGTTCCAGCCGAGGTCGACGCCCTGCTTCATCGAGGCGAGAAGCGAAGCGATATATTCGGAGCCCGCGAGCAACGCGACGTCGCATTCGCCGTTCGCGATCTCTTCGGCCGTGCGGTTCACAAGCCACTGCGGCGTGTTACCGCCCGTCGCCGTGTAGAACATGCGCCGCGGTTTTGCGCCGAGGCGGTTGGCAAGGCTGCGCGGCGGATTGCGGAACAGCTTTTTCGGCAGCCTGCCCTGATCGCCCGGCGAGTCCGCCGTGAAGCGCACCACCGTGACAGTGTCGAGCGCCTCTGCAAGATTTTTCGCGCCGGTATCCGCGATGGCGCGGCGCGAAACTTCTTCCAGCATCGAGATGGGGTGCAG
>Ga0265313_10001808_pt1 | contig 19561 bp, 12 predicted proteins | sample 4123metaG_FD_203122 | JGI IMG/M metagenome (GOLD analysis project Ga0265313, IMG submission 203122) | Rhizosphere microbial communities from Carex aquatilis grown in University of Washington, Seatle, WA, United States - 4-1-23 metaG | ecosystem: Host-associated > Plants > Roots > Rhizosphere >...
CATACGCACACTACTACGCTGCGCCCGTCGTTTAACACCAACCTTAGCTGGATCCGTGGCAGCCACACCTATAAGGCTGGCGGCGAAGTCTGGTTCCAGGGCAATATTACGGCGCCTCCCACCGGCATCACTCTGACGGCCGCGTCCACAACCGCGAACGGCGCCACCGGACTCCCCGCGAATCTCTCCACCAACGCGATCACTGGCTTCCCCTTTGCTAGTTTCCTGCTGGGCGGGGTATCCACCGCCAGCCAGACGGCGCCGAACGACGCCAGAATGGGCAAGCAGCAATGGGGACTCTTCGTGGAGGACTCCTGGAAGGCCACACGTAAGCTGACCCTCGATTACGGCGTGCGTTGGGACTACGCCACGGCCGCGCGCGAGCAGTATGGCCGTTCGGGCGACCTTGGTATGGTGGCAAATCCCGCTGCAGGAAACCGCATCGGCGCTCCGATCTTCGAAGCGACTTGTGGATGTACCTTCGTTTCCAATTACCCATATGCCATTGGTCCGCGGCTGGGCTTCGCGTATCAGCTCAACTCCAAGACGGTTCTGCGTGGCGGCTGGGGCATCGCCTATGGCTTCGCTCCGGATATCGGTCAGAACTCGGCCAACGTCCTGGCCAGCACCCCTGCTGGAACGAATAACTACCTCCTGGCCAGCAGCCCGACCATGTTGCCGCAACCGATTTGGCCCAATTTTGCTCCGGGGCAGAGTCCTCTTCCTGGGCAGATCACGGGATACACGGGGTTTACGTCCCTTGATCGCAACGCTTCGCGTCCTCCACGGCAGAATCAATTTAGCATTGGCATCCAGCGTGAAATTAGCCGCGACTTCGTGCTCGAAGCTTCCTACGTGGGCAACCGCGGCGTGTGGTGGACCGGTCCGCTGGGACTGCTCAACCAGCCATCGCCGGCGCAATTTGCGGCGGTTGGCTTGAATCCTTACACCAACCCGGCTGACAACATCCTGCTCTCCAAGGCGATCTCCGACCCTGCCGTCGTCGCGAAGGTCGGGAACATACTCCCCTACGCCGGTTACTCGACTAGCAACACGCTGCTGAATGCGCTGCGCACGTACCCGCAGTTCAGCACCATCACGGTCACGAACTCTCCCACAGGTAATACGTGGTACGACTCCTTGCAGGTAAAAGGCACCAAGCGCCTTTCGCATGGCCTTCAGGTGAACGGCACATTTACGTGGTCCAAGGCGATGACGAGAATTAGCGAGGACATTTTCAACCCCGCGAGCTCCGTTAAATCAATCCAGGGGACAGACCAGCCCTTCCTGTTCAACGCCAACATTGTGTACAACACGCCGAAGGCGTCCAATAATAAGATTCTGGCTTGGGTCACCAGGGACTGGCAGCTCGGCGCTTTCCTGCAGTATGGCAGCGGACTACCGCTTACGCCTCCCGGCGCGACCGTCGCCAACAACTTGACCGGTGGTGAAATGATCCGCACGGGTCAGCCCTTGTTCAAGAAGGACCTGAACTGCGGCTGCATCAATCCTTACGTCGATCAAGTCCTAAACCCCGCCGCCTGGGCTAATCCCGTCGCTGGCACGTGGGGTCCCGGGCCTACGCCCGGCTTCGTATCCGGTCTTTATTACAGCGACTTCCGCCAGGCGCGCCGTCCGGTTGAGAACATCAACATCGGGCGAAACTTCAAAATCAAGGAACGCATGAATCTCCAGATTCGCGCGGAGTTCGCGAACGCCTTTAACCGGATGCAGCTCGGCAATCCCGTGACCACTTCGCCGTACAATGCGACCAACGCGATCCAGAATCCGACGGTCCAAAATGGCCGTTACACTGGCGGATTTGGCGCTTACACGATCGGCAGCGTGGGAGTCAACGGGCAGCCTAGCTTCACTGCAAACGGAGTGGTCGGCCAGTTGTACCAGCAGCCGCGTCAAGGCACGCTGATCGCTCGCTTCACGTTCTAAGCGGGATTTAGAACTGCACCTCACGGCCTCGCTGCTCCGGCAGCGGGGCCGTTTTAGTTGTTGCGAAGGTGAGTGGGGCAGGTTTCGAACCTGCGCGACGATTTCCAATCGGCGCTAGACACGGGCTACAAACCCGCGCGCAGGATGCAATCCTGCCCCACCCAATCAGGGCGTGGAGTTTGTTGCGCGGGGCGGATATAATCTATCCTCGTGAGACGAACAGTGAGGAAAAACGGCATGAAGCGAATATGTGTAGTTTTGCTTGCGGCGATCACGCCCTTGTTGGCGCAGACCGGGGCGAAAAACGGAGAGTGGCCGACCTATGGCGGCGATCTGGGTAACACCCGCTACTCCGCGCTCGATCAGATCAACGCCGCGAATTTCGACAAGCTGGAAGTCGCCTGGCGCTTCAAGACGGACAATCTCGGGCCGCGCCCGGAAGCCAATCTGGAAGGCACGCCGCTGATGGTCAAAGGCATTCTCTACTCCACTGCCGGAACGCGGCGGTCGGTAGTGGCACTGGATGCAGCAACAGGTGAGCTGCTGTGGGTTCACGGTGAGAACGAAGGCCAGCGCGGGACGGTCGCGCCCCGCCAGCTATCCGGCCGCGGCCTGGCGTATTGGACCGATGGACGTGAAGAGCGCATCATCTACGTGACTCCCGGCTATCAGATGGTCGCGCTGGACGCCAAGACTGGTAACCGTATCCCCACGTTCGGCAAGAACGGCATCGTGGATCTCAAGGACGAAGACGATCAACAGATCGAGCCGCTCAACCCGGATATCGGATTGCATTCCGCGCCTGTCGTTTCCGGAAACACCGTGATCATTGGCGCGGCGCACAAGCCCGGCGGCGTTCCGGTCAGCAAGACCAATGTGAAGGGCTACGTCCGCGGGTTCGACGTACGCACCGGCAAACGCCTGTGGATCTTCCACACCATTCCCAAACCGGGCGAGTACGGACTCAACACCTGGGAGCAGGATTCCTGGTCTTATACCGGCAACACCGGCGCCTGGGGACAAATGGCGATCGACGAACAGCTCGGCTTGGTTTATATCGGCGTCGAGCTTCCGACCGGCGATTACTATGGCGGCCCTCGTCCCGGCGCCGCATTGTTCGGCGAGAGCATCGTAGCAGTCGATCTCAAGACCGGCGTGCGCAAGTGGCACTATCAGTACGTTCACCACGGCATCTGGGATATGGATAATCCGTGTCCGCCGATCCTGGCCGACATCACCATCAACGGCCGCACGGTGAAGGCCGTGGCCCAGCCCACCAAGCAGGCGTTCATGTATGTGCTGAACCGTGAAACGGGCGAGCCCATCTGGCCGATCGTGGAGAAGCCCGTGGAGAAGGGAACGGTTCCCGGCGAATGGTATTCGCCCACCCAACCCTTTCCGACCAAGCCTCCGGCTTTCGATCTGCAAGGCATCTCGATCAACGATCTGATCGACTTCACGCCGCAGCTTCGCGCCGAAGCGGTTCAGTTGGTTTCGAAATATAAGCTCGGTCCGATGTTCACGCCTGGCGTGGTGAGCAACTTCGAAGGCCCCCTGGCGACACTCACGGCAGCGACGGCGGGCGGGGGATCGAACTGGCCGGGAGGATCGTACGATCCCGAAACGCACATCGCGTACGTGTCCTCGCAGACGACTGTGACCGCAATCGGCCTGGTGCCGGGCGGAACGCGCTCCGACATCATGTACATCTCGGGTCAGGCGCGCGATCCGAACGCATCTGCAGCGGCTGGCGGACGCGGAGGGGCGGGAGGTGGACTGACGGTCGAAGGACTGCCGCTGCTGAAGCCGCCTTACGGGCGCATCACAGCGATCGATCTCAACAAGGGCGAAATCGCGTGGCAAGTGGCGCACGGCGATACTCCGGACAATATCCGGGATCATCCGGCGCTCAAGGGCATCAACATCCCGCGGACGGGGCGGCCCGGTCAGGCTGGGACGCTGGTCACGAAGACGCTGCTGGTCGCCGGTGAAAAGGGCGTGGTCACGATGGCGGACGGGCGCCGAGGAGCGTATCTGCGGGCCTACAACAAGGCCACTGGAGCGGATGCCGGCAAGGTGTACATTCCGGCTCCGCAAAGCGGCTCGCCGATGACCTACATGCTCAACGGCAAGCAGTATATCGTGGTCGCCATCAGCGGCCAGGGATACAACGCGGAGCTGGTCGCGTTTGCATTACCGGCGAAGAATTAGGATCGGCAATGTGGGGCAGGATTGTATCCTGCTAGCGGGTTTCTAACCCGCGCACGGCGCCGATTAGAAATCGGCGCGCAGGTTAAAAACCTGCCCCACTACGCCCACGAAAATCCGTGTTTCGCTAGTGGCAGCGAACGGATTCGTTTGGTGGTGGCGACGAAGATCGCATTCGTCACCGCCGGCAGGATCGCGGGAACGGCAGGCTCGCCCAACCCCGACGGTGGATTGTCAGACTTCAGCCAGTGCACTTCGATCTCCGGAGGAGCCTGTGTAATGCGCACCGGCGGGTATTTGTCGAAGTTCGACTGCATCGCGCGGCCGCGTTCGAAGGTGATCTCCCAGGACATCACGCTACTCAGCGCCTCGATCACCGACCCCTGCACCTGATTCTGAGCATTGCTGGGATTGATGATGTGGCGTCCGATGTCCGCCGCCACCCATACTTTGTGGACTTTCACCTTGCTGTTGGCGTCGACGGTCAAATCGACCACTTCGGCGAAATAGCCGCGATGTGCGAATTGAAACGCCACGCCCATCGCGCGGCCTTTGGGCAGATTGCGCTTGCCCCAGCCCGACTTTTCGCGAACCAGTTCCAGAACTCCACGCATGCGTGAGGCAACGAAGTCCTGATCCGCGGTGGTGCCGATGCGGTCCTGTCCCACCAGGTCGATCCGGAATTGCAGCGGGTCTTTGCCGGCGGCATGCGCCAGCTCGTCGACAAAGGACTGGAACACGAAGCAAAATCCGTTGCTGCGCGGCGCGCGCATGGCACCCGTCGGGAAGCCCAGCGGCATCAGCGTCGACTGGAACGAAAAGTTGGGTATGAAAGTGGCCGGGAATTCGTTCTGGTTGATATTCGCCTGCGACGCGAATCGCTGGCCGTCGCCGAAAGCCACGTAATGATTGCGCCAGGCGACCACTTTGCCCGAAGCATCCACGCCGCCCTTCAGGTAATGGAACCCGGCGGGACGATAGAAATCGTGCGCCATATCGTCTTCACGGGTCCACAGGAGCTTCACCGGTACGCCGGCCTGCTTGGCGATCCAGGCAGCCTCGGCGATGTAATCGTTGGTGAGCCGCCGTCCGAAACCACCGCCGCCACGAACCTGATGAAGCGTGACGTCGCTCGCCTGCAATCCGAGCGTCTGAGTGGCGACCTGCAGTCCTGCCGCGGGGGTCTGGCTGGGGGCCCAGATCTCGAGCTTGCCGTCCTTGAAGTGCGCGACGGTGTTCTCCGGCTCGAGCGGCGCGTGCGAGATGAAGGGATACGAATAGGCCGCCTCGACCATTTTCGCTGCTCCTGTCAGCGCGGTATCTGCATTCCCGTCGTTCCGTAAGCTGAACCCGGGAGGCTGTTTCGACAACTCGTCCGCCCGCTGGGCGAACCCCGCTGTTGATTGCGCCGCCGTGGGGCCTTCGTCCCAGGCCACCTGCAGCTTCTTCCGTGCCGATTGCGCCTGCCACCACGTATCCGCGACGATGGCGACGCCGGAGAGCAGCCCGGTGAGTTGGGTCCCGCCGTCCACGAGGAACGCGTGGCGAACGCCCGGCATGGCTTGAATGGCGTCCAGGTTGGCGGACTTGGCTTTGCCGCCGAACACCGGGCACTTCTCGAACACGGCAAACAGCATCCCGGGAACCGTGAAATCGATGCTAAAGATGGGCTTCCCGGTTACGATCGAGGCCACATCCACGCCGACCAGTGGCTGGCCGATGATCTTGTAATCCTTAGCATCCTTCAGCTTCACCGACTTCGGATCGGGCAGCGGGAGAGTGGCAGCTTTCGCTGCGAGCGCTCCGTAACCCGCCGTGCGATTGCTCGACCGATGGGTAACTTTGCCGGAAGCTGTCGTACACTCCGATTCCGGCACGTTCCAGGTCTGGGCTGCCGCGGTGAGCATCAGCTGCCGGCCGGTGGCGCCCACCAGCCGTAGCGGATCCCAGTTGGTCGGCGTGGAGTTGCTGCCGCCGGCCGATTGCGGGCCATACTTGGCCTGATCGAGGTCGGCCAACTTAACTTTGACGTCTTTCCAATCGACGTCCAACTCATCCGCGATGATCATCGGCAAGTGGGTCTGAGAGCCCTGCCCGACTTCCGGATTCTTCGCCATGATGGTGACGGACCCATCGGCCGCGATACGAATGAACGCATCCGCTTTGAAGGCAGCCGCCGGGCCTTGCGCCTGAGCAAGGAGTGGCTCGTCGAAATAAAGGCTCAGCAGCATGCCCCCGCCAGCCACCGAACTTATCCGAAGAAATGACCTGCGATCGATGAGAGCAGCTTTCATGACGCCTCCAACTCTCCCGACGTTATCACCGCCTTTTTACGGGGTCAAACGTCAGGGCAGGCTCTACCGGTTTTCGAGCGAGCCCAGAATCGCGTCCACTAGCTGCGGCGAGCCGGTGAACAGATCCGTGGGCACCTGCCGAAAGCGAAGCATATCGCGATAGATCGCGTCTGCCAGTTGCGAGTTGATCCCCCACCCGGCCAGGTAGGAAAGCCGAAGGTTGCTATCGCGGTTGATGTCGGACCCGGCGGACCATTGCCCGAGATCGAACTTGCGGCCCGTGTACGTGGAGAATAGAGCGACGATTGAGGGCACGCCTACTTCGCGCAGCGATTCGACCACGGGAGCATAATCTGGCCGGTCAAACCTCTGCTGAACCTCATCTACATTTATCTTCAGTGGTTCCGCTTGGCCCAGGAAGACCATGTCGTAGCCTTCGCCGTTGCGGGTGTTGGTCCACACGGTGGCGTTCGGGAACGATTCGAAGAAGGTCGCCAGCTCGCTTTTCACCGTACGCAGGTCGCTCTCATACAACGGTACGTACAGCGAAAAGTACCCGCCCGGATTCAGGTGCGCCTTCACCGCATCGAAGTACTCCTTCGAGTACAGCGCGGCAGTTCCTTTCGCGAACACATCCAGGGGATCGGACGCGATGATGTCGTATTTGTTAGTCGTGGTCATCACGTAATGCCGGGCGTCGTCATACACGATGTGGGTCTTCGGATTGTTCATGACCTCGTAGTTCTGCTTGCCGAAGAAGCGCGTGGAGGTCGGCGGGATCACCGGCTCGATTTCGCAGATGGTGATGTGCTCGATCCCGGGATAGCGGGTAAAGGTTCCAGCCGAAACGCCCGCGCCAAACCCGATCCCCAGCACCGATTTCGGATTTGGATGCAGCAGGCCGGGCAAATGGCCCACCATCCGCTGCAGCTTCATATCGTAAATCTCGGTGGTGGCTTCCACGTGCCCATTGACGTTGATATAGATCTCACCGTTATTCCAGCGGGAAATCGCCACCGATGAATTGCGTCCCTCGGCGGTGTAGAGGATGGTGGATTGGCCGACGTTGAGCGCCATACGCCGGCCGTAGGCGATTAACTCTCCGGGAACCGGCCCGATGTTGAATATCAGCACCATCGACAGAACCGCCGAAGCCGCCAACAATCCGGAAATCCCTACCGATTTCTGGTCGCGGACGTACGGCAGGAGCGCCGTAAACGCACTGACGGCGGCGATGGCCAACAGCACTCGCTGCGATTGCTGCGTGCCCACGGTGGGCACTAGAATCAGGCTGACCAGCAGCGCTCCCGCGATCGCGCCCAGAGTATTGGCGGCGTAAACTCTTCCGACCACTCTTGCGGGATCCTGACCAGGACCCGCTACCGCAGCCAGCGCCAGCGGGAAACTCGCGCCCCACAAGAGCGCCGGCGGCAGGATCGCCCACAGGCAGCGCGCCATGTCGAGCTGGAAGGTGTACCAGGGGCTGTTCGCGAGCAGCGGATCGATCGGCCAGTACGGCAGCGAACCCGCGATCATGTAAGCGGTCCAGGCGATCCCCACGGTCAGCAGAATCTGGCACCATCCTAAAGCCAGCCGCGGCCGCACGGTCCGCGAGGTCCAAGCGCCCACAGTCGAACCAATTGCCAGCCCGATCAGAAACACAGCCAGGATTATCGAGAACACGTAGACGGTGGAACCCATCAGCATGCCCATCAGCCGCGTCCAGACCACTTCAGCGCCCAAGGCGCTGGCTCCGGAAAGCCCGATCGTCAGATAGATGGAACCCCGGCCGCCTTCGTCTGCCGCCGTTTCGCCGGCGTCAGGAACGTGGTTCCGCGCGGGGGTGCGCGCCGCCAGCGCGAGGCTGATCACAGCAACCGCTAGGTTGATGAGAACCGCGGCCAGCGTCGCCATCGCTACGCCGTACATCCGCAGCAGGTAGAAGCCCGCCAAAAGCGCTCCGAACACCGCGCCGATAGTATTGGTGCCGTAGAGCAATCCCCACCAGGAAGCACCGCTACGCGTGGATTCGATCCATCGGGCCGCTGCGGGCAATGACGCGCCCATCAGTGCCGTGGGCGGAAGCAGGCAGATCGCTGCGACCAGCGCGCGCAGCAGCATGTTCGGGAGTCCCACGCCGTTGGCGGCGATGTAAACGCGATCGATCAGCGGAACGCCGAGCCAAACGAGAAGTCCGAACGCGGCGATCCCGATTTCGATCAGCGCGTACATTCTCAGCGGGTGCATCTGGGTGCGCAGGCGGGGCAGTCCGATGCTGCCGATGCACAGGCCGCCCATGAACGCCGCCAGCAGCACGCCGACCGAGATGGTGGTGGAACCGATGGCCAGTTCCAGCATCTGGTACCAGACCACCTCGTAGATCAGGGCGGCGCAGCCGCTCCCGAAGAACAAGATCAGCAGGACCGGCAGAAACGGCGAGGAGGGCGAGTTTTCGGACGGATGTTCGGCGAGCGGGGCCGGGATTACTTGAGACATAGGAATTAGTGCGGTTTACGAGTATCCCACACATTGTCTTGCCCCGCAAAAACCGCTACTTCGGCCCGAGCCCGTTCTTCCCCAGGAACTCCCGGATGGTCAGATAGATGCGATCGCGCTCCTCGGACGTGAACCCGCCATGCTTTCCGCCGGGGATCGTGACCAGCTGGTTGGGAACTTTGAACTTGTCGAGCGCTTTATGCAACGCGACCGCCTCCGGATAGGGCACCGTGGGGTCCGCATCGCCATGCACGGTAAGGATGGGAGGAAGTCCGGCGCGCAAGTAAGTGATCGGTGAGACGCGCTTGGCGACTTCGATACGGTTCGGCATGCTCCCGAACCAGCGCTCCGCCGGGGGGCGTCGGTTGGGACCATCGATCACATCCGGCACATCGCTGATGCCGAACCAATTGAGCACTGCGGCGACCTTGGGCATGGGCGTGTTGGCGGCGCATTCGCGATCGAATCCTTCGCTCTCGGGAAGAATGCCTAACGCCAGCGCCAGGTGTCCGCCTGCCGATTCGCCGGTGACGACGATCCGATTCACATCGACGTTGTATGTCATGGCTTGCTGCGCGACATAGCGCAGCGCGCAGAAGCAATCCTCGACAGCACCGGGCGCCAGCGTGTTGGGCCCCAACCGGTATTCGACGTTGACCACGTTCCAGCCCATCTCCATCCACGGCAGCAGGTTCAGGATGGCGCCTTCCTTGTTGCCCGCGACCCAGAATCCGCCGTGCATGTAGATGATGGTGGGCTGCGGAGTCGTCGCGGTGCGGCGGCGATAGACGTCCATCTTGAGCTGCGTGTCGCCCATGGTCAGATAGGTGACGTTGGGGTACGTTTGGTACTCGTTGGCGGCGTGCGTCGCCCAGGTGGCTGTGGGCGAGAGCTGCTGAGCAAAACTCGGCGCGGCCAGCGCCAGGGGCAGAATTACGGGAAGAATCTTGCGCATGAAAGACTCCATTCAGCGCGAGTATACACCAGTGTTGCGAGCTCGATCTTCAATTGATTTGGCCTCGGCGAGAGCGTCGGGATACTCAGTCTCGCGGCCCTTCAAGTTAGCGTTGATGCATAGGAGGATGGCCCGAAGAGCTCCCGCAATCAGGGCCTCGGCTGCAAGCTGATCCACGGCTAGGGATGGCTTGACCGCCGCCGAAGCCCTCACGCACAGTTCCAAGCTGGCGACGGCGGCGCGCGCGCCTCGCATGGGAGCCTCGATCGCCTGCCGGCGAGCAGCCGCATCGTGAATACCGATGAACTGTAGCACTGCGGCAACGTCGTCATCCGCGGCGCCGCGCAAGTGGGCTGCTTCACGGCGGGCGGAAGCCACGAGCTCATCGTGACCGCCGGTGATGGACATCGCCTTGATCATCAAGCTGATTCCGAGCTCGGCCACGACTGCGGCAGCGGTCACGCCCGCCGGCGCCGGTCGCGTGGCTGCGAGCGCCTCGGAAAAGGAAGACAACGAATCGGACCAAATGGAGCGGGGCATATTTTGCGAAGCGGTTTCACATAGAATGTACCAGAGGCAACCCACATGAGACGATTTCTGCCGCTGCTCGCCATGCTTGGTATCCCTGCGTTGGCTCAAGTGGATCTCTCCGGCGTCTGGGGTCCCACGATGCACGAAGACAATGCCGAGCGCGGGCTGGGTCCGGAACTGGTCGACTTCCTCGGCCTGCCGATCAACGCCGCCGCCCGCCAGTGGGCGTTGAGCTGGGACCCGGATCGACTGGGTCTGCCCGAGCATCAGTGCCAGGTCCACACCGCTGCCTACATTCATCGCGGACCACTGCGTTTGCGGATCTGGGAAGAACGCGATCCGCAAACGCAGGACCTGATCGCGATTCACATGTACAGCAGCACCTATGAGCAGAATCGCGTGATCTGGATGGACGGGCGTCCGCATCCTCCTGAGTATGCTGCGCACACCTGGATGGGATTTTCCACGGGCAAGTGGGAAGGCAACATCCTCACCATCTACACCACGCACATCAAGCAGGGCTGGACTCGCCGCAACGGGCTGCCCTCCAGCGACCGGATCACGCTGGTGGATCATTTCATCCGGCACGATACTCATCTGACGCACGTGAGCGTAATCACGGATCCGGTATACCTAACTGAGCCGCTGGTCAAGAGCGAGGATTACTTGCTCAGCGACAACACCGCCGGAAACTGGCTATGGCCGTGCGAGTATGTGGAGGAGCTGCCTAACCACGACAATTCCCAGGTGCCGAGCTTCATGCCTGGCGAGAATCCGTTCCTGCACGAATTCGCGGACAAATGGCATATTCCGCTGGATGCCGCACTCGGCGGCCCCGAAACGATGTATCCGGAATACAGGAAGAAGCTCGCCGGGAAGTAGATACTCACGTGGAGCGGGCTTCAAAGCCTGGGAAGGAAAAAGGGGACAGGCAGCTCTGTCCACTCCCACGCTGGCAGGCGAAGTCAGGAGCTTACTGGAGGGGACAGAGTAGCCTGTCCCCTTTTTCAGCAAGCTCTTCAAGCCCGCTCCACATCGCCTTCTTACGACAGCCCGATGATCCGGCCGGTTTCCGTATCCAGGTCGATATCGTAGTACCCGGGACGCGTGGACAAGCCCGGCATCGTCGCCATCGTTCCCAGCAACGGATACAAGAATCCCGCGCCGACGCTGGCGCGGATATCGCGCACCGGAACCGTAAACCCGCTGGGAGCGCCCTTCAGGTTCGGATCGTGGCTGATCGAGAGGTGCGTCTTGGCCATGCACATCGGGAGCTTATCGAAGCCCTGGCGCGTATACACCTCGATCTTCTTTTCCGCTTCGGGCGAATACTCCACCCCTGAGCCGCCGTACATCTCGCGCACGATGGTCTCGATCTTGTCCTTGATGCTCATGTCGAGCGGGTACAGGAATTTGAAATGGCTCGGCTTCTGGCAGGCGGCGATCACAGCGTTGCCGAGCTCGACGGCTCCCGCCCCACCTTCCGCCCAGTGGTTGCTCACCACGGCATCTTCGGCACCGGCCGCTTTGGCGAGCTTCTTGACCAGCTCGATTTCAGCCGGGGTATCGTCCTTGAAACGATTCACGCCGACTACCACCGGGATCCCGAAGTTGCGGGCGTTGCCGATGTGGCGGATCAGGTTCGAACAACCTTTTTCCAGCAGATCCAAATTCTCCTGCGTGTATTCGTGCGCCAGTGGCTTGCCGGCGACGACCTTAGGTCCGCCGCCGTGCATCTTGAGCGCGCGGATGGTCGCGACCAGCACCACGCAATCCGGCGTCAGCCCGCTGTACCGGCACTTGATGTTGAAGAACTTCTCCATGCCCATGTCCGCGCCGAATCCGGCTTCGGTCAGCACGTAGCCATCCGGTCCGGCGAGCTTCAAGGCGATCTGATCGGCCACAATCGACGAATTGCCGTGGGCGATGTTGGCGAACGGTCCCGCATGCACAAACGCCGGAGTGCCCTCGATGGTCTGCATCAGATTGGGCATGATGGCGTCCTTCATCAGGACCATCAGCGCCCCAGTGACGCCGATGTCGTCCGCGGTGACAGGCTCGCCCTTGCGGCTGGATCCGATCACCATACGGCCGAAGCGTTCCTTCATATCCGCGAGGCTGGTGGTGAGCGCCAGGATCGCCATGATCTCGCTGGCCACGGCGATGTCGAATCCGGTGACGCGGGTCGCGCCTTTTTCTTCCGGACCCTGGCCGACGGTGATCTGGCGGAGAAATCGATCATTCGTATCCAACACGCGACGCCATGTGATGGTGTCCGGATCGATATCCAGGCGCGCCCAACGGCTGCGCTCTTCCGGAGTCAGCTCGTTCGGATCGGTTTTCGTAATGCCGAGCTTCTTTAAACGCCGCAGCATGATCGTCGTAAACTTGCGGCTGCCGTCTTTCTTGGCGGGCACGAGCCGATCGAACAGCGCGACGTCATCCGTCGTGCTTTCGTGGAACATGCGCGCGTCGATGGCCGCGGCGAGAAGATTATTGGCGGCGATAATCGCGTGGATATCGCCGGTTAGGTGGAGGTTGAACTCCTCCATGGGCACGATCTGGCTATAGCCGCCGCCCGCCGCGCCGCCTTTGATGCCGAACGTGGGACCCTGGCTGGGCTGGCGAATATTGGTAAACACTTTCTTGCCGAGATAAGCTCCCAGAGCCTGGCTCAGGCCGACCGTAGTCGTCGTCTTGCCCTCGCCCAGCGGCGTGGGCGTGATCGCCGTCACGACGATGTACTTGCCGTTCGGCGAATCCTTCAGCCGGTCGCGAACCGACAGGTGGACCTTGGCTTTGGACTTGCCGTAGAGCTCCAGCTCGTCGGGGAGGATGCCCGCTTCGGCTGCGATCTGGCTGATCGGCAGCGGCGTGGCGGCCTGGGCAATATCAATGTCGCTAGGGACAGGTATTCGGAGGTTTGATAGCTTATGGGGCATGTTTTAGAAGGAGTGCGATTTATGATTATACCCAGTAGGAAAAAGGGGACAGGCTACTCTGTCCCCTCCAGCAAGCTCCTGACTTCGCTTGCCAGCGTGGGAGTGGACAGAGCTGCCTGTCCCCTTTTCCGCGTACTACTTCTTGACGAGCTGTTCCTCGGGTTGCGCCGGCGACGCGCTGATCTGAATCAGCGGCTGCGGATGCTCCGGGCGGCTGTCGCGATTTAGGAAATAGTTGATGTACGAACTGGTCCCTTTGAGCGACCGGTCGCGCTGCGGGATGTAGGTCTTGAGCTCGTCCACACGATCGGCCGACTTCGCGCGGTTGTACACTTCCACCCAAATACACTTCTGTTCCGGGATCACCTCGCACTGGCCGTTGAACGTGCCGCCGCAAGGTCCGTTGCGCAGATTCTTGGGACACGTCATGGGGCAAACGTATTCCATCAAACCCAGAACGCAATTCCCGCACGCTTGGCATCCGAACACCGGCTGCTTGAAGGCGAGTTCGATGCTCTCCAGCGCACGCGCGGCCGCAGGGCTCTTGTCGATTAAGCGGAGAGTGCCCGTAATAACGCCTTTCAGCACACGCGGCGTATTGGCCGGCTCGATGATATCGGCAACGTGATTCCAGAAGGTCTGCTTCTGCGGTTCGTGTTTGGGAGATTCGAAGAAGTAAAATCCGCCCTTGGGAGCGAACTCCAGTTCCGCTGCCAGTTCTTCCCACTGCGGCGCCAAAACTTCTGAACGCTCGATGATCCAGCGAATGCGATCCGCGTTGTGATCGCCGCCGATGTATGACCCGGCGAACCCGAGGCCCCTCTGAATCGCGACCATCTTCGCGGCGCGTTCCAATCGAGCCGCCATCCCTTTATCAGTGGACGCATCGACTTCGGCCTGAATCTGCGCCACCAGTTCGTTCGATGCGAAGCAACCGGGAGGCTCACCCTTATTGAATTTTTTGGCCGCCCCCAGCGGCAGGACATACACGTTCCCGAACACGGGCGTGCGCAGCCCGCGTTCGTCCATATAGCGTCTTAGCTCGCGCATCTTGCGCGAATCATAGCCGAGCTGGGTGATCGCGTAATCCGCTCCCGCGGCGATTTTCTTTTCGAGCTTGAGATATTGATACGCGCAATCCGGCTCGGTGTATTTGAAGGGCGAGACAGCGACGGAAATGTAGAACGGAAATCCGGTCCTCTCGCGAATCTCCTTGATGAACTCCACTAACTGGACGGAATCGAGATCGTACAGCGTTTCCGCGGTTTCCTTGCTGCCCTTCGGGAAATCGCCGGTAATGGCGAAGACGTTTTCGATCCCTTGCGTCTGCAATTCCGCAAGCGCATTGGCGATATTCAGCCGGTCGCGCCCGACGCAAGTCAGGTGAATATTGGGAGTCAGCCCGCGCGCCTGCATCATAGAGCCGATGCGGACCGGATCGTGCCCGGCCGAACCGCCCGCGAAGCTGGTGACGCTGCCGGCTAGCACTCCGGGAACCTGCATAAAGCCCGCGGCGGTTTCTACCAGTTGCTCTTCCGTGGTCTTGGCGCCGGCCACCAGCTCGACCATGTAACTAAAGCGGCCGCTAGTGAGCGCTTCGCGGATTGGATTGACTGCTGCCATCTCGTTTATCAAGTTCCTTAGGCTTTGCCAAGTTCCTTACGCACGATCTTGGTTCCCTCGACCATCGCTTTCATTTTCGCAAACGTGACATCGCGGGGTAGATGAAAACACCCGCAATCCGTCAGAATGTGGATTCGCTCGGCAGGAATCACTTCCAGCGCCTTGCGAATATGTTGAGCGACCATGTCAGGGGTCTCTATATCGGTATTCTTTACGTCAATCACACCCAAACCCAATTCGAAAGGAGCGTTGAACTCCTTGAAGAGGTCGAGATCTTCGCCGCCGCGGCGCGCGAATTCGAGCGTTAACTGCTGGACCTTGGCTTTGAGAATCGTGGGGAACAGATAGCGGTAACTGCCTTCCCATGAAGGCTTGCCATAGCGATTGCCGTAACAAATGTGAACGGCGATCCGGGCGTTCACGCCCTCCACCAGCGTGTTGATGACGTTGACGCCCCAAGCCAAATCCTCGGGGAAGCCCGAGTAGTATGGCTCGTCGATCTGGATGAAGGTTGCTCCAGCCTTGACCAGAGCCTTCAGTTCCATGTTCATCACCCGGGCGATGTCGGTGGCGAAAGCTTCTTCGCTGGGGTAGAACTGGTTGCGAATCCGCTTGGTGAGGCAGTGCGGTCCCGTCACGCAAAACTTGGGAACGTGATCCGTAAAAGTATTCAGGAAAGTGAAATCCTGGACCAGGCCCATGGACGCCATGGGGAGCTTGCTCACCACCGCGCTGTCGTAAAAATCGTAATAGAACTTCTTGGACGTGCGGTCGATCTGCACGCCAGGCAGCCTCTCCGCGAAGTAATCGACCATGTTGTCGCGGCGCAGCTCGCCGTCGGTGATCACGTCGAGGCCGGCCGTTTCCTGATCCTTGATCGCGGCTTTAACCGCGGCGTCGTAGATTTCATCGAGATCGTGGCGCGAGATGCGGCGGGCGAAATAGTCGGTCTTCAGCCGTTCGAGCCAGCCAGGCATGGCGTAGCTGCCGACGATCGCAGTGGGAAGAATGGGAAGAGTCATCAAAATTGGGTTACTCCCTACGCGTCGTGTAAAGGATGGAGGTGTGGGTGCTCACGCGGTACTTGAAGGGTCGGAAGTTCACGTTGTACCCCTCGCGCTGCGCCACCTCTTTTAGTAGAGCACCGTTGACCCAGTTGAGCAGCGAACCGTCCAGTTTCCCGGGACCGAAGAAACCGGTGCGGTATTGGGCCATGTCGGTGACGAAGATATCGAAAACTTGCATGTAACCGCGCGGGTGCAGCAGCGGCAGCGTGCGGATGAAACTCTCGAGCGCTCCTGAACTCAGGTGGAAACGGAAGTCGGTGGGGGCGTCCTGCAAAATGTCTTCGAGTCTGCCCGCGTCGAGCCCTTCGGGGAACGGGAACTCGGGCAGATCTTCGAGCTGCACTAGCCGTTCCTCCAGCCGCATCGCCGCCCAGAGTTCCTGCCAGAAAGGAACGCCGTGCGCGGCACCGCCGAAGGAGTCGAAGCCGGTTTCGAGCATGTGATAGACGCGATCGCGGAAAAGTTCCGGGGGGATGCCGTACTTGCCACCGATACTGTTCACCGCAGCCCGGGGCACATACGCGCGCACTTGCACGAAGTACAACTTTCCATCGCGGCGGACCACTTCCTCGTCGGGAAGGTTGTCGTACACGTTAGTTAGATGCACCTGAAGGATCTTGTGGCGCAAATGAGCCAGCGACTTGATGGGATTGATCGCGTCTACCTGGACGAAGCGGCACTGATCGATGTGCTTTGCCACGGTGAGCCTGGCTTTGTTGAGCGTGTCCTCGGAATAGTCGCCCATGTAAAAACACAGGCGAGAATACAGGCCGGTGCCGCGCTGTTGGTCGAGTTCGTGAAACTTATCGAGCCATTGGGCGCAACGCGAGCCATTGCCCACGCCGATTTCGAGCAGGTTGACTTCAGGCGGCAGTTGGTTCTTGGATTGAAGAGCGCAGAGCAGGTCCAAAAACTCGACGACATCGTCGGCGATCGCCAGGGGATTGTGTCCGTCGGAAGAGCCGCCGGGGAGTGCTTTGTCGTAACCCTTGCCGGTGGCGGCTTCCCAAGCCAGCAGGTGACGCCAGAAGAAGCGGTTGAAGGTCCAGACGATGCTGGAGCGCAGGGATTGGAACTCTTCAAGCGGGAGACGGCACGCATCCTGCTCTTCTCCGGATCGAGCGCGATGAATCGCCCGGAGCAGATCGGCACGCAGGGTTTCAGGAACCACCTGTCGCGTATCGACGTGCACATCCATGATGGGGGCGGGTTGCCCGAAGGCGTTGTAGCCTTGAGTGGCAGTGACAGCCTCGCGGAAATTGGATTTGTACTGGATCCAATCGAGCTCGACTTGGAGGCGCGCGAACTGACCCTGATCGATGAGGCCTTCTTCCACCAGCGCGTAGACGGCTTCGATCACGCCCTGCGTGGTGGCGGCGGCCTTCACCTTGAGGTGGTTAAGTTTCAGGATCATGCTGACTGAAGCGCGGAGGGTGTCGGCGAATTTAACAGGATAGCGCGTTTCGGCCAGATGTTAGGGCGAACGCAGGCGAACAGCCTCCAGGGCTTACCGGCGGTCGAAATCGTCGCGGAAGTCGCGGTGGGCGTCACGCATTTCGCGGCGAAACTCCTCACGAGCTTCGCGCATCTCGTGCTGCCAGTCCTGGCGGGCACGTTGCATTTCTTCGCGAGCTTCCCACCCGGCGCGGCGGAAATCATCATTCGCTCGCCGGATCTCGTCCTGGGCTCGCCGGATCTCGTAACCGTGCCTGTACCGGTCATAGCCGTACCGGTCGTAGTGGTCGTGGTACCCGCAAGCGGCCGCGACCAGGCAAATGACGATGGCGATGGCGCCGAGAGTCCTCATAGTTCCCTCGTGTTAATCACCTACGCTCGCCGGCTCCGGCTTGTTCGATCTTTTTTTTAGGAGTAACGACACCAGCCAGACGAGCCCCGCCAGGGCGACCAGAACCATTGCCCAGCGCATCGCAGTCGCCAGGAAAGCCGCATTTACCACCGGCCGCGGGAACGGAAACTGCCGCAGGACGCCCCACCGGTCGATCATCCAGTGCCACGCCGTGTGGGCCACCAGCGCCGAGAGTATGATGGTCCCCATCCGCTCGGCGACCACGTAGCGGAAGAGCAAATCCAGCAAGGGGATGCAGACTGCCAGCACCAGAAGCTGGCCCAGTTCCACGCCGAGGTTGAAGGACACCAGCGACGTCAGCAGGTGCGAACCCGCGAATTGCAGCGTCTGGCGGAGGGCGAAGGAAAAGCCAAACCCGTGCACCAGGCCGAACGCGAACGTCACTATCCAGCGGCGGCCAACGCTGCTGGCTCCGACGATGTTCTCAAGCGCCATGTAGAGGATGGACATGGCGATCAGGGTCTCGATCAGCGGCGGGAACCATAACGCATCCGGCCCCAGGCCGTATGCCGAGGCGATGAGCGTGAAGGAGTGCGCCACCGTGAACGACGTAACGATCAGGAGCAACTGGCGGAACTGGCGGAATGGAATCACCAGGCACAACAGAAACAGCAGGTGATCCGTGCCGTCCAGAATGTGCAGGAAACCGGCGCGGACGAATCGCAGGGACGCCTGGTACCAGCTCGGGTCGAGCCGGATCAAGCCCTCGTCGCCTTCGAATTCGAACGCCCGGATCGCGCCGTCCGGCGGAACATAGCGCAGCACCGTAATCACGCGCACGCCGAGCGTATCGACATTCGGGCGGATTGAGAATTGCGACTGATCCGATTGAATTGGGTATTCAAGCCAAGCATCGAGCATGACCTGGTCCCAGGCAACCTGTGTGTTCTCAGGCAGGCGCGGGCCTTTGATGTTCGCCATCGCCGTCTCGTAAGACGCAAACGACTTGTCGGATTCGAGTGACGGGCGTACGGCCAGGAGGCGCGGTGCCGGCAGACGTGCATCGCCTTCGTATATTTCGATCGGACGCACCAGCCACACGGTGGCCGCATCCCGCAAGAACTGATCCGCGCGAGCGAGATCCAGATAGCCGGGACCGAGTTTCGGGAAATCGATATCGCGCATCGACTTGACCGGCACGCGAACCAGCAAGTCGAGCTGGGCACCAGAGGGGTGTAGGAACATCTGCACGGTGACGTCGTTGGGAATATCGTGCGCTGCAACGTCCCATGGCAGGGCGACCATGAGAGCAAAAAGCGCACTTCCAAATCGCATGGTGTTTTACCGCTTGGTCTGGAGGTTATGATACCCGAGCTGCTTCCGAGCTTGCGTCAACGTATTTCCCTCATTCACCAGCCGGCGGATTTCCGACTCCGCGGCGTCGATTTGTTCGGCGTTGGTGAGGATCGCGTCTTCATGTGCGTGGGGAATCGCGACCACGCCATCGGCATCGCCGCGCAGAATGTCGCCCTGATTGACCCGGGCATCGCCGATGTTCACCGGTCCACCCATCGCTTCCACCTGAATGCGATCCTTGCCAGTGCGCATCGAATAACTGCGGCTGTAAATGGGATAGCCAAGTTCACGGGCGAGATGAGTGTCACGACATGCCCCGTCGATCACCGTACCCG
>Ga0265313_10001809_pt1 | contig 19560 bp, 20 predicted proteins | sample 4123metaG_FD_203122 | JGI IMG/M metagenome (GOLD analysis project Ga0265313, IMG submission 203122) | Rhizosphere microbial communities from Carex aquatilis grown in University of Washington, Seatle, WA, United States - 4-1-23 metaG | ecosystem: Host-associated > Plants > Roots > Rhizosphere >...
AAAAGAACGTGCATCCCGGCAAGATCGTCGCCACCTCGCAGGAAGTCGAAGTGGTGGTGCTCGACGTCGACAGCCAAAAGCGCCGCATCAGCCTCGGCCTCAAACAGACCATGCCCAATCCGTGGGAGACCTTCACCCAGAAGGTTCCGGTCGGCACGATCGTCGAAGGCGAGATCAAGAACATCACCGAGTTCGGCCTGTTCGTCGGCCTGGCCGGCGATATCGACGGCATGGTGCATCTCAGCGATCTCGACTGGCAGAAGCCCGGCGAACAAGCGATCGCCGATTATAAGAAAGGCCAGATGGTCAAGGCCAAGGTGCTCGATGTCGATGTCGAGAAAGAACGCATCAGCCTGGGCATCAAGCAGTTGGCCGACGATCCGCTCAAGGACGCCGCGTCCAAGGTGAAGAAGGGCGATATCGTCACCTGCACCGTGACCGCGGTCGGCGAGATGGGCCTCGACGTGATGGCCGAGGGTCTGCCCGGCTTCATCCGCAAGAACGAGCTCAGCCGCGATCGTTCCGAACAGCGCCCCGACCGTTTCGCCGTGGGCGAGAAGGTCGACGCCAAGGTCACCGCCGTCGACAAGGCGTCGCGCAAACTGACGCTTTCGGTCAAGGCGCGCGAGATCGAGGAAGAGAAGGCGGCGATGGCCGAGTTCGGTTCGTCCGACTCGGGCGCGTCGTTGGGCGACATTCTCGGCGCGGCCTTCAAGGAAAAGGCCGGCAAAGCCGATAAGGAAGACGAAGAAGAGGAAGAGAAAGCCGAATAGGCTTCTCCAAATCGAAAAGGGCGGGCCCGCGGGTCCGCCCTTTTTTTGTCTCGGCGCCACCGCGAACCGATGGGTGGGACCATGCTATACCGGCAATTGGGTTCGAGCGGACTGAAGGTTTCGGAACTGGCGCTGGGCTCCTGGCTGACCTATGGCGCCGGCGTGGCCAAGGATCAGGCGCTGGCATGCGTCAAGGCGGCGCTTGCGGTCGGAATCAATTTCATCGATACCGCCAACGTCTATGGACGCGGCGCGGCCGAGGAATTTCTGGGCGAGGCGCTGGCCGGCACGGCGCGCGATTCCTATGTGCTGGCGACCAAGCTGTTCTTCCCGATGTCGGCGACGGATCGCGGCCTGTCGCGCGCCCAGGTGAAGAAGCAGCTCGACCACTCACTGAAACGACTTCGCACCGATCATGTCGATCTCTATCAATGCCACCGCTACGACGCCGACACGCCGCTCGAGGAAACCATGAGCGCGCTGACCGAAGCGGTGAAGCAGGGCAAGGCCCGCTTCATCGGCTTCAGCGAATGGCCGGTCGACAAGATCGCGGCGGCATTGGCGATGACCGGCGTGACCAAATTCGTCTCGAGCCAGCCGCGCTATTCGATGCTATGGCCCAAGCCGGAGGACGACGTCTTCCCGCTCAGCCACAAGAACGGGATTTCGCAGATCGTGTTCTCGCCGCTGGCCCAGGGCGTGCTGACCGGCAAATACAAACCAGGCGCGCCGCCGCCGGCTGACTCGCGCGCAGCCAGCCCGTCGATGGGTGGCTTTCTCGGCCCCGACCGGCTGAACCGCGCCATCCTCGATGCGGTCGAGCGGTTGAAGCCGCTGGCCGCGCAGGCGAACCTGTCGTTGTCACAATTTGCTTTGGCCTGGGTGCTGCGCCGCCCCGAGGTCGCCGCCGCGATCATCGGCGCATCGCGGCCAGCGCAGGTCGAGGAAAACGCCAAGGCGTCAGGCGCGAAGATCGACCCCGGTTTGTTCGTCGAGGCGGAGAAAATTCTCGCGCCGGTGCGGGGAAAGAGCTAGCTCATACATGTTCAGCCATTGCCCGTTCAGGTGGGGAGACGGATCATGAACCGGAAGCGCATATCGATACTGGTGTTCGGCGCGGCCCTCTTGTTCGGGGCACGCGCCGAGGCCGGCGTCTACGCTGACGATCTCAGCAAATGCTTGGTGAAGTCCGCGAGCGTCGACGATCACGCGACCTTGATTCGCTGGATGTTCGGCGCGCTTTCCCTACATCCGGCGCTGCAGTCGATGACCACCATCACCCCCGAGCAGCGCGATACATACAATACACAAATGGCGGCGCTCTATGAACGGCTGATCTATGGCGATTGCCATAGCGAGGCGGTCGCCGGCCTCAAATACGAAGGAACCCAGGCGTTGATCGCCGGCTTCCAGGTTTTCGGTGAAGTCGCCGCCCGAGACCTTTTTAGCAATCCGCTGGTCACACAGGGATTGTCCGGATTGGCCAAGCACTTCAATGCGGCCAAGTCTTCCGCTCTTTACAAAGAAGCCGGCGTGCCGGAACCCTCGACTCCTCCGGCGGCGCAATAGATCGGGTCTAACGGCAGAGCAATACCGGCAGTTTGGCCGCGCTGACGACATGGCGCGTGACGCCGCCGAGAATGAGCTGGCGCAGCCTGGAATGGGTGAAGGCGCCCATGACGACGAGATCGGCGCCCTCCTTCTCGGCCTCGGCCAGCAGGCCGCGTCCGACCTCGGTGCCTTGGCCGCCCGCTGTGAACTCGCGAAATCCCGCCTCGACCTCGTGCTTAGCGAGATACTCGACCAGCCCCTGACCGGGCGTGGGTGATTCCTCTTCGCGCGCGGCCAACACGGAAACCCGCTTGGCGCGCTTAAGGAACGGCAGCGAAAAGTAAACCGCGCGGGCCGCCTGGGGGCTGCCGTTCCAGAACACCGCGACGGTCTCGCCGACATGGGCAACAGGCGTGGGCGGCGCCAGCAGCAACGGGCGGCCGGTATCGAGGATGGCGGCGTTGACGGTGACCGGCGAAGGCAGGTCGCGATTGGGCAACGGGCGCGCCAGGATGACGATGTCGGACAGGCGCCCAGCCGAAGCGACGATATCATCCTCGCGGCCGACCTCTTCGCGCCATCCCGAAGCGACTTTGTGTCGTTGCGTGGCCTTCTCGTATTTCTGGCGCAGCGCGCGGGCGAGTTCGAGCCCATGCTTTTCGGCCGCGGCCAGCATTTCCTCGACCATCGCGCCCGACATGCCTTCACCCACCAGGGGCACAGCGCTGGCCGGATCGGACCGGACATGGAGAACCTCCAGCCCGGCTTCGAAATCGCGCGCAACCATCATGCCGAGATCGAGCGCCGTCGTGGCCGTTTCGGTGTCGGTCAGGCAGGTCAGAATGACTCGGTAGGCCATGGCGGTTTCCCTCATTCCGCGATTGGGGCTCAGTATGACCCGCGCCCGCGCCAAGCACTAGGCGAAGTCGGCATGCTCCTCGGGTACCCCGGCGGGGTCCTGATGGATGATGACCTCGGCGGCCGGGAAGGCGGCGCGGATCGAATCCTCGACCGCGTCGCTGATGACATGCGCCTTGCTGAGCGCGATGTCGGGATCGAGTTCGAGATGAAACTGGATGAAGGCATCGTGTCCGGTCGACCGCGTGCGTAGATCGTGGATATTGCGGACCTCAGGATGGGAGGACGCGATGTCGAAAATGCGGCGGCGGTCGGCTTCGGGCAATTCGTGATCCATCAGCAAATCGAGTGATTCGCGCGAGATGCGCCAAGAGCTGAACAGCAGCACCGCGGCGATCGCGATGGCAAGGATGGGATCGACGAACGACCAGCCGAGCGCCGATTGCGCGACCAGCGCGGCGATGACTGCGCCGTTCATCAAGAGATCGCCGAGATAGTGGGTCGAATCCGCGCGCACCGCCAGCGACCCAGTCTCGCGCACCACCATCCGCTGGAACCGCAGAAGCAACATGGTCAGCGCGATCGATACGATCATCACGACGATGCCGACATCGCCGCGCACCACCGGTTCCGGCGCGAACAGGCGCTTGCCGGCCTCGCCGATCACGAACAGCGCCGAACCCGCGATGAAGGCGGATTGGGCGAGACCCGCCAGCGGTTCGGCCTTGCCATGGCCGAACCGGTGCTCCTTGTCCGCCGGCTGCAAGGCCTGTCGCACCGCGATCAGATTGAGCACCGAGGCAACCGCGTCGACCGCCGAATCCACCATTGTCGACAGCAGGGCGACCGAACCGGTCGCAACCCAGGCGCCGAGTTTGATCGCGATCAGGACAAGGGCGACGGCCACCGCGGCGACCGTTGCAAGCCGCATCATCCGTCCGCGCGACGCATCGTCGCGGAGCGGACGCGATGTCTCGGCCGTCAGGGGAACAGTCGCTCGGTCCGCCATCCGTCCTCCACGCGCGAGTATAAATTTCGCTCATGCAATCGGAAAGGACGGTCCTGCCAGAATTCGATGCGAATAGGACGCAATCTGAACCCACCCCAATAATCGGGGCGCGGCACTTTGCCGAGACCGAAGCGGGCGGCGGTGGCGGCCACGCGCTTTTCCAGATCGAACCGCCCGTCCATGGGGCGCGACTGTGCCGAGGCCCAGGCGCCGATCTGCGAATCGCGCGCGCGGGTGGCAAAATAAGCGTCGGACTCGGCGTCGCTGACCCGCTCGACCGGGCCATCGATGCGGATCTGGCGGCGCAAACTCTTCCAATGGAACAGCAGCGACGCCTGGGGATTGGCGGCCAGCTCCTCGCCCTTCTGGCTTTCCCGATTGGTAAAGAAAACGAAGCCGTTTTCATCGGCCGATTTGAGCAGCACCATGCGCACCGAGGGCCGCCCCTCGGGCGTAGCCGTGGCCAGGGCCATCCCATTGGGATCATTAGGCTCGCTGTGCTCCGCCTCGGCGAACCATTGATGAAAAATCGCCAGCGGGTCCTTGTCGGAGTCGGTCATTTCTTCCATATATCCCAGTAATGTCGGCGCCACGAGTGCTCGGCCCGGATTGAAACGCTCCTGAAACCGTTGAGCCATGGTTTCGTCGCAATCCGTACCTATATGGTGGCGCGAAGGCCTCCGTGAGGCCAGTGATAGACCGAAATGTGGGGTGACGGAATGAACAGGATCGCGCTCAAGTTTTCGGCCATGGCTGTCGCGGCTTCGCTGTTGGCGGGCTGTTCCCAGGATACCGGGCCGAACCAGGCTGGCGGCACTCTGGTCGGCGCCGCCGCGGGCGGCCTGATCGGTTCGCAGTTCGGCGGCGGTTCCGGCAAGCTGGCCGCCACCGGATTGGGCGTCCTGATCGGCGGCTTGATCGGAAACAAGGTCGGCAAAGCGATGGACGACAACGATAAGGCGAAGGCCATGCAGGCCCAACAGGCTGCCTATGCGGCGCCGGTCGGTCAGCAGATCGTCTGGAACAATCCCGACAACGGCCATAGCGGCGCGATCACGCCGGTGCGCGACGGGCGCGACCAGTATGGCTATTACTGTCGCGAGTTCCAAACCACTGTTACGATCGGCGGACAGCCACAACAGGCCTATGGCCGCGCCTGCCAGCAGCCGGATGGAAGCTGGAAAGTCGTCCAGTAATCGCCTATCCCTGAGCAGCGGGGAAGTCGCGCCGCCGATGAAGGCGCGCGACGACCGGCCTCGGTCGGGGAGTGTAAGCGGTGGATGATCCCTACAAGGTGCTCGGCGTAGCCCGCGACGCGACGCAGGACCAGATCAAGAGCGCCTATCGCAAGCTCGCGCGCAAATTGCATCCCGACCTCAATCCCGGCAACAAGCAAGCCGAGGAGCGCTTCAAGAAAGTCGGCTCGGCCAACGATCTTCTGTCCGACCCGGCCTTGCGCGCCCGTTTCGACGCGGGCGAAATCGACGCCAACGGCGCCGAGCAGCGGCCAAGGGCGAATTCCGGTGCCTGGGGCACGGGCGGCGGCGGTGCGCCATTCGGCGAGGATGCCAGCGACTTTCTGTCCGAGATGCTGCGGCGGCGGGCTCAGGGCGGAGGCCGGCGCGGCTTCAGTTACGGCGATTTCGACGACGCGGTTCGCGGCGCCGACGCGCATTATCTGCTGCGGGTGACCCTGCCCGAAGCCGCGCTTGGCACCACCAAGCGGATTGGATTGGCCGGCGGCAAGAATCTCGACGTCAAGATTCCGCCCGGAACCGACGAGGGCGCGGTGCTGCGGCTCAAGGGCCAGGGCGGTGCCGGGCTCGGCGGCGGACCGAATGGCGACGCGTTGATCGAAGTTCGGATCGAGCCGCACCCGCTGTTCAAGCGCGACGGAACCGATATCGCGATGACGCTGCCGATCACGCTTGCCGAGGCCGGATTGGGCGCCAAGGTGACCGTGCCGACACTCGACGGCCGGGTGACGCTGTCGGTTCCCCCGGGGTCGAACACCGGCACGGTGCTTCGGCTCAAGGGCAAGGGCGTGCCCAAAGGCCGCAGCAATGGCGACCTGCTCGTTACCCTTCAGGTCATGCTGCCCGACACGATCGACCCTGAACTCGACGCCTTTCTCAAGAAGTGGTCGGCCACCCACCCCTACACTGTGCGCGGCAAGACCGAGAGCGCGAGCTAACCCTCCATCCCGTCGGCCCGCGCAGGGTCGGTCTCCAGCAATTGGCGCAGCGGGAATTGGAGTGAGGCCGCTTCGGCCCGCGCCGCTGTGACGATCAGCCCGTCGATACGCGCCAGCCAGTGCGAGGTTTCAGCGCCCTCGATCGCGCTCATATCGAGCGGATGCAATCCAAGTTCGAGCGCGCGAAGCAGATCGGCCAGGCTTGCTTTCGCCAAGTCGCCCGGACCGAAGCGGTTGCCGGCGTGCCGCACCGCCAACCCCGCCGCAACCATGCGCTGCAGCGCCTCGACCAGCGGCCTCTCGCCCTCGCGGACTGCTTGGGCCAGCGCATCGCGGCCAAGCCCGGAGCCGCCGTTGCGGGCATTTTCGTGCAGCGCCGCGAGCGCGCCCAGCGCCAACGCCAGCCGCCGCCGCTGGGAAAGCGGACCGCCCACTTCGAGCCGGCCGCGGCGCAATTCGGGCAATGCGGCCGCCATCTCGGCGCCGAACAGGACCGCCGTCCAGGAGAGATAGACCCAGGCCAGGAAGATCGGGATGGTGGCGACCGCGCCATAGACCGGCCGATAGGCTCCCCACAAATCGATATAGAGACCGAAACCAGCGCGCAGCCCGAGCACCAGCAACGCCGCCGTCAAGCCGCCGATTGCCGCGTCTGCGATGCGCACCCGGCGGTTGGGTGCGACCAGGAACAAGGCGGAAAAAGCGATCGTGAGAATGACCAGGGGCGTCAGTCCCGCAACCACGGCGCGCAATTCGGCGGTGGCCGCGCGGCCCGCCCACTGGTGCATGCCGCGGACCCAGGGCAGAACCGAGAACCAGGCCGACATGGTCAGGCCGACCCCGGCTAGCAACGGCCCGAAGGTCAGCGCCGCCCAATAGACGATCAGGCGGGACCAGGCCGCCCGCAATTGGGGAACGCGAAAGATTCGGTTGAAAGCGGCCTCGATGGCGACCAGCAGCATGACCGCCGTCGCCACCAATCCAACGATCCCGACCGTCTGAAGCCGGCCGGCATTGGCCGCGAAGCGCCCGACATAGATCTGCACCTGCTCGCCGACTTCGGGGACCAGATCGCGAAAGATCGCGGCTAGCAACTCGTGGCGCATAGCTTCGAAGCCGGGGAAGGCCGCCAGCAAGGCGAGACCGATGGCCAGCAGCGGGACCATCGATAGGAGCGTGGTGTAGGACAGCGACGAGGCGAGATCGAGCGCTTCGTCGCGCCAATAGCGGCGCACGACATAGGCCAGGAACACCATCCAGCGCGGCCTCTTGATCCTGCGTATCGACGCCATTCTTAGCCCCCTGCCGGCCGGCCCGGCGTCGCCACCGGGGCCATGCCCAGCTTTGACCATAACCCGCTTTCGTGTAGGATGCGCGCGCTTTGGGGGGCCATTCGAGCTCTCCGTTTGCCCGCAAGAAAGGCTTTCGAGAGGGACCTCATGACCGAATCCGCCGCTCTGCTCGCCGGCAAGCGAGGACTGGTCATGGGGGTCGCCAACGAGCGCTCGATCGCTTGGGGGATCGCCAAGGCGGCGCGTGACCACGGCGCCCAGCTTGCCTTCACCTACCAGGGCGAGCTTTTCGAGAAACGCGTGCGCCCGCTGGCCGAATCGGTCGGCGCCGAACTCGTGCTCGATTGCGACGTCACCGACGATGCCAGCCTCGACGCGACCTTCGCCGCAGTGGCGGCCAAATGGGGCGGGCTCGACTTCGTCATTCACGCCATCGCCTTCTCCGACAAGGAGGAGTTGAAGGGCGACTATGTCGACACGACCGCCGCCAATTTCAGCCGGAGCATGCTGATCTCCTGCTACTCCTTCACGGCGATCGCCAAGCGGGCATCGGCGCTGATGACCAATGGCGGCAGTCTGTTGACCATGACCTATTTCGGCGCCGAGCGCGTGATGCCGCATTACAATGTGATGGGCGTGGCCAAGGCGGCGCTGGAGGCCAGCGTGCGTTATCTCGCGATGGACCTCGGCGGGCGCAACATTCGCGTCAACGCGATGTCGGCCGGGCCGATCAAGACGCTGGCCGCTTCGGGCATCGGCGACTTCCGCTATATCCTGAAATGGAACCAATACAACTCGCCGCTCAAGCGCAACGTGACCCTTGAGGATATCGGCGGCGCCGGGGTGTATCTCCTGTCCGATCTGTCCTCGGGCGTGACGGGCGAGGTGCACCATGTCGATTGCGGCTATCACGTCGTCGGGATGAAGGCCAAGGACGCGCCGGATATTTCGGCGGTGCCGTAACGGCGCCGGCGCAGCATCATGTCCGCCAATACCTTCGGCACGCTGTTCCGCTTCACCACTTTCGGTGAGAGCCATGGACCGGCGATCGGCTGCGTGGTCGACGGCACGCCGCCGCTGATTCCGCTGGCCGAGAGCGATATCCAGCCCTGGCTCGACAAGCGCAAGCCCGGCCAGTCGCGCTTCACCACGCAACGTCGTGAAGCCGACGCGGTACGGATCCTGTCCGGCGTGTTCGAAGGCAAGACGACCGGAACCCCGATCGCGTTGCTGATCGAGAACACCGACGCTCGCTCGAAGGATTATTCCGAGACGGCGGCGTTGTTCCGGCCCGGCCACGCCGACTACACCTATCAGGCCAAGTACGGCATCCGCGACTGGCGCGGCGGCGGACGGCAATCGGCGCGCGAAACGGCGATGCGGGTGGCCGCCGGCGCCGTGGCCCGCAAGGTCCTCGATGCGCTGATTCCGGGCGGCGTCACCATCCGCGGCGCGATGGTGCAGATGGGCCCGCATGCCATCGACCGCGGCCGCTGGGATTGGGCCGAGATCGAGCGCAACCCGTTCTGGTGCCCCGACGCCGAGACCGCGACGCGCTGGGAAGGCTTTCTCGACGAGGTCCGTAAATCCGGATCGTCGACCGGTGGCGTGATCGAAGTGGTGGCCGAAGGCGTCCCGGTGGGGCTGGGCGCGCCGCTCTATGGCAAGCTCGACGCCGATATCGCCGGCGCGCTGATGAGCATCAACGCGGTCAAGGGTGTCGAGATCGGCGACGGTTTCGCCACCGCCGCGCTGTCGGGCGAGGCCAATGCCGACGAGATGCGCGCTGGCAACGACGGCAAGCCGCGCTTCCTGTCGAATCACGCCGGCGGCATCCTGGGCGGTATCTCGACCGGGCAGCCTGTCGTTGCGCGCATGGCGGTGAAGCCGACCAGTTCGATCCTGGCGCCGCGCAAGACCATCGACACCGCGGGCAACGAAACCGAGATCAGCACCAAGGGTCGGCACGATCCCTGCGTCGCGATCCGCGGCACGCCGGTCGCCGAGGCGATGCTGGCCATCGTGCTGGCCGATCATGTGTTGCGCCATCGTGGCCAAGTAGGAAGCTGAATAGCCGCGGCTGCCCCGCGCCGTAGCATTGTCCATGAGCTGACCGATAGCGCGTCCGGATCCGGATCGATCACCGACGAGGAGCGGCGCAAACGACTCTCGACCCGGGTCACCACCGTCACGCTGATCGTTCTGGCCGCTGCGCAGACTCTGTTGTCGATTGTCTTCATCGGCGTCGCGCCCGGCCGTTGGATCGGTTGGGGCGATGGCCTTCGTGCCGGCTTTGCTGTTGGCGCTCGCGCTCAATTTGCGCGGCTACCGGACCGTGGCCCGGATCGCGGCGGGATTGATCGTGGCGGCCAGCTTCGTGATGCCCACCGTCGCGACCGGCGGCACCGATGGCGTCGAGATGTGGATCGTCCCGATGATGGTCATTCCGCCCCTGCTGGTCGCGCCGGCCGAGCGTGCGCTGTTGATTTTTTTCTATGCGCTGTTCGTCGCGACCTTCGTTGGGATCGAGGCGTTCACCCTGCTCACCCCGCCCGAAACCGTGATCGCGGTGCCCAATCCGACCCTGTCGCGGATCACCAATCTGACCGGCGTCACGCTGGTGACCGCGATCATCGTGTTCGTATACCGGCGCATCATCACGGCGGCAGAGATGCGGGCGGCGCAGGAACGCGAACGCGCCGAACGGCTGCTCGCCAACATCCTGCCCGATGCCATCGCCCATCGCCTCAAGCGCGACGAGTTTCCCATCGCCGACCAGGCCGAGAATGTGACAGTGCCGTTCGCCGACGTCGTCAACTTCACGCCCTATGCCGCCGCCCACTCGGCCGACGAGGTCGTGAATATGCTGAACCGACTGTTCTATGCCTTCGACGACATGGTCGAGCGGCAGGGGCTGGAGAAGATCAAGACCATCGGCGATGCCTATATGGTGGCGGGCGGTGTGCCCGATCATCACGCCGACAATGCCGTGGCGGTGGCCGACCTCGCCTTCGAGATGCTGGCCTTCGCCGAGGCGCTCCGCCGCGACGACGGCGTCGATCTAAACTTGCGCATCGGCATCCATTCCGGCCAAGTGGTGGCCGGCGTGATCGGCAAGCGCAAACTCAGCTACGATCTCTGGGGCGATACGGTGAACACCGCGGCACGGCTGGAAAGCGCCAGCGAAACAGGACGCATCCATGTCTCGGAGGCCACGGCCGAGCGGTTGAACGGCGTGTTTATCCTGGTCGAGCGCGGCGCGGTCCCACTCAAGGGCCTGGGCAAGATGCGGACCTTTTTTCTGTCGGGCCGCTCGACCTAGTTCGTCACGATCCCGGCGCGGGGAAGCTTGCCGGCGCGGGATCGATTTCGGTCGGCGCGCCGGCCGGAGTCACCTCGTCGATCGCATAGCCGCGTTCGGCGGTGCCGTCGGCGAGCAGCCGGAACAACCCATCGACGCCGGCGAACCCGGCCGGACTGGTGAGTGCCGCCGCGCCGAAATCGCGCGGTTGCGTCTTGGCCAGCACCGCGGCCAAGGCCGTGGCGTCGTAGGCGAGCGAGGCGATGCCCGTCGGTTTGGAGCCGAACGCTTTGGCGTAGCGATCGAGGAAGGACATATGGTTGGCCGATGGCGGCGCCGGATACCAGCCGCCATTCAGCGCCGGCTCGGAGCCGGGATTGGCGTCGTCCCACAGCATGGTGCCGAGCAGCTTCACTTTGGTCGGATCGATACCGAGCAAAGGCAGCGACGACGCTACCTGACGCAGCCGGGCCCCGGTGTCAGGCAACAGCAGCGCATCGAATCCGGGATCGCCGGGGTTGGCCGGGTCGACCTTCACCATATGCTTGATCGGTCCGGCGAGATCGCCGGCGGACTCGTCGTAATACTGCGTACTGACGACGGCGACGCCCAGCCTGTCCGCCGCATTCAGCGTTTGCTCGGCGACCCGTTTGCCATATTCGTCGCCGGGGGCCAGAACCGCGACGCGACGGTGCCCGCGCCGCGCCGCGAAGGTGACCACGCGAATCGCTTGCGGGCCCGGCAGGAAGCCCAAGGTGTAGATGCCTTCGCCAGCCACGGTGGCGTCCGACGAGAGCGCGATGACAGGCACATGGGCATCGCGAGCCAGTGGCGTGACGGCGCGAACTTCGGCCGCGAATAACGGGCCGATGATGATGTCGGGCGGATTGGCCAGCGCCTGATGCATGGCCGCGACCGCGCCTTCGGCGGTGCCCTTGGTGTCGTAGGGCAGCAGAGTGAATTTCTGATCGGCCACTTCGAACAAAGCGAGTTGGGCCGCGTTGAACAGGGCATTGCCGGTCAACGCGGCCTGGCCGGTCAATGGCAGAAGCAGCGCCGCGGTGGCATAAGGTTTGGGGGGAGGCGGCGGCGGCGCGGGGGCGGGCTCGGCGGTGACCGTGGGTTGCGGCGCCGGGGCCGGGACCGGTGGTTCAGGCTGAGCGGGCGCCTCGACCACCGGCGCGGGCGGGGGCTTGGTCGGCGCCGGCCGCGATGATATGCCTGAGCACGCGGCCAGCGAGGCCGCGAACATCAGCGCGAGCAATGGCAAGGCAAAGCGAAACGGGCGCGATGCGGGGTGGCGCAAGGGCGGACTCCGAGGCGGCCGCGGGAACGCGGGGCAAGGCCGCGGCACAGCCTAGCGAGCGGCCCGGAACAAGTAAACCGGCGCCCGGGCTGCATCTGGTGGCGACGCCGATCGGTAACCTGGGCGACATATCCGCGCGTGCCGTCGCCACGCTCGCGGGCGTCGATCTGGTCGCCTGCGAAGACACGCGGATGACCGGCAAACTGCTCGCGCTCCTGGGCATTCGCGCCTCGCTCACCCCCTATCACGAGCACAATGCCGAACGCGCCCGGCCGGCGATCCTGGCCAAACTGCACGGCGGCGCGGCGGTGGCGTTGGTGAGCGATGCCGGCACGCCCCTCCTGTCCGATCCCGGCTACCGGCTGGTGCGCGCCTGCCTGGCCGAAGACATTGCCGTGACCAGCGTGCCCGGAGCCTCGGCGTTGCTGACCGCGTTGCAGCTTTCGGGCCTGCCCTGCGATCGGTTCCTGTTCGCGGGCTTCCTCCCGCCCAAAACCGTGGCGCGCCGCAAAATCTTGGCCGAATTGGCGACGGCGCCGGCGACGCTCGTATTCTATGAATCGACCCAGCGGCTGGCGGCGTCCTTGGCCGATATGGCCGAAGTGCTGGGTCCGCGCGACGCGGCCGTAGGACGCGAACTGACCAAGCTGCACGAGGAAGTGCGCCGCGCGCCGCTGGGCGAATTGGCCGCGTACTATGCCGCTGCCGGACCGCCCAAAGGCGAGGCGACCGTTGTGGTGGCGCCGCCCGGCGATGCACCGGTTCCCGACGCGATCGAGATCGACCGTTTGCTGGCTGAGGCGCTGGTGGGTTCATCGGTGCGCGACGCGGCCGATCAGGTCGCAGCGCTGACTGGATTGCCGCGCCGGCCGATCTACGCCCGCGCGGTGGACATGGCGCGGGGCCGGAAACCGTGAAGCGTCCAACGGCCGCCATGCGCCCGGCACCGTCCGCGGCTCGCGCCACGCGCGGGAAAAAAGCGCGACGGCTGGGCCGTTGGGCCGAGCTGATCTGCGTGGCAAGCCTGGGATTGCGCGGCTGGCGCATCCTCGATCGCGGCGTGGTCACCGGGCGCGGCAGCGGTGCCGGCGAGATCGACATCGTGGCGCGTCGTGGCAAACTGGTCGCCTTCATCGAGGTCAAGGCCCGGCCGACATTGGCCGAGGCCGGCGCCGCGATCTCAGCGCCGCAGCGCGAGCGGCTGGTCCGCGCAGCGGCCGCCTATCTGGGTCGGCGTCCCGCGCTGGCGAGTTGCGACGTCAGGTTCGACGCCATGCTGGTGGCGCCCTGGCGCGCGCCCCGTCACCTCAAGGACGCATGGCGCGAAGCCGGCTGAGCCGCTACACTTATTGCTCGCCTAAGAATTCTGGAGGTACGACCCGTGACGCGTTCGACGAAGCTCATCGCAGCGATGATGTTGACCGGATTGGTCGCCGCCTGCGACCCCGTGACCGCCGTGATCGGCGCCGGCGCCGAGGTGGGTGTGGCGGCCGGCGAGGAACGCGGCCTCGGTGGCGCGATCTCCGACACCAAGATTCAAACCGCGATCGACGGCCTCTATATCAACAACAAGGAAAACGGCATCAACATTTTCCGCGACATCAACGTGACCGTGCACGAAGGACGCGTCGATCTCACCGGCAAGGTGAGGACGCCGGAGGAAAGAGTCGATGCGGTGCGCCTGGCCTGGCAGGCTGCCGGGGTGCGCCAGGTGATCGACGACATCCAGGTCACCGATCAGTCCGGCATCATCGACTATGGTCGCGACGTGCGCATTGCCACGGTGCTGCGCACCAAGATTCTGTTCGATTCGAAAATCCGCAACATCAATTACACGGTCGATGTCGAGAACGCGGTGATCTATCTGATGGGCATAGCCCAAAGCCAGGAGGAGCTCGACCTCGTGATCGGCTATGCCAGGGATATCGATGGGGTGAAGAAGGTCGTCAACAACGTGCTGCTGAAGACCGATCCCAGCCGCAAGAGCTCCTGATCACCGATGTCGCTTTCCGTGGCCATCCAGATGGACCCGATCGAGTCCATCGACATCGACGCCGACAGCACCTTTGCCATCGCGCTCGAGGCGCAACGGCGCGGGCACACGCTGTTCCACTATCTCCCTGGGCAATTGGCGCTGCGCGACGGAAAATTGTTTGCCGCAGCGCGGCCGCTCGAAGTCTGGCGCAAGAAGGGCGAGCATCATCGCCTGGGCGAGGCCAAGCGGCTGGATCTCGCCACGCTCGACGTGGTGCTGATGCGCCAGGATCCGCCGTTCGATCTCGCCTATATCACCGCCACCCATCTGCTCGACCATATCGCCGCGACAACGCTGGTGGTCAACGATCCCACCGCCGTGCGCAATGCGCCGGAAAAGCTGCTGGTGACGCATTTCCCGCATCTGGCGCCGCCGACCCTGATCACGGCGGACAAGCGCGAAATCGCCGCCTTCCGTGCCGAGCATGGCGACATCGTGCTCAAGCCGTTGTTCGGCAATGGCGGCGCCGGCGTGTTCCATGTGAAGCCCGACGACGACAATTTCAATGCGATGCTGGAAATGTATGCGCAGCGCTCGCGCGAGCCGATCGTGGCGCAGAGCTATCTGCCCGAGGTCCGTCAGGGCGACAAGCGCATCATTCTGATCGAGGGCGAAGCGGCCGGCGCGGTCAACCGTGTTCCGCAGAAGGGCGAAGCGCGGTCGAACATGCATGTGGGCGGGCGGGCCGAGAAAAGCGCGCTCACCTCACGCGAGCGCGAGATCTGCGCGGCCATCCGCCCGACGCTGCGCGAGCAAGGCCTGGTGTTCGTCGGCATCGACGTGATCGGCGGATTCCTCACCGAGATCAACGTCACCTCGCCGACCGGCATCCAGGAGATCGACCGGTTCGACGGGAGCAACCTCGCCTCCGGCATCTGGGATGCGATCGAGGCGCGGCGCAAGGCACAGGCGACCAAGACGAGCCCGGCGCGATGAGGGTCGACACGATGCGGGCGATCGACCATTGGGTCGGCGTCCCGTTGACGTTCCTCCTGACGTTGATTCTGCGGCCCTTCGCGCCTCGGCCCGTGCTGCCCGCCACGCCCAAGCGCATCCTGTTCATCGAACTTTCGGAAATGGGCAGCACGATTCTCGCCGATCCCGCGATGCGCAAAGCGCGCAACGCCTTCGGGGCTGAGCTGTTCTTCGTCATTTTTAAAGGTAATGCCGGCAGTCTCGACCTGCTTGGCACGGTGCCGCGCGAGAATATCCGCACCATCCGCGAGGGATCGTTGTGGACGCTGGCCATCGACACGATCGGCTTTCTCCGCTGGACGCGCCGGATGGGGATCGACGCGGCCGTCGATCTCGAATTGTTTTCGCGCTTCACCGCTTTGCTGACGGGGCTGTCGGGCGCGCGATACCGGGTCGGCTTCCACCGCTTCCACAATGAGGGACTCTATCGCGGCGAGATGCTGACCCACCGCGTCGCCTACAACCCGCACATCCATATCGCCAAGAATTTCATCGCGCTGGTCAATGCGCTGGCGAGCACCAAACCCGAGATTCCCTATTCCAAGACCGTCATTTCCGACGACGAGATCACGCTGCCACGCTTGGTGGCCGGCGGACGCGAGGTGCAGGCGATCGCGGCGCGTGTCACGCAGGCCTTTCCGCCTTATGAGCCCGAACGCCACCGGCTGGTGTTGTTCAATCCCAATGCCAGCGACATGTTGCCGCATCGCCGCTGGCCGGCCGAACATTTTGCCGCCCTGGCGCGACGCATCCTTGAACGTTGGGAGGATGTGGTGATCCTGATCACCGGTGCGCCCGAGGAAGCCGCTGGAGCTGAGTCCTTGCGGGCGCGGGTCGGCCATGCCCGCATGGTCAATTTCGCGGGACGATCGGCGCTGTCGGACCTGCCGCTGCTCTATTCGATCGCCGATTTGATGGTCAGCAACGATTCCGGCCCGGCCCATTTCGCCGCGGTTACCGACATGCCGGCCATCGTCTTGTTCGGCCCGGAGACTCCCGCGCTTTACGGGCCGCTGGGCCGCGCGCGCACCCTCACCGCCGGACTGGCCTGCAGCCCTTGCGTTTCGGCCGCCAATCATCGCAAGACCGCCTGCACCGACGCGGTTTGCATGGCGGCGATCCCGCCCGAACGAGTGCTGGACGCCGCCGCCGAGGTGCTGGACGCGCCGACTTAGGCCCCGTGCTGGCCCTGACGCTGCCACGGAATATTATTTTTGCCGGCATGTCGATTTGGGGCAGGGTCGAGCGTCATTGAATCGGACAGGCATGATGCCCGGCCACAAAGCCGCAACAGAATGCGATGGAGAGCCCCGATGAAATACATGCTGTTGATCTATGGAAACGAAGCCGGAATGGCCAATGTGACGAAAGAGTCGCAGGGCCAGATGTTCGCCGCCTATGGCGCCTACACCCAGGCGATGAAGAAGGCGGGCGCCTTCGTGTCGGGCGACCCGTTGCAACCCAGCACCACCGCGACCACCGTGCGGGTCGCCGACGGCAAGACCAAGGTGCTCAACGGCCCCTATGCCGAGACCAAGGAGCAGTTGGGCGGCTACTATCTGATCGAAGTGGCCGATCTCGACGCGGCGCTGTCCTGGGCGGCGAAATGCCCGGGCGCCAGCTATGGGACGATGGAAGTCCGCCCTGTCATGGCTATGTGACGCGGAAGGGTTAGTGGCGGAGAGCGGGAACGACAGTGCCCGAGATGCCGCGGAGCGGGTGGCGCGCCAGAGCTACGGCAAGCTCGTCGCCTTCCTCGCGGCACGATCCGGTGACGTTGCGGGGGCGGAGGACGCCTTGTCCGACGCCTTCGCGACGGCGCTCGCCACTTGGCCGGCGCAAGGCATTCCGCGCGTGCCCGAGGCCTGGCTCATGGCGGTGGCCAAGCGCAAGTCGATCGATGCCGCGCGCAAACGTCGCACCGGCGAAGCGGCGACCGATCATCTTCTGCTGATCGCCGACGAAACCGAGAACAGCAAAATGGAAGCGGGCGATATCCCCGACGACCGGTTGCGGCTGATGTTCGCCTGCGCCCATCCCGCGATCGAGCAGAATATCCGCGCGCCGCTGATCCTGCAGACCATTCTCGGCTTCGATGCCGCAACCATCGCCTCGGCCTTCCTGGTGTCGCCGGCAACCATGAGCCAGCGACTGGTGCGCGCCAAAACCAAGATCCGCCAAGCCGGCATTCCGTTTCGCGTGCCCGATCGCGCCGAGTTGGGCGAACGGCTCGACACCGTGCTCGACGCCATCTATGCCGCCTTCGCCGAGGGCTGGGGCGATCCGGCCGGCACCGAAGCGCGTCGGCGCAATCTGGCCGAGGAAGGCATCTGGCTTGGCCGGCTGGTCGCTTCGCTGCTGCCCGACGAGCCCGAGGCGCTCGGGCTGCTGGCATTGATGCTCCATGCCGAGGCCCGGCGCCGCGCGCGGCGCGATGCCGGGGGAAATTTCGTGCCGCTGGCCGAGCAGGACCCCACGTTGTGGGATCAAGCGCTGATCATTGAGGCCGAACAGTTATTATTGCGCGCCAGTGCGCTCGGCGCACCCGGGCGCTACCAGCTCGAAGCGGCGGTGCAATCGGCCCACGCCGCGCGGGCGCTGATCGGCGTCACCGATTGGACCGCCATCGCCACGCTCTACGACGCGCTGTATGCGATGACCGAATCGCCTGTCGTGGCGATCAATCGCGCAGTAGCGATTTCGCGGGCGCACGGGCCGGCCGAAGGCCTGGCCGCCCTTGCGCCGCTGGCCGACGATCCCAGATTGGCGGAATACCAGCCGTATTGGGCGGCGCGGGCCGATCTGCTGGCCCAGGCCGGCGATCGCGCGGCGGCCGACGAGGCCTATGAACGGGCGATCGGACTGGAATCCGATCCCGCGGTGCGGCGGTTCCTGCAAGAGCGGCGGGCATTGTTGCGTCAATAATCGAAGACCGAAACGCGCCGCCTGTGGCACTCTGGCGTCCATGTCCGACACGCCGACCAATCGACTAGAGGCCTTCAGCGACGGCGTGTTCGCCATTGCCATCACGCTGCTGATCCTTGAGATCAAGGTGCCGACCGAGGCCGAACTCGCAGCAGCCGGCGGGTTGTGGACGGCGCTGGCGCAACGCTGGCCCAGCTATGTCGGTTATGTCCTCAGCTTCCTGCTGATCGGCGTGATGTGGGTCAATCATCACGCGCTGTTCGAATATATCCGCCGCGTCGACCGGCGGCTGTTGTTCGCCAACTTGCTGTTGCTGATGGGCGTCGGCTTCGTGCCCTATCCCACCGCGGTGCTGGCGGATCATCTCGCCGATCCCGCGACCCGGACCTCGGCGACCGTGTTCTATGGCGCAACGCTGGTCTTCACCTCGGCCAGCTTCAACCTTCTGTGGTGGGTAGGCCGGCATGAACGAACATTGCTCGGATCGGGCGTGCACGAACAGGGATTGCGAACCATCACGCGGCGCTATGCGATCGCCTTGGTGTGCTACGCCGCCGCAACCGGGCTCGCCTATGTGAATGTCTGGCTCAGCCTCGCGATCCATCTGGCGCTTGCGCTGGCGAATGCGAGGTCGGAACGCAAGCCGGGCCACCCTTCCCCCGCGAGTCGCGATATGCCAGTGTGACGCCGGTGTTGGGATCGGCCGCCGTATCGGTGTCGGCAATGCGCAGGTTGCGCGAGTTCGCATGAAAATCGGTTTGATCGGGCACAGCCATTCCGTGTGTCTGTTAGACGCGGTCGGACCGTGGCGCGACCAATTCACCCTGGGACCGCCGAAGGCCAAAGCCGGATATTCAAGCGCGTTCGACGGCTGGGACGCGGTGGAAAAGGGGCAGGCGGTTATCCAATTGCCTAACCGCCGAATCGGCAGATTCACGGTCGATCTAGCCTGCGCAGTCATCTCAGGCGGCCACCCCGATTACGGCCTGATCGGCACCGAGGTCGGCAAGGACAAGACCATCACCATCTCGCCGACTCCGACCCTTCTCAAAATCTGCGAAGGTTTCGCGGATTGCGATCTGATCGTCTCGATCGTTTTCGGCAACGAACTCGCCGGCCGCATCTGGATCGACGTTCTCCCCGCCTATGATTTCATCGAGGAGAGCCTTCCCGGACCGCTCCGGGCGGGCGCGCAGCCCATCGATCGCCGCTATATCAATTTGGCTCTACATGAATATGTCGGCCGGATACAGATGACCTGTCTGATGATTCGGCGCTATTGTCCCCGCGCCGGCGTCGCCCATACCATGCCGCCGCCGCCGATCGAGGATCCGTCAAAGC
>Ga0265313_10001812_pt1 | contig 19538 bp, 23 predicted proteins | sample 4123metaG_FD_203122 | JGI IMG/M metagenome (GOLD analysis project Ga0265313, IMG submission 203122) | Rhizosphere microbial communities from Carex aquatilis grown in University of Washington, Seatle, WA, United States - 4-1-23 metaG | ecosystem: Host-associated > Plants > Roots > Rhizosphere >...
AAGACCGCGCATTTTCCTGCATTAAGCTGCGGGCACGTTCCAATACGGCAAACGCGGCATGACCTTCATTCAAGTGACAGACATCCGGCTTGATGCCCAGCGCGGCGAGCAGCCGCCAGCCGCCGATGCCCAGCACCATTTCCTGCACGAGCCGTAACTCCGGTCCGCCGCCATACAATTCGCTGGTAATTCCGCGATGCGCGGGAAAGTTTGCCGCGTCATTGCTGTCCAGCAGGTAAAGCTTCACCCGACCGACCTGCACCTCCCAAGCGCGCAACCAGACCGAATAGCCGGGCAAGATGATTTCCAATCGCAACCATTCGCCATTCGCCTGGCGCAACGGCGTGATGGGCAACTGTCCGGGGTCATTATACGGATAAAGGGCTTGTTGCGCCCCGTCCTTGTCAATCACCTGGCGAAAATAGCCTTGTTGGTACAGCAGCCCCACACCGACCACCGGCACGCCCAGGTCGCTGGCGGCTTTGAGTTGATCGCCGGCCACATTGCCCAGCCCGCCCGAGTAAATGGGCAGCGCCTCGCTCAACATGTATTCCATGCTGAAATACGCGACACACTTCAAGGGCGACTGCGGATGGCTTTTCTGAAACCATGCCGGCGTCTCCGCCGCCTGTCGTTTGGCCTGCAGCAGGTCATCAATCTTCTTGCGGAAGGTGGGATTGGCCAACACGCCTTTAAGTTTGTCCTGGGAGACGGTCTGCAGAACTACCCAGGGGTTTTGGGTAAAATCCCACAGCACAGGATCCAGCTGCCGCCACACATCATCGGTGGCGTGATTCCAGGACCAGCGTAAATCCAGGGCCAGCTCCGCCAGGGAGTCGAACCCTTCAATTTCTGTTGGCAGGTAATAATTCTTCGAGTTTCTAACGGGTATTGGTTTGGATGTCATAACTTTACTGCGCTCATGGTTGGTTTTCCAAATTGGCCACCTTTGCCAATCGGCGACAATGACGATCGGCTCCGGTGAATTTCGCGGCGAGAAAGGTCTGCAACAATTCCCAGGCAAGGGCGTGGCCGATGACAAGGCCGCCAAAACAGATCAGGTTTAAATCGTCGTCCTCGACGCCTTGATGCGCCGAAAAGGTTTCGTGAACCAAGCAGGCCCGAATCCCTGCCACTTTGTTCGCGCAAACGGATGCCCCAACGCCGCTGCCACAAATGCCCACGCCGCGATCCACCGTCATCACGGCCACCGCGCGCGCCAGCGGCACGATAAAATCCGGATAGTCATCCTCCTCCTTCGGCCGCCCGTCGCCGAAGTCAACCACTTCATGACCGGCTTCGCGCAATTTTCCAGCCAGATATTCCTTCAGCTCGTAACCGCCATGGTCGGCGGCGATGCCGACACGTTTCGGCATGCCTGGCCGGACGGTTTTGGTTCGAGTATTCACAAGCATTTTTCGGCTGGGTTTTAGGTGGCGAGACGGGGATACAATCGCGCGCCGATGATGACCAGGATGGTCGTGGTCAGGAGGATGATCGCGTAGTCAAAACCCAGACCGAAGGTGCTCGTACTGCCGGCCAGCATGAACGTACGCAGGGCATCCACGACGTAAGTCAGCGGATTCAGATGCGAAATGGTCTTCAGCCACCCGGGCATGATTTCGGTGGGATAAATCGCGTTGCTCGCAAAAAAGAGCGGCATGGTCAGCACCTGGCCGACGCCCATGAATCGTTCGCGTGTCTTCACAATGCACGCGATGATGAGCGAAAACGTCGAGAACAGCGTCGCGGCCAGGACCACGATGATCAGCACGTTGAGGAGCGCGAGCGGGCTCCAGTTCAGCTTCACCCCGAGCAACAGCGAGAGACCGTAAACGATGGCCGCCTGCGAGAGCGTGCGGAATCCTGCGGAAAAACCCTTGCCGAGCACCAGCGCGGCGCGCGGAGTTGGGCTGGCGAGAAATTTCTGCACAATGCCGAGGTCGCGTTCCCAGATGACATTGATGCCGTAAAAAATGGCCACGAAGAGAACGCTTTGCGCCAGGATGCCGGGAGCAATGAAGTCCAGATAGGGAATATTACCCGTGTGCATCATCCCGCTGCGTGAGAACACCTGTCCGAAGATGAGCAGCCAGAGGGCGGGCTGAAGGGCGCGGGTTACGAGTTCCGTGAAATCGTGGCGCAGCTTGCGCAACTCAAATTCGGTGATGACGAGCGTCTTCTCGATGAAACCGGTAAACGGGTTGATGAAAGTGGCGGTCATAAGTCAACCCAGGCGCTGCGCCGTGGCGCGTTCGGCGGAGACGGCGCGGAAGTTGTTGCCGCTATCCAGCGCACTGCCGGCATAGTGGACAAAGACGTCATTCAACGTATGACCGGTGCCCAGCGAGGTTTCGAGTTCCCGGCACGTGCCGAGCGCCGCCACCTTGCCCAGGTGCATGATCGCGATGCGATCACAATGGCTCTCCGCCTCCTCCAGATAATGAGTGGTGAAAAACAACGTCGTGCCATAGTTGGCCCGCATATCCACGAGATGTTTCCAGACCGCGTCGCGCGCAATTGGATCCAGCCCGACGGTCGGTTCATCGAGGAAAAGCACCTTGGGACGATGCAATGTGGACTGGGCGATTTCCAGGCGGCGGACCATGCCACCGGAGTATTCACTCACCAGGCGTCCAGCGTCAGCTATCAGGTTCATGAACTCCAAAGCCTCCTTGATGCGTGCGGGCTGCTCGCGATGTGGCAGGTCGTAAAGTTTGGCGAAAATAAGCAGGTTTTCGTAGCCAGTGAGCGAACCGTCCACGGAGACCGCCTGCGGTACATAACCGATGACGCGGCGGACACCGACCGGCTGGGTGGTGATGGAGAAGCCGGCCACGCGCGCCTCGCCCGACGTGGGCGGCAAGAGCGTGGTGAGCATCTTGATCGTGGTGGTCTTGCCCGCGCCATTGGACCCGAGCAGGCCGAAAACCTCGCCGGCGTTGACCGAAAGCGTCAGCGCATCCACCGCCGTGAACGCGCCGAAGCGGCGGGTCAGGTTTTTGATTTCGAGGACAACGTCGCCCATAATCCGAAAGTGTCGCTTTTGGCCACCGTAAACAATGGGGTGAACACCCCATAGCGTTCGCCGGACGTTCGTCTTACTGGTTATAACATGAGCAAAAGCAACCTCTCGCGAACCCGGGAACCGGCCGCCACACTCCATCAACGCAAACAAAATCCATCCCAACGCATGTTGGTTTTTTCATCGCAACGACTCTTAACCGAGAAATCTTCAGTCACGGTCAATCCGTTTTTATTGGATGCGGAGACGGAAACCCTCACGGTTCGCGCCACCTTGATGACGGTAATTATGAAAAATATTCCGGGTTACGGTTACCATGGGCTTGGTGGCTAAAATATTCATTGCCGGGGAGAGGCCGGACCATACATGTGGCACAGGCCTTGGCGGGCGCCGGCGGGCGTTCACCCACCATTCTTTACTTCTGCTGATGCTTTTTGGCAAAAAGGCACGCCGAATAACCGGCCAAAGAACGTCTGAAAATCACGGTGACAACCACAAGGGCCAGTCCCCCGAGCATCAGGTAAAGCGCAGTGGGGCCCAACCAGGCTTCGAGCAGCTTCCATTGCTTCCCAAGAAAATATCCGATCAGGATGTAAGTGGTGGTATAAGCCGCCGATCCCGTGACATTGTAAAACAGAAAGGTGCGCCATCGCATTTTTGACATGCCGGCCAGCAAATTCACCACGACGGGAGGAAAAAGGAAGATGAACCGCGCGATAAAAACCGTCTTGGCGCCATGACGTTTGAAAAATTGTTCCGGCCACTGCATCCGTTCCGGTGTGAGATGAAGCCAGTGGATTTTTTCGAGACGGGCATGGCCCAAGCGCCGCCCCAGCCCGAAGGCAATGAGGCCGCCCAGAATGCAGGCCATGGTTCCAGCCACCACGGGTTGCCACAATGAATCCGCGGTTTTCGCCAAAACAAATCCGGCCCCCAATAGAATCGTTTCTCCCGGCAGCGGAACCCCGAGGTTGTTCAAAAACGCAACGATGAACACCAGCACATATCCGTAATGAGGAATATGAGGCAGTAAAGAATGCAGCCAGTGGATCATGTTCATCGCTCCCGCTTCATATCCTGCACTTCCGCGCACTGGGCAGCTCTACAAGTGGAACGTCCGGCACATCACGCAAAAAGGCTCAACGCAGCTTGACCACCCTCTTGCCAGCTGTTTTCCCGGGAAAAAGGCCGATGACTGCGTCCGCGCGTTTTCGATGCCTGGCACCGCGGTTTCATGGTTGCTCGGGAATATTTTTGTCAATGTATTGCATTAAACGTCGCTGGGTGGCCCGGAGTGATTGGGTGGCCACCTCGGCGATTCGCTTCATGACCTGGTAGCCCAGTTCGTGGTCTTGTTCGCACTGTTCACGCAGCCTAGTCCCATAGAAAAAAATCGTGGTGGTTGGCTCCAGGGCACGCGCACTGAAGTGCATGTAATAGGGAGGAAAAAGCCAGGACCAGCCCAAGTCTTCGCCCGGCCCAAGCGTTTGAATGGGAATCACATTCCGGTCTTCCATTTCCGACGCCAGCTCCACCCGGCCGGTTAATATCAGATAAAATCGGTTGGCGGGGCTTCCCTCCTCAAAAATGGTCGCACCGGTTTCAAATTTCATTTTCAAGGCCGAACCGGCGAGCCGTTGAAGCTGCTGGGGGTTTAATCCCTTAAAAAACGGCTGTTGTTCGATGAGTGCATAAAGCGATTGAGCCGGGGCGAAGCTTAAAGCCGGCACATCCGGAACCGGTGCGACCGGTCCCGTCTGCGGAACGTGAACTGCCGGCGGACTCATGAATCCTTTTTGGCAGCAGCTTTGGCGGCTTGGAAACTTTGCTCAATCTCTGCTTCGGCGATTCCGCCTTCGACGAGCCTTTCCTTATCACTTCGCCCTTCATCGTCTTCATCTTCGCTCGGAGTTGCTGGAACTTTTTGCCCCGTGGAGCCAGGCACCGGATCCCAGCGTTCAGCCTCGGGTGCGGATTCAAGAATCGCATCTTTCGGATCCATATCCGGTTCGCCGGTCAGCTCCCGTTTGGCCTGCGCATAATGAGATTTGGTCGCGTCGCTCGACAAGTGACCGTCAATGACCGCCAACTCCGCCGCCCGGGCCCGTACCATCTTGGGGGTAACCGTGCCGAGACCGGCGGATTTTTCAGTCAGCGCACCTTCTTTGAGTGGATTTGTTTTCATAAATTAAAAATTACCGCGCGTGAAAGGTTTGGTCGTTGTGCGACGTTTTCATTTCGCGCGTGCCGCGATCTTCGCGCACGTCGCGGGATTTGGAAAATATGTTGTCCCGTTTTTTGGGTTTTGGATTGGGCATCGGTTTATCGTGAGGGGGCCGCAATTCATGCAGGGTTTGCGGAAAAACCGGAGTTTGCGGCGGGGCCGTAACTTTGGGGGTGTGATCTTTCATAAATTAATTCTTCGTGGTCGCTCGCGGTTGTCTGGTTAAACAAGGTTATTCGGTTGCACTGCGGAAACTGAAACGATCATCTGCTTCCAACCAGTCAAACGTGGTGGTCTTGTCCGGATCCAGCCCGAGCCGATGACAGTTCTCAACAAAGCGGGCGCATTTCTCCGGATTTTTCATCGGGCTGCCGGCTTCCTGATCATCCGACCAGTCCTCGATTTCCGGTGGCGTCTTCGCCGTGCCGTTGGCCAGCAGCCAGATGCCGACGTCGTCATAATTTTTAGCGAACTTGACGGCGGTTTTAAACTGTTCGGCAGTGATGCCCTTGAAACTGAAGAGCTGGTTGTCCAGTGGACAATCGTAGTGATATTCGCCAAGCGCGCCCGCCAGGCTGGCGCGGCATTTGTCCACAGCCCGGCACGCGATGGCGAATCCGCCGATGCGTTCGCGCGGACTGTGCGGCGCCTGCTTGGACAGGTCCCGGTCAATGATGGGTATGTTCATGTTTTGCGTTGGAAAATTACTTTATGTCCGGTTATGAAAACCGTGAACCCGGGTAAGATTGCGATCCGCGATCAAATCCGCCTCTGCCTTCAGCCAATGCTGCACCTCGTGACCGGGCTGAGAACCCTCATTCTCATAAGCAAAGTAAGCTTTCCTGGCCACCTCATCTGGCGAGGGCGCAAAATTGGTTTCATTCTTGTCCGTGCCTGCGACTGATGTTGGCCGGTGGCCAATGATCTCGGATTCGGTTTTGGATAATTTTTGGTGTTTCATATAAAAATGACTGTTTAATGTTCGGTAATGAAAAGTGACGAACCCGGATGCATTTGAGATTCGCGTTCAACTCCGTCGAACAATTGTGCCTCGGCCTCCAGCCATGGCTTCGACTCATGTCCGGGCTGCAAACCTTGGAATTTATAAATGCTGCCGGGCCGGCGGGCAGCCGCCTCCGATCTCGGTGCAAAAACCGTTTTACCTTTATTAAAACCCACACGAGAGGCTTTTTTTGTCACCCTGGCCAGCTTCGGGTTTGCGCAGGGTGAAAACTTGTTTGGTTTCATGCGGTAAGCATCGCCGGACAACCAAAGGCCGGCTATGGGGTATAACCCGACCTGCAAGCAGATCCTTTGTTGTGAAGCACCGGTGTGTGGTTTCACTTCCAACCGACAGAATCAGGCTGATGAAATTGAACCGCCGCGGCGAATGGGCATTACACGGGCGGCCATCCCGTCGGGGCAACGTCAGGCGCGGCCGAAATCTATGAAACCGCGTTGGACATCGGTGTGGATGAGTTTGACGCGGACGTGGTCGCCAACTTTGAGTCCTTGAAAACCGACCGTGAGCCGGCCTTCGATCGGCGGTTGGAGCAGCCGAACCCAGGTGCCTTTGTCCGCGGCGCCGGTGACGATGGCGTCGAACTGTTGCCCGATCTTTCCAGATAACAGCAGCGCGGCGGCGGACTTGTTGACCTGCCGCTCAACCTTGGTGGCGGCATCTTCCTGATCGGTGCAGTGTTTTGCGAGTTCCGTCAGTTCCGGGATGGTATAGGGCAGCGGCGCACCGGCCAGCGCGGCTTTCAAGAGCCGTTGCGTGATAAGATCAGGAAAGCGACGGTTTGGTGCGGTGGAATGCGTGTAATCCTTTACCGCCAGCGCGAAGTGTCCGGGCGCCTCGCCGCCGGGAAGATCGAGCGCGTATTCGCCGCGACCGATGAGCTTGATGACCGACAGGGAAAGGTCGGCGAACTTCTCTGGAGCAGCCGTGTGGCGACGGGTCAGAAAACCTTCGAGCGCGACGGCATCCGGTGCGGCGGGAAGTTGTTCCTTGAGTGCCGCCGCGAGTTCAACAATGCGGGCCCAACGTTCGGGATCACGCAGGACGCGGCGGAGGGATGGAAACTTTTTCGAGGCGAGGTAAATGGCCGTCACCCCGTTCGCCGCCACCATGAATTCCTCGATCAACTGCGTCGCCCGGTTTGTTTGATCCAGTTCAAGGGTGGAAAGTGCGTCGCCGGCGAAAATTGCCTGCGACTCCAGCGACTCCAAACTGAGCGCCCCGTGGTGATGGCGCAGTCCCGTGAGCCGTTGCGCGACCTGATCCTGAAGACGAAGGTTTCCGTCGAGTCCGGGAATCTCCGCGATTCGTTTTGGAGCCGGGCCGGTGCCGGTCAGCCACGCGGCGACGCTGTTGTAAGCCAGTTTTGCGCGGTTGCGAACCTGCGCCCGGTAAAGTTCTGACGTGACGGGCGAACCGTCTTCTTTGAAGACCATGTCCGCCACTATGGCGATGCGGTCCTGGTCCTCGTTCAACGAGGTCAGGTTGGTGGACAGCACCACCGGCAGCATGGGGAAAATCGCGGCGGGCGTATAAACGGAAGTGGTGTTGCGCGCCGCATGGCCATCGAGCGCCGAGCCTTTGTGCACCAGGGCGTCCACATCCGCGACCGCCACGAGAATTCTGACCTGTCCGTCCGCGAGCGGTTCGGCGACGGTGAGTTGGTCAAGGTCGCGGGAGTCGTCGTTGTCAATGGACGCCCAGAGGCGGCCACGCAGGTCCCGCATAGGATCAATCGCCCTGGCCGGTCCGCCGATGGCCGCCAACTCTTGTTTCGCCGCCACCGAAAAATCCGGTTCCAAGCCGCGCTCCATCATGGCCTGATGCGCAATGGCGGCGAGAGTTGCCCGGTCGCTGGCCTTGGGGTTGCGTTGGAGAACTGGCTTGGGTTGGTTGCTCGCGTCGGTTGTGGCCATGCCGGTTGGCTTTATAAAAGATTGGCAATCATATGGCGACACCAAACAAATGCGACTACTTGATTGGGCTGCCTGGTTTTTGGCTTTGATTCCAGATGATTCATTTCTTTTTCTTGCCGCGCGAATAACGGTTCAACGGTGCGCCGGCTTCGTTGATGGGTGATGCTTCCTTCCGGAGGCGCTTTTTTTGCCACCGCCGGTGAGTTTGTTCACGGTGGCCCAGGCCCGTGCTTCCGCAGTTTTGACACTGACACCGCGTTTTTCGTAACCGGCTTCGATGTGAGCGGCCTGCCGTTTCTGTTTGTCGGTGTAACTGGATTTATCGCCTTGGGGCATGGTGGCTATTTACGTTTAGCGATTTACCGTCCGTTCATTCATTCACGGCGAAACCGACCTTGATGGTCACCTGCCAATGATGCACTCTTCCCTTTTCGATGTTGCCACGCGTTTCGATCACCTGAAACCAGCGCAGATTATTTATGGTTTTGTGCGCCCGTTTCACGGCCTTTTCCACCGCGTCCTCCATGGACGTGGGGGAGGTGCCGGTCAGTTCAATGAGTTTATAGACTGGGTCTTTCATGTTAGGGCCTTGGGATTCATGTGTTTGCAACCTGAAAACGTCCGCTTACTTGCAACCGCAGGCAGAGGAATATTCCTTGATCGTGTTTTCAACCACTTCACGGGTCTCGCCGGTGAGCTTTTGAATCCGGCCGACCAGTTCTTCCTGCTGGCCTTCTGTGTAACGGAGATCATTATCCGTGAGCTTCGCCCATTTCTGTTTCAATTTGCCCTTGGTGATGTTCCAGTCGCCTTTGATTTCGAGTGTGGTCATATAATCCGTTCGTTTTGGTTTTGTGTTTATGAACCGTCAACCTGACGGGAAAGTGTTCTTTGCTTTATTTGCAGGCCAGACTCATCCACACGGTATGCCCCACGATGAAATCGGGCGCGACTATCGCCCCCGCCCAAATGCGGGCTGCAACCTCCACTTTGGACAAGCCACCATTTATTATCCATGATCAGAAGCATCATCTGGGAATCTTGCGGGCGCTATGGGGTGAAACCCGACCGTAAGCCAAAAAACGAATGCCGGTCGCACTCAGGGCACGAGAACCGCCGCGCCTTCAAAACGCCCGGCGCGGAGATCAGCGAGTGCCTGGTTGGCCTGGTTGAGTGGATAGCTTGTGGTGTTGGTGACGATTCCCATCTCAGGTGCCAGGCGCAGAAATTCAATCCCGTCCGGACGCGTGAGATTGGCGACCGATACAAGCTGCCGCTCTTCCCAAAGCAACCGATAGGGGAAACCTGGGATATCGCTCATGTGAATGCCTGCACAAACGACGCGGCCGCCCTTGCGAACCGCCTTTAATGCCAGCGGCACGAGATCGCCCGCGGTTGCAAAAATAATTGCCGTGTCGAGCGGCTCCGGCGGCAGCTCGTCGGAACCGCCGGCCCAAATTACGCCGAGGCTTCGAGCGAAGGTTTGAGCAGTAACATCTCCCGGACGCGTGAAGGCAAACGCGGATCGCCCCTGCCATTTTATGACCTGTGCCAGGATGTGGGCAGCCGCGCCGAAGCCGTAGAGGCCGATGTTTTTGCCATTCCCGGCGATGCCCAGGGAACGCCAGCCGATCAGTCCGGCGCAGAGCAATGGGGCGAGTGCCGCATCCCTACCCGCTTCGCCGAGGGGAAAGGCAAAACGGGCATCGGCGATGGCCATGGTCGCAAAGCCGCCGTTGCGGGTGTAACCGGTGAAGAGCGGATGATCGCACAGATTTTCCTGGCCGCCGATACAATACGGACAGACGCCGCAAGTGTGACCAAGCCAGGGAATGCCGACGCGCTCACCAATTTTCAACCCTTTGACACCAACCCCAAGCAAATCAATCCGGCCAACAATTTCGTGCCCTGGAATGATTGGCACTTTCGGGTCCGGTAATTCGCCATCCACGACATGCAGGTCGGTGCGGCACACACCGCAGGCTGCCACCTTCACGCGAATCTTGCCCGGTTCCGGTTGTGGATCGGTGAGCTCCGTCCATTCAAGAGCAGTTCCAATTTTCTTTAGCACCATCGCATGCATAACATTTTTCGGTTTCGACCAGGTCTGAGGCTTCGCGCACCGCGACGGAGAATCCGTCCGCCGCTCCTGACTTTATTTCTGTTCATAGAGGCGACGAAAAACAACCGGCAGTAAATCTGGCAGATCCTCGGCAATCAGGCCCGGGCCAAATTCAGTGGCCGCTGCGCCATGCAGCCACACCGCAGCGGAGGCGGCGAGGAACGGCTCCATGCCTTGCGCCAGGAGTCCAAGCACGATTCCACTCAGCACATCGCCTGAACCTCCGGTGGCCAATGTCGGTGGCGCATTGCTGTTGATAACCGACCGGCCATCCGGAGCCGTGATCACGGTGTCACTGCCTTTGAGAATAATAATCGCGCCCGAGCGACGGGCCGCGGCGCGCGTGCGAGTCAGCTTGTCGCCGCTCGGGTCAAACAGGCGCTTGAACTCACCATCATGTGGCGTCAGCACGCAGGGACCGGTGATCGCTTGATCGAGCGTAGGCGGATCGTCAGCGAAGGTCGTGAGCGCATCGGCGTCGAGCACTGTGGGGCGACCCGTCTCCAGCATGGCGAGCACCCGGGCGCGGGTTTCCTCGCCGACACCGGCACCGGGACCGATGAGGAATGCCTTGTAATGAGCGTCGTCCAGCAGGCAATCAAAATCATCCGGCGCCGCCAAGGGCTGAACCAAGATGCTGGTCAACGCTGCCGCATAGACGGGCAGAGCCAGCGAGGAAACCGCGATGGTCGTAAGTCCCGAACCGGCCCGGGCCGCAGCGCGGGCCGCCATTCGGGCGGCGCCGGTCATCGGGTAGCCTCCAGAAATTAACGCGTGACCCCGGCTATATTTATTTCCCCCGTCTTGCGGTCGCGGCAGATTCCCAATCCAGAGGCACGGATCATTCTCGAAAGTATTTGGGGAAATCTGCTCAAGCACGGAAGATGAGATGCCGATGTCGGCAACAACAACCTCGCCGCATAACAGCCTGCCGGGTAAAAGCAGGTGCCCCGGCTTCTTGCGAAAGAAAGTAACCGTCAGGACGGCGGCAACCGCGCCCAACACGTCGCCGGTATCGCCCATCAGTCCACTGGGAACGTCAATGGCAACAATGGGCGAGCGCCGGCAAGCGGCGGCAGACAAAATTTCCGCAGCGGACCCATCCAGGGCGCGACTGAGACCCGCCCCGAAAATCGCATCCACCACCAATTCCGCCCCGTCGAGCACGTCCGGAGTCATTGACTGAACATCGCCGCGCCACAACTCAGCGTGATGCCGCGCTGCCCCGGTCAGATGATCCGGTGAACCCAGCAAGGCGACGCGAACCGGCCAGCCTCTTGCGGAGAGATGCCGGGCCACGACAAAACCGTCGCCGCCATTATTGCCGGGGCCGCACAGCACAATTACGGGACGCGCGGACCAGCGTTTCTCGATTTCGCCTGCGACAGCACTGCCGGCATTTTCCATCAATTCGGTGACCGTCCTGCCCGAGGCGACCGTCATGCGGTCGGCTTCGCCCATTTGGCGGACGTCGAGTAATGCGGTCTGAAGATTCATTGCTGTTCCTTGTTGATCGACCTGGAAACAGTGCGGATCGGATTAATCCGCAGTTGGCCATTACGGAAGCTCACGGTTTCGCCGGTGCGGTCTTTAGCAGGTCAGCTTCAACATTGATGAGCACATCCACATTGTTGCCAATCGTCCCCTGGTCCGCCGCGATGTCGAAATCGCGCCGGTCCAACGTGAGCGTGGCTTGCCAACCGGAAATTGCGGCGCCCTTCATGCCCGGACCGAAGCCCAGCGACGTGACCTTGAGCACAACTTCCTTCGCGACATTCTTCATCGTGAGCACACCGGTGACAGCGTAGGTATTATCGCCGGTGCTCTTCCACGACTCGCTCTTGAAGGTCATGGACGGAAATTGGGCGGCGGCGAAGAAATTCGTGGAACGCAAGTCGTCGTCACGCATCTTCGTATTCGTGGTGATACTGGCCGTTTCAATGACGGCCTCGACCGTGCTATTTTCGAGATGGTTACGATCCACGACGATGGTTCCCTTCACCTTGCTGAAATAGCCGGGCACCTTGGTGAAGAAATGGCTGATGGAGAATCCGACCCAGGTATGCACGGGGTCAATGTTATAGGTTTCGACGGCGGCCTTGGCGGATACCAGTGAGCCGAGCGCCAGCGCGGCGATGACCAGGGCGATTAGGGAACGTTTCATGGTGGTTTTCACTTTGGTTGGATTTTGTTTATTAGCTGGTTGATTTTTTCACTTTCCCTTCGGAAAATCGGCTCCGCGAGCAATCGTTTCCACCGCAGAAAAATCTTTGCGCAACTCTTCGAGCTTGGCCATGGCCCCTTCGTAGGAATCGTTGCCCAACAAAAGATGGCGGGGCGGTTCTGGCGACTCCACCGCGCGGATGATGGCTTGCGCGGCGCGAACCGGATCGCCCGGTTGCTTGCCCGAGTCGATGCGCAGTTCACGGCGCCACGCTCCCGCCGTTTTCGCGTAGTCGGCAATTTGCTTTTTGCTCTCCTTCGCCGAACGTCCGGCCCAATCGGTGCGAAAGCCGCTGGGTTCAACGACCATTACATGAATCCCAAGCGGTTCAACTTCTTGTGACAGCGCTCCGGACAAACCCTCGACCGCAAACTTGGTCGCGTTGTAAAATCCGAGCGCCGGCGCGGAACGCAGTCCGGCGAGTGAAGATATATTGATGATAAATCCCTTGCGCCGCCGGCGCATCCCCGGCAGCGCCGCTTGAATCATCCGGCTCATGCCGAAGACATTGATCTCGAACATGCGGCGCACCTCTTTTTCTTCGCCCTCTTCGATCGCCGCGAAATAGCCGATGCCCGCGTTGTTCACGAGCACATCAATGCCACCGAACTTTTCTTCGGCGGTCTTGATGGCCGCGTCAATCTGACGTTGATCCGTGACGTCGAGCTTGAGCACCAAGGCCTCGCCCTTGGCTGCCAACGCTTCCACCGCCGCCGGCTTGCGGGCCGTCACCACCGTGCGAAAACCCTGTGCCAGTGTCTGGGTGGCCAGTTCACGCCCGAAGCCGGTCGAACAGCCGGTGATAAACCAAACGGGTCTTTTGGCTTTCGCGAATTTTTTATTTTTTGTGGTCATAATCGTTTTTAGATGGTCAAGGAGCACTTCCCGGAGCTGCTCTTGCGTTTTGGCCTTCGGCTGCCAATCCGCATAAGTCACTCTCGGAATGCGGAGAAACGCATCTCTCATTTTCACATAGCCACAATGATAGGCAGCGGCGAAGGTGAGTGACATGGGGTGTTACCCCCAGGTGAACTTTGTTCAAGCCATCTCCCTGATGGGTTTGCAAAAGCGGGTCAGCGATATGCCAAAGTAATGCCGGATACGCCGTCCGGGCCCGGTCAATGAATACATTTTCATGCCCAGCATATTGCCCTTTTTCCTGGCCGCACGCATCCAGCTACAAATGCGTCGCTGGGCGTCTGGATTTTCATCCTGAGACTCGATTGGAACGAAGTAACCGGTTAATATCTCCCCGTCGATGCCATCTGAAGAAACTACCACACCCACACCCGCCGCCATGGCTCCGCCAGAATTCAACGTGCGGCCCGAGCCAACAGGTAACGTGGCGTGGCGTGACACCTTTGCCGCCCTTAAACATCGAAATTTCCGGCTGTTCTTCATCGGTCAGCTCGTATCGCTTATCGGAACCTGGATGCAGACCACCGCTCAAGGCTGGCTGGTTTATCAGTTGACCGGCTCGAAGGTGTTGCTGGGCACGGTGGCGGCCGTCGGAACTTTGCCCATGCTGGTGTTTTCCCTGTGGGGTGGCTCTGTCGCCGACCGACATCCCAAACGAACCGTTATTTTCTATACCCAGATTGGGATGATGCTGACGGCCTTCGTATTTGCCGCGCTGGTGGGGAGTGGCCACATTCAAACGTGGCATATTCTGGTCCTGGCGGCGGTGGGCGGTGTGGCGATGGCTTTCGACATGCCGGCACGGCAAGCGTTTATGGTTGAGATGACCAGTCACGAAGACCTGATGAACGCCATATCGCTGAACAGTTCCATCGTGAATGGCGCACGGGTCGTAGGCCCTGCTGTGGCCGGTTTCCTTATGGCGTCGGTCGGCATCACCTGGTGCTTCATCCTGAACGGCGTCAGTTTCATCGCGGTCATCATTGGACTGTGGATGATGCGTCTGCCCAGGTTTGTGCCCCAAGCCAAACCGCATTCAACGGGGCGGCATATTCTGGAAGGCTTCAAATATGTGGTCGGCCATCGTCGCGTGCGCATTTTGCTGCTGCTCTTTGGCGTGGTGGGCGTCTTTGGCTGGTCGTATGCGGTGCTGCTGCCAGCCTATGCAACCGACATACTTCATGTGAACGAAAGTGGCTATGGCGTCCTGCTCAGCGCCAATGGTTTCGGGGCCCTTTTGGGGGCCCTGACGGTGGCAACCTACGGCAGCCGCGTGCGGCCGCGGCTGATGATTCTCGGCGGGCTGTGGTTGTTCTCGGCCATGCTGGCGCTGTTGGCCATTGTGCGTTGGTATCCGCTGGTGCTCCTGTGCCTGGCCGTTGGCGGTTGGGGGATGATACTCTATTTCTCGACCACCAACACGCTCATCCAGGGCAGCGTGTCCAACGCCATGCGCGGGCGGGTGATGGGCATCTGGGCACTGGTGTTCGGCGGCATGATGCCTTTGGGTGGCATTGAGTCTGGATTCCTGGCTCATGCCGTGGGCGTGCCATGGACCATTGCGGTGGGCGCAGTAATTTGCGCCGGTGCCGGGCTGGTCACCTGGTGGACAGTGCGGCGCAATCCTCCGACCCCCGGTTGAAACCCTGCTTTTGAATCAAGTGGTCTTTCTCGGATCGAAGACGGATCCGGACGCCAGCTCCTTCCACAAACGAGCTTCCTCCTTGCCAATGTGGGAGGGGACTTGGATGGATGCCTCGACATACAGATCGCCCCGCTTGACGCCGCCAGCGGGCAATCCCTTGCCCCGGACGCGCAGCTTTTGTCCCGGTTGAAAGCCGGCAGGGACTTTGACTAAAACGCTGCCCTCCAAGGTTCGCATGGGAACGGTCGCTCCCAACACCGCTTCCCACGGGGCCAACTCCAGATGTCCCATCAGATCAGCACCGCGCACCTGCCAATCCGGATGCTGGGCAAAGCGCACGCGCAAATAAATGTCGCCGGCACTGCCGCCGTTCACCCCCTCGCCACCTTTGCCTGAAACCCGGATCGACTGACCCGCCTGAACCCCTTTCGGGATGCGGACCTGATAGGTTTCCACTTCTTCCTGACCGGTGCGGGCATTGGTGCGCCGCACCGAAATGGCACGCATGGCCCCCTTGAGCACTTCATCAAGCGTGATGAGAATGTCGCCTTGAATGTCCTGGCCCCGCAACGCCGCCCGGGGTTGCTGATGGCCGTTGGAATATTCTTGTGATTCAAACGGTGAACCGCCCCGCGATCGGCCGGCGCGTCCGCCAAAGAACTGTTCAAAAAAATCACTGAAACCGGTGCCCTCAAATTGGAACTCGTCTTCCTGGTCGTGATGGTCCCGGCCGGCGGACCGGCCGCCGGGGTAACCCGGCGGTGGACGTGACTGGCCGCCGGTCTTCCAATCCGCGCCCAACTGGTCATACTTCCGGCGGCTCTCCGGATTGCTCAAGACCTCATTGGCCTCATTGATTTCTTTGAATTTTGCCTCCGCTGACTTCTTGTCTTTGGCGACATCGGGATGATGTTTGCGCGCGAGTGTGCGGAATGCCTTCTTGATTTCGTCGTCCGTCGCCTTGGGCGTAACGCCGAGAACCTGGTAATAATCTTTGAATTCAACGGCCATGAGGGTGCGGTTTGGCGGCGGTCAGGTCATTCACCACCACTTTGGCCGGGCGAACGACCTTCGCGCCTTTATGGTAACCACGCTGAAGCACTTCGAGGACGGCCTGGTCCGGTTGGGCCGGGTCGTGGCCTTGCGAAAGCGCCTCGTGCCGGTGCGGGTCGAACGGTTTGCCTACGATCTCCTCGCTCTCTATGCCGTGCCGGCGGAGCAATTGTTGCAATTGTTTCAAAGTCATCTCCACCCCCTGATGAAACTGCGCGGGGTCTCGCAATGCCCCGGCGGCCAACGCCCGTTCGAGATTGTCAATGACCGGCAACAGCTCAACGATGAACGATTCCTTCTGCGCGGCCGCCCGGGCCTCGCTTTCCTGCCGGCTGCGCTTCTTGAAATTCTCAAAGTCAGCGGCCAGGCGCAGATGCAAATCCTTTTGTTCAGCGAGATCCTTGAGGAGCGCGTCCGATTCCGCGGCAGCGGTCCCGTCGGTGACATCAGGCTCCGGTTTCGCTGACGGCGGCCTTTCATATTCTGTTTTCATAAATTTTATTCTCTCGTGATCGTGATCGGTCCAATCGGCGAACATCAAGTGATTTCATTTTGTGGTCCATCATCCATCAGCCCACGGAAACGCCGAGGATTCGACCGATGATGGCGGTTACGGCCATGGCCAGGGTGCCACCGAGGGTGACTCGTATCGCGGCCCGACCGGGCGGCGCGCCGCCGAGGTGACCGCCAAACGCACCCAGCGCCGCGAGACTGGCCAGCGAAAACGTTGCGATCAATGTTATGCGCAGAGCCGCGGGCGCAATCAGCAGGCCCAGGATCGGGACCACGGCGAAGCCCGCGAAGCTGGCGGCGGATATCCACGCCGCTTGCAGCGGCCGCGCGAGCGATGCCTGATCGATTCCCAGCTCGTCGCGCATGTGGGCGCCGAGCCGGTCATGCGCACTAAGTTGCTCTGCAACTTTCATGGCGAGCTGCTGCTCCAAGCCTCGTTTGACATAAATCATCGCCAGCTCCTGCAATTCGGCTTGAGGTTCCGCCGCCAGCTCCTGGCGTTCAAGTCCGATGTCGGCCTGCTCCGCGTCGCGCTGCGAGCTGACCGAAACATATTCGCCCACCGCCATGGACATTGCTCCGGCAACCAGTCCCGCCACGCCGGCGACCAAAATCGCCGCCTTGGGAGCGGAGGACGCCGCGACCCCGATCATCAGGCTCGCAGTCGAGACAATGGCATCGTCCGATCCGAGCACGGCGGCGCGCAACCACCCTGCCCGCCCACTGCGGTGCATTTCCGACTGGCTGATGCTAAGGAGAGGTTTCGGTTTCATGCGTAATCGCGAGTTTCAAGGTCATATCGGCATATCCATTTGTCGGTTCAACCCTTGGCAAAGTCGATGACCACCCGTGACGCCACCTTGCCCTGTTCCAGCCGTTCCAAGACCTGGTTGATCGCCGATAACGGTTGCCGTTCGATGTCGGCCGTGACCTTGCCCTCGACCGCGAAGGCGAGCGCTTCGGCCATGTCCGCGCGCGTGCCGACGAATGAACCGCGGATGGTAATGCAGTTCGCCACCACATCGAAAAGCGGGGTGGGAAATTCACCGGGAGGCAGTCCGTTCAGCACGCACGTCCCGTGCTTGCGCGTCATGCCCACGCCCTGTTTAAAAGCCCCCAACGATGGGGCCGTGATCAAAACGCCATGCGCGCCGCCGCCGGTCCCCTTCCTCACGGCCGCGACCGGGTCGCCCGCCCTGGCATTGACGAGGAGTTCAGCCCCCAGCCATTTGGCGTGGGAGAGTTTGCTGTCATCCACGTCAATGGCACAAACGTGGAGACCCATGGCCTTGGCGTATTGGATCGCCAGGTGCCCGAGGCCGCCGATACCCGAAATGGCAATCCATTGACCAGGCTTCGCTCCGGTTTCCTTGATGCCTTTATAGGTGGTGACACCGGCGCATATGATGGGCGCCGCTTCCGCAGATTTTAAGCCGGCCGGTATGTGGGCAACGTAATTTGGGTCGGCCAGAATGTATTCAGCAAAGCCGCCATTCCTGGTGTAGCCACCGAACTGCGCGTCAGCGCACACCGTCTCCCAAGCCGACAGACAATATTCGCAATGACCGCACGCCGAGTAGAGCCACGGCACTCCGACGCGGTCGCCCATTTTCACGATGGACACACCCGCGCCAACGGCGACGACCGGTCCGATGCCCTCATGACCGGGAATGAATGGAAGCGTCGGTTTCAATGGCCAGTCGCCGCGCCAGGCATGGACATCCGTGTGACAAACCCCGCACGCCTCGGTCTTGACCAGGATCTGGCCCGGTCCCGGAGTCGGGATATCCCATTCCTGCAATTCCAAAGGCTTTCCAAACTGCACCACGACGGCCACCTTCATTTTTTGTTTCATGGGAATTATTCAGGCGGCGGCGTCAATCGAAGCCACACGCACCAGCTTTTTATTTACGAATTCCTGAATGCCCAGGCTGGAAAGTTCGCGTCCGTATCCGGAGTTCTTGATGCCGCCGAACGGCAGATCCGCCGTCGTCCAGGTCGGGTGATTGATGAATACCATGCCGGTATCAATGCGGTTCGCCAGACGTTTGCCGCGTGCGACATCCCGGGTGAAGACCGCACCGCCCAATCCGAAATCCGAGTCGTTGGCAAGCGCCACGGCTTCGTCCTCATTCTTGACGCGGAAGAAAAGTGCAACCGGGCCGAAAAATTCCTCCCGGAACGCGGGATTGGCAGGTTTGATATCAGTGAGAATCGTCGGCTCCATGAATGAACCAGGCCGATCAATCCGGTTGCCACCCATCAACAACCTGGCTCCCTTGGCGACGGCACCCTTGATTTGACCCAGCAGCTGCACCAGGGCCGCTTCGGTGGACAGCGGACCGAGTGACGTCGCCGGGTCCATCGGGTCGCCCGGCTTTAGATCCGCCAGCGCCGCCTGAAACATCTCAAGAAATTTGTCGGCCAGCTTTTCGACGACGATGAATCGCTTTCCCGCGACACAGCACTGCCCGGTATTATTCATTTTGGCCCAGACCGCCCATTTGACCGTTTTTTCGAGATCGGCATCCTCGAGCACGATGAAGGCGTCGCTGCCGCCCAATTCCATGGTGGATTTCTTGAGATTTTGTCCGGCTCTTGCGGCGACGCTTTTTCCGGCTTCGACGCTGCCCGTCAAAGCCACGCCCTTGATGCGCGGATCATCAATCACGCGCTTCACCTGTTCATGCGAAATCAGCAGATTGGTGTAGGCTCCGGCCGGCGCACCTGCATCCCGCCATAGTTTTTCAAAGGCGATGGCGCATTGCGGCACACATCCCGCATGCTTAACCATCACGACGTTGCCCGCCATAAGATTGGGCGCGGCAAAACGTGCCAGCTGGTAATAGGGAAAATTCCACGGTTGCACGCCAAAGA
>Ga0265313_10001813_pt1 | contig 19538 bp, 16 predicted proteins | sample 4123metaG_FD_203122 | JGI IMG/M metagenome (GOLD analysis project Ga0265313, IMG submission 203122) | Rhizosphere microbial communities from Carex aquatilis grown in University of Washington, Seatle, WA, United States - 4-1-23 metaG | ecosystem: Host-associated > Plants > Roots > Rhizosphere >...
GATCCCGCGCGCCGGACGCTCTTGATGTTGGTCATTCCGACGCGCTCGAGCGCGAGCAGCGCGAGCTCGATGAGCGCGTGCCCGGGGAGCTCCTGAATTCGCCTCAGCATCGCTCGTCGCGACGCCTCGCGGTAGCGTTCGACCGCGGATACGACGTCCTGTTCGAGCCGAGGCAGCTCCCCGCCGAGCGTCCAGTCGGTCAGAGCGACCCGTCCGCCCGTCGCGAAGCGAAAACGCTGGCGTTGACCGCCCGCCGATCGACGCAAGTTGTCGGCGCGCATGGACGCGCTCACTTGCGCCATGACGAGCAGTGAGTCGCCCTGGACGCGGCCGCGGCGCGTCAGCGCCTCGCCTATCGCCCGTATGGGAACCGGGCCGGCGTTGCGGTCGAAGGAGGACAAGATGACCGCCGCGGCGTCTGCCAGATCCCGGCCAGCGAGGTCGTCGCCCTCGGCGAGGGGAACTTCGATGCCCGTGGGCTGGCCGTTGGCCATGATTTGCTGCCGCTCGCGGACGACCGGTCGCGGCGACCCGAACGCGTCGCCGTTTGCTTCGCCGTCCACGGAGATGATCGGCGTCGGCTGAATGGAACCCTCCAGGCGCGGTTGCGAAGGCTCGCCCGGCCGGGCCGAAGCCGCAAACCGCTGCTCGCCCGGAGGACCGGCCGAGGGGGCGCCGGCGGTCGCCTCGCCCTGCCCGCCGCGCCCGCGCCGCCGCCGCCGGCGTCGCCGCCGGCCGCCTTCACCCGCCGCCGCACCCGTGCCGCCCGCTTGTGGGGCGCCTCCGGCGGCGCCCTGCGCCGGCAGCGGTGCCAGGATCGGCTGGTCGTCGTCTTCTTCGTCGTCGAAGAGCTCTGCCCCGCTCGCGGCGAGATCCGCGCGGCGCGCCTCGTCGCCGGACACCGGCGTGTCGCGGTCTCCCGTCGACTCCGATTCCGCATACCCGTGGCCCTGTCCGGGAGAAATATCGTCGTCGTCCGCGGACGACGCGGCGTGCCCGTTGTCTTCGGCCTCCCGCAAAGCCGCCTCGATCTCGAGCGCGTTCACCTCGACGTCGGCCCCTTCGCCGTTTCCGTTCTCCACCGTTTCCGGGGGCGAGGAGGGCGCCGTCCTGCGACCCTTTTTGCCTTCCCATTCGCGAAGGGCAAAAATGCCGGGCTTCACCCGGACGATCGGGACCTCTTTGTCCTCTTTCTTGATGGCCGACGTGAGCCTGTGGCTCATCGTGACCTCCGGCGTCTTGCCGACGTGCGACAGAAGGTTCTTCGCGATCGCCAGCTCCGTAATCTCTTTGTAGTGTAGAGGCTTGCCCGCCTGGCGGAGCACCTCCGCAGCAGCTTCGATGAACGTCATTTCCCGCTCTTCACTCGGTCCCCCAAATCCCCGGAGACCCTCGTCGTACCCAGGGCGCTACCGGAGGCGACCCGCATGGCCGCGCCGACGCCCCAGCTCTCTTCCCTAGCTAACTTCCCACTCGGGTTACCGCACGCCCACTCCGGCCCAGCCTCTAAGGCGAGCCGCGCAGTCGCACGCTACCCGGCACTCTTTAACTCGCGCCGCGGCCGACGTCAAATGGCCCCAGAGGCAGTACGCTCGTCCGGATGCGCCTTCTAGCGAGCCTATCGCGGGACGAAATGCTCGATTTCCTGCGGAAATGCGTTCCGCTGGAGATCGAGCTTGCAAAAGAGGGCAAGGGGCAGCGTTTCTTCGCGATCGACGAACTCCGCGAGGTCACGCTCGTGCCCGGCCTTGGCATCCGACTCGAGGGCGCCGCTCACGTCCGCTGGCCGCTTCTGGGCCTTCACGTGCCGGTTCGGGCCAAGTCGCTCGTCGTGCTCCTCCGGCCGGAAGTCGTCATTCGCGTCGGCCAGCCGTCTTTGGCCCTCTCGCTGTCCGTGGAGCGGGCCGATATCGCCTGGTCTCCGACACTCGTGAACGACAGCGTCGTCGAACGCGTAAACGAGGAGCTTCTGGCCCATCGAGCCGAGGTCGCGTGGGACTTCGCCAAAACATTGAGCCACGTATTCCGCCTGCCCGACGCCGTGACGAGCGCGGCGACCATCGGCCTGGAAGTCGCCGGAGGCGAGTTTACGGTCTCGGAGGCGTCGATCGAATTCGCGGTTGCGTTCCGTGCCGCGGTTGGCGGGCGCGACCGCGGGTAAGGGCGGTCAGGGGGCCGGCGCGGGCGTGGGCTCCGCGGAGGGCGCCGGTTTGCTCTCCTGGAGCAATTCCTTCAGCCTCTTTTCGCGCCCTGCTTGGTCCGCGGCGTTCGTCATTTTGCCGAGGTCGAACGTCAGCAGCGGGAGCTGGCCGGCGTTGTACTCCGGGAGCTTTCCGTCCCAGTGCTCGAGGGCGCGATACTGGAGTACGGCCGGGGTCGTGGAAAGCCGAATGATCTCGTTTGCCTGCGCCTCGGCACGCGCTCGGATGAGGAGCGCGTCCGCCTCCCCCTGCGCCTTCTGTCGGGCTGCCTCGGCCCCCCCGTGCGCCTGCGTCACGGCCTGCGTTGCTTCGGCTTCGACCTGCGCGACCCGATTCTTGCTCTCGATGGCCTTCTGGGTGGCTTCCATCGCGCGGTTGATTGCGTCCATCACGTTCTGCGGGAGGCGCAGCGCCCCGTTGATCGTGAGCTGGTCGATCACGATCCCGTCTTTGCCGAACACGTCGCGGCACTTTTGGGTCACCTCGGCGAGCATTTTGCTTTTTCCGGCGCCGTAGATGTCCTGGACGGGCAGCTTCGAAGCGACGTCGTTGAAGGCCTCGCGCACCGTGTTGCGCATGTACCCGTCGGCGAGCTTGTCGAGGTCGTTCAGCCGGAATCGACCGTAGAGCCGCGGCGCGAGCGCGGGCTCGATGTGGAACGAGAGACCGATGTCCGCGCTGCAGTTGACTCCCTCGCTCGAGCTGAACGTGATCGACTCGTCGAACGCCCTACCCTCGTGCGCCGACTGGGTCCACACGACGTTCTGTACGCTCGTCGGAAAGAGAACGAGCTGTTCGGTCAAGGGGTTGTAGAGGACCCAGCCGGTCACGACCGGCATGTCTTGGACCCCGCGATCGGAGCCTGCGAGCTTGACCCGAATGCCGACGTGACCGGCATCGACCCGCGTCGTGGTCGAGCAGCCGAGGTAGAAGACGCCCACAGCGATGAAGGCCGCCAGAGCCACGCGGCGAAGCGACCGCGCGGCGGAAGCTCCGTCGAAAGACACGATACGGGCCATAGTGTCACCCTTTCCGTAACAGGTTTGTCGAGATCAAAGCCAGCCGGCGATGAGCGCGATGCCCACCAGCACGAATAGCGCAGCGGCGACGCGCTTGGTGACGTTGACGTCCAGCATCGTCGCCGCACGATTGCCGACCCCGACGGCGATGGCCGTCACGAGCCACAAAGCGAGCGTGGCCGCGCAGAAGACCGTCACGGGCGAACGTTCGCGCGCAGCGAAGGCGGCCGTCGCGAACTGGGTCAGGTCCCCCCACTCCGCGACGAAGACGACGCCGAACACGGTCGTCATCGAACGCCAGAAGGCTTGGCGATCGGAAGAAAGCTGCTGATCTCCGCGCTCTTCGGCGGCCTCTTCCTCTCTTCCGAACCACATGACCACCGCGGAGACGAGAAAGACGGCGCCAGCCCCGATGTGGACTGGCCTCGCCGGGAGCAGCGACAGGACGCTCCCCGCGGCGACCGCGACGATGGTCTGCACGGTCAAAGCGAGCGCAGCCCCAAGGAACACGGGAAGCGGCTTGTGCCTTGTCGCAAGGACGAGCGCCGCGAGCGCGGTCTTGTCCGGCAGCTCGGCGACGAAGATGACGCCAAAGACGCAGGCGGCGAGCTCGAGAGCATGCACGGGCCCAACGCTAGAACAAAGGACCGGCCGCTGGCGTGGCAAGCGACAATTGTTTGGCGAATCTCCGCGTCTTACTGTTCAGTCACAACCTTCCCCATGCTTGCCGCCGCCCTTCGAATCGCAGCGAACGCTCTCTGGCCGCTCGTCCGCGCGTACAACACCCGCTTCGAGCGGGCGTCACCGCACCCGAAGTGGGCGCCCGCGCCGCTGCAGAAGCGCCGCGAGCGGACCTTCCCGCCGCTCGGCTGGCCGCGCGAAACCGACTCGCTCTGCCCGAAGTGCGTCGTCGAGGTCCGAACGGCGATCCTCGAGGGCCGCACCGACCCGCGGGCGCTCGTCGATGACAAGTCGGGCGAAATCCGCGCTCGAATCGCCGAAGAGGGCGGCATGCTCGTGATGACCAAGACGTGCGCGAAGCACGGTCGCGTCGAAGACGTCCTGTCGGTAGACCCCGCGTTCAGTGCCCGAGTCGAGAGCCTCTTTCCCGGACGCGACTTTCTCGCCCCGGCGACCAAGCTGCGCGACCACGGTACGTCGAGCATCAAGTACGGTCGTGGATCGGTGCTGACGGTGGACCTCACCAACCGCTGCAACATGATGTGCGATCCGTGCTTCATGGACGCCAATCAGGTGGGATTCGTCCACGAGCTCGGTTGGGAGGAAGTTCAGCGCATTCTCGACGACTCGCTGACCGTGACGCCTCGACGGCAGATGAGCGTGCAGTTTTCAGGCGGCGAGCCGACCCTCTCTCCCCACTTCTTGCGGGCCATCCAATATGCCAAGTCCGTCGGATACTTCTGCGTGCAGTGCGCGACCAACGGCATCCGCTTCGCGCAAGACCGCGAATTCGCCCGCGCGGCGAAGAAGGCAGGCCTTCGCCTCGCCTACCTTCAATTCGACGGCATCGGCGAACGGGCCAACGCCCATCGAAAAGTGGGCAACTTGTTCGACGTGAAGCTGCGCGCGATAGAGAATCTCCATGCGGAAAACATCGACGTGGTTCTCGTGGTGACCGTGGTGCGGGGCGTCAACGACGACCAGGTGGGAGACGTCGTTCGCTTCGCGATCGAGAACGCCGACAAGATTACGGTCGTTTCGTTCCAGCCCGTGAGCTTCACGGGGCGCGACGAAGGCATCTCCGACGAAGAACGGCGCGCCAAGCGGTATACGCTGTCCCACCTTGCGCACGACCTGAAAGACCAGTTGGGGGTCACCGAGCCGCTCCGCGACTGGTTCCCGCTTTCTTCGATGGGGCCGTTCGGAGACCTTACCGATTTGCTGCTGGCAGAGCGGTCGGACTGGGGGGCGCTGCAGTGCGGCTGCCACCCGAACTGCGGAATCGGGACGGCGCTCCTCGTGCACAAAAAGACGAGAGAGATGGTCCCTCTGGCGCAGGTGATAGACGTCGACGGGCTGCTCGCGGACATTCAAGAGATCAACGACGCCGCGCAACCCCGTCCGGTGACGCTGGCCCAAGTGGCGCTTGCCATGTGCCGCCGTTTTCGGGCGGAGGGCGCGCCGCGCGGCTTTGGACTGACGACGCTCTTCCGCCAGTTCTTGAGCCAGACGGGAGCTCGGGGCGGCGAGATCGGTGCGTATGCGGAAGACGCGCACGAGTTTTCGTGGCGAATCTTGTTCGTGGCCGGAATGTGGTTCCAGGACCTCTTCAACTACGACTTTCGCCGTACCGAGATGTGCATCATCCCTTACGGAACCCAACAAGGCGAGATCAGCTTCTGCGCGTACAACACCGGGGTCGGGTGGCGGCAAATCGTCGAGAAGATGCACGCGACGGCGACGCTTGCCGAGTGGCACAAATCGCAGGGGCGACACCCCATCTTCGCGAAAAACCAGGTCTTGCCCCTCCCCGCCGCCCCTCGAACGGTGCGGTTGCCTGTCGTCGGCTGAGCCGAGAAAGCTCACCCCATGCGCCCGGCCGCCATCGCGTTCGCTTCCGCTGCTGTCGCCGTCACGGCGGTCGCAGCCTACTTCGCCTTTCTGCCGGAGAGCTCCGGCACCATTGCATTTTGGATCTTGTCCGCGGGACCGACCCTCGCGTTGGCGGCGCTCGGCGCCGCGTGGGCCAATCGGGAGGACCTTTTGCGCGAGTGGATCACGCCGCAGTGGGGAGACTTCACGCGCGGCGTCTTCGGCGCCGTTCTGCTCTATGCAGTCGCGTGGGGGTTCGTCCGCCTCGTGGCCCCCGTCGGCTCTCCGCGAGAAATTTGGTTGGTGTCGCTCTACGGCGAGATAGGCGACCCGCGCTCGCTGCATGCCCACGGCCTCGCGATCGGCGCGACGATCGCCGGCGCGGCACTCGCCGAGGAAGTGCTTTGGCGGGGCGTCGTGACGCGGCTCGTGGCCGAGCGCGTCGGGTCGCGGACGGCATGGTTGTGGGCGGCGGGATTGTACGCGCTGGCCTACGTGCCCACCGCGTGGTCGCTGAAGGCGGCGTCGGAGAACGGAGGCGGGCTAAATCCCATGATCCCGCTCGCGGCCCTTGGGTGCGGCCTGCTCTGGGGCGGGATGGCGCGCGTCTTCGGCCGGCTGACTCCGGGCATTCTCGCGCATGCCCTATTCGATTGGATCGTGGTGATGATGTTCCCGCTTTGGGGGATGGGAAAAGGAATCTGAAGCGCATCACGGCGGTCTTGCCGTTCAGCGCGACAGGGAGCCTCCCGAGCTCTCGGTATGGGCGATGCACGCGAGCGGAACGGCAGGAGGTCCTGGCATGCGATTCCATCCGTTCTCGTTGGCCATTCCCATCGTCTCTACAGTGCTCGTCGGCGGTTGTTCTCAGAGTCCGCCGCCCCAGCAACCGGGGGGCGTAGCCATGGCGCAGCCAGTCGACGGCCAGAGCGCCGCGTGGCGCGTAGCCACGGCGCAATGCAGACACGCCTCGGCATGCCGGGACATCGGGGGCAATCGGAACTATGCGTCGATGGACGCGTGCATGAGCAAGAATCGGGGCGAGGCGCAGGACAACCTCCGCGCATCGAACTGCCCGCACGGCGTGGACTCGGCGCGCCTCGACAGTTGTATCGCGTCAATCGACGCGGAGTCGTGCTCGGGAATCGGCAGCGGCCTCAATCGATTCATGGCGTGCCGAACCAGCGAAATCTGCCCCTAGAAGGGCGCGCGCTTTCCGCCGATACCGGCGCGAGGCCGGCGTCGGCTCGCTGCGGCGTACGGTCGTACGCCTCGCTCGCCTCCTTGGCCTCGCTTGGTCTCGGCGGAAATCGCACGCCCTTCTACTGGGTGTCTTCGGGTGGGGTGTTAGCTGCGGCTCGCTTCGCTCGCCGGGACGGGAGGATGACTCGGCTCGCTTCGCTGGCCGGGAGGGGGGGAGACTCGGCTCGCTTCGCTCGCCGGGAGGGTTGCGGGTTAGGGGCCCCACCAGAACATTTCGTGGATTTGCTCTTTTCCGCCGTCGCGGGTGAGGGCGACTATCCGGTCGTCGGTGACCCGAACGACTGGATCGGGAAACGCGTCGCATGCGAAGAACGCGCTCTTCTCGAAACCGCCCGCCGACACCCAGAAGAGGTGGAGTCCTCCGCTGGAGGGACCCGCCATGAGCACCATGCGTCCCCCTCCGAGGACATGAAAGTCAATCCAGCGGAGCGCCAGGCTGGTGAAACGCTCGGGGCTCGGAAAGTCCTCTCCCAGGTCGCGTAACTCAGGAAGGTGCGCGCTCAAGTACTTGCGGAGGGTATCGTACCGAGGCTTCGTCAGCCGCGGGAGCTGCCGCAATCCCGCGACCGCCACCGGAAGCTCCTCGGGCCGCGCGCAGGGAACTTCGACGTGCGTTCGGTAACGATCGGCCAGCGTCGTCCCTTGCGCGTCGCCGGCGAGCGACTTCAGCCACCAGTGAAAGACGGCAAGGGTGGCGTCACCGGCACGCGATCGCAGCTGGACGACGCTCTCCCACAACGGCCTTCGAACGCTCCACACGCCTCCATGCGCGGCGACGACGCATGACCCCACGTAGGCCGCCCCATGGATCGTCGCGTTGAAGAGGAGGTTGTCGGCGGTCCCGGGAGCTCCGCCCGCAGCCCAGGCGTCACGACGATCGGACGTGATCGCGGCGCTCAGGCGGTGCACGCTCGCGTCGCTGCGATCCAAAAAGAGGTCGGTGCCGAACAGCTCCCGGGCGATTACGATGAAGCGCTCGGTCGCGTCGTCGAGGTGCGCGACGATGAAGCGGTTCCGCCCCGGGTTCGCATCCGTGGCTCGCGCGCGCGCCAGGTCCGCGACGGTGCGTGCGTCCGGCGGATACAGCGGCAAAAAGAAGCGAGCGAAGAGTTCTTCGGCGTTCAAGAAAAAAGTCCTAGAGGAACCCGGCGGGAGGCAAGCCTGTTCGGTGCTCTAGCACGACGCGCTATGCTCGCGCGCCGCCGTGCTTACCCCTGACGTACGATTCGAGGGCTGGACCACCGAGGCGTGGCTTCGGTTCCTGCGTGTTTGGCAACCGCGCGCCACCGCCGAGCGTGACCCGACCGGGCCGCAGGGCGGAGTGATCGTCGTCCACGACGACGGCGAGATTCTCAAGCTACTCCACACGCACCAGGGAAGGCTCGACCCGGGGTCCGCGCTGCACCCGCAAGACGAAGGGAAAGCCCAGGCTCTGGCACTTCGCTCCGGGCGGCCCTCGGCGCTCGCCCAGCTCGCCCGTGTCCACGGCGCCAGCTGGGGGATCAGCATGCGCCTCGGAGCGCTCGACGAGGTGATGGAGCGCTTCGGTGCTCGCGCGAGGCGAGGCGACGATCTCACGATGCAGGCGCTGATGCTTGTCGGCATCGCCCGCGAGATGCTCGACGAGGGAGCGATCACGGCATGGCCGCAGCGCCTTCGCGGAGTGCCGCTCCCGACGCCGGTCATCGTTCGTCGCACGCTCGACGCGCTCTGCCCGGACGGACGCACCATTGCCCTCGGGTTGTTCGACGCCGGCGACCTGTGGACCGCGTTCGTCGCGCGTCGTCGGGGCCCGGCATTCGACGTCATCGCCGGGCCGGACGAGCTTCGACCCGCGCTCGGTCTGCTCTCCGGCGACTGGCGGCGGGACTACCGCCACCTCGCGCACGCGGTCGAAGACCGCTACGGGCCGCTCGGGTTCGGCTGCTTCTCGGAGCTCGAGACGTTCCGCGGGCTGCAGACCGACGGCCGCCCCGGAGCATGGAGCCGCGCGGTCGCGGTCCGCGACGTGGTCATCGCACCGATGCCCGCCGGGGTGCGCGTGGCGATCGGCTTCGACGGCGCCCGGTTCGCCCTCCAGGGACTGATGACGCTCACGGGCAGGATCGTGCCGGCCGCGCTCTTGGCGCCACTGGTCGATGGCGCGCGTTCGCGCATCGCGAAGCTCACGGGCAAGGACGTCGGCGCGCTGCTGGGGTTCGATCCGCTGGCGCTGCTCCGAGGACTGCTCGAGAGGTAGCGCGCGCGAGGCGAAGCTTGGCTGTCTCTTCGCCAACGAGCCCGATGTCCTGGACGAGGCCACGGGATACGTCTGGGAGCACCGTAAGAACTGGCACATCGGACCCGCGATACATGAGCCGCGCGACCTCCACGGCCTGAGCGTGTCGGCTTGGCGCGGCGTCCTTGACGAGGGCGACCGCGCGAATAGGATCCTATTCGTGACCACGACGATCCACATTTCCGACGACCTCCTTGAGCGCATCGACCAGCGCGCGCGGGCGCTGGGAACGAGCCGCAATCGCGTCATCGTCGACGCCATCGAGACCAGCCTCGGTCCGACGGGTACGTGGCCGCCCGAGCTCGTCCGCATGCTCGAGGCGCCGGTCACTCGAAGGAGCGGCGACGAGCTCGAGAAGAGCCTTGCCGTGGTTCGGTCGCGCCGCGTCAACCGCCGCCCTCGCGCCGCCGCACCGACATGGAGGAGCGCCTGACGCTCCTCTTACGGACACTGCCGGGCATTCCGTGGAGCGACGAAGTCAGCCGGCGGTTCGGCGAGATCAAGGCGGGCCTTGAGCGCCGTGGCGAGCGTGTGGACGACTTTGACGTTGCGATCGCCGCGCACGCGCTCGCGGCGGACGCCGTGGTGGTTACGCGCAACGTCCGTCATTTCGCTCGCATCCACGAACTGCGCGTGGAGGACTGGGCGTGAAACGCGCGAGCGCGAAGCCCGAGTGGGGACACGTGGCGCGCTTGCGAATCCGATCTCAGTTGAAGTCGGCCGCAGACTTATCGACAGGGAGATCTGGGGGGCGACGGTCGTGCACGCGATGCGAAACGAGGCGCTCTCGGCCTCCTTCTGCATTGCCACGAACGCCACCGGCGTGCTCACCCAAAGAGACAAGCGACGCCCGTCCGCTCGATCTTCCAGGGCTTCTCGCGCTACGTGCAGGCCGACGCCGAAAGCGTCTACGACATCCTGTACCGCTCGCCCGACGGCGGAGACGAGACGGGCAATGCATCGGGGTGGCGTTCAATCCGTCGAGCGTCGTTTCGTGTCGGTAACGCGTCCTGTTCGGTTGGCAGAGCGGCATTTCTCGTTGGTCTTGCGGCGTGCTCGATTGGCAGAGCGGATTTCTGGTTGGTCTTGCGTCTCGTTCAGTTCGTCCGGCGTCTTTTCTCGTTGGCGAAGCGTCTCGTTCAACGAGAAATGCGGCGCTCTCGGCCGAGCGAGCGACCGATTCAGTTGGCGGAGTCGCATTTCCGGTTTGCAGAGTCGCATTTCCGGTTGGCAGAGTCGCATTTCCGGTTTGCAGAGTCACATTTCCGGTTTGCAGAGTCGCGTTTCCGGTTGGCAGAGTCGCATTTCCGGTTGGCAGAGTCGCGTTTTCAGTCGGCAGGGCGTCTTTGTTCGTTGGCAATGCGTCTTTGCTCATTGAAGAAGCGTCTCCGCGCCCTAGCGAGCTACGCCTCCCCGCCAGGAAGAACGCGCCGGAGGCCGGCCTTTGCTCCTTCCACGATCTTAATCGGGAAGGGCGCGATTCGATCGCGCGGGAAAGGGCAGATTTTTCGCCCGTCCCACGCCGTTTGGCATTCGGTCGGGAAACTATCCCGATTCGACGACCCGGATGCGTAGCTCGGCGAGCTGCTCCGGCGACACCGTGCCCGGCGCTTCGGTCATCAGATCCGTGCCTTTTTGGGTCTTGGGGAACGGGATGACGTCGCGCAGGCTCTCGGCTCCGCTGAGGAGCATCGAGAGACGGTCCATCCCGATGGCGATTCCGCCGTGCGGCGGGGCGCCGAGCTTGAGCGCGTCGAGCAGAAAGCCGAACTTGCTCCGCGCTTCCTCGTCGGAGATGCCGAGCGCGCGAAACACCTTCGCTTGCACGGCAGGGTCGTGGAGGCGGGTCGATCCGCCGCCGATCTCGAACCCGTTGAGCACGAGATCGTAGCGCCAGCAGAGGACCCGGCCCGGGTCCTTGTCCAGAAGATCGACGCAGTCGTCGTGCGGGCGCGTGAACGCGTGGTGCGCGGCGACCCACGTCCTTTTCTCGTCGTCGTATTCGAAGAGCGGCGGATTGACGACCCAGAGGAAGTTCCACTGGCCGCCGTGACCGCTCTCCGGAACGAGTCCCAGCTTCTTGCCGAGGTGAATGCGCAGATTCGCCATCACCGTTTGGACCACGCTCTCGCGGCCGAACTGGAAGAAGACGAGATCGCCCTCTTTTGCGCCCGTTCGCGCGTTGATCGCCTGGCGCAGCTCCGGCGTGATCGTCTTCGAGAGCGGCGACTGGACCCACGCGCCGTCGGCGTCGATCTTCGCGCGGGCAAGGCCCTTGGCGCCCATCCCTTTGACGAACTCTTCGAACTTGTCGATCTCCGTACGAGACAGCTTGCCGGCCAGGTCGGAGGGGACCACGAGCGCCTTGACGATTTCCGCCGGAAGGTCGCGCCTGTACTCGCCGCGGGAGAACTTGTCGGCGATGGCTTTGAAGAACGAAACGCCGCCGCCCCCGTGCTCGATGACGACGTCCGTGAGGTCGACGTGCGGCAGTCCGAAGCGCAGGTCCGGCTTGTCGTTTCCGTAACGCTGCATCGACTCTTCGAACGGCATGCGCGGGAAGGTGCCGCCCGGGTAAAGCTCGTGGAGGTCGATCGAGAGCACTTCTTTCCAGATTCGGAAGACGAGCCCCTCGATGACGCGGAACACGTCGTCCTGGTTGACGAAGCTCATCTCGACGTCGATCTGCGTGAACTCCGGCTGCCGGTCGAGGCGGGGGTCTTCGTCGCGGAAGCACTTGACGACCTGGAAGTACTTGTCGAACCCGGCCACCATGAAGAGCTGTTTGAAGAGCTGCGGGCTCTCGGCCAGCGCGTAGAATTTGTTGGCGTGCTGGCGCGACGGGACCAGGAAGTTCCGCGCGCCGCCCGGCGTGTACTTGACCATGAACGGCGTCTCGAGCTCGAGAAACCCGCTCTCGTCGAAATAGCGCCGCGTGACCTGATGAACGCGATGCCGCACGCGGAGCGTCCGCTGGAGCGGTGCGCGCCGGAGGTCGAGGTAGCGGTACTGGAGCCGTTTTTCCTCGCTCGTGTCGATTTGGTCGGCAATTTCGAACGGCGGCGTTTCGCTCCGGTTGAACACGAAGAGCTCGACGCCGTGCACTTCGATGTCGCCTGTCGGCAGCTTCGCGTTGCGATTTGCCCCGCGCGCCTTGACGACGCCCCGGACGCCGACCACCCACTCGGAGCGAACTGTGCGCGCCACGTCGTGCGCGGCGCGCGGGAGATCCCCGTGGCCGACGAGGTCGGGGTCGAAAACGAGCTGCGTGATGCCTTCGCGATCGCGCAGGTCGATGAACACGCAGCCGCCGTGGTCGCGGTAGCTCGCCACCCAGCCAAAGAGGACAGCCGTCTTGCCCTCGTCGGAGGCTCGGAGCTCGCCAGCGTGGTGGGTGCGCTTCAGTTCGTCGATGAATCGGGCCATGGGGGCCGGGAATGTACAGTTTCTCGAGCCAATCCGCGAACGCGATCGGCGAGCGCTCAGCGAGAGGGGGTGAGTCGCACCAGGACGACGCCGTGAGGCGCGACTTCCGCCGAGAAGGCCTCGCGAAATGGCCCTAAATCCGCCCTGCGCCAAAGGTCGCGGACCGCGACCGGCCGTGCCGACCAGCCGAGCTCCATCCAGGCGAAGCGGATGCGAACGGGCGCTTCGCCGCGATTGAGGAGAATCACGGCCATCGCGCCTCCGGCGAGCGGCTTGGCCCAAACCTCTTCCGCGCCGTCATCGCGCACCTTGTGCCCTTGGACGCCGAGCGGATCCTGGTCGATGGCGATGACCTCCCGGTTCGTGAGCGTCTCGCGCGTCGCCGCGGACATCGACCGGATGTCGTTTCCCGCGAGCAGCGGCGCCGACAGGAGCGCCCAGAGGCTGAAGTGGGTGCGGTCTTCGGTGTCGCTCAGCCCGTTGCCGACTTGAAGCATGTCGGGGTCGTTCCAGTGGCCGGGCCCGGCGGCGTCCTCGAGACCGACCTGTAAGTCCAGAATGTTCATGACGCCGGTGGTCCACTCGCTCTTGCACGCCTTCTTTTCCCAACAGATTCCGATGTCCCCCGTCGTTCGCCACAGATTGCCGACGGACGGCGCCCAGGTCCAAGGCTGGCTCTTGCCCCATTCGCAGATGCTGAAAAGAATCGGACGGCCCGCGTGGGCGAGGGCGTCCCGCATCGCGCCGTACGCGGCGGGCGCCGACATTCCGTCCGTGTAGCACCAGTCGTACTTGAGGTAGTCCACGTCCCAGCTGGCGTACTGGCGAGCGTCGGCTTGCTCGAAGCCGCGGCTGCCCGGCCTTTTTGCGCAAGTCTGGGCTCCGGCGTCCGAGTAGAGACCGAACTTCAGTCCACGGGCGTGCACGTAGCTCGCGAGCGCCTTCATTCCGCTCGGAAAGCGAACTGGGTCGGGATGGATGAAACCCCCTGAGTCCCGGGCGCCTTGCCAGCAATCGTCGATGTCGAGGTACGCGTACCCGGCGTCCCGCAGACCGGTTGCCACGAGCGCGTCGGCCATTTGCTCGATGAGGGTTTCGCTGACGTCGCACTGGAACTTGTTCCAGCTGTTCCACCCCATCGGGGGCGTTCGGGCCAAGCCGTTTTCGAGCGCGCGGGCGGGGCCGCAAGCGAGGACGGCGGCGGTGAAGACCGCAAAAGGGGACGGCCTCATGAACGGAGTTCCTTTCGCGCTACGATGCCGCGCATGCTCACGCTGCATCTAGTACGCCACGGCGAAACGCTCCAAGCCGCACAGGGGTGCTTCGCCGGAGAGATCGACCCGCCGCTCACGGGCGAGGGACGCAGGCAGGCCGACGCCGTCGCGGGGGTTGCTTCCGGACTGGGCCTGGAGGCGCTCTACGTGAGTCCCAAGCTGCGGGCGCGCATGACCGCCGAGCCGATCGAGCGCGCGTGCACCCTGCAGCCCATCATCGACGACGGGCTGCGCGAGATAGCCTACGGCTCGTGGGAAGGGCGCAACGAGAGCGAGGTGGAGAAGACCGAGCCCCAGGCCTTCACTTCGTGGATGCGCGATCCCGCGCTCTTCTCGCCACCGGGCGGCGAAAGCGCGTTCTCGGTCGCCGCCCGCGCGCTGCCCGTGCTCGTGCGGGCGCGTCGCGAGCATGCCAGCGGCCACGTGATGTTCGTGAGCCACAAGGCGACCATCCGTATCCTCGTGTGCGCCCTCCTCGACGTGCCGATCGCCCGCTTTCGCGAGCGCTTCGCGTGTCCGCCGGCGTCGCTGACGACGTTCGAACTGGACGCGCGCGGCGCGATGCTCGTGCGGCTGGGCGATGTCAGTTATCTATAGCGCGGCGTGCTTCTCGTCAGCGCCCTGGCGCGCCGTGGAAAAATGAGAGAAATGAAGGGCCACGACGTCATGAGAGAGCACTGGCGTGCAGTCGGATAAGGCAGCCCGGAGGGGACGGATCGCCTTCGCACAGGTCGCCCTCGGGGCGCTCGCCGGGACCGTGCCGATCGCGCTCTCGCCCGCCTCCCCGGCTTCCGCGCGCCCGGTCGATTCTTCGCGCGGGCGAGCGCCGGTCCTCGATGCGCTCCGGACGCCGAGCCTCGTCGAGGTTCGAGCCGCCGACCCTTCGGGCGACGACGCCCGCTTCGCCATCGACGGGCGCGATGAAACGGCGTGGACGGGGCGCGCGGGGGAACTTCAATGGCGATGGTCGGGGACCTTCGCGCAGCCCATGCACGTGGGCCTCTTGCGCGTTCGTTTCGGGAACTCGCCGACCAGCGGCGTGCCGACGACGTTCCGCTGGGAGACGCGCCTGCCGGCCGACGACGGCGTGCGTTGCCCCGCCCCTTCGGAGGACGAGCGCTGGGTCGCGCTGGAGGAGTCCGACCAAACCGCGCCCCCGTCCGACTTTTTGGCTCAGCCCACCCGGCGTTCCTGGTTCGTCGACTCGGACACGTGCGGCCTCCGGCTCGTCGTCGACCGGACGAACGCCGGCCCGCCCGTCCTCCGCGAGGTGCAGGCCATCGAGAGCGCGCGCGACGTGCTGCGCGGCGCCGAGGCCAGCGACGACGGGGCTTATCCGGGCTTTCGCGCGGCCGGCGCCGTCGATGGGACCTACGCCGGTCGCTGGGCGGGCGCTCCCGGCAAATCCCGGTGGACCCTTCGCGTCGACCTGCCCGAACGACAACCGATCGACCGCGTCCGCCTGGTGCTCGGCTTCGACGCCACGAGCGTTCCGCACGCGGGCACGGGCCGAGGGTATGCGATGGCCTGGGGTCCCATTCACTACGGGCTCGAGATCAGCGAAGACGGCCGGAGTTTCTCGCCGGTCGCGGCGGACCCGCTGCGAGCCGACGGCAGCGCGCTGCCACTCCGCCGCCGACTGGTCACGCTTCCGGCGTCTCGGATGGTGCGCTCGCTCCGGCTGGTGATCACCGGCGCGACCGGGGCGACCGGCGTACCGGTCGCCGGTGCGGTCCCGGTCGTTCGCGAGATCGCCGCATACCGCGCGGACGACAAGCGCCCCGTTTTGGCCCCTCCCTGGATCCTCAGCGTAAATGCGAACCCGTCCGCGGAGTCGCACTGGACCCCGGGCGGTGAACTCACCAACGACGCGTACCACGCGAAGTTCCTGCAATCGCGCTTCGCTCAGCTTCTCCCCGTCCTTCGACGAGACGACCGTTACGCGCGATCTCTCGGCGACCACGGAGAGCCGCTGGATGCCCCCCCGAGCGACCAGGCCGGCGAGGCCCTCGAGTCCATCGAGGGCGACGATCCGCTTCTCGACGCGCAGTTTCTGTCGCAGGAGAGCCCGCCGCCGGTTGCGGTGCTCAGCGGCTCGAACGACTGGGACTACGCGGGGAAAACCGCCGCCGACGCCGCGCACCCGAAGCGCTGGTATTGGGATCCCCTGCGCGACGCCCGTCTCGGAGGGATGGGTCAGCTCGCGCCGGCGGTCCGCGCGCAAGCCGCCCCCTTCCTCGGCTTCTGCGGCGGAGCGCAAATTCTCGCCCTGCTGGCGACCAGGCGCGGCGCGCCCTCCTGCCCCGAGGAAGACCTACGAACGATCGACCGGGTGCTCCGCCGCACGAACGGTCGGCGGATCCGGGGCTTCGCCCCGCCGATCGACGTGGCGCGGGCGTGGCCCAGCGACCCGCATCCAGCGCGCGCGAAGATCGCGTTTCTGGCGAGCGATCCGCTTTTCGAGGACCTCGCCGGGCCGCTTCGGCGGTCGACGACCCAAGCACTGCCCGAATTGCACGCCGACGCGATCCGCCCCGACGTGTTCCTCCCCGGCGGCGAGCTCGATCGCTTCGAAGTGCTCGCCACGAGTGCGTTCTGCGGCGCGGACGTGGTCGCGGCCGGCCCTCGGGACGGCGTCTTTCCCAACCCGAGCGGTCCCGGCTCGTGCGATACGGTGCCGGAGGCGTTCCGCTCGAAGGCGCCGGGGTGGCCGATCATCGCGTCGCAGTTTCACGCGGAGCAGAAGGACTTTTCGACGCCCGGGCCGGGCGATCCGCCCGAATCCGTTGCCGATGCGCGGCTTTTTCTCGCCAGTGCGCTCGAGCAAATAATCGACGCATACGAAAAGCTGGCTCCTTGAACGAGCCGCGGCTCGGGATTTTCCATTCTTCCAGCCGGACACGCAGTACCCTCGCTCCCATGGACGCCAAGCAAATTCGAGAAGCGTTCACCGAGCAGGGAATCCGGCGCGTGAAGGTCGGTGGCTACGACATCGACGGCATCTTGCGCGGCAAGTACGTCGCCCTCGACAAGTTCTGGGGGGCGCTCGACGAGCCCATGGGCTTCTGCGACGTCATCTTCGGGTGGGACGCCGCGGACGTGCTGTACGACAACTCGCGGCTGACCGGTTGGCACACCGGCTATCCGGACACCCGAGCGCGCGTCGACCCGTCCACGTTCCGGGTGCTCCCCTGGGAGCCGGACACGGCTTCGTTCTTGCTCGATTTCGTGCGTGAAGACGGGTCGGCTCACCCCGCCTGCCCGCGCGGACTGCTCAAGCAGGTCATCGCGCGCGCGAAGGCTTCCGGCTACGACGTGTCGCTCGCCGCCGAGTTCGAGTTTTTCGTCTTTCGAGAAACGGCCACCTCCCTTCACGCCAAGGGGTTTCGTGGCCTCGAGCCGATCTCGCCCGGGATGTTCGGATACTCGTGGGTGCGCGAAGGGCAGCACGCCGACTTGTGCCACGCGATCCTCGACCAAATGGAACGCTTCGGCATCCCGATCGAAGGACTGCACACGGAAACGGGACCAGGCGTCTACGAGGCGGCCATCAAGTACGACGACGCGATGCGCGCGGCCGACAAAGGGGCGCTCTTCAAGACGGCCATGAAGATCGTCGCGGCGCGCCTCGGCTATTCGGTGACGTTCATGGCCAAGTGGAACCACGATCTTCCCGGATCGAGCGGGCACCTGCATCAGTCGCTCTGGAAGCAGCAGAAGAACGTGTTTTACGACGCGTCGAGCGAAGACAAACTGAGCCTGCTCGCCAAGCAGTACCTCGCCGGACAGCTCACCCTCATGCCGGAGCTGACCGCGCTCGTCTCGCCGACCGTGAACAGCTACAAACGCTACGTTCCCGGGGTCTGGGCGCCGCTCAACGCAAGCTGGGGCATCGAGAACCGAACGTGCGCCATCCGGGCAATCCCGGGCAGCGCCAAGTCTACGCGCCTCGAGCACCGGCAGACGGCGGCCGACATCAACCCCTACATCGCGATGGCGGCCGTGGTGGCTTCCGGGCTCTGGGGGATCGAGCAGGGGAAGTCGCCTCCGCCGCCGGCACAGGGCGACGCGTCGGCCAGGGGGGACTTCGCCCCGCTTCCGCGCACGTTGCGCGAAGCCACCGAGCGGCTCGACAAGAGCGAACACGCGCGCGCCTTGCTCGGCGAAGGGTTCGTCGATCACTACGTCCGAACGCGGCAATGGGAGTGCAGGCAGTACGAACGGGCGGTCACCGACTGGGAGCTGGCACGCTACTTCGAGGCGGTCTGACGTGGTAGGCATCGAGCCATGACGAAAGCCGTGACGTGGAGCTTTCCGACGACAATCGTCTTCGGGGCGGGCGCGGTGCAGACGCTTGCCGATCAGGTGAAGGGCATCGGGGCGAGCCGTGCGCTTCTGGTGTGCGACCCGGGAGTCGTTCGCGTCGGAATCGCCGAGCGAATACGGGCGATCCTCGACGCCGGCGGCATCGCCGTGGCCGTTTTCGACGGGGTCGACCCGAACCCGGTCGAAAAGAACATCTTCGAGGGCGTCGCCGCGTACCGGGCCCACAAGGCCACGTGCGTCGTGGCCGTCGGAGGTGGCTCGCCCCTCGACGCCGGCAAGCTCATCGCCCTCAAAGTGACCCACGACCGGCCCCTGGTCGACTACGACGACGCTGTCGACGGCGGGCAATTCATCACGTCCTCCGTCCCGCCGATCGTGACTGTCCCGACCACGGCCGGAACCGGAAGCGAAGTGGGTCGTTCGGGCGTCGTGACGCTCGCCGCGACCGGGCGTAAAACGGTCATTTTCAGCCCGCACCTTCTCGCCAAAGTCGCGCTTCTCGACCCGGAGCTCACCCGGTCTATGCCTCCGCGCATCACGGCCGCCACTGGATTCGACGCGCTGACGCACTGTCTCGAGGCATTTTGCTCGACCGGGGACCACCCCATGGCCGATGCGATCGCGCTCGGGGGGCTCGAGCAATGTGCCCAGCACCTGGTGCGCGCGGTCGAGCACGGCGACGATCTATCGGCGCGGGGAGGCATGATGAAGGCCGCGATGATGGGCGCGGTCGCTTTCCAGAAAGGTCTCGGCGCGTGCCATTCGCTGGCGCACCCGCTCTCGAGCGAAAAGGGGCTTCACCACGGCCTCGCCAACGCGCTGTGTCTGCCGGCCGTCGTGGATTTCAACGAATCGGCCGTGCCGGCCAAGCTCGAGCGAATTCGTGCGATCCTGACGCCCGACGCGAAGACCTGCGGCGAGGGCCTCCGCGCCCTGCGCAAGCGAGTGGGGTTGCCGGACGGCTTGCGCGCGGAAGGAGTGACGGAAGCCGACGTGGCCAAGTTGGCCGACAAGGCGATCGAAGACGCCTGTCACCGGAGCAATCCGAGGCCGGTCACGCGCGACGATTTGGCGAGTTTGTATCGGAGGTCTCTCTAGCGCCACGACCGGAACGTGAGGCGTTCCTAAGCATTCGTCACATCGTGCTCGGCCTTCGAGAAAAGGCCCACGCCAGGGCGCCCCTTCCTTCCCCAGAGAA
>Ga0265313_10001816_pt1 | contig 19506 bp, 16 predicted proteins | sample 4123metaG_FD_203122 | JGI IMG/M metagenome (GOLD analysis project Ga0265313, IMG submission 203122) | Rhizosphere microbial communities from Carex aquatilis grown in University of Washington, Seatle, WA, United States - 4-1-23 metaG | ecosystem: Host-associated > Plants > Roots > Rhizosphere >...
TGACGTCTTCTGAGCGAGCGTAGAAAGGGCGCCGCCTGGATCGCAGCGAAACTAGGCGCCGACCATAAATCGTTTCTTCGCTGCATCTTGGTTACAAGCGAACCGATGTATGTTCGAAACACACCGAGAACGCTTACTGCTGTCGTTGGACGTAGCACATGCTGCGTACTATCGCTCGGCCACATTTGGCGGCCCGAGCCTCCACTTTCACTTGCGGGCGCTTGAGGCGGGAAAAGATGGTGATCTCGGGCGATTTACCGGGAGCGTTTACGCGCTTCTCACCGCTTGGGGCATGCACCGGATGGGGCGCGGTGGCTCGAAGATGCGCGAATTCGAGGACTTCGAAGCTTCGCTGAAGCCGCTTTGGCCGGTCGTGCTGAGGCTGCAGCAAGCCACACCAGAGAACCTTGGTGATGCCGGCTGGCGGGAACTGAGTAAAGTGTTTTGCGGAATTCGTTGTATGGCGACGAGAACTTCTCTTGTCGGCAACTCGAAGGTGATGGCGCACGCGTTACCGAACTTGGTTGCTCCTGTGGATCGCGAATACACGCTCCGCTTTCTCTTCGGGAGCACGTACATCGCCAATGACCTTGAGCGGGAGTGGGGAACGTTACAGAAGATTCTCAGCGGCTTTTTTTATCCACTCTTGCGATCCGAGCCCTTCAAGCTCAAGGCAAGAGAGTGGCAAGAGCGGTGCGCCGAGTTCAAATGGGATACCTCGCCGCTGAAAATAGCAGACAACTTGGTGATCGGATTGAAGAGCATGGATTAGACAGCAGGTCCAGCGTTGAGATTACTTAAGCGACTTGCAGGTGACCCGAGCGAAGCGCAGCGAGACTGAGAGATCAAAAACGAAACCGCCGGGACAAGCCCGGCCATGACGAAGGAGCGGCCTCTCCCTACGTCTTCTTCTTCCCCGCGAACGTCGCCTTGATGTTGCCGAACAACTCGATCTTCGCCCCGTGCTTGCGCATGATGACGCTCTGCTGCGCCACCGACAGCGTGTTGTTCCAGGCCCAGTAGATCACCAGGCCGGCCGGGAAATTCGCCAGCATGAAGGTGAAGATGATCGGCATCCAGTTGAAGATCACCGCCTGCGCCGGATCGGGCGGCGTCGGGTTGAGCTTCATCTGCACCCACATCGTGATGCCCATGATGATCGCCCAGGCGCCGAGGTGCAGGAACGAGCCCACCATCGGCAGCGTCGTCGGGTCGAACGGAATGAGCCCGAACAGATTGAACACGTTGGTCGGGTCCGGCGCCGACAGATCGTGGATCCAGCCGAAGAACGGCGCGTGCCGCATCTCGATGGTGACGAACAGCACCTTGTAGAGCGAGAAGAACACCGGGATCTGGATCACCACCGGCAGGCAGCCGGCCACCGGGTTGATCTTCTCCTTCTTGTACAGCGCCATCAATTCTTGTTGCTGCTTGGCCTTGTCGTCGGGATAGCGCTGGCGCAGCGCCGCCATCTGCGGCTGCACCGCCTTCATCTTGGCCATCGAGGCGTAGGACTTGTTGGCGAGCGGGAAGAAGATCGCCTTGACCAGCACCGTGACCAGCAGAATGGCGAGGCCGAAATTGCCGATCAGGCGGTAGAAGAAGTCGAGCGCCAGGAACATCGGCTTGGTGATGACGTAGAACCAGCCCCAGTCGATCAGCAGATCGAAATGGTTCAGGTGCAGCGCTTCGTTGTAGCCGCCGATGCTGCCGATCGGGAAGTTGATGCCGACGACGGAGACTTCCTTGGTGCCGGCGAACAGCCGAGCGTCGGCCGAGCCGGTCGCGCCGGGCGCGATGGTCTGGGCGTCGAGCAGGTAGTCGGTCTGGTAGGTCGGCTGGCTGCCGAGCGTGCCGGTGGTGAAGTGCGCCTTGAGGTGCGCGCTGGTGTCGGGCAGCAGCGCCGCCGCCCAGTATTTGTCGGTGATGCCGAGCCAGCCATTGGTGACGTCGAAGTCGACGTTCTTTTTGTCTTCCATCTTCTTGTAGGTGTATTCCTGCAGGCCCTCGTTGCCGAGGTCGCCGATCAGGCCTTCGTGCAGGATGTAGTAGCCGAGCGTCTTCGGCGTGCCGTGGCGCGAGATCAGCGCGTAAGGGAACAGCGTGATCGCGGTGGCGGACTTGTTCGCGACTTCATCCTTCAGCGTGAAGAGGTACTTGTCGTCGACCGAGATGGTGCGGCGGAATTGCAGGCCCTCGCCGTTGTCCCAGGTGAGGGTCACGGGGTGGCCGACGGCGAGCGCGCCGGTGCCGTCCTGCTTCCACAGCGTGTCGGACGTCGGCAGCTTAAGGGTTGTGGCGCCCGCGGCGCCGGTCCAGCCGAACTCGGCGTAGAACGGGTCGGGGCTGCCGGACGGCGACAACAGCACGATCGGCGGCGACGCCGGATCGACGGTCTCGCGGAATTTCGTGAGCGCGATGTCGTCGATGCGCGCGCCCTTGAGGTCGATCGAGCCCTGGATGCTGGCGGTCTCGATCGGCACGCGCGGCGACGTCTTCAGCGCGGCTTCGCGCGTCGTTGCCTGCTCGGCGGCGGCGCCGGGCACCTGCGCCGAGCCGGGGGCGGCACCGGGCGCTGCGACGGGGGGCTGCGCCGCCTGGCCGGGCTGTCCGGGGCCGGCCTTGGCGTTTTGCTGCTGTTGCTGCTCTTGCTGCTGCTTCTCGATCTGCGGCTTGGCAAAAAAGTACTGCCATCCGATCAGCACAATAGCCGACAGCACGATGGCGATGATGGTGTTCTTGTTATCGGTCATTCACAGTCCGCTTTGCCGTTGCGCGCCCGCCATGCACTCGCCGCAACGCCCCCTCGAAGTCTTGCGTCATCCTGGCGTACGGCAATTCGAGCGCCGCCCGCCGGCCAATCAGCACATAATCATGTCCGGGCCGCATCCAAGCCGAATTTGCCAGCCGCACGATTTCGCGCAGACGCCGGCGCACGCGGTTGCGCTCGACGGCCTTGCCGACCTTGCGCGACACCGTAAAGCCGACGCGCGCTGGCGCTTCGTCGCCGCGCAGGCGTGCTTGCAGCACGAAACCGGTTGCCGGAACCTTGCTTGCGGAGGCCGCGGCCAGGAAGTCCGCTCGTTGCTTCAATCGTTGCATGAGCGAAGCGTTACCCGGCTCTCTGCGGATCAGGCGCTGAGACGCTTGCGTCCGCGCCCGCGGCGGGCCGACAGCACCTTGCGGCCGCCTGTGGTCGCCATCCGCGTCCGGAAACCATGACGGCGCTTGCGCACCAGCTTGCTCGGTTGATAGGTCCGCTTCACGTTAAGTTCTCCGCTGGCCGCGCGTGGTAGGAAAGCCGGGCTATCTGCCCCCGAATCCGCCAAGAAACGCCACTTGAAACGTTAAAAAACGCCGGATCGGCACGCGATTTTGCGCGGCTTATAAGGGAGGGGGCCTGTGGCGTCAATGTCGCGTCAGACCGCCCGTCGCCGCTATGATCGGGCCGGCCTTGGGGCACGATGTGACGGGCAGATGACGGCATGGCCGAAACCCTGACACCTGACATCTGTGTGATCGGCGGCGGGCCGGGCGCCGCCGCAACAGCCATGGCGGCTGCGGCCTTCGGCGTGCCCGTGGTGCTGATCGAGCCCCACCGGCCGCTCCCCGACCATCTGCCGGCGCTGCTGGCGGCGGCGAGAAACGTCGAGGCGATGCGCCGCGGCGCGTCGCTCGGCGGCTCGGCCACGATCGTCGGCGCCGATTTCGCCAAGGTGCGCGCCCACGTGCAGCGCGCGGCCGCGGCCCTCGCGCCGGACGAGTCGCGGGCGCGGCTCGCCGGGCTTGGCGTGCGCGTGATCGACGGCGAGGCGCGGTTCCGGGACCGGCGCATGGTCTCGGCAGGAGACCACGACATTCGCGCGCGCCGTTTCGTGATTGCCATCGGTGCCTTGCCGGAGACACCACAAATTCCGGGGCTCGATCAGGGGCCGTATCTCACCGCGGACGGCATCTTGGGCATCACCGAGCTGCCGGGTCACCTCATCGTCCTCGGCGCTGGGTCCGAAGCCATCGAACTTGCGCAAGCCTTCCGCCGCTTCGGCAGCGAGGTGACAGTGCTCGCTGTGGGCGCAGCGCTTCCCGGTGAAGACGAAGAGTGTGCAACCATTGTACTTGATCAGCTTGCACGCGACGGCGTTTCACTGCGCATTGGCGTGAAAATTGCGCGCATCGAGCGCATGGGCGGAAATGTGCGAGTGGCCCTCGAAGGCGAGGAGATCGTCGAAGGCACACATCTGCTGGTCGCAAGCCGCAAGGCAAACGTCGGCGGTCTCGCGCTCGAAGCCGCCGGCATCGCGCTTCAGGATTCCGGCATCAAGGTCGACAACGCGCTCAAGACATCGAACAAGCGCGTCTACGCGATCGGCGCCGCGATCGGCCAGCCGCGCGCAGCGAGCCATCACGCCGGGCTTGTCATCCGCAATGCGTTGTTCCGCGCGAAGATCGACGCCGGCCCGCAACACGCCGCGCGGGTAATCCTCACCGAGCCGGAGCTTGCGCAGGTCGGCCTCACCGAAATGGAAGCACGCGCGCGCGGCGTCAAAAATCGCATCGTGCGCTGGCCGTATCACGACAACCGGCGCGCCCAGGCGGAGCAGAAGACTCACGGTCACATTAAAGTCGTGACAACCGCCAAAGGTAAAATAGTGGGAGTGACCATCGTTGGCGCACAGGCGGGCGAGTTGGCCGCAGCGTGGGCGCTCGCGGTCGCGCAAGCGCTGGATATCGGCGCATTCGCCGGGCTTTCGCTGCCGTCGCCGACCCTGTCGGAAATCGGCAAATCTGCGGCAATCGACTTCTTTGTGCCGCGTTTGACGAGCACCTGGACGCGGCGCATTATTTCCTGGTTGCGAATCTTCGGCTGAGGCGCAATTGAGCACGGCTTCCAATTCAGACTCCGCCACGGTCCCGCGCGAGGGCTTCTATCTCGGCCTGTCGGGGAAGCTGCTCGCGCTCACAGTTGCGTTCGTGACGCTGGCGGAAATCCTGATCTACGTGCCGTGGATCGCCGACTTCCGCCTCAACTGGCTCAACGATCGCCTCGCCGCCGCGCACACTGCGGCGCTGATGTTCGAGGCCGTGCCGCACGATAGTCCCGTGCCGGATGATGTGACCAAGCAGATCCTCAGCAGCATCGGCGCGCACACCCTCGCCGTGAAAATGGGCACGCAGCGTCGTCTGCTCGCCGCCGCCGACATGCCCACCCGCATCGACCAGGACGTCGACATCCGCACAGTGATGTGGTGGGACTCGATCATGGCGGCGTTCGACACGCTGCTATTGTCCAGGCCCGGCGACGTGATTCGGCTGGTCGGCCCCGCGCCGATGGGCGGCGACTTCCTCGAGATCGTCATCGACGAAGCGCCGCTGCAAAAGGCGATGGTGAATTTTTCCATCAGCGTGCTGCTGGTGTCGCTGCTGGTCACCGGCGTTGCCGGCACGCTGGTCTACTTCTCGCTGCATTATCTCCTGGTGCGGCCGATGCGGCGCATCACCGAGAACATGATCGCGTTCCGTGCCGATCCGGAGAATCCGACGCGCGTCATCAGCGACTCCGGCCGCAACGACGAGGTCGGCACCACCGAGCGCGAACTGGCGGCGATGCAGCGCGATATCGCATCGATGCTGCATCAGAAGAACCGGCTGGCGGCGCTCGGCCTTGCGGTGTCGAAGATCAACCACGACCTGCGCAATCTGCTCGCCTCGGCGCAGCTGTTCTCCGATCAGCTTTCCAACCTTCCCGATCCCAAGGTGCAGCGCTTCGCGCCAAAGCTGATGCGGGCGCTCGAGCGCGCCATCGCCTTCTGCCAGTCGACGCTGTCTTACGGCGCCGCGCAGGAGCCGCCGCCGGTGCGCAAGACCATCGAGGTCGAGCCGCTGATCGATGAAGTGCACGAGACGCTCGGCCTCGGGCTCGACGTGCCGATCCGCTGGATCGTGGCGGTCGAGCGCGGCCTCACAGTCGATGCCGATCACGATCAACTGTTCCGGGTGCTGGTCAATGTGACGCGCAATGCCGTGCAGGCGCTGGAGGCGCGCGGCTCGCGCGATCCGGCGCGCGACCAGATCCGCATCACCGGACGCCGCGAAGGCAGCGTCACGGTGCTGGAAATTTCCGACACCGGGCCCGGTGTGCCCGATAGGGCGCGCGCCCACTTGTTCGAAGCGTTCCAGGGCTCGACCCGCTCCGGCGGCTCCGGCCTTGGCCTTGCCATTGCGGCGGAACTGGTGCGTGCCCACGGCGGCGAGATGCGACTGGTTGACGGCACCATTGGCGCCACATTCCGCATCAGCATTCCCGACCGCGCGGTTGAACTCGCATCACGTCGCGGTGAACGCGTCAGCGCCTGAGGAAGAACCGCCTGTTGGCGGTGTTGGTCCGGGCTAAGGGCGCCTTTTCGAGGATTGAACCCATGGCGACAGTGCCGGTCACGGTGCTGGGGCTGGCAACCGCGGTTCCGGATCATGTCCTGGAACAGTCGGCGATCGCCGACTATGCGCGGCGCATCTACGCGAAAAGTTTTGCGCGCTACCCCAAGCTCGCGGACGTTTTCATCAATGCCGGCATCGAGCGACGCCATTCTGTGCGGCCGCTCGAATGGTTCGACGCGCCGCGCGACTGGAGCGAGCGCACGCGCGCCTATCTCGACGGCGCCAGCGCGTTGTTCGTGAACGTCGCCAGACGCGCGCTATCGCAGGCCGGCCTTACGGCGAAAGACGTCGACGTCATCGTCACCGTGTCGTCGACCGGCATCGCGACACCGAGTCTCGAAGCGCGCGTCGCCGGCGAGCTCGGCTTTCGCGCGTCCGCGTCGCGCGTGCCGGTGTTCGGCCTTGGCTGCGCCGGCGGCGTGTCGGGTCTTTCGATCGGCGCGCGGTTTGCCCGCGCCGATCCGGGCGAGGTGGTGCTGGTCGTCGTGGTCGAACTGTGCACGCTGGCGTTTCGCGGCGATCGCACCGGCAAGGCCGACGTGATCTCGTCGGCGCTGTTCGGCGACGGCGCCGCCGCCGTCGTGCTACGCGCCGAGCGCGAGCAGGCGCCGCTCTCGATCGGCGTAGCCGGCGAGCATACCTGGCCGAACACGCTCGACATCATGGGCTGGTCGATCGATCCGGTGGGTTTCGGCGTCATCCTGTCGCGCTCGCTGCCGCGCTTCGTCGAGCAGCGGCTGGCGGCGCCGGTACGCCGCTTCATCAAGAGCGCCGGGCTCGATGCGCCGCAGCTCATCTGTCATCCCGGCGGCGCCAAGGTGCTCGACGCCATCGAAACCGCGCTGGAACTGCAGAAGGGCACGCTGCGCGACGAGCGCGAGGTGCTGCGCGGGCACGGCAACATGTCGGCGCCGAGCGTTCTGTTCGTTCTCGAGCGGGCGCTGCGCCGCGGCTTGCGCGGACAGTCCGTCCTTGCCGCGCTTGGCCCCGGCTTCACCGCAAGCTTCCTCGCGCTCGAGGCGGCATAGGGCGCGCATCATGGGTGAGGGCGCCTGGCTCATCGGCTTTCTGGTGGTGCAGCGGCTCGCCGAGCTTGCGCTCGCGCATTGGAACACGTCACGGCTGCGCGCCGCAGGCGCGGCCGAATTCGGCGCCGTGCACTATCCGCTCATCATGGCGCTGCACGCGCTGTGGCTGATCGGACTTTGGGTGTTCGGCCATGACCGGCCGGTTGACCCGGCGTGGCTCGCCATTTTCGCGCTGCTGCAGGCGGGCCGGGTGTGGGTGATCGCCAGCCTCGGCCGCCGCTGGACGACGCGCATTATCGTGCCGCCGGGCGCGCCGGCGGTGGCGCGCGGGCCTTATCGCTACATTAAGCATCCGAATTATCTGATCGTCGCGCTGGAGATCGCGGTGGTTCCACTGGCGCTCGGCCTGCCGCTGATTGCGCTGGTATTTTCGCTTGCCAATGCGGCGCTGCTGGCCTTGCGCATCCACGTGGAAAACGACGCGTTGGCGCGGGCTGGAGGGGCCGCCCGGCCGCAAACCCTTGCCAATGAAACACCGAGGCGATAGCTATCGGCCTGTTCCGTCGCCCGACTTCCCGGCAGCGGTATCAGCGCCCGTAGCTCAGCTGGATAGAGCACCAGACTACGAATCTGGGGGTCGGGAGTTCGAATCTCTCCGGGCGCGCCATTAATCTTCTGTTTGGTCGATGGTTTTCACGACGGCCATTTTTCGGTATTTTGGTCTGCCCTCCTGGTCTGACATCGCCCGCCGTCACGCGTTGATAGAAATCAATGCCGTTGGGCGTGCATCGCGCCTCTTATAGCTCCAGACAGAGGGCTCCGATGCAGACGATCGATTACGTTCGCTGGTTTTCCGACATCCGCGTCAACGACGTGGCTCTGGTCGGCGGCAAGAATGCATCGTTGGGTGAACTGTACTCCACGCTTTCCCAACAGGGCGTGCGCGTTCCCAACGGGTTTGCCCTCACCGCGGCGGCTTATCGGGACGCGCTCACCGATGCCAAGGCGTGGGAGCCGCTGCACCGGCTCTTCGACAAACTCGACAAGCGGCAACTCGATGTCCTCGCCGAACGCGCCGCCGCCGCGCGCGAGATCATCTACCAGGCGACCGCGGCCAAGACGTTGCGTGAGCAAATCGTCCAGGCCTACCGGCAGCTTGAATCGGAATACGGCGCGAAAGTCGCGGTCGCCGTGCGAAGCTCGGCAACCGCGGAGGATCTGCCGTCGGCGAGCTTTGCAGGCCAGCACGAGAGTTTTCTCAACGTCAGCGGCGATGACGAGGTGTTCGACGCCTGCCGCCGCTGCTTTGCGTCGATCTTCACCGACCGCGCGATCTCCTATCGCGTCGACAATGGTTTCGATCATTTCAAAGTCGCGCTCTCGGTTGGCGTGATGAAGATGGTGCGCTCGGATCGCGCGGCCAGCGGCGTGATGTTCACGCTCGACACTGAATCCGGATTTCGCGATGTCGTATTTGTGACCGGGGTCTATGGGCTCGGCGAAAACATCGTGCAGGGGACCGTCGACCCCGACGAGTTCTATGTGCACAAGCCGACGTTTCGCGCCGGGCATCGGACGGTCCTCAACCGGTCGCTCGGGCGCAAGCAGATGCGGATGATCTATGCCGACCACGGCGGCATCAGGAATGTGCCGGCTTCCGAAGCCGAGCGCGAGCGCTTCTGCATCGCCGATGCCGAGGTGCTTGAGCTTGCCGACGACGCGATCAAGATCGAAGACCATTACTCGAAAAATGCCGGCCATCCGATGCCGATGGATATCGAATGGGCCAAGGATGGCGACGACGGGCGGCTTTACATCATTCAGGCGCGGCCGGAGACGGTGGTGTCGCAGCGCAAGTCGACTGGCTTTGAAACTTACACGCTCGGTGGGCCCGGTTCCGTGCTGACGACGGGCCGCGCGGTCGGCGAGAAAATCGCCGTTGGGCCCGTGCGGGTCGTTGCCGATGCGCACCAACTTGCCAGTTTCAAGTCCGGCGAGGTCCTGGTTGCGGAATCGACGACACCCGATTGGGAGCCGGTGATGAAGATTTCCGCCGGCATCGTGACCGAGCGCGGCGGGCGAACCTGTCATGCGGCGATCGTTGCCCGTGAGCTTGGAATCCCGGCCGTGGTCGGCGCGGCGGGTGCAAAAAGCGCCTTGAAGACCGGCGCCATGGTGACGGTCTCCTGCTCGGAAGGCGAGGTTGGCCGCGTGTATGAGGGGGCGCTTCCGATCAAGGTTGCCCGGATCGAGTTCGGCGATGTCAAACGCCCGCGCACCAAAATCATGCTGAATTTAGGCAATCCGGAGCTGGCCTTTAAGACGGCGATGCTGCCCAACGACGGTGTCGGCCTGGCGCGCATGGAATTCATCATCAGCGAGCACATCAAGGTCCATCCGATGGCGCTGGTCAGTCCGGAAAAGGTCGTTTCGGCGCAGGCGCGTCAGGAAATCCAGCAGCTTGTCCGCACCTATCCGAAGCCGGCAGATTACTTCGTCGAAAAGCTGTCCGAAGGTGTCGGCATGATCGCCGCGGCGTTTTATCCGAAGCCGGTGATCGTCCGCCTCTCCGACTTCAAGACCAACGAATACGCGCGGCTCCTGGGCGGCGAAGGTTTCGAGCCCAAAGAAGAAAACCCGATGCTCGGCTTCCGTGGCGCCGCCCGTTACGCGCATCCGGCCTATGCCGCCGGGTTTGCGCTCGAATGCGCCGCGCTGCTGCGCGTGCGGCAGGACATGGGCCTGACGAATGTCTGCGTCATGGTGCCGTTCTGCCGGCGGGTTGAGGAGGCGCAGCGGGTTCTCGATGTGATGGCCAGCCACGGTCTCAAGCGCGGCGAGAACGGCCTTGAAATCTACGTCATGTGCGAAATCCCCAACAACGTCATTCAAATCGATGCATTCGCGAAACTGTTCGACGGGTTCTCGATCGGCTCCAACGACCTGACGCAGCTCACGCTCGGGGTTGATCGGGACTCCGAAATTGTCGCGTTCGATTTTGACGAGCGCGACCCCGGGATGCTGGAGATGTTCAGGCTGGCGGTGGTCGGCGCCAAACGTAACGGCCGCCATGTCGGCATTTGCGGTGAGGCGCCCGCCAACTATCCCGAGATCGCGCGCTACCTCACGCAGCTCGGTATCGACTCCATTAGCGTCAATCCTTCAAGCATCCTGCACACGATGCAGGTGGTCAGCGACGCCGAGAAGGTTGTCAGCGCGCCCCGTATGCCGGCGGCAGCCGTCGGGTAGCCGGGCGCGTTTCAGATATAGGCCGAATTCAGGCACATCACTCGGCTGCGGCAGAGCGGATGGCCGGCTCGGCGGCGATGAGTTGCGTCCGGGCAAGCCCGGCAAAGCGGCCGCCGGCCATCACGAGCTCGTCGAACGTACCATCCTCGACGATTCTGCCGCTATCGAAGACAAGGATGCGGGACGCCTTGCGCACCGTCGACAGCCGGTGCGCGATCACGAAGGTGGTACGATTTTTCATCACCTCGTCGAGAGCGCGCATAACCTTTGCTTCCGTGTCGGCGTCGAGCGCGCTGGTCGCTTCGTCGAGGATGAGGATTGGCGGGTCCTTCAGCAGCGCGCGCGCAATCGACAATCGCTGACGCTCGCCGCCGGACAGTGCGCGGCCCCGTTCGCCGACGCGGTCGTCAAATCCCTTGAACTTGCGCTCGATGAACTCCAGAGCTTGCGCGCGTTTGACCGCCTCGCGCATCTCCGCCTCGGTCGCGTCGGCTTTCCCCACCCGCAGATTTTCGGCGATTGAGCGGTTGAACAGCAGGGCTTCCTGAAACACCACGCCGATGTTACGGCGCAGCGCGGCGAGCTTGAATTTTCGGATGTCGACGCCGTCGATTTCGATTACGCCCGACTGCGGATCAAAGGCGCGGTGTAGAAGCGCAATGGCCGTCGACTTGCCTGCACCGGTAGCGCCGACGAGGGCGATGGTCTGGCCCGGCATCACTTTGAAATTCAGATTAGCCGCCGCCAGCCGCTCCCCGTCATAGGAAAACGAAACGTCCTTGAACTCGACGAGTCCGCGGAGGTGGCCCGGATCGACCGCATCCGGCTGGTCGCGAATGGCCGGGACCGTGTCCCACACCTGAAAGAATTCGCGCAGACGCGGCGCTTCCATCACCACCCGGTTGATGAACGTGACGCTTTGCTCCAGCCGGGCAATGATGAGGCCGGCGAAGTTCATGAAGGTGACCATCTCGCCGATGGTCGCCTGTCCATTGATGTGCAGCAGCGTCCCGACGATTATGATCGCGAGGACCGTCAATGTGGTCGACGTTCTCGTCAGCACCACGGCCAGCGCCCACCACGACAGCACCGGCATTTGCGCGGACAGCAGGCGGGCGACGACGAGGCGCAACTCCGCGACTTCCGCTTCCAGGCGGGAAAAGCTCTGTACCAGCGCGATATTGCCCAGCGTATCGGATGCCCGCTCCGCAAGGTCGGAATAGTAACGTTCGACCGAGCTTTGCAAGGTCTGGGTCTTGTGCACGATCACCGCGGTCAATCCCGCAAAGACGACGCAAAGCGCGATCAAAAGCAGAGCCAGACGCCAATTGATGAAGAGCGAGATGGGCAACAGAACGAGCAGCGAGATGAATGACGCGAGGTGGTCCCGGAAAAATCCGACCCACAATCCCCACAGCGCGTCGGTGCCCTGCAACATCACCTTCATCAGCCGGCCGGAATGCGTGTTGCCGTGGTAGGAGAGCGGTAGCTGCAGGACGTGCTCGAAATAGCCGGTCAGGACGATATGGCGGCGGCGGTGCGCGAGGCGGTCCGCATAAAGAGCGATCAGCGTGCCGCAAGCGATCGTGAAGAGCCCGAAGCCGGCCCAGGCGCCCAGCAGCACGCTCAATTGCGGCCATGATGGTGGTTCGCCGCGCGTTTGCGCGCCGGTCAGCGCGTCGATGATGCGGCCGAGCAGTACCGGCTCGGCAAACTGCGCCGAGGCCAGCGCCATATTTGCCAGAGCCAAGGCCCATGCCAGCCGGCTCTCGGACCCGAGCAGGGTGAGGACGCGGCCGTACAGGCGAAAGATGCTCATGAGCGGCTATCGGCCCGCACGGATGAATTCGGCACGCCGGAATTTCCTGCAAGCACATCCGGACTTGCGGGTTGTCCGGCGCCCTCGATCTCGTCCAAAGCAAGGAGAAGCGACGCCACGCGGTTTGCCGACGAGGTCCACTCGGCGAGCCGTCCATAGCTGTCGGCAATCCAATTGAACGCGGCCTGGACGATCGCGAACGCGGCGGCCGCCTGAACGACCTCGCCGAGCGTCATGCTTCCCGTGATGAATTTCGGCGTGCAAAGGAGTAGCCCGATCACCGGCGTCAGCAGCGTGTTCGAATGCGAGACCAGCGTCATCCGCATAAGCTGCCAGCAGTAGGCCACCCACTGCGCAACCACCTCGGCCAATGCCGTCCTGATCATGCGGCGCCCGTCACGCTTGCCGTCGGCGACCGCGGTTCCTTCGCCGCTCTCGCGCAGGTGAGCGCCGACGGCTCTCAATTCGGCCTCGGCGCGCTTGTTGTCCTGTATCACGCGCGTCAGGCGGTGGGCGATGAGCACCATTGCAGCCGTCAGCAGCACGGAATAAACGACAACCGCGATCACGAGATATCCCGGAATGGCCAGGTCCACACCGAAGATATTGATGACGAGGCCGCCGCCGACGCTCCAAAGCACGCCGATGAAAATCATCGCGGTCAGCGACGACGAGAGCAATCCCAACGCAAGGTCGATCGGCAGGTCGGTTGCGACTCGGGCATCTTCGGCGATCCGGTACTCGGGATTTTGATGCTCGCCCGACATGAATTGCAGTCGGCGGTAATGATCTTTTTCCAGCCAGTAGTCATACAGGTGGTTGCTCAGCCATGCGCGCCATGTCCGCTGCATGGTCATGCGGCCCCAGACCGAGAGGATGGCGAGCGTGAGGCTGCTGGCGCCGAGCGGCATGAAAAAAAGTGCCAGCTCCCAAAGCCTCATCCCGTCCTTTCGCTCGATCGCGTTGAAGAAGTCCCGATTCCAATAATTCAGTCGGTACTGAACCAATAACTGCAGCAGCACGGTGGTAATCAGCAATGCGACCAGAGCCCAAGCGCGCCAAGCCGACGGGCCGCGCCAGAATCCGGAAGCGCTTTGCCAGAAACGGGAGAGGAGGCGTTTCTCATCGGGTGCAAGATACGACTTCAAAGGCATCGGTTTGCTCAGGAAATGCATGCCGAAATTAAAAAACACGCATGCGGGATTTATTACGTTGATCTACGTCAACGCATGATTCAGGTGGTCTGACATTTTTCCAAGTATGGAGGAGGCCAGGCTATGACCATGAATCGTAACATCCTCTACGTCATCATTGGGGTGCTGGCTGTGGCGATGGTGATCTTCGCCTATCAACTCCACCAGGAGCGGCAGAAAACCACAGGCATCGAAATCAACGTCGGCAAAAGCGGTATTTCCATCGAGAAGAAATAATTCGGTGTTTGTCTCAATAAAGCGCTTCGTCTTGGGTTTAGATTGCATACTTAAAGAGTAGCATTTGCATCGTTAAAGATTAGCAGGAAACCATCCATGCCGGCAGGTGATGGCTCCAGCAGTTCGGCCGGCGCGGATCGGACGCTCGCGCCGGAGTACCCGCCGATTGCTGCGTTGCGGCGCGATTTCATTTGGGGCGTATCGACTTCGAGCTTTCAGATCGAGGGCGCGACGCGCGAAGACGGCCGCGGACCCAGCATCTGGGACACGCGCTGCCAAAGGGGCGAAATCGCCAACCACGATACCGGCGACGTCGCCTGCGACCACTACCACCGCTATCCGGATGACGTCGCGCTGATGCAGCGGCTCGGCATTCAGGCCTACCGCTTTTCCGTCGCCTGGCCGCGTGTCCTGCCGCAAGGGCGCGGGGCGCCGAACGAGCCCGGGCTCGCGTTCTATGACCGGCTGATCGATGCGATTCTCGCTGCCGGCATCGAACCGTGGCTGTGCCTCTATCACTGGGACCTGCCGCAGGCGCTCGACGATCTCGGTGGCTGGGCCAACAGAGATTCTGCCAAATGGTTCGCCGATTATGTCGCGCTGGTCGCCGCCCGCTACGGCGACCGCGTCAAGCGCTTCGCGACCTTCAACGAGCCGTCGATCTTCACGTTGTTCGGGCAGGCGACTGGCGGCGGCGCGGGCGTCGACACGTTGCACCGGTCCATCCACCACGTGAACCTTGCCCACGGCGCGGCGGTTGACGCGGTGCGCGCCCGCGTGCCCGGAAGTTTGATCGGCGCCATCCACAACTATCAGCCCTGTCTGCCGTCGACGGCGGCTGACGCGCAGGCGGCGCGGATCTGCGAGACATATTGGAATCGCGCGTTTCCTGATCCGCAGTGTCTCGGCACGTATCCGGAACTCATGCGGGCGGCGATGGCGCCGCATATGCAGGCCGGCGATCTCGAGCGCATTCACCGGCCGATCGATTGGTTCGGCCTCAACCACTATGGCGCGACCTACGTGAAGGCACAGGCGAACGCGCGCCTCGGCTGGGACTTTGGCGAGAAGCCGCCCGGCCTTGCCTTGACGCCGATCGGATGGCCGATCGATCCGCAGGCCTTTCGCGACACGCTGCTCACTGTCGCCAGGGATTACGCGCTGCCGGTCTATGTGCTGGAAAACGGTTTCGGCGGCTTCGACAAGCCCGATTCGACCGGAACTGTGGTCGATAATGATCGCATCGCGTTCCTGCGTGCCTATATCGGGGGGATGAACGAGGCGGCATCTGCCGGCGCGGATATTCGTGGCTACTTTGTGTGGTCGCTGCTCGATAATTTCGAGTGGGAATCCGGCTATGGCGTGCGGTTTGGCCTCACCTACGTGGATTATCCGACGCTCAAGCGCACCCCGAAATCGTCGTTTCATTGGTACCGCGATCTGATCAAGGCAGCTAGGTCATGAACCATGCGCCTGCTCGCGGCTCAATCGAGCCCACCGTTCTTGCCGACGTCGGCGGCACCAATGTGCGCTTCGCGATTCTGGCCGGCGACCGGCTGGGCCCAATCGAGCACATGGCGGTTTGCGATCACCCACGCTTTGCCGGCGCGCTGGCCGCGTTCCTGGCGCGTCAAACCGGCGGCGCCGCAATCCGTCGCGCGGTCCTTGGCGTAGCCGGCGTCGTCGAAGGCGATCGCTGCGCCCTCACCAATAACCCTTGGGTGGTCGATGCGGCCGAGCTTCGGGCGCGCTTTGGATGCACCGACGTTCACATCATCAACGACTTCGAGGCCGTTGCCTGGTCCCTGCCGTATCTCGCGCGCGGCGACATCCGCAAGATCGGCGGCCGCGAGCCCGTGGCGCAAGCGCCGATGGTCGTCCTGGGGCCCGGCACCGGCCTCGGCATTGCGGCCTACTTGCCGGGCGAAAAAGGCGGGGCGGTGCTCCGCAGCGAAGGCGGCCATGTCACCATGCCCGGCGGTTCGCCACGGGAAGACCGCATCATTGAGAATTTGCGGCAACAGTTCGGGCACGTGTCGGCCGAACGCGTGTTGTCCGGGCAGGGCCTCGAAAATCTCTATCATGCCATTGCGTCGATCGACGCGTTGACGGTGCCAGAACGCAGCGCCGCCGAGATCACCCAGGCGGCGCTCGCCGAAAGCTGTGCCGCGAGCCGCGCCGCTCTCGATGTGTTCTGCGCGATGCTCGGCACGATAACGGGCAATTTTGCTCTAAGCTTCGGCGCGCAAGGCGGCGTCTTTATTGCGGGCGGGATCTCTTCTCACATACGCGACTACCTGCCGCGCTCGCAGTTTCGGCCGCGGTTCGAGGCCAAGGGACGGATGCGGCAGTATGTCGAGGCGATTCCGACCTATCTGATCCTGCGCGACGATCCGGCCTTCATCGGCCTGCGGTCGCTTGCCGCACAATCTGCCTCTGGAAGCTGAGGTCGACGGGCGATGGCGGATATCATCACCTTGACGCCAAATCCCGCGATTGATTTATCGACCACGGTCGACCGCATTGTGCCGATACACAAGATGCGTTGCGCCGCGCCGAAGCGCGATCCGGGCGGCGGGGGAATCAACGTCGCCCGCGTCGTCAAGAGGTTCGGCGGCGACGTCGAAGCCATCTTGCCCGTCGGCGGTTTCACCGGCCAACTCCTTCGCCGGCTGATCGATGACGAGAACATTCCAAATCGCGTTGTCGAGGTCGAAGCGGACACGCGCGAAGATTTTTCCGTTGCCGAATTGACCACGGAAAAACAGTACCGGTTTATTTTGCCAGGGCCGCCGCTGCGCGAAGTCGAATGGCGGGCCTGCCTTGACGCGCTGGCCGAAACCTCGCCTCGGCCGAAATTCGTGGTGGGCAGCGGCAGCTTGCCGCCCGGCGTGCCGGATGATTTCTACGCACAGGCGTCGGATATCGCGCGCAAGCTGGGCGCCAGGTTCGTCGTCGACACGTCCGGCGCGGCCCTCGCCGCGGCGGTCGATCACGGCGTTTACATGATCAAGCCGAACCTGCGTGAGCTGCGCGATCTCGCCGGCCTCGAACTTCTCACTCGGCAGGATTGGATCAACGCGGCGCGCCAGTACGTCCACGCCGGAAAGGTCCAGATTGTTGCGCTGTCGCTCGGCCACCTCGGTGCGCTGCTCGTAACCCAGACCCAAGCTTTGCATGCGCATCCGCTGCCGATCAATCCGGTCAGCGCGGTCGGCGCCGGAGACAGTTTTCTCGGCGCCATGATTTTCAGTCTGGCCAGGGACGACAAACTTGCCGACGCATTTCGCCTTGGTACCGCCGCCGGCGCGGCGACGCTCATCCACAAGGGGACCGAGCTCTGCCAGCCGGCGGATGCCTACCGCCTTTGTGCCGGGGCGACGGTGGAGGCCGTCTGATGTCGCTACCGAGCGCCGGGAAAGGCGCAGTTGTTCCATGCTAAGATCGTGGAGGAATGATATGAACCAGCTGACCAGAGCGCACCCATACAAGTGTCTCCTCATGGCGGTTGGCGCCGTTATTGATCAAACAAGCGAGCAGGTTATGACGAAAACTCCGGATTCTTTCGCGCTCCCGGCAAAGCTCTCGTCGGGCCTGGGACGCGTCTGGGATTATTGGGACGGTTTGAAGCGCGGCGGTAATAAAATCCCATTCTGGGATGACGTGAAGTTGTCGTCGCTGGCCGGACTGGAGGGGCATCTCTTGCTGATCGATGCATTCGAGGCACCGCAACGGTTTCGTGTGAATACCGTCGGCAAGGATATCCGCGACTGGTATGGCGCCGATATCGTCGGCAAATTCGCGGATGAGATCGAAGCCAAGGGCCCGCTTGCTCACTTCGCCGCGCAGGCCAGCGCCACCGCCACCGAGCCTACTTACTATCATAACGGGTTTACGCGACTGCTGTTGCCGCTATGGGGCAATGGATATGTCTCGATGCTGCTCGGGGCGGTCGAGCGCGCGTGACTTGAGCGACCACAAGGTCGGCGGCGACAAGGATGGTTTGTATCGTTGAGCCGTCGGCGATCAAAACGCCAACACCGTAGGCCACACCGCCTGCACGGACGGCTCGGTCTGCGTCCTGGCGGCCTCCTTGCAGTCTTTCGACATCTGCCGGAATTTTTTAGCGGTGTCTTCGTCCCAGCATTGCGAGGCGATTTTTTCACAAAGCTGCGCCTGCGCCAGCAGGCACTCCGCCATGTGCTGCCGCTCGAAGTCCGATGCGGGTTTGTCCATCATGCCGCCACCTGTGGCACACGTGACGGCGGGCAGAAATCCAGATTTTCAACTTAAGGAGATGTACGGACGGTATCTGTGTGACCTCCATTGTCACCGAACTGGCGCGGTATTTCACTATCAAGCGCGGCGTCACGTTGACTCTGGTCAATCGTTAACCGAGCGGGCGCGTGTATCGAGTAAAGGCACATCATGTCCATCCGTAACCTCGACCGCATGTTCGCCCCGCGCTCTATCGCGGTGATCGGCGCGACCGACAAGCCGCATTCGATCGGCGTCGCGCTGATGGGCAACCTGATGAGCGCCGGCTTCAGCGGCCGGATCATGCCGGTCAATCCGCACGCGCAGACGGTGCATGGCATCGCGGCTTATGCCGATATTACCGCGATGCCGTCGACGCCGGACCTGGCCGTCATCGCGACGCCGCCAGACGCCATCCCCGGCATCATCGGTGAGCTCGGCGCGCGCGGCACCAGGGCTGCGGTCGTGCTCACCGCCGGCTTTGCGGAAGGCGAGGTCGCCAAGGGCCGCGAACGTGCCGATCAGCTGCTTGCCGCGGCGCGACCGCACCTCCTGCGCATCGTCGGGCCGAACTGCCTCGGCATCGCCGTCCCCGAGATTGGCCTCAACGCCACTTTCGCGCCGGCAGCGCCATTGCCCGGCAGCATCGCTTTCCTCACGCAATCGGGCGCCATGGCGACTACCGTGCTTGACTGGGCGCTGCCGCGCCGCATCGGCTTCTCCGCCATCGTCTCGATGGGCGACATGGCCGACGTCGATTTCGGCGATCTGCTCGACTATTTCACGCTCGACGCCGCGACCCACGCGATCCTGATCTACGCCGAAGGCGTGACGCAGGCGCGCAAGTTCATGTCGGCGGCGCGCAAAGCCGCGCGTGTCAAACCGGTGATCGTGGTCAAGAGCGGCCGCGCCGAAGAGGGCGCGCGCGCTGCAAGCTCGCATACCGGCGCGCTGGCCGGCGCCGACGTCGTCTACGACGCAGCCTTCCGCCGGGCCGGCATGCTCCGCGTCAACGAGGTCGAGGAGCTGTTCGACGCCGCGGCGACGCTGGCGCGCATGACGCCGCGGCGCGGCAACCGTCTCGCCATCGTCACCAACGGCGGCGGCGCGGGCGTGCTGGCGACCGACCGGCTGATCGAGGAGGGCGGCCGTCTGGCGACGTTGTCGGCCGCGACTATCGACAAGCTCAACAAGGTCCTGCCGCCGACCTGGAGCCACGCCAATCCGGTCGACATCATCGGCGACGCCGATGCCGCGCGTTATTCCAATGCCGTACGCATCATGATGG
>Ga0265313_10001817_pt1 | contig 19506 bp, 20 predicted proteins | sample 4123metaG_FD_203122 | JGI IMG/M metagenome (GOLD analysis project Ga0265313, IMG submission 203122) | Rhizosphere microbial communities from Carex aquatilis grown in University of Washington, Seatle, WA, United States - 4-1-23 metaG | ecosystem: Host-associated > Plants > Roots > Rhizosphere >...
GGCCGCACCGTGATGTCGGCGGGGTTCATGTCAGTTCTGACTCGGAAAGATGCCGAACAGCGAGATGATCATGGTGATCGTGAGATAGGGCGACTGCACCGGAATGCTGTTCGACGTGGCGACATAGGCGGCGCTGCCCGAGCCGGTCACCCGATTGGTCGCCTGGAGATTGACCGACGCAGTGGGGCTGCCGCTCTTCTCGCCAATGACACGGCTGCTCAGTCCCGGACCTAGCCCCTGATGGACCGGAAAGCGGCCGCGCAGATCGGGAAGCGCAAAGGTTGATTGGCCGTCGCCGCCAAAGGTCGTTCCGATCAGGTTGAACAACGTGTCGTTCTCGCTGATCGGCAGCAACTGGCCCGCGCACATCGCCCAATTGACCGGCGCGAAGTTGAAGCCCGCCATCCTGATTTCGCCGACGAAAGGTTGTCCCATGGCTGCGCCCTAATTTTGGCTTGGGAAAATGCCGACCAGCGCTATCACGTAATTCAAGACCAGATAGGGCGACATGGTCGAGAACAAAGACTGGGAGGGCGTGTATCCGACATAACTGGTGCCACCGTTAGCGGCCGCGCCTGTGACGGTGATCGAGGTGGTGCTTGGTGTTAGTGCTACCTCGTTACCGCCCATTTCACCAAGGACGTGTTGCCCGGTATGTATCGGCGTGCGGCTCTGCAAATTTGGAAGTTGGAAGGTGGTTTGGCCGTTACCGCCATAGGTCGTGCCAAGCAGGGCGAACAACGCCTGGTTCTGATTGATCGTCAGAACCTGGCCGTTGCTGAACGCCCAGCCCTTCGGCGGAAAATTGAACGACACCATCCTCAGCTCGGACAAATAAGGGTTAGACATGGCGCCACCCTTTTATCTGCTTTGCGGCGGTGCATTCAGTCATGGCTTTATCCTCGCCCGCGCGAATTATGGACGAGCCGGAAAAATACCCGCCGTAGCGATCAAATAGTTCAGCGTCAGGAACGGCGCTCGCGTATTTACGGGCACACCCGAAAAAGCGATGGCCTGGATCGGAGAAGCAGGCGTCGCGGCGGTTGCGACCACCGAAGGAGTGTAAGTGCTGACGTTGTCTGTTTGACCGATGTCATAATTCGGTAGTCCCGGGCCTTGACCGACGCCAATCGGGCTTTTGTCGCGTAGGTCCGGCAGGGCAAACGTACTTACACCGTTGCCGCCGTAATATGTACCCAGCAGCGAGAACATCGCCGTGTTTTGCGAGATTGGAAGTATCTGGCCTTCAGTCTTCGCGAACCCATGCACCGCGAAGTTGCAGGCGAACAATCTGATTTCGCAGAGAAACGGATCAGCCATCAGCGTGCTCTCACCGTCATGTGGCGTTCCGCCAAGCGCCTGACCAATTTAGCGAACACCGAGCGCGCCCCACTTCCGCTTCTTGTTCGGTCGAGGCATAATGTCATCACAGTCGTGGTCACTAGTCGAGTCATTCGCGGCGAATGGAATGATGAAATGCGTGTGGGGCGCGCTGCCGGTCTCGCAAGGATGATGCGGCTCCGGACGATTGTGCAATCAGCCTTGACGGTGGCCGTGCTGACGTTGGTCGGCGCGATTTCTTTTGTCGGCAGCGCGTTCGCGCTCACCGTTTCCGGAACCGATTTCAGCTCCTCCGCGAACTATGGCAACACGCCGTCGCCGCCGTCGGTCGACTACACGATCACCAACGACACCGGCGCGACGATCTATTTGCCGGTGACGCCGTATTTCAGCGGCGCGAGTTTCTTCTCGCTCAGCAATGTCCCGACGTCGCTTGCGCCAAACGCGCAGGCGACGATTACAGTGACAATATCCAACGGTCTTTCGGTCGGCACTTACTCAGGCGCCATCGACTTCGGCGATGCGGCCCACCTTAGCCTCGGTTTGATTGCGGCGCGCCATGTCACGCTCACCGTCAACGGCTTGCCGCAAACCATCAGTTTTTCGACAACCGCGCCGAACTCCGCGGTTGTGGGTGGCGCAACTTATTCACCGGCGGCGACGGCGACGTCCGGATTTCCGGTGACGCTCGGCGCCAGTGGCGCCTGCTCGATGAGCGGTGGCGTGGTGCACATGCTTGCAGTCGGCACCTGCACGGTCGCGGCGAACCAGGCCGGCGCTGGCAACTATGCTCCGGCGCCGCAGGTCACGCAGACGTTTAGCGTCGGCAAAGGCCTGCCGAGCGTGGCGTTGACGACCTCGGGCAGCCCGTCGGAATCCGGTGCTTCGGTGACCTTCACCGCGACGGTGACGCGCGACGACGTCTCGGCGGCTGCGCTGACCGGCTCGGTCACGTTTTACAACAAGACCGATTCCATCGGTACCGCCGGCCTGTCGGGCGGAACCGCGCAAACGGCAATCAACAGCCTGCTGCCCGGCAGCCATTCGATCACCGCCTTGTATAATGGTGACGGCAACTACAACCCCGCGAACTCTGTTGGGCTGGCGCAGACAGTCAATAAGGGCGGCACAACAACTGTCGTCACTGCGACGCCGGCCGCGACCGGCATCGGCAAGCCGGTGACCCTCAAAGCGAGCATCGGCAAAGTCGGCGGCGCGGTCGGAGGCCTCAAGGGCAGCGTCACCTTCAGCGAAGGGGTTAAAGTCATCGGCACTGCGGATGTCAGCGGGGCCAAGGCGAGCTTCGTGACCTCGTCGCTGACCGGAATAGGGCCGCATACCGTCAAGGCGGTCTATAGCGGCAGCTCTCTTTACGTAACCAGCCAGAGCACGACGACCGTCACCATCAAACCCGGGGTCGGCGCCGAGACCGAAGTCAACACGACGACCGACGGTGTGCAGCAGTTCCCGGTGGTCGCGCCGCTAACGGGCGGTGGTTATGTGATCGCCTGGGCGTCAAATGGCGAAAGCGGATCCAGTTACGACATTTATATGCAACGCTTCAACACCAACGGCGCCGCACGAGGCGCCCCGAAACTGGTCAATACCGTCAAGCAGCGCGATCAGACGCAACCCGCGATCGCGGGCCTGTCGGACGGCCGCTACATCATTGCCTGGCAGTCCAAAAACCAGGACGGCTCAGGGCTTGGAATCTACGCGCAGATTTTCACGGCGGGCGGCGCGAAATCGGGCGCGGCGTTCCAGGTCAATACGACGACGACCAGCGACCAGACATTGCCCTCGGTTGCCGCGCTTCCCGGCGGCGGCTTTGTCATGTCCTGGACCTCGAACGGCCAGGATGGATCGAGCCTCGGTGTCTATGCGCAGCGCTACGATGCCGACGGTCAGCCGGCCCGCCGCGAATTCCGCGTCAATACCGCAACCGCCCACGAGCAATCCACGTCTCGGGTGATCCCGTTGCCGGGCGACGCCTTCGTTATTACCTGGCAAGGCGTCGAGGGCGCGGGCCTCGGTCTCGGCATTTACGCGCAGCGTTATAATGCTACCGGCGTCAAGCAAGGCCCCGCGGTGCACGTCAACACCACGACGGCGGGCGATCAGTCGGCGCCGGCCGGAACGCTGCTCAGCGACGGCGGGTATCTGATCACATGGCAGTCGGACGGGCAGGATGGCTCTGGCACCGCCATTTACGCCCAGCGTTACGACGCTGCCGGCGCGGCCGCCGGCGCTAATTTCCGTGTCAATACTTTCACCGCCGGTAATCAGTGGCAGCCTTCGGTGTCGGGTTTTAGCGACGGCGGTTTCGTCGTGACCTGGACCTCCAACCAGCAGGACGGGTCGGGGCAGGGTATTTTCGGGCAGGTGTTCGACGCCGATGGCGTCAAAGTGAATAGCGAATTCCCGGTCAATACGACGACGACGAACGACCAGACGCAATCAAGCGTGGCGGCGTTTGCCGGCGGCAATTTCGTCGCGACCTGGACCTCGGTCGCTGCCGATTCGAGCGCCGAGAACATCGAGATGCAGCTCTTCGCGATCCCGCAGCCTTAGTAGGACGAGGCCATTCCTTCCGCGCTCGGGCTTGCTGGTTTCACCGGTTTGCCCCGGCGCGGCGATAGGGCAAATAGCGCGGCGTCCAGATTTTTGCCTGCACCGCGTGCTCGACCGTGTCCTCCGACACGCCCGACGTCAGCCCCTCTTTGAGCGCCTGCCGGCCGACGGCAATCGCGACCTTGATGGCGACGTCGCGCAGCGCCGTGACCGGCGGCAGCAGATTGGCGTGCGGGTCGGCCTTGGCCGGCGACATGTCGGCCAGCGCCTCGGCCGCGGCCATGAACATCTTGTCGGTGATGCGCCGCGCCCGGGTCGCCACGGCGCCGAGCCCGACGCCGGGGAAGATATAGGAATTGTTGGTCTGATCGATGCGGATCAGGGCGCCGTTGCGCTTGAGCGGCGGGAACGGCGACCCGGCGCTGATGATGGCGCGGCCGTCGCTCCACCGCTCGACATCGGCGGGCACGGCTTCGGCGTGCGAGACCGGATTGGACAGCGGGAACACGATCGGGCGCGGATTGTGCTTGGCCATCGCCCGCACCACGGATTCGGTGAAGGCGCCGCTCTGGCCGGAAACGCCGATCAGCGCGGTCGGCTTGGCATTGAAGATCACATCAAGGAGAGAGATGCGGTCGCTACGCCCGACGCTCCAGCTGGCCAAAGCCGCGCGCGGCTGCACGAAATCACGCGCGAACGGCGCGACATTGGTCATGCCTTCGATCAGCATGCCGTCGCGATCGATGAAATAGAACCGCCGCGCCGCGTCCTGCGGGTCGAGCCCGGCCTTGACCATCGCCTCGCGCAGCAGCGTGGCGATGCCGATGCCGGCGGAGCCTGCGCCGAAAATGGCGATGCGCTGCTCGGCGAGCGGCACGCCGGTGATGTTGATCGCCGCCAGCATAGTGCCGGTCGCGACCGCCGCGGTGCCCTGGATGTCGTCGTTGAAGGTGCACAGCCGGTCGCGATAGCGCTCGAGCAGCCGCGTTGCGTTGGACTTGGCGAAATCCTCCCATTGCAGCAGGACGTGCGGCCAGCGCTCGTTCACCGCCGCGACGAACTCCTCGACGAAGGCGTCATAGTCGTCGCCGCGCACGCGCTCGTGCCGCCAGCCGACATAAATCGCTTCTTCAAGGATCGCCGTGTTGTCGGTGCCGACATCGAGGAAAATCGGCAGCGCGGTCGCCGGATCGATGCCGCCGCAGGCCGTGTAGAGCGCCAGCTTGCCGATCGGAATGCCCATGCCGCCGGCGCCCTGATCGCCAAGGCCGAGAATGCGCTCGCCGTCGGTGACGACGATCACCTCGGTCTTGTCGAACATCGGATTGGCCAGGATCTGCCGGATCGAGGAGCGCAGCGGCATGCTCAGGAACAGGCCGCGCGGCTTGCGGAACAGCCGGCTGAAAAACCGGCAGCCTTCGCCGACCGTTGGCGTATAGACGATCGGCAGTAGCTCCTCGATGTTGCGCGACAGTACCGCGTAGAACAGCGTTTCGTTGGTGTCCTGCAGGTCGCGCAGGAAGGCGTAGCGCTCGGTGTCGTTGCTGAAGTCGCGCAGCGCCGCGAGCCGCCGCGTTACCTGGTCTTCCATGCACGCCACCATCGGCGGCAGCAGGCCGTGCAGGCCGAACGTGGCGCGCTCGTCGTCGGTGAAGGCGGTGCCCTTGTTGAGCCGCGGATCGGACAAAAGCTGATAACCGGACAATTCGGCCGGTACGGACACGATCGGCTCGGACTGGGACGTCGGCACTGCTGCTTCCCGCTGCGACTTGCCGAAGCCTAGCACAACGCGCCGCGCTGCCGAGCCGTTCTAGCCGCGCGGTTCCTATCGGGGCTTGTCGGCGTCGTATTCATCGCTCGGATAGGTGCCGCCCTGCAGCAGGTCACCGACCGGGTCGTCCGGCAGCTTGGCCTGCGCCGCCATCGCCGCGGCGCGATAGTCCTCGGCCCTGCCGGTCGGCTTGTAGCCGAATTTGCGGGCATTCGAATTGTCCCACCATGCGGCGGCATTGTCGGACATGCCGTAGAAAATCTCGTAGCGGATGTCGGGGTGCTCGAGGCCGATGCGGATCAATTGCGCCAGGTCTTCCGGCTTGAGCCAGATCGACAGCCGCCTTTTATCGATCGGCCTGTCGCCGAAATTGCCGATGCGCAGGCAAGTGACGCGCAGGCCGTGCTTGTCGGCATAGAGCGAACCAAGCGCCTCGCCGAACGCCTTGCTGACGCCGTAGCGCGAATCCGGGCGCACCGTGACGTCGACGCCGATCTTCTGGCTGCGCGGATAGAAGCCGACCGCATGGTTGGACGAGGCGAACACCACGCGCTTGGTGCCGCTGCGATAGGCGGCCTCGAAAATATTGTAGCAGCCGATGATATTGGCGTTGAGGATGGTCGGCCACGGACCTTCGATCGAATGGCCGCCGAGATGCACGATGCCTTCGATGCCGGCGGTGAGCTTGGCGACCGCGGCATAGTCGGCAATATCGGCCTGCACGAAGTCCTCGCCCGGCGTGAGATCGTCCGGCTGCTTGATGTCGCTCCAGCGGATGTGCGGATAAACGCCCTTGAGCAGCTTGCGCAAGCGCGAGCCGATGCCGCCCGCGGCGCCGGTGACGAGAACTGACTGCATGGGACATCCTTGCGTTGGAAGGCCGCGGAGGCCGAGACGGTCGATTACTTGGCTGCCGCGCTCTCGCCAAGCTTCTGATAGCGGCGTCGGCTGTTGACAAGGTGCTTCTGCATCGCCGCGCGCGCCTGCGGCACGGCGCGGGCGCGGATGGCGTCGACGATCTGCCCATGCTCGGTCTGGAACAAAGTGAGGTTGCCACGCGCGAGCAGCGGCGCCGAGCGCCCCCACACCGATTGGCGTGGAATGATGAAGCGGCCCAGATATTCGAGGAAGCTGCGGAACTGCGGATTGCCGGTGGCGTCGGCGATTTCGCAGTGGAAGGCGAAATCCTGATCGACCGCGGTTTCGCCACGCTCGATGGCGGCTTCGATCGACGCATAGAGATCGGCGATCTTCTTGATCTGCGCCGCGGTGCCGCGCTCGGCGGCAAGCCCCGCGGCCTCAACCTCGACGCCGGTGCGCAATTCCATGACATTGAGCACTTCGCGCAACGATGAGCGTTCGTCGAAATCGACCCGGAACGGGCGCCGGATATTATCGGACACGAAGGCACCGACGCCCTGGCGGGTCACGACGAGTTGGTCGGCGCGCAATGCCGCAACCGCCTCGCGAATGACGGTGCGGCTGACCCCGGTGGCCGCAATCATTTGCTGTTCGGTCGGCAGCCGCGAGCCCGGCGGCAACTTGCCGCTGGTGATGTCGGCAGTCAGCCGGGCGACCAGCTCGGCGGTCAAGCCACGCGGCGCCTCGAGCTTGCGCAGCAATGCCAGATTTTTCGACGCGCGCTTTGTCAAGCTCTTGACCCGTACCCGGCTGTAAGGTCATCATATGACCTGACATGATGAATACCAAGAACGGCTTGGCCGATCAATAAGCCGCACCAAATAACCACTTCGCCCACAAAAGGAAATCGGGAGGACTCGATGAAATCACTGACCGCTTTGATGGCTGCCGGCGCACTGGCCGCCGCAACCGCTCTCACATTTGCTCCGGCGCTCGCCCAGCAAAAGCTCGTCCTGAAGGCGTCCGACGTGCATCCGTCGGGCTATCCGACCGTGGTTGCCGTCGAGGACATCGGCAAGAAGCTCGAAAAGAGCACGAATGGCCGCCTCAGCGTCGCGATGTATCCGGCGATGCAACTCGGCGGCGAGAAGGAAGCGATCGAGCAGGCCCAGGTCGGCGCCATCGCCTTCGCCCGCGTCTCGGTCGGCGCGCTCGGCCCGGTGGTCGACGACCTCAACGTATTCAACCTGCCTTACGTGTTCCGCAACACCGAGCACGCGCAGAAAGTGATGGACGGCCCGATCGGCCAGGAGCTGCTCGACAAGGTCACCAATAGCGGCAAGGGCCTGGTCGGCCTGGCCTGGATGGATGCCGGCGCCCGCAGCTTCTACAACACCAAGCACCCGATCAAGAACATGGCCGACCTCAAAGGTCTGAAGGTCCGCGTCATGGGCAACCCGATGTTCGTCGATATGGCGAATTCGATGGGCGCCAATGGCGTCGCCATGGGCTACGACCAGGTGTTCACTTCGCTACAGACCGGCGTTGTCGATGGCGCCGAGAACAACCCGCCGAGCTTCGTGTTCGACAACCACTATCAGGTGGCGAAGTTCTACACTGTCGACGAACATTTGATCGTGCCGGAGATGGTGGTGTTCTCGAAGAAAATCTGGGACACGCTGTCGAAGCAGGAGCAGACCGATCTGGTGAAGTTCGGCAAGGAAGCCCAGCAGGAAGAGCGCAAGCTCTGGGATGTCTACGAGAAGCAGGCCATGGACAAGGCCAAGGCCGCCGGCATCCAGATCATCACTTTGTCTGCCGCCGACAAGAAGCAGATGCAGGATGCCGTGAAGCCGGTGTGGGACAAGTACGGCCCGAAATACGCCGACATGGTCAAGCGCATCCAGGACGTGAAATAACGAACCGTTCGATGCCGTGTCCTCCGCTCGCCGGATAACCCCGGCGGGCGGAGCCGCGCCCGGCTCGATGAGTGTGGCGAGCCCATCGCGGGCTTTGGGGGTCTGATGGCAAAAGCAAAAAGACGGCCGGCGGCCAAGCCGGCGGGCGCGGCGATGCTGTATCGCCAGGCGATGGATTGGGCGTATCTGATCTGCGTCTGGGTCGCGGGTGTCGCGCTGGTGCTGATTTCCGCGGTGATCCCGTGGGCGGTGTTTACCCGCTACGTTCTCAACAGCGCCGCATCGTGGCCTGAAACGACCGCGGTTCTTCTCACCATCGTGCTGACGTTTTTTGGCGCCGCCGCCTGTTACCGGCTCGGCATTCACATGAACGTGTCGGTCGCCGTCGATATGCTCCCGGCGTCGCAGCGACGCATCGTCGATTTTGTCGTCGAACTGCTGATGGCAGTCATGGCGGTGTTCATGGTCGTCTACGGCATCAAGCTGTGTGAGGCGACCTGGCACAACAGCATCGCCGAATTTCCGTTCCTGTCGGTGGGCTTGGTCTATTCGCCGATCCCGCTCGGCGGACTATTCACCCTGCTGTTCATCATCGAACACGTGACGATTGGCCGGCCGCAAGGCGCCGAGGTCGATCCACATCTCCCCATCGAATAGGCGCGCATTGCCATGGACCTTTTCATTCTTCTCGGCACGTTGTTCCTCTGCTTTGGCATCGGAATGCCGATCTCCTATTCGCTCGGCCTTGGCGCGCTGGTCGGCGCGCTGTGGATCGGGATTCCCGCCGAAGCGGTAATGCTCAAGATTTCCGACGGAGTCAGCAAGGTTGCGATGCTGACGATTCCGTTTTTCGTGCTGGCCGGCGCCATCATGGCGGAAGGCGGCATGGCGCGCCGCCTGGTGGCCTTTGCCAATGTGCTGGTCGGCATCGTGCGGGTGCGCGGCGGGTTGTCGGCGGTCAATGTTCTGGCCACCACCTTCCTGAGCGGAATATCGGGATCGTCGGTCGCCGACGTATCGGCGATCGGATCGGTGATGATCCCGCAGATGGAAAAGGTCGGCTATCCGCGCGTCTACGCCACCAATGTCACGATCAGCGCCTCGGTACAGGCGATCCTGGTGCCGCCGAGCCACAATGCGGTGATCTATTCGCTGGCGACCGGCGGCACGATATCGATCATCAGCCTGTTCATGGCCGGCGTGGTGCCGGGGCTGTTGCTCGGCGTCGCCATCATCATGCTGTGCATATTCCTCGGTTATCGCGACGGTCACCCGAAAGGCGACTCGGTGCCGCTGCGTGACGCCGTGCGCATCACCATCGACGCGGCCTGGGGCCTGATCACGGTGGTGATCATCATTGGCGGCATTCTGCTCGGCATCTTTACCGCGATCGAGGCCGGCGCCGTCGCCTGCATCTGGGCGTTCTGCGTCACGATGTTCATCTATCGCGACTATCGCTGGCGCGACCTGCCGGCGCTGGTGCATCGCACGCTCAAGACCGTCGCGATGGTGATGACGCTGATCGCGATGGCGTCGAGCTTCGGTTACGTGATGGCCTTGATGCAGATGCCGGCCAAGATCACGATGTTCTTCCTCACCGTGTCGGAGAACAAATACGTCATCCTGATGCTGATCAACTTCATGCTGCTGGTGCTCGGCTGCCTGATGGACATGGCGCCGCTGATCCTGATCTGCACGCCGATCCTGCTGCCGGTGGTGATGAAGCTCGGTGTCGATCCGGTTCATTTCGGCATGATCATGCTGCTCAATCTCGGCATCGGGCTGCTGACGCCGCCGGTCGGCGCGGTCCTGTTCGTCGGCTGCGCGGTCGGCAAGGTCAGGCTCGAGGACGTGATGCGCGGCATCTGGCCGTTCTACGGCGTGTTGTTTGCCGTGCTGATGCTGGTCACGTTCATCCCGGCGCTGTCGCTTTGGCTGCCCTCTGTGGTGATCCGCTAAGCGCAAAAAAACAGCGCCCGTTTTCGGGCGCTGTTTCGCAAGTTGGGAGGAAGAAGCGGGTGGAAAGATCTAGCGAATTGTCGAGACGTCGCGGCTGGTGAAAACCACTGTCGGCGCCGGCTGATAGACAGTCGGGTTCTGCGCAGTCAGAACGTCGGTGCCAAGATTGAGATCGCGCGCCGCGATGCCGAAACCGGCGATCAGCGTGCAGGCGATCAGGGCGACCACCACGATTTTAAGGTGGGTGGCGCGGTCGGCGGTGTAGAGCGACGAGTTGTTCATTGGCATCCTCCGGGGTCTCTGACCATTGGTCGGATCAGCCGGGCGTAAGGTTCATTTGCACAACAAACGTATGGTGGCTGGCTTGGTTCCGTAGGGGCCCTCACGGAAGCTTGAAAAGCGTTGATAAGTGGGGGTTTGCTGGGCGTTTCCCCCGCCATTCCGGGCACTTGGCCGCCGGCGACTCACGGGGGCGCAACGGCCTGCGAATCAAATGCTGCCGACCGTCTTCAGCCGCGCGCGCGGGTGAATTTCGGCCTGGGACAGCACCGGGGTCTGGGCGCGGAACCGCTCGACGATGCCGCGCACGAACGGCCTTATGCCGGCCGAGGTCACCAGCACCGGCGCTTCGCCCTCGCGCGCCGCCGCCTCGAAGCGCTCGCGCACCAGCATGATGAACTCCGACAGACGGGATGGCTGCATCGTCAACTGGCGGTCGTCGCCGGTGCCGATGATGGATTCGGCGAAGGCCTGCTCCCAGTTCGCCGACAGCGCGATCAGCGGCAGGTAGCCGCTGCCGGTCGTATATTGCGCGCAGATCTGGCGCGACAGCCGGCCGCGGACATGCTCGGCAATGGTGGTCGGGTTGCGCGACACCGTGATGCCGTCGGCGACGCCTTCGAGGATAGTCGACAGGTCGCGGATCGAGACCCGCTCGGCCAGCAGCGTTTGCAGCACGCGCTGGACTCCCGACAACGTGATCAGCGCCGGCACCAGATCCTTGACCAGCTCGGCCTGTTCCTTGGGCACTTCCTTGATCAGCTTCTGCACCTCGGCATAGCTCAACAGCTCGGACATGTTGTTCTTGAGCAGCTCGGTGAGATGCGTCGACAGCACGGTGGCGGCATCGACCACCGTATAGCCGCGCAAGGTGGCCTCTTCCTTCAGCGCACCGTCGACCCAGGTCGCCGGCAGGCCGAAAGTCGGCTCGGTGGTGTGGGTGCCGGGCAGGTTCACCTGGCCGCCGGCCGGGTCCATGACCATGAACTGGCCCGGCCAGATCTTGCCACCGCCGGCCTCGACCTCCTTGATCTTGATGACGTATGCGTTGGGATCGAGCTGCACATTGTCGAGGATGCGCACCGCCGGCATCACGAAGCCCATCTCGGCGGCGAGCGAGCGGCGCAGCGCCTTGATCTGCTCGGTCAGACGGTCGCCGCCGTCCGGCGCATTGACCAGCGGCAGCAGGCTGTAGCCGAGCTCGATCTTGAGGTCGTCCATCTTGAGCGCGGTCGAGATCGGCTCGTCGGCGGAACCGGATTTTGACGCGGTGGTCGCCGCGGCCTGGGCGTCCTCGGCTTCCCGAATCCGGGTGCGCTTGTCGAACACATAGGCCAGCGCGCCGGCGCCGCCGCCGAGCGCGAGGAACGGGATCATCGGAATGCCCGGGAGGAGGGCAATGACCAGCATCACCGCGGCCGACATGCCGAGCGCCTTCGGATAGCCGGAGAGCTGCGCCAGCAGCGCCTTGTCGGCGGCGCCGGCGACGCCCGCCTTGGCGACCAGCAGGCCGGCGGCGGTCGAGACAATGAGCGCGGGAACCTGGGTCACGAGCCCGTCACCGACCGTGAGCACGGTGTAGGAGGCGGCGGCGTCGGCGAACGACAGGCCCTGCTGCACGATGCCGATGATCATACCGCCGATGATGTTGATAAAGACCACCAGCAGGCCGGCAATGGCGTCGCCGCGCACGAATTTCGAGGCGCCGTCCATAGCGCCGAAGAAGCCGCCTTCGTCCTCGAGCTTCTGGCGCCGTTCGCGCGCCTTCTTCTCGTCGATCAGGCCAGCCGACAGGTCGGCGTCGATCGCCATCTGCTTGCCCGGCATGGCGTCGAGATGGAAGCGCGCCGCGACCTCGGCGATGCGGCCGGAGCCCTTGGTGATGACGACGAAATTCACGATCACCAGGATGGTGAAGACGATGATGCCGATGACGAAATTGCCGCTCATCACGAAATTGCCGAACGCCTGGATGACGTGGCCGGCGGCGTCGGTGCCTTCATGGCCGTGGGCCAGGACCAGGCGGGTCGAGGCAAGGTTGAGCGACAGCCGCAGCATGGTCGCGATCAGCAGCACGGTCGGGAACGAGGAGAATTCGAGCGGCGTCTGGATGAACAGCGCCGTCATCAGGATCAGCACCGAGATGATGATCGAAATCGCCAGCGCCAGGTCGAGCAGCAGCGGCGGCAGCGGCAGGATCAGGACGACCAGGATGGTCAGCACGCCGACGGCAAGTGCGATGTCGCCGCGCTTGAGCAGCGCGCCGATCTCGGAAAGCTTGGGGAATTTGATGCCGCCGACGCCTTGCGCGGCCGAAACGTCGCTCATGCCCGTCCTGTGGCCGGTCACTGCTGGGGGACCGCGCCCTGGGCAAAACTTGCCCAGTTTATGGTTAGCGCGGGGTTAACGGGCCGCCAGGCGACGCGCGCAGGCTTGCAAAAAGGGCTCCCTCCGGCAGGAGGGAGCCCTTCGTTGCTGCGAGTGGTTCGGGGAAATCAGCCCGGCAGCAGCACGGTGTCGACGACATGGATGACGCCGTTCGACTGCATGACATTGGCGATCGTGACCATCGACTTGTCGCCCTTGGCGTCGGTGATGGTCAGCTTGTTGCCGTCCTGGGTGACGGTGAGATCTTCACCTTCGACGGTCTTGAGCATGGCCTTGCCGTCGCCGTCCTTGACCTTCGCCATCAGATCCTTGGCCGTAAGGCGGCCGGGGACGACGTGATAGGTCAGCACGTTGGTCAGCATCTTCTTGTTCTCGGGCTTGAGCAGGGTGTCGACCGTGCCCGCCGGCAGCTTGGCGAAGGCTTCATTGGTCGGCGCGAACACTGTGAACGGGCCGGCTGATTCCAGCGTCGGCACGAGGCCGGCAGCCTTCACGGCGGCAACGAGGGTGGTGTGGTCCTTCGAATTGACTGCGTTCTGCACGATGTTTTTTGAAGGATACATCGCGGCGCCGCCGACCTGGACGGTCTGCTCGGCGGCGTAGCTCGGGGCGAAACTGGCGGTGCCGAGGCCGAGGGCCATTGCGGCGGCGCTAGCCAAAAGGATGGTGCGAATGGGGTTCATGGGTCTCTCCGTTTGCTCTGTTTGTCGTCCCCGTGTTCGGAGACATCAGGAGCTACGGAGGCCAATGGGCGCCGGATGCAGCGCCGGCTAAAGATTTGTCAGGCGGCCCTGGGCGATCACCGGGCCGGTCGGCGAGCCGGTGGCCGAGCCGCCAGGCGGCTCGAGCGAGACCGCGAGGACGGCCTGGTTCCGCGCAACCCGGCGCAGTTCGGCCGGGATCGTCAGCGTCACGGTGCGATCGGCGTTCAGCAGGCCGAGCGAATGCGGCTTGCCGCCGGGCGGGATCAGCCACAATTCGGGCACCCGGCTCGGATCGGCGACATAGGCCGCCGGCACCACCGCGATGGTGTCGCGGGTCGGGTCGATGGTGGCGACGAAATGATGATGGCCGCCGCCGTCAATGGCGGCGAGCAGCATCGGTTGCGCCGGCTGCCGGATCGTCGAGATCAGCACCACAAGGCAGACCGCGGCCAGTGCGCCGGCGGCAATGGTCAGCGAGCGCCACAGCACCAGGCTGTTCCAGAAGCTCGCCCGCGCCGTTTGCGGTGTTCGCTCGGGCGGCAGCGCAGCGCTGATCCTGGTCCAGACCTCGAGCGAAGGCTGCACCGGCGCGATGTCGTCGTTCCAAGGCACCAGCCGCAGCTGCCAGGACTCGACCCGCGCGGCAAAGCCGCGGTCGCGGGCAATGCGCCGTGTCAGCGCCTCGCGCTCGGCGGCGGACAATACGCCCAGCACATATTCGGCGGCGAGCGTGTCGTCGTCCGGCGGTTCGATATGGTTTGGCGTTTCGCTCATCGGTCGGTTGGCTCGAGACAGGCTTTCAGTTTCTGCAGGGCGCGGCGGATCCAGCTCTTCATGGTGCCGAGCGGCACGCTCATGCGCGCCGCCAGCTCTTCATAGGTATTGCCGTCGAAGAAGGCGCCGCGCAGCGCGTTTTGCTCATGCGTCGCGAGGCCGCCGAGGCAGCTCTTGAGCCGAGCATTGGCTTCGCCATCGGCCAGCGAGTCGTCGGCGAGCGGCGCCGCGTCGGCGATCTCGGCGGCGGCGTCGATCGGCTCCATGCGGCGCGACAGGCCCTTGCTGCGCAACCGGTCGATCGAGCGGTTGCGGGCAATGGTGATGAGCCAGGTCATCGGGCTCGACCGGGCCGGGTCGAACTCGGCCGCTTTCTGCCAGACCGTCAAATAGACCTCCTGCAAGACGTCCTCGGCTTCGCCGCGGTCATGTAAGATACGCAGGCAGACGCCAAAAAGCTTCGCCGAGGTCAGCCGGTAGGTGGTTTGCAGCGCGATGCGCTCACCGGCCGCGATCCGCAGCATCGCAGCGACAAGCAGGCCTCTGGCATCGGCGGGCAGGGCGCTCAGGTGTTGGGCTCCGTGGCGAGAATTGACGTGAAATGAGTCTAGGCGCCCGGCGTCGCGGCGACAAATAGTGTCAGGTAGCGCACATCCGCTCGACCGCCTCCGGCGTGCCGATCACGATTTGCCGGCGCCAATAGCGCAGATCAGGCTTGTCGCCCGGGCCGTTGCCGGGCTCGAATTGCCGCATCGGCTGCCAGCCGTCGCCATTGTTGGCCCGGATTTCACCGCCGGCCGCCTTCACCAGAGCCAGGCCACCGGCAATGTCCCAGATATTCGGCGTCGCGAACCGTGCGACCCGCAACAGTCCCGCCGCCACCATCGCGCATTCGATCGCCGCCGAGCCGGTCTTTCGGGTTTCCCAGGCGCCGTCTTCCGGGCGCGCCACAGGCACCCCGGCGAGGCCCGACCGCACCGCTGGATTGGCTTTCGGCGTAACGTCGCTGCCCTCGAAGCGCAGCTTGCCGCCTAGGCGGGCGTGATAGACGCCGGCGCGCAGCGCATGGCTGGTCGCGCACCATATGGCGCCGACCACCGGCTGGCCGCGATGCAGGACGCCGACCGAGGCGGCGAACATCGGAAAGCCGTTGATGAAATTGGTGGTGCCGTCGATCGGGTCGACCGCCCAGACGCAATCATGGTCGCGGCCGGGACGCTCATTCATCTCCTCGCCGATAATGTCGTGCTTCGGGAAATGCTCGGCGAGCCGCGCGCGGATCAGGGCTTCGACCTTGCGGTCGACCTCGGAGACCGGATCGCGCCACAGCGAGCTTTCGGTGGCTCCGGTCTTGTAGCGCACGGTGAAGATGCCGCCGAGCGCGCTCTTGATTTCGGCGCCGGCGAGATTGGCAAGCTCGACCGCGAGGCTTTCGATCGCTTCGAGCTCGCTCTCGGGCAAAGGCACGTCGACATTCTTGTTCATGTCGCTGCCTCCATTTTGGCAGGCGCCGCAGTTGCGTGCTCGGTCAGCCGGGATTCCAGGATTCTGACCTGCTCGCCGTCACACAGCAGGGTCACGACCTGCTCGGCGCCGTCCGCCTTGAAGGCGCTGTCATCGATGCGATGCGCGGCGTCCCGCCACTTCAGGGTGATCATCTTGCCGCGACGGTTGATGGCCGGTGGCGGCGCATCGGCCGGCGTTTCGACCCATTCGCAAAGCTCGTCACGCTTGGCTTTTTCAAAGCAGACCAGTTCGAGAAATCCGTCGCCGAAATCCGCCTTGGGCGCGAGTGCGAGACCCGGTCCGGTATAGGGGATGTTGAGCACTTCGACGCCGATCCATTGGCCGTCGAGCTTCTTGCCGTCGACGAGAATGTCGAGATCGAGCTGCTTGGCATCCTTGATAATCTTGCGCAGCAATTGGCGGCCAAGCTTGAGATTATGCGCGCCTTCCTCTTTGTCCTTTTTATCGGCTTTGAGGATCATTTGCGGCAGCAGGCCGAGACCGAAAGCTTCGACGAACGGCGTGTGCCCCGACGGCCATTCGGCGCGGCCGATGTCGAGCCGGCGGGTGCGCTCCATCCGCCAGGATTCGACGAGGATCTGCGGCTCGCCGCCGATATCCAGCGAACGAGCAATATTGTTGGCGGTGCCGAGCGGAAGGATGCCGATCGGCAGTTTGCGGTCGCCGAGATTGGCAATGACCTTGGCCACAGTTCCATCGCCGCCGGCGGCTACGACGAAGTCTGCGGAGGGTTTTTCAAGCTCCGCCTTGAAGTCCTCGGACTTGCTGGAAACGTAGCGCGCCGAATGGTCGGCCAATTTCAGGGCGGCAAGGATGTTATCCTTGCCGTATCCTTTTTTGCCCGACTTCGGATTGTGAAAGAGGACCGCCCGCATCCCCGCTCAACGGCGGGGATGCCACGCGGGTTCCGCAGCCCCTATTGCCGCGACCAGCGTTCGGCGCCGACCTGCTTGCCGCCGGCATAGGTCCAAATACCGGCCCAATTGCCGCCATCCTCGCCATAAAGCGCAAGCCCGGTGTTGTTGCCGGAGCGGTAGGACACCGCGATGAATTGGTTGTTGCCGATGCCGGTGCCGATATAGCGAGTGCCGCCGACGATCCAGATGACGCTATAGGTCTCGCCGGTCTTCGTCACGGTCACGGTGCCGGTGTAGTTGCCGCCGCCACCCGGGTTGGTGCCTTCGATGGAGTAGCTACCTTCCGGGTCGGCGGCGTAGGCCGGCGCGCCGAACGCGGCGACGCCGGCCAAACTCGCGGCGAAGGCGAGGCCAGTCAATTTGCGCATCTCTGCCTCCTAACGAGCCGGCATTGCGGCGAGGCCCGGGAGCGGATCCGGGCCATATTGATTCGGTCCAACGGTGCCGCGCAGACAGCCCAGTTCGACGAACATCCACACCGTGATGCCAAAGGCCGCGAGTGAGAAGATGGTCGCGACAAAGCTGCCGATCATGAAGCCAATGGCGCTGAGAATGCCCGGCGCGAACATGAAGACCAGGAGCCACCAGCCGCTCTTGTTGCGGTCGTGCAGCCGCTTGATGCCGACGAAGACGCCGGCCACCATCATGGCGATATAGACCACAACCGAGATGATCAGGATCAGATAGGTCCCGATATCGCCGATCATGCTGAAAATGAAACCCAGGATGCCGAGCGCGATGCCGATGATCAGGAAGCAAAGCACCGCGATCCAGTATTTCGCCCGATTGATTCGGCCTTGATAGGTCGACAGCAAAGCAATCAGATCAACGTTTCCGACAACCATTGTGACATACCCCCGTTTGAACCCGTCAGGGGATTGTAGGCCCTCGGCCGCGCTTCTTCAAATAAAGAGCGCCTATAACGCCCTACCGTGACACGAATGTTGGGGAGAGCCGGTCAAGCGGCTCCGCGCAATTCGCCGCCGCCGGCCGGGGGGATTGGCGCGCCGCCGGCTGCGTATTCATTGAGCTTATTGCGCAATGTCCGGATCGAGATGCCGAGGATATTAGCGGCATGGGTGCGGTTGCCGAGGCAATGCTTGAGGGTTTCCAGGATGAGGTCGCGCTCGACCTCGGCCACGGTCCGGCCAACCAGGTTCCGGGTCACCTGCTCGGCGGCCATGGCGGCCTGTCCGGCCGCCCCGGTCGCCTTGACCTGATCGAGCCGCATACCGTCCGGGGCCAGCAACCCGTCGACGCCGATCTCGGCGCCGCTCGACAGCAGCACCGCGCGGTGAATGGTGTTTTCCAGTTCGCGGACATTGCCCGGCCAGCGATTGGTCGAGAGCGCCCGCTCGGCCTCGCGCGACAGCGCGCGCAACGGCAGGCTGTTGCTCTCGGCATATTTCTTGGCGAAGAACTGGGCGAGCTCGATGATGTCGGCCGGCCGTTCGCGCAGCGGCGGCAATTTCAGATTGACCACGTTGAGCCGGAACAGCAGGTCTTCGCGGAATTTACCCTCGCGCACGGCGTCGACCAGGTTGCGGTTCGACGTCGCAATGATGCGAATATCGACCGGCACCGGCCGGGCGCCGCCGACGCGGTCGATCAGGCGCTCCTGGATCGCGCGCAGCAACTTCGCCTGCAGCCGCGAATCCATCTCCGAGATTTCGTCGAGCAACAGCGTGCCGCCATTGGCCTCCTCGAATTTTCCGATGCGGCGGCCGATCGCGCCGGTGAAGGCGCCTTTCTCGTGGCCGAACAATTCGGATTCGAGCAGGTTCTCCGGAATCGCCGCGCAGTTGACGCTGATGAACGGCTTCCTGGCGCGGTGCGAGCGGCTGTGCAGATAGCGCGCCAGCACTTCCTTGCCGGTGCCGCTTTCGCCGGTGATCAGCACCGACGCGTCGGAACCGGCGACCTGTTGCGCAAGCTTGACCACCTGCGCCATTGCGTCGTCACGCCAGATCATCTCGCGGCTGTCGTCGGCGACCGCGGCCAGCACCGCCGCGATCATGTCGGCGTCGGGCGGCAGCGGGATGTATTCCTTGGCGCCGGCGTGGATCGCGGCCACGGCGGCGCGGGCATCGGTGGTGACGCCGCAGGCGACGATCGGAGCATGGATGCGCTCGGCGTCGAGCCGCTTGACCAGCTCGCGAATGTCGATCGCGACATCGACCATCAACAGATCAGCGCCGCGGCCCGAGCGCAGCACGGCGAGGGCCTGCTCGATGCTGTCGGCATGGGTCACGGAGGCGCCCTTGTCCATCGCGAGCTTGGTCGCGGTGGTGAGTTGGCCTTTTAGCGTTCCGACGATCAACAGTCGCATGGCGTTACCCTCATTGCTCGGCCTTGATGATTTCCGTCATCGTCACGCCGAGCTTGTCCTCTACGAGCACCACCTCGCCGCGGGCGACCAGGCGGTTATTGACGTAAATGTCGATGGCTTCGCCGACCTTGCGGTCGAGCTCGAGCACCGCGCCGGGGCCGAGCCT
>Ga0265313_10001819_pt1 | contig 19506 bp, 17 predicted proteins | sample 4123metaG_FD_203122 | JGI IMG/M metagenome (GOLD analysis project Ga0265313, IMG submission 203122) | Rhizosphere microbial communities from Carex aquatilis grown in University of Washington, Seatle, WA, United States - 4-1-23 metaG | ecosystem: Host-associated > Plants > Roots > Rhizosphere >...
CGCGAACGCGCAATTGGATTACTCGGAGCGCGATGCGGATGCCATTTATTCCGTCTTGATCAGCCCGGAAGGCGGCAACTTTCGCGCGGAAAACGTGCACCGGCTGACCGGCGCAAAGGCGACGCTCGCGAACCTGAAGCTGGAACTCGAGAGTTGGCTGCCCTCGGTTGCCAAGGAAGACGATCGCGTCATCATCTATTTTGCGGGCCACGGATTCATTCAGGGCGGGCGCGCGTATCTGGCTCCCTACGATCTGGATCCCAAGAACATTGCCGGCACCGGCTATCCCATGGATACGCTCGGTAGTGTTGTTGGCTCGAAGATCAAGGCCAAATGGAAAGTTCTGGTGACCGATTCCTGCCACAGTGGGGCCATTACTCCGGACGCTGACGCGGTGCAATACAACAAGAGCCTGCTGGATCTTTCGCGTTCGATGTTTTCGCTCACTGCCAGCCGCGACCGCGAGCGATCCTTCGAAAGCAAGGATTGGGGCGGTGGGCATGGAATCTTCACGTACTACGTCGTCAAGGGCCTGGAAGGTGAGGCGGATGAAGACGGCGATGGTATCGTCACCGCGGATGAACTAGCTGACTACACTCGCCGCAATGTCCGCGAGGCCACCAAGGGGATGCAGAATCCCACCAGCGATCGCGGCAGTTTCGATCCGAAGATGGGCTTGTCCTACATCCCCTCCAGCCTGCGCTCTTCTAACGCGCCTCCGCCCAAGGACGGCACGCTGATTTTCGAAACCAATATGGATGGCGTAGAGCTGTTCGTCGATGGGGTGTCGCAAGGGGTTATCAATAAAAGCACTCCGCTGCGCCTCCCGGGTCTGAAGCCGGGCAATCACACGATACAGGGCGTCAAGCAGGGCTACGAACCGGACGGTCCGCGCGATGAAATGGTCTACCCTGGCCGCGATTCCACGGTGTCTCTTAAGATTCTGATCGTCCGCCGCCGCAATAAAGCAGCCGTCGACGAGTTGGACGAAGGACTGAAGCTCTACAACAAGGGCGGGGCTGACAACTATAAGAAGGCCGTCGCACGCTTCGAGAAAGCCCTGCAACTCGACGGGACGTATAGTCAGGCCGCGTTGTATCTAGGACGCGCCTACAATTCCTTGTTCGACGAAAAGAACTCGGAAGCTGCATTTCGCAAGGCGATCGCGATCGATCCCGACTACATGGAAGCTCGCACCAGCCTCGCCGGGATGCTGCTCGACATAGGCGGCACGGACGAGGCGATTCGACAGTTGAACATCGTCACGCAACGTGAGAAAACCAACGCACCTGCTTTGTATATGCAAGCCCAGGCATACCGGATGAAGCAGCTTTATCCGCAGTCGATCGATTCCGCGCGGGCGGCGATCAAAATTGCTCCCACGGTTGCCGAACCGCACATGTGGCTGGCTGAGAGTCTTCGCTTGAGCGGAAGCTATCCGGATGCCGCCGGCGAATACATCCAGTATCTGAAGTTGAGCGATTTCGACAGCAAGCTCGCCGGGCAGATGAATTATTACGTCGTGGGATTCCTTGTTGGCTTGGGCAAGAAGAAGCGCGCGGCGCAGACGGATACGTGGCGCGACCTGCGCAGCCTGGCCTATTTCGGGCTGTGCGATTCCGAACGCAACCAGGCGCATTTCGAACTGGCCGTCGGGTACTGCCAGAAGTCGCTGGCGTACGATCCGAACGATCCGTACGCGCACTACGCGCTGGCGCTATGCTATGCCCGGCTTGCACAGGCCAACGGGAGCCTGGAGACGCTATCCGCGGCGGCCAAGCACTTTCGTGCGATGCTCGACCTGAATGGCGATATCGAAGAGGCGCAGTATGCTCGCGCGAATCTGAAGAGCATCGAACCTCTGCTAGCCGCTAAGTAGCGCGCTGGTCTATTTGCCAGACCAAGGCGGTGAAGTGGGGCCGATACCTGTTGGCAAGTAGGCTACCCCAGAATCAATCGCCACCAAGCCTCGCACGATACTATCCGGTCTGTGTACAGGAGGGCACGGCCCCGGAGCCCCACACACATCGTAGCAAGGGATGGCATTGTCTGGGAAGTGGCGCACGCACTCGTGCGTGCCGTATCGACACTCGTGTCGATACATGACCGCCCGTGCGTCGAGAAGAGTCTCGACGCGGCACGCACGTGTGCGTGCGCCACAGTACGCGTTAGGATAAATCATGGAGACCAGCGCGGAACCCGCATGGGTTTCGCTGAAGGACGAGGAAATGCTCGCGCTGCGGATCTGCGATTTAGGCGTCCGCCTGCAAGGCAGCGAGCTCGAACCGCGCGTCAACCAGTTGTTCGAAGATCTGGCCGCGCGCGGCGTGACCCTTCGTCCCGATTGCTACCTGGCCGACGAATGGTTTTCGCCGGACGGCGTCCCCGCCATTGCCATCCCGTTTTATCTGGCGCATCCGCGTCTCAAGACCCTTGAGATGCACCTGATGATGGAAGTCGAGGGCGGCACGCCCGAGTGGTGCCAGAAGCTCCTTCGGCATGAGTGCGGTCACGCAGTGAATCACGCGTATAAGTTGTCTGAGCGCAAAGACTGGCAGACAACCTTTGGAAGTCCCGAGACCGAGTATGCGCCGGAAACCTACACGCCACGTCCTTACAGCAAGAGCTTCGTGCAGCATCTTCCGAATTGGTATGCGCAGGCTCATCCCGAAGAGGATTTTTCGGAAACATTCGCGGTGTGGCTGGGCAGCGCGCCGGAAGAATGGCGGCAAAAGTACCACGGGTGGAAGTCGCTGGAGAAGCTCGAATACATCCACACAATAATGCAGGAGGTCGCAGGCACTAAGCCCGCGGTCGCCAAGGGCCGCCGGTCCTATGAGGCCAGCAAGCTTCGCAAGACGCTGGCGAAATATTACGCCGGGCGACGTAAGACCTACGCCGAGGATTTTCCGGATTTCTACGATGCCGATCTGCGCGCTATTTTCAGCAACGGTGATCCCGGCGGAGAATCCGCCGCCAAGATGATGCGCAAGCATCGCGCCGCGCTTATCGCTTCCATCGTGCAATGGACCGGGCAACGCAAATACACCGTGAGCATGCTGGTGCGGCGGCTGATCCAGCGGTGCCAGGAGTTGAAGCTGACTGCACCTCGCGATCCGGTGCGGCTACAATTCGAACTGGCGGCATATTTAGCGACCCTGGTGACCAATCACCTGTACACTGGCAGATTCAAGAGGTCCGTGTAGACATGAAGATTCTGGTTCTGTTCGATATCGCCCAGCGAGCCGACCCGGACGAGAAATTTACACCTGAGTCTCTAAGAGACCAGCAAAAGCCGACCGAAGCGAGCGTCCTTGACAGTCTCCAGCGCCTGGGTCATCAAGTCGAAACGCTGGCGGTCTTCGACAACGTCACTACGATCGTCGAGAAACTCAAGGCCTGCGCGCCCGATATCGTCTTCAACCTGACCGAATCCTTCCATCACGACCGTTCGCATGAGCCCAACATCCCGGCGCTGCTCGAACTGATGAAGGTCCGCTACACCGGCGCCGGTCCCGAAGGATTGCTGCTGTGCAAGGACAAAGCCCTCGCCAAGAAGGTGCTCGCTTATCATCGCGTGCGTCTGCCGCGATTCGTGGTCTCGCATCAGGCGCGTCCCGTGCGCGGCTTGCAACGCTTCAAGTATCCAGCGTTCGTCAAGCCGGTGGGCGAAGAGTCCTCCGACGGCATCGCGAAAGCATCTTTCGTGCGCACCGCCGATGAAGCCATGGAGCGCGTGCGCTACATCCATCAGAAGTTCGAATGCGACGTGCTGATCGAGGAATATATTGAGGGCCGCGAGCTGTATCTGAGCGTTCTGGGGAACCGCCGCCTGACGGTCTTCCCGCCGCGCGAAATCTTCTTCGAGCAGGTGCCCGACGATGTGCCCAAGTTCGCCACTTCCCACGCCAAGTGGAACGAGAAATATCGCGAGAAGTGGGGCATCAAGAACGGGCCCGCGGCGGAACTGCCCGCTGGCTGCGAGGATCATTTAAAGCAGTTGGCCCGCAAGGTATACCGGGTGCTCAAAATTCACGGATTCGGACGTGTTGACGTGCGGCTGACCCCGCAAGGCGACGTGTTCGTGATTGAGGCGAATCCCAACCCGTCCCTGGCGCAGGATGAGGATTTCGCTCAGGCTGCGCTCAGCGCTGGAGTGAGTTACGACGCGCTGATCACCGAAATTCTGAACACCTCGCAGATTTAGGCGGCTTCTAGTACGATAGTACGCATGAAACTCCGACTCACGTTACTCGGTATAACTACGTTGATCGCCTCGGCGAACCTGTTTGGCCAGGCGGCGCCGGTAGTTGGGGCCGTCGATCCCACGCCTCTGTTTAAAGATAAGGACAAGACGCTGAACAAGAATAAGCAGGCCGCGATGCACATCGTGATCGACTTGCTGGCCTACGGTCACTGGAATGAAGCCGACAAGTGGCTGACGGAGAAATACATCCAGCACAACCCCGCGTTCAGTTCCGGCCGGCAGATCGTGATGACGGCGTTTAGTAAGAGTGCTCCGCAGCCCATTCCCGCGGATCCCAAGGACTGGAAAACCAAGATCGTCGCGGTGACCACTCAGGGCAAGGATATCGTCTGCGTTGCCTCGGTCAGCACCCGGCCCGATCCGCGGAATCCCGGACAGACCTACACCACGACGCACTTCGACATGTGGCGATTCGTGGATGGCAAGGCCGACGAGCACTGGGACGAAGGCGCGATCAACGCCGGCGGCGGAGCAGGAAAAGGGAAGCAGTAAGGGCGTTCATTCCCAGACGTTATTCCCACTCGATGGTGGCGGGCGGCTTGTTCGTGAGATCGTAGAACACGCCCGCTACACCTGGAATCTCGCTCAACTCCCGCACGATTTCTGAAAGCAGATCCTGGGGCATCCGGACGACGCTGGCCGTCATGCCGTCCACCGAGTCGATGGGACGCAGCACGACCGAATCGGGGCGCTCCTTGGTGCCGAACGGAATCAGCACTACGGGAAGTTGCCATACGTTGCGATCGAACCCGGAGGAGTGTGTCCACCGGCGGATTAGGGCGTCGGCGCGCCGCAGCCGTTCCAGCCGTTCCTGGGTCAAGAACGCGGGGAACGCCCGCATATCGCCCAGATTCTCCGCCGTCCAAATCCGAGCTACCACACGATTGATCCGGTCCATTCGATTGATCAGGCCGGCCGCTTCTTCATCCGATGCTGGGAACTCATCCACCGCCAGTGTCGAGCGATAGGTCCTGGAATCTCCCTGCACACCCACGCTGCGGACCGGCAGTAGCCAGCCTTCGGGCAGCTTCTCGGGCGCGCCGCCGGTTTCCGAACAGAGGCAGCGGATCGCGAGCCCCGGCCCGGGGAAAGGATGCCGATCTAGCAACTCCGCGGACAGCCCCAGTTGTTTGCCGATGATCCGTACTTCGTCTTTGTAGAACGACGCCAGAGGCTCGATGATGCGGCCTTCGTCAATGAGCTTCTGAATCCCGGCGACGCGGTTGTGATGGGTCTTGATCAGATCGGCCTTGGCCGTGCCGCCGGATTCGATGGTGTCGGGATAAATCGTGCCCTGGCCGAGGATCCAGTGGCCGTCCATGAAGTGTTCCGACTCGAGAATCCGCTGCTGCACGCGCACGAACTCTTCGCCGATAATGTGGCGCTTGGCCTCTGGTTGGACCGCGCTCCTGAGAGCGCTCAAAAACTGTCCAGCGGCGTCTTCCACCGCGAACGCGCGCGCCCCCAGCGACGCGAAGTTCTCGCGCACGAATTCGGTCTCGCCCTGGCGCATCAGGCCGGTGTCGACATAGGTTCCGTGCACGCGCTCCGGACCCAGCGCGCGCAGGCACAGCGTGTAGGCCACGGTTGAATCCACGCCGCCGCTCACGAAGAAGAAAATATTGCGATCCTTGGCGACCGCGCGGATCTGATCTTCGATGGCTTGGACCTGCCCGGCCGGATCCCAGTCCTTCACGCATCCGCACGCGCCGAATACGAAATTCGACAGGATTTGCGTGCCGCAGGGAGTGTGCGCCACCTCCGGATGGAACTGGACCGCATACAATCCGCGTTCGGGCGCCGCCATGGCAGCGACGGTACACGTTGCCGTGCTGCCCAGAACCTCGAAACCGGGCGGGGGATCCTGAACCGCGTCGCGGTGGGACATCCACACTTGTTGACGGCCTTCGATTCCCCGAAACAATCCGTCCGCGTGCAGAAGGTCAAGCTGGGCGAATCCGTACTCGCCGCGGTCGCCTTTTTCCACGCGGCCGCCCAGGATGTGGGCCATCAACTGTTGCCCATAGCAGATACCGAGCACGGGAACGCCGCTGTGAAGTAAACGTGGATCGATGGTGGGGCTTCCGGGGTCGTACACGCTGGAGGGACCGCCGGAAATGATCACGCCTTTGCGGCCGGCCAGCTCCGCGGCCGGTGTTTCACTGGGAGCTACTTCGGCGTAGACACCCAGATCGCGGACTTTACGCGCGATCAGGTGACAATACTGCCCGCCCGCATCGAGAACGGTTATTTGTGGACGCAATCTCTTAAGGACTATTTTACGAGACCGGCTACTTCGCCGCGATTACAGGAACGCCGGTGCGCTGCACCAGCAGCTTCTTGGCGTTTTCGACCAGCGCCTTGGCCTTGGGCATGGAGTCGATAGCCGCCAGGACCTCGGGATCCTGCTCAATGGCTACCTTCTGCGATTCATCCTGGCTGAAGGCCGTGATGTACATCTCGCGCTTCAGTTCCTGCTTGACCCACTCCCGATTGGCGGCGAAATCCGCCGGAGTGAAGGTCGCCTTTTGATCTTCCAGGAACGCACGGAACTGATTGATCACGTCGTCGCCGGGTTCCCAGCCCTTGGGCAGTTTCGCATCGCCTTTCCCAAAGTACTTGGCCGAGAAACTGAAGAGCGCATACTTGCGAAGAACTTCAATCTGGAAGGCGTTGTACTTGGGCGGCTCGTACTTTTCGTCCGGAGTGATTCCGCCGCCGCCGTAGACCGTACGGCCGCTATCGGTCATCTTCACGTCCGCCATGTTCTTCTGTTCGAGATTCGAGTGCGTGTAATAGTCCAGGAAGGAGATATTGGAATAGTCGCGCTGGATGAGTCGTCCGCTGGGCGTATAGTAGTGCGCCGTGGTCAGCGCCAGCCCGGTGTTATCGTTCAGCGGGAATACGGTCTGCACCAGGCCCTTACCAAAGGTCGTTTCGCCCAGAATCCAGCCGCGATCGTGATCCTGCAGCGCGCCGCTGACGATCTCGGCTGCCGACGCGGTGTAGCGGTTGACCAGGACGACAATCGGATAGTCTTTTCCCGGGCCGTCGACACGTGCGGCGTAATTCTTGTTCGGCGAGTTGCGGCCGTGATGGCTGACCACCAGATCGCCCTTCTTGAGGAAATGGCTGGCCACGTCCACGCCTTCATTCAGAAGGCCGCCCGGATTCTCGCGCAAATCCAGAACCAGGCCCCGGATCTGTTTTTCGTCTAACTTCTTGAGCTTGTCGTCCAGTTCCTTGCCGGTGTTCTCATTGAACTGGCTGACCTTCACGTAGGCGATGCCCGGCTTCACGTAAAACGCGTCCTGCACGCTGAACCGGGGGATTTCGTCGCGGATGATGTTGAATACCAGGGCTTGGTCGAGACCCTCGCGGCCGATCTTCACCTGGACCTTGGTGCCGCGCGGCCCTTTGAGCAGGTCGGCGACTTCGGTGGTGGTCAGGCCCTCAGTCTTCTTGTCATTCACTTCCAGGATCACGTCGCCCGGCCGCAGTCCGGCCTTATAAGCAGGAGAGCCAGCGAAGGGCGCCGTAACGATGGTCTTGCCGTTCCGCGCCGTCACCTGCATACCGACGCCGTAGTAGCGGCCGCGCTGGTCTTCCCGCAGCGCCGCGTAATCGCGCGGATCGAAGAAATTGGAGTGCGGATCGAGCGTCCGCAGCATGCCCGGAATCGCGCCCTTATAGATGCCCTTATCGGGCTTCACGTCGTCGGCGAAGTTCTGCTCGACGGTGCTATAGACCTTGGTAAACGCCCTTAGGCTCTGATCGGCGTCATCCGCCGGCGAGGCAGCCGAAACCCCCCTGCTGCCCATTACTCCAGCCACCACGGAGCACAGGACGATAAAGGACGGAACCAGGAAGTAGCTACGGCGACGAGACTTAGCCATGCGTAAGGCCTCCAGCGGTTTCAGTATACCAGTTTTGGGAAGGGGGTCCGCCCCGGACAATAACGGAGAAAGTCCCGGCTAGCGGCTCAAACCGGACTAGCCCATTCGGGCTGCCCGACGGGCGGCGCCTGCTTCCATGCGGGCCGGTTTGCGGTCCGATTCGCCCAGGCGGCGAGCCTGATCGCTCACGCACACCAGGAACATCGGTTGGCGGGCGTTCTTGAGGATGTCGATGATGCGCTCCTGGTGATCTTCGAGGAAAATCGATTTTCCGTCCGTGACCAGGTGGAGGTCGGAGTTATTTTGCAGGACCTCAGCCAGGCGGCGGCCCATCTCGCGTTGCAGGAAGCGGAGTACGCGGCGGATCTTCTGGAGCGAAAATCCCTTGCGCCGCAGTTCGGCGATCACCGTGATCTCGATCACCTCGGCCGGATCGTACACGCGCCGGTGTCCTTCATGCCGCGGAGAGACCACCTTGCGCTCATCCCACCACTGCAGTTGCCGCAAACTGACTCCTGCGACGTCAGCTACCTCGCTCGATGAATAGGTCCTCTCGGGGACCTGTGCTTCGGGACGGCTTTTGCGGGATTTAAACATGAAGGCGGCGGTCCATTCTTTATGGATTTCCTTGGATCTTACCGATTGTACTCGACTGGAGGGGCAAGTCAATAGGGCCATTTCCGGCCTGGTCTTGGAACTACCCTCCGCCCACGAACCACACGATCTCCAGGCGGTCTCCCGGCTCAATGCGCGTCCGCGGCCAGTCGCTCTTGCGGGCGATCGCCAGATTGCGTTCCACCGCCACGCGCGAAGGATCAATTGCCAGCCAGACCAGCAAGCGATCGAGGAAAAGTCCCTCCGGGACGCGTCGCGGCTCGCCGTTTACAACAACTTCAATCGTCTTTGTTTCAGCACTTTCCATGTGGCGCGTTTGACACCCCGTTTCGCCGATCATTATATTCAATAGTTACGGTTCTGATCACTGGCCAGCGCGGGTGGACCCCGAGGGCAGACCGCGCGGCACTCGAACGATGCCATCAAATTATCCCGAAATCTACTTCCCAGTACTGATTCAGGTACTCATTGCGGCGGGCTTGGCGTCCGCCTTGATCCTGATATCTACGGTCTTGGGAAAGCGCGCCCGCTCGCCGCTCAAGGACACCCCCTACGAATCGGGCATGGCGCCGGTGGGTTCGGCCCGCGAACGGTTCAGCGTCAAGTTCTACCTGGTCGGGATGATTTTCATCCTCTTCGACATCGAAGCCGTGTTCCTGTATCCCTGGGCTGTGGTGTACCGCGACCTCAAGATGTTCGGCTTTTTCGAAATGCTGATCTTCGTGGCGCTGGTGCTGGTGGGATTCTTCTACGTGTGGAAGAAGGGCGCGCTGGATTGGGCAGTGCAGAAGAAGGATGGCTCCAAATGAATCACCCGGCGATCCTCGAAACCAAGCAAGCCTTCGGCGAGACGACGCTCATGGTGGATTCCGCGCGGATCGTGGATCTGTGCCGGCACTTGAAGGACTCAGAGAAGTACGTTCGTCTGAGCGGCATCACCGCGGTGGACATGCATCCGGCCGAGCCGCGCTTTGAAGTGATCTATCACCTTCATTCGATCGAAAAGAATCAGCGGCTGCGGCTGAAGTGTTTGGTGAGTGGAGTGAATCCTGAGATCGATTCGGCCACCGGTGTGTGGCGCGGCGCAAACTGGTATGAGCGCGAGGTGTTCGACATGTTCGGCATCGGCTTTCGCAATCATCCGAACCTGGTGCGCATCCTGATGCCCATCGACTGGGAAGGGTATCCGCTGCGGAAGGATTATCCGGTGCATGGGTACAAGTACAGCTACCCGAGCGAATAACTCATGAGCAACAAGCACTCCTTCGACGATCACACCTCGACGATCCCGGCAGTCCAGGAAATTCCCGCGACGCCGGCCGCGCCGCGGCGCATGACCCTGAATATGGGTCCGCAACATCCTTCGACCCACGGCGTGCTGCGCATCGTGCTCGAGCTCGAGGGCGAGACTATCGTCAGCGCCGCGCCCGACATCGGTTTCCTGCACACCGGCATCGAGAAGGAATTCGAGCAGAAGAACTGGCAGCAAGCGGTGACACTTACCGACCGCGTCGATTATCTGGCGAATCTTTCGAACAACCTGGTGTACGCGCTGGCGGTCGAGAAGCTGTTGCAGATCGAAATTCCGGCGCGCGCGCAGTGGACCCGCGTCATGATGACCGAGTTCTCGCGCCTGAACAGCCACCTGGTGTGGCTGGGAACGCACGCCCTCGATATCGGCGCGATGACCATGTTCTTCTATTGCTTCCGGGAACGCGAAGATATTCTGCGCATCTTTGAAATGTTCTCGGGGCAGCGCATGATGACCAGCTACATCCGCATCGGCGGGCTGGCGCTGGAGCCTCCGCGCGGTTGGCAGCAGGTGGTCGGGAAATTCATCAAGGCATTCCCTAGCAAAGTAGACGAGTACGAAGAATTGCTGAACGCGAATCCCATCTGGATGCGCCGGACGCAGGGCGTTGGGTACATCTCGCTGGAAGACATGCTGGACCTGGGCATCACGGGTCCCATGCTGCGGGGCGCGGGCTTGAATTGGGATATTCGCAAATCCGAGCCGTATTCGAGCTACGACAAGTTCGACTTCAAGGTGCCGGTGGAGACCAGCAACGACGTATGGTCGCGATACCGCGTGCGCATCCAGGAAATGCGCGAAAGCGCCAAGATCATCACGCAGGCCCTGGAAGGAATGCCGGAAGGCGCGTGGCAGGCCGATGCGCCGCACGTGGTTCTTCCGGAACGCGAAAAGATGAAGACCCAAATGGAGTCGCTCATCTATCATTTCAAGATTGTTACGGAAGGTTTCCGCGTTCCCGCCGGCGAAGCGTATCAATGCATCGAAGCTCCGCGTGGGGAGATCGGCTACTATGTTGTGAGCGACGGCACTTCCAAGCCCTATCGCGTCCACATGCGCACTCCCAGTTTCGGCAACCTGCAAGGTCTACCCAAGATGCTGGAAGGCATTATGATCGCCGACTCGATCGCAGCGCTGGGGAGCATGGATTTTGTGTTGGGTGACACGGATCGGTAATGATGACTTTCTCGCCCGAACTGGAACAGAAATTCGCGAAGATGCTTACTTCTTATCCGGAAGGAAAGAAGCGTTCGGCAGTGGTGCCGATGCTGATCTACGCGCAGGACGAGGTCGGAGCGGTAACCCCCGAATTGATTGACGAAGTGGCCCGGCGCTGTGAAGTGACTCCGCTTCAGGTGGACGAAGTGGTGGGCTACTACTCGATGCTGCATCGCAAGCCCATGGGCAAGTATCACGTGCAGGTCTGCACCAATATCAGTTGCCTTCTTGTCGGCGGCATGGAGCTGTATGAGCACGCCTGCAAGAAACTCGGCATTGGGCACAAGCAGGTCACGGCGGACGGGCAGATTTCGCTCGAAGAGGTCGAGTGCATGGGCGCCTGTTCGTGGGCCCCGGCGGTGGAGATCAATTACGACTTCCATCATCACGTGACTCCGGAAAAGCTGGATCAGTTGATTGACGGGCTCAGGAAGGCACAGTAACGAATGCCGAAGAAGCTTTACAACGAACCCAGCCCTCTGGAAACGCGAATTCTGAGCAAGCGCTTCGGACTGGAGAACTCGGAATCGCTGGCTACTTACCTCGCCAACGACGGCTTCAAGGCGTTCCGCAAGGCTCGCGAGATGAAGCCCGAGGCGATCATCGAAGAGGTTAAGACCTCGGCTCTGCGCGGCCGCGGCGGTGCGGGATTCCCAACAGGACTGAAGTGGAGTTTCGTCCCGCGCAGTTCGCCCAAGCCCAAGTACATCGTCATCAACGCGGACGAAAGCGAGCCGGGAACCTGCAAGGACCGGCTGCTGATGGAGTACGACCCGCACCAGATGATCGAGGGCATTCTGATCGCCGGCCTCGCGCTCGATGCGCACAAAGGGTACCTCTACATTCGCGGCGAGTATCGATATTTGCTCGATCACATGGACCGCGCGATCGCGGAAGCGTACGCGCAAGGCTACCTCGGCAAGAATATTTTAGGCACAGGTTTCGATTTCGATCTCTATACGCATTCGGGCGCGGGAGCGTATGAGTGCGGTGAAGAAACCGCGCTGCTCGATTCGCTCGAAGGCAAGCGCGGGATTCCGCGGATGAAGCCGCCGTTTCCGGCCGTCGCTGGCGCATGGGCCAGTCCGACGCTGCTGAATAATGTCGAAACGTTCAGTGCGATTCCGGCGATCATTCGCGATGGCGGCGCGGCGTTCGCGGCGCTCGGGACGCCGAAAAATGGCGGCACGCGGCTGCTATGCGTCTCGGGCCACGTCAACAAACCCGGCGTCTACGAAGTCCCGTTGGGCTATCCCATGCTCAAGTTCATCGAGGAGATCGCCGGTGGCATTCCGGGCGGCAAGAAGCTCAAAGCCGTGATCCCCGGAGGATCATCCTGCCCGATCCTCAAAGCCGACGAGTGCGATATCGCGATGGATTACGACACGCTGGCGAAGATCGGCAGCATGCTCGGTTCAGGCGGCATGGTGGTGATGGATGAGACGACGGACATGGTGAAAGTCGCACTGCGGATCATGCGATTCTACGCGCACGAAAGCTGCGGCTGGTGCATTCCGTGCCGCGAAGGTACGACGTGGCTGCGCAAGATCCTGCAGCGATTCGACGATGGCGGCGGCAGGCATGAAGACGTCGCGCTCTTAGGTGAACTGTCGAAGAATATGCTCGGCCGGACGTTCTGCGCGCTGGGCGATGCGGCGGCGATGCCGACCATCTCGATCGTAGAGAAATTTGCGGAAGATTTCGAGAAACGGCTCGCTCGGGATCGGCAAATGGTGGCGGTTTAATATGGCGGAACTGGTGAATCTGACCATCAACGGCCGGGGGATACAAGCCGAGAAAGGCGCGCTGTTAATTGAGGTAGCCCGCGAGAACGGCATCGAAATTCCGGCGTTCTGCTACTACCAAGGGTTGACGCTCCAGGCCGCCTGCCGCATGTGTTTGGTCGAAGTCGAGAAGACTCCCAAGCTTCAGGTAGGCTGCACGCTCCCGGTGGCCGACGGCATGGTGGTGCACACCGAATCGGATATAGTGCGGTCGGCACGCAAGGGGACGCTCGAGTTCCTGCTGACGAATCATCCTCTCGATTGCCCGGTATGCGACAAGGGCGGCGAGTGCGAACTGCAGGACATGGTCTTCCGCTACGGCGCGGGCGAGAGCCGCTTTACTGAACGGAAACACCACGTGGATGAACAGCAGTGGTCGCCGGTGGTGTACTTCGACGCTCCACGCTGCATCCTGTGTTATCGCTGCGTGCGCGTTTGCAATGAAGGAATGGGCGTGGGCGCGCTAGGCGTCTCGAACCGCGGCGTGATCTCGGAGATCGTGCCGAATCGTCACGATTACCTGGAGTGCGATGAATGCGGCGCCTGCATCGATATCTGTCCGGTGGGTGCATTGACCAGCGGCAGCTATCGCTATCAGACGCGGCCGTGGGAGATGACTCACGTCGGCACGATTTGCACGCATTGCGGCGACGGCTGCCGCACTACGCTGGGCGTGCGCGATGACAAGATCATGCGCGGCAACAATCGCGATTCCAGCGGCATCAACGGCGAGTTTCTGTGCGTAAAAGGCCGCTACGCTTTCGATTTTGTGGAGCATCCCGAGCGTCTGCAATCGCCCATGCTTCGCAATGCTCAGGGCGAGTTTGAGCCGATCTCCTGGTCCAAAGCGTTCGAGGCAATCGCGGGGCGATTCGAAGCAGTGAAAGCGCAGGGCGGGAAGTTCGGTGTCATCGGGTCGAATCACACCACCAACGAAGAGAATCATTTCCTGCAGAAGTTCGCGCGGCAGGGTCTGGGGACGAAGAATATCGATCACCATCGCACGGGCGATCTGACGACGTTATTCGACGCGCTTTCCGGAAAGAACGACGCGCTTGCCACTGCGGGCGATCTCTATACGGCAAAAGCGGTGCTGGTTGTCGGAGCCGATCTTGCGCAACAGCATCCGTTCATTTCTTATCAGGCACGGGCGAATTTCCGCCATCACAACGCGCACATCTACGCGGTGACTCCCGGTCCGGTTCGCGAAGACAATCAGGCGGTCGCGAGCATTCGCGTCGCGGCGGGCGGGGAACTCGCCGGCGTGGAGTCCTTGCGCGACAAACTGAAAGCGGAAGGCGATCTGGTCATCGTCTTCGGAGATTCCATCCAGGGCGACGGGGTTCGCAAGCTGGTCGCGTTCGGCGATTCGCTGGGCATTCCAGTGAAGTACGTTTGTCTGGTGGATTATTCGAACTCGCGCGGCGCGTTCGACATGGGCTTGATTCCCCGGGATGGCGGAATGAGTGTCCAACAGATGCTGGCCGCGAAGGATCTGGATGTGCTGTGGGTGGTCGGCGCGAATCCGCTGAAAAACGCGGCGTTGGCCTCGCCGAATGCGTTCGTCGTCGTGCAAGAGCTTTTTATGACGGAAACCGCCAAACACGCCAATCTGGTGTTGCCGGGCGCATCGGCCTATGAGAAGAACGGAACCGTGACCAACGTCTGCGGCGAGGTCCAGAAACTCAAGCAGGCGGTCAAGGTGATGGGCACCAAGACGGATCTGGAAATCATGGGCTCCATCGCGAAAGAGATGAAGCTGAACCTGGGCATCTGGCTCCCCGACAAGGTTTTTGCCGAGATTCGCAAGACCGTGCACGGGTATGACGTGCCCTTGCCGGTGGTCGACACAGGCGGCGCCGCGCCGACCATGCCGCTGAACGGCCGCGTTGCCGCTTTGCCGGGCGCGATTCAATCCGCCGGCGACACGTTATTTACGTCGGGCTCGATGTCGCGCTATTCCAAGATCCTCAATGCCGTAATCGAATCGCCCGGCGGCCTTTACGGCGGCAAGGGGCCAGAAGTCAGCGCGCAGTCGCCCACGGCCAGCGGCCAGATGCCAGGGGGCACGGTCCAGTCGTGAATTTCTATCTTCTTAGTCTGATCAAGACCGCGATCGTGGTGGGCATTTTCATGCACGTCCTGGCCTACCTGCAGTGGATCGAGCGCAAGGTGATCGCGCACGTCCAACTTCGCGTGGGACCTCGGCGTGTGGGACCGCACGGGCTTCTCCAGCCGCTGGCGGACGTGATCAAGCTCATCACCAAGGAAGATATTCTCCCTTCCCACGTGAACAAAGTTTTCTACTTTCTGGCGCCGTTCATCGCCGTGACCTTCGCCCTCATCGCGATCTCGGTCATCCCGTTCGGACCCATCATCACCGTCGGCGGCGTGCGTACCGCGATGCAACTCACCGATCTGAATATTGGCGTCTTGTTCATCTTCGGAATTTCCGGACTGGGTGTGTATGGCGTGGCTCTGGCGGGCTGGGCATCGAACAACAAGTACGCGCTGATGGGCGGCCTGCGCAGCTCGGCGCAAATGATCAGTTACGAACTGCCGATGGCGCTGGCTCTGGCTGCTCCGCTACTGATTCTGAATACGCTCAGCTTGCGTGAGATCGCGAACGGCCAGGCTGGCTACTATCTGGGATTCATTCCCCGGTGGAGCATCTTCCAGATGCCGTTCCCTCAGATCTTCAGCTTCATTCTGTTTCTAATCGCGGGATTTGCCGAAACCAACCGCGTTCCTTTCGATCTGCCGGAAGCCGAAAACGAGCTCGTCGCCGGATTCCACGTCGAATACGCCAGCATGAAGTTCGCGTCGTTCTTTATGGCTGAATACGCCAACATGGTGACGGTCTCCTGCATCGCGACGCTTTTGTTCCTAGGTGGCTGGCATCCCATCTTCCCGGAAAAATACGGGTCGGGACTGGTTCCAGTAGCGATTTTCGCGGCCACCGCGGTTCTGTGTTTCTTTCACGCGGTCAACCCGGCGCGGCCTTTCGACAGGATTACGCTGCCGGTGTTCGGCGTGCTGTTCCTGGGCTTGGCGGGGATTTTCTTGGTGCCTCCGGTGCAGTTCATCCTTTTGCCGCTATTTTGGTTTTCCGCGAAGGTGCTCATCATTCTGTTTGTATTCATTTGGGTCCGCGCGACGCTGCCGCGGTTCCGTTACGATCAGTTGATGCGCTTCGCCTGGACTTTCATGTTCCCCGTGGCGCTGGTCAACTTATTCATCACGGCCCTACTGGTGGCCCTTTTCCCCTGATATGGACGCTCTCCTGTTCGTGATTTTCGCCGCGATCGCCGTGATCTGCGGCATCAGCCTGGTGGTGCAGACGCACCCGATCTCGAGCGCCCTATCGCTGGTGGGCGTGATGGGCGCGCTGGCGGCCCTTTATCTGCTCCTCGGCGGAGAATTTATCGCCGCGGCGCAGTTGGTGGTGTACGCGGGCGCGATCATGGTGCTGTTCGTGTTCGTCATCATGCTGTTAAATGCCGGAACAGAAAAAAAGATGACCGTGCGGCCCTTGGGCAAGTACCTGGGTGCGCCGTTTCTGCTGCTCTTCTTCGGGATCATCGCGTACATGATCCAGAAGATTTTGCCGGCATCGTCGCCGGTGGTTTTCGGAGCCTTCCAGGGCGGAACGCCTTTGGAAATCGGCCGGAGTTTGTTTACGGTTTACCTGCTGCCGTTCGAAGTCACCAGCGTTCTGATTTTGATCGCCATTCTTGGCGCGATCGTGCTGGCACGCAAGGAGGTGGACTAAATGCCGCTGGGACCTTTACCGGCCGCTGTTCCGCCCTCCTGGTACCTGACGCTGAGTGCGATCCTGTTCGCGCTAGGCGTGCTCGGTTTCCTGCTGCGGCGCAACATTATTACCGTGTTCATGTCCATCGAGCTGATGCTGAACGCGGTGAATCTCAGCTTTATAACTTTTTCCTATGTGCTGAAGCGCAATGACGGCCACATCTTCAGTTTCTTCGTGATGGTGGTGGCCGCAGCGGAAGCCGCCGTTGGCCTGGCGATCATTCTTACCGTGTTCAAGAACCGGCAAACGCTGGAGATCGACGAGGTCAGTTCTCTTAAGAATTAGGCTCCTCAATAAAACATGCAGCAACTTTGGCTCATCCCTATTCTTCCGCTGCTCGGTTTCCTGCTGAACGGGATTTTCGGCAAGCGGCTCGCTAAGCCCGTGATCAACGCGATCGCGGTCGGGTCGGTGTTGCTCTCGTTCCTGTGGGTGGTAAAGACGCTTAACGCGCTGGGCGCCTTCAGTGGCGGCCTGGAACAAACCTATAAAGAGCATTACTACACCTGGATTCAATCCGGCGCGCTGAACATCAGTGTCGATTTCGCGATTGACCGGCTGACCGCGGTGATGCTGATGGTGGTCACCGGGGTTGGCAGTCTCATTCATATTTATGCCACGGGATACATGTCGCACGAAGGCGGCTACTACCGCTTCTTCGCGTACCTGAATCTGTTTATGTTCTTCATGCTGACGCTGGTGCTGGGGGCCAACTTCCTTCTGTTATTCGTCGGATGGGAAGGCGTGGGGCTGTGCAGCTACCTGCTGATCGGTTTCTACTTCCTGGAGAAGTTCGCGACCGATGCCGGGAACAAGGCGTTCATCGTCAACCGTATCGGCGATTTCGGATTCGCACTGGCGATCTTTCTGGTCGGCTTCCATTTCAACACGCTCGATTTCGGGACGGTGATGACCCAGGTGAAGGGCATGCCCATCGAAACCAGCGCCGGTATCTTCACCGCGATTTCGCTGCTCCTGCTGGTGGGCGCCACCGGTAAGTCCGCGCAGATTCCGTTGTATGTGTGGCTTCCGGACGCCATGGCTGGTCCGACGCCGGTTAGCGCGCTGATCCACGCCGCGACCATGGTCACGGCGGGCGTGTACATGATCGCGCGAACCTCGCAGATTTACCTGCATTCCACATACGCTCTCGATGTGGTGGCGATCATCGGGCTGACGACAGCCTTCGTCGCGGCAACAATTGGCTTGGCGCAAAACGACATCAAGAAAGTATTCGCGTATTCCACGGTTTCGCAGCTCGGCTACATGTTTGTCGGCCTGGGAGTCGGCGCGTTTTCCGCTGGGATCTTCCACCTGATGACTCATGCGTTCTTCAAGGCGCTGCTGTTCCTCGGAGCGGGCAGTGTGATCCATGCTTGCTCCGGCGAACAGGACATGCGCCACATGGGCGGCCTGCGCAAGTACACACCCATCACGATGGTCACGCTGCTGTGCGGCAGCCTGGCGATAGCCGGGTTCCCGTATCTCTCGGGCGCCGCGAGTAAAGACCTCATTCTGGAAGCGGCCTACGAACATGCCCCTTGGATGTACTGGGTAGGCGTGTTCACGGCGGGCATGACAGCGTTCTACGTCTTCCGCGCGTTCTTTCTGACGTTCTTCGGCGAGTACAAGGGCAAACCGGCGGCTGGCCACGGTCATGGGCACGGACACGACGATCACGGTCACGGTGAGCCGCACGAATCGCCCGCAATAATGTGGATCCCGCTTGTCATCCTGGCCGCATTGAGCCTCGGCGGCGGATTCATCAACATCCCGCACTTTCTGGAACCGATTTTTCCGCTGCAAGAAGGAGAATCGGCGCGCTGGCTGGAATATGTGGCCACGGCCGCTGGATTGGGAGGCATCGCTCTGGCGTACCTCTTCTATGTCCTCTCGCCAAGTCTTCCGGAATCGCTGGCGAACACATTTAGCGGCGTCTACACGCTGATCTACAACAAATACTTCGTCGACGAATTTTACGATTCCACCGTGGTCGAACCGGTGGTGGGCGGTTCGCGGCAGCTTCTCTGGCGTGTGACCGATGTGCGGCTGATCGATGGTATCGCCAACGGAATCGGTACTACGGCGCGAGGCATCGGCGGCATCCTGCGGCGTGCGCAATCCGGCTATATCCGCAGTTACGCAGCGTGGGTTATTGCAGGCGCGGTTCTGGCGATCGCCTACATCGGATTCATGGGAGCATCGCGATGACACTGCTGGACATCGTCCTGTTCCTGCCGCTAGTTGGGTTCTTTTTGCTTCTGATCTTGCCGAAGCAGTCCAGCCGCATGGCCGCGATGGTCATCTCCTCGGCGATCTTCATCGTGTCGCTGGGGCTGCTGATGCCGTACTGGTTTCAGTACCCCTCTGGCCACACATTCAGCACTGACATTCAGTGGATCAGCTATCCGCCGATCCGGTACCACGTGGCGCTCGATGGGCTGAGCTTGTGGCTGGTACTGCTTTCGACGCTCCTGACGCCCATCGCGGCACTGGTGTCGTGGAACTACATCGATAAGCGCGTGAAGGAATACTACGCCTTCCTGCTGCTGCTCGAATTCGGCGTGATCGGCGTATTCATCTCGATGGACCTGTTCCTG
>Ga0265313_10001821_pt1 | contig 19498 bp, 18 predicted proteins | sample 4123metaG_FD_203122 | JGI IMG/M metagenome (GOLD analysis project Ga0265313, IMG submission 203122) | Rhizosphere microbial communities from Carex aquatilis grown in University of Washington, Seatle, WA, United States - 4-1-23 metaG | ecosystem: Host-associated > Plants > Roots > Rhizosphere >...
GGCAGATTTAGCCACCGGCATGAATTTCATTTCGGCAATTGGCGAGGCGCCCTGGGGCAAATATCTGCTCTGCACGTCGCCGGGCAGATCGATGGGAGCAAGAGCCTGCAGTGTGTCCGGTCTGCCGCACACGAAGCTGATCACGCGACCGGCTGGTTCTCCATCGCTGGACATCAGGTTTTGAGCATTGTGAGCGATGCGCACGTTTTTAGAATCGGCAAAACTTGTTGAGCGATCGTGCTTGCCGTCAAATGCTTGCCCGGGTCCGCACATTGCCAGAGCAGTAAGAATGGCAATCGACAGAGCCGAGACGAAGGAGAGGCGTGAAGTGAAAGGCCACATGAAAGCATTTTGCGTGCTTGATGGCAGCGAATCCGGACGCATATCCAAGTTGTTTTTCGACTGCCGGCCGGCGGCTAGAAAGTCGTCCAGGCTGATTGGTCCTTCAAAATAAATAGGGTCTTTGGCCGCATACTCTTTGGGAATGCTTCCGGAAATGGCTCCGGGGATGACTCCGGGTTCTGAGTCTGCGAACATGGGGCGGGGGGCTGAGCCGGAAGACCGGCAGCAATCGAATCTCATGGATTTCCTCCTTGAGCTTCCTTCGGGGGAAAGACAGGAAAGCACCGCTTTTCAGCGTGATTGGAGCATTTGGGGCGGCGAGACTAACTGGTAAGTGCCTTAAGATTATTAGGCAAGCGTGGCAACAATGTGTCAAACAGATTAAGGTGGCTATTTTTTTTGCCGACCGGTCTTTTCGTTTTTCAAAATCGTTGCCAGTCGTTTTACTCCTTCCTTTATCTGGCGCGCATTTAAGTTGCCAAAGCCAAGGATGTATTCATTTTTCTGCGCCTTGCCGGCATAAAATGCCGTGGTGTCTATGAGAGCGACTCCAGCTTCTCGCGCTCGGTCGACAAATTCTGAAGTGGACATTTTCGTCTCGAAGCGAGCCAATACGAACACTCCCGACTCTGCACCGGAGACAGAAACCCGATCGGAAAGCTTTGCCTGAAGCTCATCCAGCAACACCTGGCGCCTTTGGTCGTACAGATTTCTGAGCCTCTTAATATGCCGGTCCAGGTGCCCTTCGTTTATAAATTGGGCGATTGCATTCTGCAAATGCGGTGGCAAAGGAGCGCCGGCCAGGGCTCTTGCTTGCCGGTAAGGTGCCACCAAATTTGGTGGCACTACAAGATAAGCCAGTCCGAGCGCGGGAAACATCAATTGATTGAGGGTGCCTGCATAAATAACTGATTGGTTTTTATCGAGACTCATCAGCGCCGGAATTGGTTTTCCGATCTTTTGATATTCGCTGTCATAGTCATCTTCAAGAATGATCGTCTGCTGCTTGTTTGCCCAGGCCAGCAGCTCCAGCCTGCGCTTAAGGGACATTGTCCGCCCGGTGGGAAACTGATGGGATGGGGTTATATAAACGAGCTTTGGTGTGGTTTTTCCCTTGAGAAAACCGTCCAGGTTCAAGCCCTCGTCATCAACGGGAGCGGCATGCAGTTTGGCGCCCAGAGCGGTGAAAGCGAGGCGCGCCTGATAATATCCAGGCTCTTCCACAACAGCAAGTGCGCCCTCATCGAGATGCAGGCGGGCGACCAGATCGATGGCCTGGCTCAGCCCGCTCACGATAATTACTTGTTGGTAATTGCATTGGACGCCACGAAAGCGCCGGACCAGCTCGGCAATGGCCTGGCGTAGCGCCGCTTCACCGCTGGCGTCCAAAGGCGCGTCGCTGAGGTCGCTTTCAGAAAGGCGAGCATGCCGGCCCAGAATGCGTGCCCATTCAGTCTGGGGGAACTGATCGAGAGCAGGGCGCCAGAAATGAAATGCGATTTCAGGCTCGACTGGGCTTGTCTGAAGATCGCTGTCCTTAGATTGCTGTTTGAGAAACTTGCCGTAGCTCGAAAGGGCATGCGGTTTTGCCGCATTTTGCCTGGGTCGATTGAGAGAACCATTGTTCTCTTTTACTTGCGACGAAACATAAGTTCCCGAGCCGTGTTTTAACTCGATATAGCCTTCCTGCTGCAATTGTTCCAGGCAAACCGCAACAGTCGGACGGGAGACTTTCAGTTGTTGAGAAAGCTCTCTTGATGAGGGAATTCTTTCGCCTGCCGAGAGCTCGCCCTCCAGTATGAGCTGTTTCAAACTCTGATACAGCTGCTCGCTCAAATCGACTTTGGATCGGCGATTGAGTTTGAGTTTTAGCGCCATTTGCGCTCCTCTTATTTCCACTGGGCCGGCGTTTCTTTCATTAGAGAGAAAGGTTTTCTCTGTCTGGCTCGGTTGTTGAGTGTTTAGAAACTGAGCCGAAAGGTCAGTATTATATAAGGCGCCAGTGCGGAATCTCTCTTTCAGTGCAAATCAAACTCAAGCTTTCCCACCAACTTTTGCTGCTGGTCGTCATTCCGGTAGTTTTCGAGCTGGCCATCGGCATTATGCTTTATTCCAGCTTGCGGGCCTCTGGAGAGGAAATAAAGCAGGAAGCGCATTCGCGCCTTTTGCTCAAAAAAGTCAATGAGGTGAGAACCGAGTTTCTCTGGGCGTATGAGGCAGGCAATGAATACGTGTACACGCAGGGACAATCCCAGGAAGTACTGAAGATTTACTTTCTGCACGCCAGGGCAGCGGCCAAGCTGATTGACGAGCTGAGAGATTTTTGCGCGGGCGACAAGGACGCAGAAGAAAAGATCGCAAAAGTGCAATGGTATACACAACGGACCAAGCAGTTTACCGATGGTTTTCTTGATGCGTTCGCGCGCGGAGATACGCTTGTTTTCTTAAAATACGGCAACGGTGTAAAACAGCTGTCTGTCAGAGCCGCCGATATTTTAAATGGGATGATTCAAGATCAACTGAAGATTCTAGATGCGTATGCTGAGAAGAAGAGCAAAGAAAGAGACGAACAAAGCAAGTTGGTTTTGCTCATAGTGTTTGCTACCGGTGCTGTTATTTGCGGCTTTGCCGGAGCGCTCAGTTTGCGGATTTCCAGACGATTTGCGGTTCTGATCGACAATGCCAAAAGATTGGCGGCCGGGCAAGAACTGAACCCGCCGCTCAAGGGCGAAAGCGAATTGGAAATTCTCGATCAAGAATTTCGGCGCATGTCGCAAGAACTCGAAAATACGTTGCGCAAACAGCGCGTCATCGTCGACTACGCAGCCGATGTAATCTGTTCGCTTACCCCCGCTCTGGCATTTTCAGAAATGAGCACGGCCGCCCTGGCCGTTTGGGGATACACACCTGATGAGCTGGTAGGCAAACGCATTGCTTCAATTGTTCATGCAGATGATGTGGAAAGAACCAGTAAAACATTTGAAGCAGCGCAGCATGATCCAATCGATTCATTTGAGAATCGGGTGGTTCGAAAAGACGGCAGCGCGGTCGATACGCGTTGGTCTGTTCGCTATGTCGAACAGGAGAAGTCTCTGGTATGTGTTGCCCACGATATCTCCCAAAGAAAAGAGCTGGAGCGCATGAAGCAGGAATTCGTGGCGATCGTCAGCCATGACCTGCGTTCTCCACTTACCTCTATAAACATGCGTCTGGGCACGCTGGCAGGCGGCATGCACGGCGAGCTTCCCCCCGACGCACTGAGGATAATTTCCACAATCGAAGGCAGTGTCGTCCGTTTAATAGGCCTGATCAATGACCTTCTGGATGTGGAAAAGCTGGAATCAGGCGCCTGGGATATGCGCTACGAAGACAAATCGTTTTTGGAAACAATCGAAATTGCCTCCGAATCACTTCTGGCGCTCAGCGAGAAAAAGCATGTCGAGATCGTCCTGCCGGCAAACGATGTGAAAGTGAAAGCCGATCACGAGCGCATGACGCAGGTGGTTTCCAACATCATGTCCAATGCCATCAAATTTTCACCGGAAGAAAGCAAAGTTATTATTACTCAAGAAGCTAAAGACGGTTTTCTGGAAGTGCGAGTTTCGGACAACGGCCCGGGAATTCTAGAAGAGGAAAGAGCGCTCGTATTCGATCGTTTCCGGCAGTCCAAGCGCGACAGCGGTAAGAAGACCGGCAGTGGATTGGGGCTGGCCATCTGTGCCGCCATCATCAAAGAGCATGGCGGCACGATTGGTGTCGACAGCAATAACGGCAAAGGCAGCACTTTCTGGTTTCGAATTCCCCTGGAAAAAACTGCCCGAAGCGAAACTTCAGTTGCCTAAACGGTGCACTGGGGAAGACCGGCGCGAGTTCCACTGGCCGGTGCGCCAGGGCTTCTGTTAAGTCGTACTTTCTATTTCTTGGAGGAAGAAAGCACCAGCGCTTCGATATCCTTTTTGTTTGGCAGTGATGGTTCCGCTCCCATTTTTGTAGTGGCAAGAGCACCGGCTGCGCAGCCGAACTTGACTGCATTGGCAAGCGTTTCTCCAGCGGCATAAGCAGCTGCCAGTGCGCCGCAGAAAGCATCTCCTGCTGCTGTAGTATCGATAGCTGCTACCGTAAAACTGGAGACCATAAGCGGTGCTTTGCCGTCTTCAACAAGCAAGGCGCCCAGCTCACCCAGTGTGATGATGATGTTTTTCGGACCCAGCTTCTTCAGTGCTTCTGCCGCAACCAGCGCGCTCTTTTCGTCTACTACTTTGACGCCGGTCATCAATTCCGCCTCAGTCTGATTGGGAATGATTACATCAACGTTCTCCATTAGCTCCCTGGGAAGTTTTCCATCGACAGGAGCGGGAGCGGGGTTCAAAGCAACGAATGTGCCGTGTTTTCGTGCCAGTTTTGCAGCAAAAGTATCGGCTTCAGTAGGCACTTCCAGCTGCATCAAGAGAATCTTGCTCTCTGCAATTACCGAATCGGCTTTTTCGATATCCTTGTCGCACAAATTGAGATTGGCTCTCTGAGCGATGACGATGCTGTTGTCGCCGTCTGCGTCCACGGTAATCATGGCGATGCCGGTGCCCGCTTCTTCGTCTTGCACCATATGTGATGCATCTACATTGTTTTTCTTCAGCGTCTCAATCAGCATGTCGCCGAACGCATCGGCGCCTACTCTGCCGACCATCGCTACTCTGGCGCCGGCGCGTCCGGCTGCCATCGCCTGATTGTTTCCCTTTCCGCCGGCAAACATGCCAAATCCTGAGCCCCGGATCGTTTCGCCTTTGACCGGCAAGCGCGGCGTACTGACAACGATGTCCTGACTTAAGCTGCCGACAACAACAACCTGATCTGTTTTCATCACGCCCCCCTTAGGCAATGAGATGACCGCGAGCATCTCGCGGACAAGCTAGACCGACTGATGGAAACAGGGTCATGGAAAACCGAAACCGTTTCACCAATCAAAAGACCAATCGGACAATAAGGATAAACCATAAGGGGCCCGATCAGACTGTTTTATTGTTATCTCACCACTGCTGGTAGGGCGGTTGTGGAGGGGGCTGCTGAGGTGGCTGCTCAGGTGGCGGCGGCGGCTGCTGAGGCTGAGGTGTGGGGGGCTGCTGTTGCTGCTGTTGTTGCTGCTGCTGCTGCTGCTGCTGCTGATATTGTTGTTGCTGTTGCTGAAACGGATTCTGTTGTGGCGACGGTGCCGGCGATGGTGGTTGAACCGGTAGCGGCAGCGGCTGTGGCGATGGTTGTTGAAACGGTTGAGCGGGCGGCTGGTGCGGTAGTGGTTGATGCTGGAACGGCTGAGGTTGTTGCTGAAACGGTTGCTGATATGGTTGCTGAAACGGCTGCTGAACGGGCTGCGGAGGAGGGGGTGGTGCTAGCGCTGGTGCGGGTTGTTGTTGTTGTTGTTGTTGTTGTGGAAACTGCGGTTGTGGAAATTGTGGTGCCGGTTGCGGCATTGGTTGCGGAGCCGGAATATTTACGTTGTGGCTCGGCTGCGCGGGCAAGCCCGTGAAACCTTGTGGTGATGGTTGTCCGGGCTGCGGTTGGGGCGGCAATGCCAGCTGCTCTGCGGTCGGCCTTCTGAGCTGCATAGTTTCGCCCATATTCATATTCCGGTTGTCACCCTGACTCAACTGCTGCTCGGTATGCTTGTTACTGACCTGGCTTGCTTCAACCCTCAGATCATTGTGCAAGGCGGCAATAAACATGGCTATCTGGCAGGCTTTCGCTAATCCTTCCATATCGGTAGCGTCTTGTGGTGCCGAGGCGATGCCGAAATGCAAGCACGGTTCATACTGCGCCAGATCTGGCTTGAGCTTCAGGAGGTCCCTGTTGATGCGGTCCGCTAAATGGCAGGCTTGATGACTTTCGATACCGGGCAGAAGCAGACCAAAGGCGCGGTCTCCGAAGTGACCGAACATGTCGACATCGCGCTTGATGTTTGTCACTGCTTCAGTGAGGAGCCGGCAGACCTCAACAGGCATATTGCCCTCCGGGTCCGGGCTTACGGTCACGCAAAAGAGGGCGAGCGCCAGAGAAGTTTTGAATCGGTAGGCTCTGGCAAATTCGCGCTCCAAGAAAAATTGCAGTGCTTCAAAGCTGAGGATGCCTGTTTCCGCCTTATTCAGAAGGAGCCAGATGCCGTTGCTGAGCATCGGATCGAGATTGATCATTTCTTCAGGAACGCCAACCTTGACTGAGTCTGACTGTTTTGGCTGAGTGTGCTCTACCGGTTTCGGTCTGGGCGTTTCCAGGTGCCATTCATTCAAAGACGGGACCGGAAAGGCGATCTCGCGTGTGGGAGCCGGCTTGAAAATCTCCGGCACCTCCGGTTTTATCAGATTGTTAGTCTCTGGAATACTGAGTAAAGTGGCTCCAGGCGCCAGATCAGGCAGGATTATTTGAGGAGGCATTTGCGGCTGCATCGGCGGCTGCATCATCGGGGGCGGCGGATCTGGCGCTTTTAGATTGCGCCCGTCCGGAGCAAGGAGGAGGCCAAGTTTCAGTAGAGTGGCAGCGATGTTGACCCACTGGCTGTGCGACAAATTCATCTTTTCGGCAGTATCTTTGATATTGCGCGTGCCGTAGACATTCGAATAAAATTCAGCTTGCAGTTGCGAATCACGCACATGTGCCGCTTGCAACCTATGTTCAAGCTCTCCTTCCGCCAGTCTCTCCGGTGGTCTGAGCAGGAAAGACAGCTCGTTGATCATATTGTTTTCGAGAAAACTGTTATTCTCGACGAAGGCTTCGCCGCGCACCAGGATTTCCTGGATGCTTTCGTGAACGGTGACTGATTCGGGCTGCCCGCCGGGCTCAAAGCGAATCACTCCATCTTTCCAGATGAAGAGATCCATGATCGCTTCGGTGCCGGTAGAGAGGGGTGAGATGGCGTGCAGAGCCCGTCCCAATCCGAATTGAATGCAAACATTGCAAGCAACCGAACCGATGAAAAGTTTTCCGGTCATCTCGTAATGCTCGGCTGCACGCAGAAGATAGGAGATCGGTTTTTCCGAAAGATTGCCATCGAAAGTCGTGGTTACATCCTCAGGCGGTCCGCTCGGCGGCGGCCCGGTCGGTGGCGCCGGGATGCTCTTCATCATTTTGTCGATAAGCGTTTGCTTTTTCTTTTGCTGCTCGGTCATCGTGCCGACCCGACCCGGTCAAAGGGTAGTAAACGTAATGTATATATGCGCAGTTTCATCCTTTCACAAACTACCCATTTCTTAAAGACTGAAAAGTTCTGGGAAATGGGCTGGTTATGGCATTTTCAATAATTATCGGAAACCAGCTGGAGGTTGTCATTGTGCTCAAGTGGCAAAAGCCGGCGAAGGCGTTTGGCTGTCCTTTTCGTAAACTATAAAAGACAGTAGAAAATGCGGAAAAAAGGAACTATAGTTGCGACCCGTGTCGGGAGGGGCACAAAGAAGTCTGCGCCCCTCCATCGATTTGATACTGGTGACAAGCACTGGCTGCTTATGCTGCTTGCCGCAACTTGAATTTGGCCGCGCTCACCACTCTTGATGAGCCGTCTTTGCCAATCACAAGGACGGAATCGCTGAATTTGACGACGCCTTCGCGGTGAGCAACAGAAACGGTGGTGATGCCGGAAGCGCTGATCAACTCGTACACAAGCGCTTCGTTTTCTTCATCCAGCCCACTTGTAGCTTCATCAAGAATGAGCAGTTTCGGTCTGGCAATTAAGGCCCGCGCGATGGCGATGCGCTGATGCTGCCCGCCGGACATGCCTTCTTCCCAGTTTTGTTCGGCATCCAGGCCGCCTTCTCGCTGGGCCAGATCTCCCAGTCCGAGCACATTGAGCAATGCGAGCAACTCTCGATCGCCTGGTGCTTTCTTGCGCCCCGGATAAAGCAACTGCTCTCTCAGAGTGCCGGGCGGCATATATGGCGCTTGTGGCAGGTACATGACGTCATCGGCGGCCGGTCTTGCCACTGTTCCGCTTCCTGCTTTTCTCTGCCCTGCCAGAGCTTTGAGAATGGTGCTCTTGCCGATGCCGCTCGGTCCGACGATTAAGATGCGCTCGCCGGGATTGACCTGGAAATTGACATTCGAGATGATCGTGGAATTGCCGCAGGGAGTTTTCACAGCCAGATTCTTGACCTCGACTCCTTCTGAAACCTCAGTCTTGATGCCGCCTTCGATGCGCCCCTGATGGTGTTCGTTGAGCACATCTTCAAACGAAACGAGACGTTTTGCTCCGGCCGAGAGTTCGGCAAACAGCATGATCTGGCTGACGAATACTGACAGAGCACCAAGGACGCGACCGAATGAGGTTCCAGCTTGAACAATTCCGCCCATGTCCATGTGTCCGGCGAAGAATAAGGGAGCTGTTATCACCAGTGGCACGACCAGAATCAGGTAGTCGTAGCCGACTTTGAACAGGGTCATATTGCGACTCCAACTGAGAACCTGGTTCCAGTTGGAGAGTGTCAGCCGCAAGCGCTCGTTGACCGTGTCGAGCTCACGAGCGGCGCCCCGATAGCTGGCAATGGGAGTGGCGTTCTTCCCGGCCCAGATGAGCACTTTTCGCAAGTCCGCCTCCAGGGTTTCCTGGGCGAAATGCAGCCCAATCAGCCGCTTTCCGAACTTGTACGAAATGTAGGTGCCGATGGAAGCGTAAACCACCGCCGTTACCACAAGGGTAGGCGACAGAAACCAGAGAATCGTGATGAAGGAAACCAATGCCATGAAGCTGTCTACAAGGGCCAGCACGAAGGTCATCAGTTTGTCGCAGACAGTGTTGGCGTCTTGCTGTATGCGTTGTTCGGGATTGGTGACGCGTGGATCGTTGTTGATATCGAGGAAGCGATCATTGTCGAAATACTTCTTCAGAAGCGACCGCGACAGATAGTCTCGCCAATTGATGTGCAGCTTGCCCTTGATCCAGCCGAGCATGCCGACTATAGGCGTCCCCATCATGAATGTGAGAGCATAGCCGATCAGGTTTTGCCAAAACTGGGCTTGATCCTTCTCTTGAAGCGATGACAGAACGGCACGTTCTCCATAGCTGATGCGAATATTGAGCACGTTGATGACGACCAGTGTCGCAATCACCAGTGCCAGCCATTTCCAGGCGACCGCCTTGCGTTCGCCCAGCCAGAAAGAACCCAGAGTACGTAGGGTCCTGCCTAGGGTTTTTAAATGCATGGCTGCATATCCTTTCCCCAGGTCCGCAGCTCCAACAGCCGCCGCGGGATGACCGAGTCACAATCGAAGAGAGACAAGCACTCTTCGCGCATGCGTAGTCCGGTGTTCGGTAGATGAACACGCAAATTTGAGCAGCCGGATCGGTCTACCACCATGAGTAAGGTGGAGAAAACCGGAAAGCTGGCTGCTCTGATTGGTTTTTCTGTTTGGGATCTTGATGCGGAAAAAGAAGAAGTCGGCTTTAATTGTTAGCAGGCAGAGGCGCTTGAACCAAGCAGAAAGTCAGGCAAATCAGGCTTAAAACTTGAGAGCGCGCAAACAATATACAAAACTTTGCGCCCATTGCTTAGCGTTATTTGATAGTGGTGTTCGTTTGGCGATTAAAGTGGCCTGAATCACCTTAAATCGGCGATTATGCGGCACTTACTTCACGGAACATTCACGCAGTTAACCGTACAAACAAGACATAAATTACTAATCGCGAATGCCGGGGGGAGTCCCGGTTATTCGCGCATTTTATCTGTGGCACCAAATATGGTGCATATTCAACTGCTTGCGAAGCAGGCGTGAAGCCTGTATTAATGCTGATGTTGCTAAGAAATATGAATGCCGGTTCGCTGTTGCTACTGATTTGTTATTTTTCGATGCGTGAGCACAATTTTTTGCGTCCTCGCGCTACATGAGCAAGGGATTGAAAGCGGTGTTTAACTCCGGCTGCTTATTAGCATCGTCATGGCCAATCACCAAAGGCTGAAGTATATGGGCTGAAAGAGCTATATACTTAGCTTATTGCGGGTTGTAAAGCGGATCTGTAACAGGATAATTTACAACATCATCATGAGTACTTATGAGAAGAATAAATGATTCTTCTTCCCCGTATTACGCAGGACACTCATATAACTCAAGACTCCAATTGAGTTGCAAACAAGCGATTTTCAAATGCACCTTGAGGTGTGTCGGAGAGAACCGCTTTTGCTTGCACCTGCCCAAGTGCTGGGATGATTCGGCAAGAATTTTTCTCGCGAGGCGCGAATGCCAGCAAACCGGAATTAACATCATGAACAAAGTAGGAACCACATTCGCCTTCATTTTTCTCGGGTTGTTTTCAATCGTCACCGTTGCACTGTACATCCAGCATAAGACTGAAGCTTTCCACATCGGAATCTTCGGTATTGTGATGCTGCTTATGGGTTGGATCGCGATCGAGAGCAGGGCATGGCCTAGCAGCAATTCAACCACCAAGGTCCGTGCGATGGGCAGCGGCACAACATCAAGCGGAGGCTCCGACGCGGCAGTACTGATGGCAGTTGTTGCCGCGACCAGCGAAACTGTCTGTGCTTCAGCTGCTTCATCAGACTCCTCACCCTGCAATACCGACACCTGACGCGTTTCTAGCGGAGACTCATGGTAGTTAGCTGGTCTATTCGAACCGGCTGCCTACCATGGGCTTTTGCACAACGCTCTTGATCATTGGCCCGCCTACCTCGCGCCTCTTGTGCGCTGCAAAGAAATCTGAGTAATCGGGGCGACTGCTCTTTCGCTCTTCTCACCGGCGAGGTCCGCAGACCTTGCTATTCGCTTAACCTCTATCTTGCATCGAAAGGAACTTCCGATGATGCACGTGAAAAGAGGCATGACTGCGTCTGTCGCGAGGACCGTTGTCGACAGCGACATCCTCAAGTTCGCTTATGCTTCCGGTGACCACAACCCGGTGCATTTCGACGATGAATACGCCAAGACCACTCGTTTCGGCAAGCGCATCGCGCACGGAATGCTCTCGGCCAGCTTCATCTCGACCGTTCTGGGCACTCGCCTGCCTGGTCCGGGCACCATCTACCTGGAGCAAACGCTCAAGTTCTGTCGCCCAGTTTTCATTGGCGACACGGTCACAGCCACTGCGACGGTGACGCGAGTCAATCGCAAAACCAATCGCGCCTGGTTGAAAACCGTCTGCAGCAATCAGCACGGCAAGCCCGTCGTCACCGGCCGCGCGCTGGTGATGATGGAAAGCGCTCCTGCCGCGAGCTAATCGAGTCTCCACGCAACGCGCGCCAAGCGCATTGCTTCCAGTCGCCCGCTTTTCCAAAAGTAAGGCCGTCTTTCGGGACGGAAGATCGTCAACAACTGAAACGTGATGGAGATCACAATGAGAATCGGAAAGGATGAGTTTGCCCAGTTCCTGCGCATCGATGCGGAGCTCCGGGCTCTGGCCGCCAAGTATTTCGAGGAACGTGCCAAGAGCCTCAATCCGCGTCTGCGACACGAGATCCAGAAGATCGAGTTCCAGGACGAAGGCTGCACGATCACCTACATGAGCACCCACTGCTCCAATTGTCGCGGCGAGATCGACGAGATCTACGTGTCGCTCGAGGAGCTGCTCGAGTTCGGCGAGGAGTAATCCTCTCGGCGGCTGCACAAGGGTGGGCACCATATTCGGTGTCCACCCGGTGCCGGCCTCATGGTTGCATAGGCAACCGGCCACCCACAATGAAACCCACTCGAACACGCGGAGTCTCTCCATGTTCGACTTCAGCACTACCGCCGGCATTCTGTTGACTGCCGGTTACCTGGTTTTTGCGCTGCTAATGATCCGAATTGGTAATGGCATAGCCAATCTCTATCTCCTTGTCACAACCAGGAGGAGCGAGTTCGACGCAGTCGGCTGCGGCTTTCTGCTGTTGATTGGCTTTTGCTATTTCGTCAACTATGTTCACGCCCATGGGTTTACAGTCATTGCCATGGCTGCAGGGCACCTGTTGTGCGTGGTATTGGGCGTCGCCATCGCTCTGGCCCGATACAACAGCATTACCCGTATGCGCGAGAACACAACGCTTGGTCCATTCTTGACCAGAGATCAGTTGAAGTTTTTCGATGCTGTGCGCGACAAATTGGCGAGGAACGTCGTTGAAACCGCGCTTCTATATGGTCGCTCGAATATTGAAGACCGGCAGACCGAGGCTTTGCTCGTACATCAGCTCAGCAAAGTAGCTTGCCATATAGATGGCAAGGAGAATCTTCGCATTCAGTCCGCTCTCGATTATCTGAACTCATACGCTCACAGGTTGAACGCCATCAGAGAGCGCATTGGAGCCAGTCCGATCGGCGAGCACTACACGCATCTGTAGCGTGCACCCTGAAGGAGAAAACAAAGGAAAGTTTAAATGTCAATCTTCGCAACACTGCTGGCAGGGACCTGCATTCTCCTCGTCTTTGCGCGCTGCGGCTACGTCTTCGGCAGTTATCTGTATGTGAAAAAGCGCTGGATGCAACGCTTGCTGCCGATATTTTTCCTGGCGGCGGCAATCTATGCGCTTACAGGCGCGATGCACGTCGTTTTCTTCTGCATCTTTACCGGTGCGTTCTTGGGCACTCTGCTTTCCGAGTTAGACCCCGAAAAAACGCTCCGCTTCTGAGTTTCGATATCAAGGGAAGCTTCCACGATTGTTCAAAATCTTATAAACTTTGAGAAGGGCACAAAATGCCAATTCCTGACACCAATTTCCCCTGGGCTGCAGTCCTACTGATCATCATTGCTTTTGTCGTCGGTGTTGTAGTCGGCGAACGGATCGGCCGCAAAAGCCGCTGGTTGACGGTACTGGTCAGTCTTCTCACCATCGCCGGTTTAGGCAGCATCACCTACTTCTTTCACGATTCGCTGCCATCGCTCTTTTACCCGATCGGAGGCTTATGCTTCTGCAGTGCCATAGGCATGCTGGCATTTGCCGTGGAACCCGAGCAAGAATAGCGGTCGACCCCGAAAAAATGCCCCGCTTCTGAGTTTCGATATCTCTTGCACCGACAGAATTTGCTAAGTCTGGGAGCCGGATCTTTTCCCGGAGTTCTCCAAGATTTGCCACATTGTGTTGGTTCGATTGCTTCGCGAAGCCTGTCGCGCCGCTGCAGATGCAGCTGCGCATTCACAAGTAAATCCCTCGAATCGATGGAATAATTCCATGCTCGATCATGAAAGCTATGTTGCTCTCTTCAACTTCGGCTATGCCGTCGTCTGTTTGATCACAATGGGCGTCGGCGTGCTGGTTGTCCGTTGGTCTGCCGATGTCGACACGCTGTTTGTGCGCATTAGACATACGCTGCCTGTTCTCTTGCTCGTGCTTTTGGCATGTATATTAGGCGCGAAATTCTACGGACCGGTCGCCTGTCTCTACATTCTCGGGCTGTACGCCAGTTTTTGCGTCGGCATTGTTCTCGACATTGCCGAAAGCGAACCGGGCAAGTTCTCCAGTGCCGTCGGCGAATTCGCTCGCGAGAGCGCTCGCCAACTGGGTAAGTTGCCGACTTCGCATTGAACGATCAACGAACGCCCACAAAAGGCGTTCTTGAGCAAGAAACTGAAACCTCAACATTGGAGATTTAACACATGCTGTTAATTCGAGTCGCTGAAGATGAATTCGAGTTCCCGTCGCGACGGGTTTCTGCGCAAAGTGTCCCGCCCATCCTCAATACCGGTCGCCCTCCTCTGATAGTCTCCACACCGGGCGGTGCTGTCTTCGTACCTGCCTCGCAGCACGTATGTAGTTGTCCGCCACGCAGCATAGAGTGCGGGTGCTGAGCAATTGATTTCTGGTGCAGCACATCTCAATTGTGCCCATCGAACCCACACAAACCGAGGACAAATCATGGTAGCCAAAACCTCTGAATTAGCTACGGACAGCCGTGACGCTCCCCTTTCCGAACCGCAGAAAGATAGGTTCCGCGAGGCAGTTGTGGAGCTGTCCGGAAGGACGATCGATACTGCGGTCATTCTCGGCAAATCGAAAATCCAGGGGATGAATCGCGATGTCGCCGCGATTCAGCTGAAGATGCTTAATGAAGCTCTCATCCGAGGTCCGGCCCGCGAACCTGGCGTTACGCGTGCGATTGACTGGCTGAACATCCACATCCGCCAGCTCAACGCTGTTCGCTCTGCCCTGGGCCAGCAGCACGTTCTGGTTCGCACTAAAATCTGACGCTCTCATCGCTCTCTCGACGCGTTTTGGCAAGTTTTGGATAAAGACAAGAATCCGAAACCTACCACAAAATGTCGGCAGGGCTTCCTTAACCGCCGAAGCGGATGCGCTGGTCGTTCAGTCAGGTCGTGAGACTTGACGCGCCGGCGCATCCACTTTTCTGCGGGTGGATACCTCCACACGCTGCGACCCTGGGTTTGCTCTCCACCCGGCGCGCAATTTTCATAAGGAGAGACGTTGGAGATTTGACATGACTGCAAAGATTTCGCTCGCCTCGTCTACCGAGACCTCGAGCTTCCTGCTGCCTGTACTTGGTTTCGCCGATCGTTCTGCGGCAGACCAATTGATCGCCAGCCAGGATGCTGCCGCCGCGGAGCATTTGTCACTGGGCGAGCAGTTCGAGCCGCTGCATCTGTCAGCGCGTTCTTACGTTTTCAGGGTGGGCTACCGCAGCGACGAATGGGACACGACCAGGATGCTCGATTGGCCGCTCACGCAGAAGCCGAGCTGGTCCAAGTTGCGCGACAAGAGCACGGCGAAAGTGGCCGGCTCCTACAATTTGGCTCTCATGGTCGAGGGTGCGCGCACTTTCTACAGGCACTGCCAACGCCGTGCCCAGGTTCCTCCTCATTGGTATCGCATCTCAGAAGGGCTGCGTGACTGCTATGCAGTCTGGGGTGGATTCGACGGCCGCGATTTGCAGCCGATCCATACCGTTCGCAACGGCGAAGGTCAACCCATGCAGCGCGTTTTTGCTGCCCGCTCTGGTCGCGGAGTTATCTTCTCACGGGTCGGCAACTACACCAGCAAAGGCGAGCTGGGCGGCTACACCAGCCGACTGGTCCAGGTCGAATTCTCGATCCTCGATCGCGATTCGGCTCGCGATGACATGATGAGAGTGACTGTGCTCAAGCAGATTTCGCTTTCACATCAGGCGGATAAACTGCCCAGCATCTGCACGGACGGCATGGATGATGCCTGGCGCAAGCTCGTGGAGAGAGCGCAAGCGGGCTTCGAACAGCGGTGCTGCATTGTGCCGGAGGACGTGGAGACCTGGCGGCTGATGTTCCTCGATCAGAAGTCGAAGGCGCAGGCCGACCGCGATCTGACATCAGACAGTTTCCGCCATCGCATCGAAGCGATGGACTGGCAATCTGCACTGGCTGAGGTGAAGGAAGCCTGGCAATTGCAGGTCGTGGTCAATGCGCACTGCGACAGCAAGTTCGATGACTCACCTCATCGCTTCGACAGCAACGGACATCGCGTCGGCGTCATGCTTTCGCGGCTCGACAACTCGCAGCGTCGTGCCGAGCTTAGCAAGATGGTTTCGGATTTTGTCGCCCCTTGCGACAAGCTCTGGAGCTATACCGGCGACTGATCGGCGAGCTTGCAGCACAGCAAGTTTACTTCGCGGCAGGAAGGAGCTGGATTCCGGCTCCTTCCTGTGACTTTCTCAGCGGCGCTCCCTGAATTTTTTTGATTTCAATGCAGCTATGAAAACATATAGTAATACCAACGTACTGCAAAAACCAGAACGTGTTCTCCCCATTGGGAAAACACGTCCTAGACTTATCTTCTGGAAGTTCTCGCTGCAGTCTTTGCCAGACTACTTCCAGACTTTTGTTTGCCAGTGAGCGGTCTTCATGGTTTTTGCTTTTTTATATCCGGGCTTTCTATAGCCCCGGTAATAAACACGCGCCTTCGAGCCTGCTCTTGCTCTGTAAAGAGTAGGTCCGGCCGCTGCTTCCTTGATCACCTGTGCTGGCGATTCGCCTGCATAGGCGGAAAGATTGGGAAGCATTGCCATAATGACGCCCACAATCGCCAATTTGGTTTTCATAAGTTCTGTCCTCTTTGTGCAACTGCCAGGAGGACCGCCAAAAGGGGAAAAGGTTCCTGGGCGAGGGAAAGTGTCTTACAATTGCCGTGGTTGTCGGCTGAGCGATCGTCCCTGGAGGCGCATATGCGCATTATTGACCTGGAAAAAACCGATTCGAAATGCATTCATCAGGTGGCGGAAATACTGAATAGCAGTTTTCACGGACACTGCCCCGACTATGAAGACATGAAAGATGCGCTGAAAAAGGTGACTGACTCTTTCGACGATCACCAGCTGAGCCGCATTGCTGTTGATGACAATGGAAACGTGCTCGGCTGGATCGGCGGCATTCGCATGTACAACGGCAATGTCTGGGAGATTGATCCGCTTGTGGTCAAGAAAAACACGCAAGGACAGGGCATCGGTAAATCATTGATTGAAGATTTTGAGGAAAATATGATGCGATTTGGTGCTCGCACAATTTGGCTTGGCACCGATGATGAAGACGGACGTACGAATATAAGCGAATGCGATCTCTATCCGGATGTGCTTGGAAAAGCGAGAAACATTGAAGATCTTGGCGGTCATCCTTTCAAGTTTTACCAGCGGATGGGCTTTGAAATTGTCGGTGTTTTGCCGGATGCCAATGGTTTTGGCAAACCGGATATTTACATGGCCAAGCGAGTAAAAAGCGACGCGACGGTCTGAGTTTCTTTGTACAGGATTAGTGGTTATAGTGATTGTGCCTGGTTTTGCGCGCGCATCTTTTGTTTTTCTTTCCTTTTGCCGGCAATAGTTTAAGCCCGTTAAGCTAAACCCCTTAGCCTTTGTAGGGATTTTTCTATGTGTTACTATCCACCAGTTTTAGTTGTTCGAACCCGGCTTGATTTTGCCGTCATTGCCATAGCGCGTGTGACAAGCCGCAAGTAATTCCCCGGTTGTTAGCTTAGCGACAGGTACAAAATGGGCTCTTTCATCTATCTGGACAACAGTGCCACCACCAAGATGCGCGATGAAGTGTGCGAGGCGATGCGCCCATACTTCTGCGATAAATGGGGCAATCCTTCATCGCTCCATCGTCTGGGCTATCAGTCACGTACTGCTCTCAACAAAGCCAGAGAGCAAGCCGCTCAATTGCTGGGCGCCACCCCGGACGAAGTCTATTTCACTCCCTGCGGCACTTTCAGCAATAACATGGCACTTCTGGGACGCGCGCAATATGTAGAGGCAAATGGACTGGGCCGTCATTTGATCACCACATGCATCGAACACACCTCCAGTCTTGGACCGGCAAAACATTTGCTGTCCAGGGGCTGGAAAGTCAGTCACCTGCACGTGAGCGACGAGGGTGTGGTCGACCTGGAAGAATTGAAGAGTATTATTACTGACGAGACCAGCATTATTTCCCTGATGTGGGCGAACAATGAAGTGGGCACCGTGCAGCCGGTTTCCGAAATTGCAGAAATAGCCGCCGAGCGTAAGATCTTCTTTCATTCGGATGCCATTCAAGTGCCAGGCAAACTGAAAATCGACATGTCCGCCACTCCTGTTTCCTCAATGTCGCTTTCCGGCCATAAATTCTACGCACCGAAAGGCATTGGCCTACTCTATGTGCGCAAAGGCATGGAGGTGGCGCCCATTCTCTTTGGCGGCGGGCAAGAGCATGGACTGTCTCCGGGCACTGAGAGCCTCTCCAACATCGTGGCCATAGGTGCCGCTGCAGAGTTGGCTCATAACGAGCTGGAGCAAAACGCCAGGCATCTGAGAAGCATTCAGAAACTTTTGATTGATAAACTGACTTCGCATCCAGCTGTGAAACTTTCTGGTGCAGCTATGGAATCGCGCTTGCCCGGTCATGTCAGCTTGATAGTTGAAGGCACTGTCGGTGAACAGCTGGTAGTCGAGGCCGATTTGAAAGGTGTTTGCATTTCTTCGGTTTCTGCCTGCAAGCAAGCCGGCAAGGATCCCTCGCACGTGCTTGCCTGCATGGGCATGAAGCACGAACAGGTAATCGGCTCCGCCCGCATCACGGCCGGACGCTTCAACACCATGGAAGAGTGCGAGAAAGCGGCTGATATCCTGCTCAAGATCTTTTCCAAGCGCGCCGGCGCAGGCAACCCAGCCCCTCATCCTGCGGCCGTTTAAGAAAAGCGCTTGTCACATTTTGGTTTTTATTCAGTCGTAATTTGATTGCACGACTCCGATCGAAACTTGTATTGCTGAAGGCGAAATCAACTGCCTGGTGATTTTCTGCCGAAGGCACGAATTAACACCATATGTGGTGCCAGTCAACGGCGCAGCTTATGGTGTTGAGCGTTGGCAGTGTCTTGTTTGTTTTGTGACAACAGATAGTAGAATTGGACAAGAAAAAGAGAAATTCAATTGCAGGCTCAGAAAATATCCGGCGCATCCGGGTCGATGCGCCGGCATTTCGATTTTTTTTTTTTTTTTGAACTGTTTAGAAGCGGCGATCAGCAGTCGAGATTGAACCCGATCAGCACTGTTTGGGTTAGACCATCATGCTCAGCAACCTCAAGTTCCACATCATGGCATTCACCCATGGCTGCGGCTTGCATTGCTTCGTAGGTGGCTCGCTGAAATCCGCGTTTTTTACGCGCCACTCTTAGATTGCCGGGCTTTCTTTGGGCGAATTCGCCCAGATATGACCGGTTCAAGTACTCGATGACGGCAATGGCCTGGTGCTGCGTGAGATCTGCCGAAAGGATTTCCAGGCGGTCATTTTCGGTCAGGCCGCTTATGCCGGCAAGATCATTGAGACACCTGGCCTTTCTTCTCTGCCTGTCCAGGCGAAACACTTGTCTCTTAGTCCAGTCCATACGTTTTTCGACATTGGCGATCAGATCGGCGTGCCTGCCCGGTTCGAGTTGCAGCCAGGCATGCGCGTTTTTCCAGTGAGAGAGCGCTTGTTGATGCAGGCCAAGATTGCTGAGGCAATGAGCCAGATCGCGCGCGACGAATCCGCTGCGCACGCTCTTTCCGTCCAGCCGAAACTGTGCATTGAAGGTGGCTTTGAGAAAGGGCAGGGCCTCGCAGAAGCGCTCCATACGAATGAGAGCACGCCCGGCCTGATGGTGGCAGAAGATTGTGGTCTCGCCGCCGTCCCCATATAGAAACAGGCTGGATCTGGCTGCGAAAAGCCAGTTTTCATAGGACTTTGCGTTATCCTTTCTCA
>Ga0265313_10001824_pt1 | contig 19468 bp, 15 predicted proteins | sample 4123metaG_FD_203122 | JGI IMG/M metagenome (GOLD analysis project Ga0265313, IMG submission 203122) | Rhizosphere microbial communities from Carex aquatilis grown in University of Washington, Seatle, WA, United States - 4-1-23 metaG | ecosystem: Host-associated > Plants > Roots > Rhizosphere >...
TCGATCTCGTGGTCGCTGTCGGCGCACTTAAAGCCCAGCCTCTGGGCGACGTGGCGCCCAACGGTCGTCTTGCCGGTGCCCATGAACCCGACAAGGTACAGGTTTACATCCGCGGGTTTCAGGGGATGTGCGCCCTGCCGATTTGCCCCTACTTGGCGGGGGTCGGGGCCGGCGGCGGCGCCGCCGCGGGCGTGACGTCGAGCAGCTCCACGTCGAACACGAGCACCGAGCCCGGGGGGATGCCCGGGCGGCCGTCGTCCCCGTAGCCGAGCTGCGGGGGCACGAAGAGCTTGATCTTGCCGCTCTTGCCGATCTTCTGCAGCCCCTCGGTCCAGCCCGGGATGACCTTGTCCAGCGCGAATTCGATCGGCTTTCCCTGGCGCTCCGAGCTGTCAAACACGCTCCCGTCGATGAGGGCCCCTGTGTAATTGACCTTGACCGTGTCCGTGGGCTTGGGCGCGGCGCCCAGGCCGGGGCTCACGATCTCGTACCTGAGGCCGCTCGGCAGCTCCACGACGTTCTTGTCCTCCTTGAGCTTCTCGAAGAAAGCGGCGCCCTGGCTGGCGTTCTTGTTCTTCAGGGTCTCAAGGATCGCAGCCTGCTTCTTCTGGATGAACTCCGACATCGCCGGCCCGATCTTCTGGATCTCGTAGGGAGACTCCGCGCCGTTCAGGGCCGCGAGTATCCCCTTCGTCAGCTGCTCGGACTCCTTCGCATTGAGGCCGAGCTCGGAGAGCCCGGTGCGCTTGCCGACGTACCAGCCGAACTCCTCAATGAGCTGCGCGTCCGTGTAGGCGGGGACGGCCGGCGCGGCTGGCGCGGCCGCCGCCGGCTGGGACTGTGCGGGCTGGGCCGCCGGCGCAGGGGCGGCGACCTTGGCGTCCTCCGCCCAGGCTGCTGACGCCGCCAGGAGGGTGAGGATCAGGGTCTTCGAGGGAGTGTGGGTTTTCATGCAATGAGGGAGGACACATGCCATCGCAGCGGTCTGTTTGCAATTCTTTAGCGCCGTTAGCCGCTTGAGTCCCGGCTCCGCATCCGCCAGACTTTGCGGTTCCCAACATGAGCCCCGAGCAATTCTGGACCAGTCAGGACGGCCAAATCCTGACCGTGAAGAACAAGGACGAGCAGACGGTCACCCTCACGCTCGCTTTCTGGCCGCGCAACCCGGCCGAGTTCGAGTTCATGAAGTCGTTCATCGGCGAGCTCAAGTTCACCGAGCGCAGCTCACTGGCGCGCATCGGCATAGAGATGCAGACGCAGGGCGGAATCGAGGTGGACGGCAACAGGCTGGTCCTGGTGGTCGAGGCCTACATGTTCGACGCGAGCTTTCCGAACGCGGGCTATTGGAAGAAGCTCATGCGCTCGGGGGTCCCCGTGGGGCGCCTCTTCCTCGCCCCCGCCGTGGCCAAGCTGTCATCCGACGAGATCTGGGCGGCCATCAAGGAGAACAGGCTCAAGCTCCCCAACACGATCAGCATCGACCGGCAGGGATCGGTGTTCCTCACCCCCCACCAGGTGAGCTACACCCTCAGCCCGAGGCTCCAGCGCATCAATTTCGAGCTCATTGTGACCGGGGCGGCCGGGCGCGGCTTTCTCGACAAGGTCCAGCTGCGCCACGACGCGTCGCCGCTCACGATAGCCCCGCGCTCCGGGATCATCACGAGCTGCTCCATGTACCTGAAGGAGCACTACGTCGTCCTGAACCAGGGCGCGGGCAACTTCGGCATCCACACAAGCGCCGTGCTCCTGGACCCCGTCAAGACCTTCGGCACGAACATCATGCTCGAGATCTACAACACGGGCGACCACCCGGTCGTGAACCCCATGGTGTCGGTCGAGATCTTCCGCGCCCCGGAGGCCAAGGATCCCGAGTTCAACTCGCTTGCGCGCCGGCGCCAGCGCCTTCTCGGCGTGGCGGCGGAGATCTACCACAACCTGGATGAGCGGCCGCCCCGGGACTCGGCCGAGGCCCGCCCCAAGACGGGCATCACCGTCACCGGGCAGAGCGCCACCATGGAGAACCACTCGATCTGCCTGAGGGGCGGCACGGCCGAGGACGTGAAGAAGCTCTTCGCGGAGAACAACGGGGCCTGCGGCCACCGCACCATGATCCAGGCGATGGACGCCGCGCCGAAGGACGCCGACACGCTGCTGCTCGACTATTTCCCCGACCTGCTCGAGCACATCGAGCTTTTGACCCGCATTCCCGAGATGAAGATCAGGCGCGTCATCTTCAGGAAGGCTTCGCGCACGCATGGCTACTTCCTCTCAAGCAACGCCCATGCGCGCCTGGACATCTTCGAGGCCATCAACGTCCAGGTGTACTGGTACGACGAGCTGACGAAGGACCTGTACTTTCACGTGTACAAGAAGGAGCACGGCTTCTTCGTTCGGGAGGAGACGGGCCGCAGATTCCAAGAGGCCACCGTCCTGGCCTTCTACGGCTCGGCCGTCGGCCTCGAGAAGGCCGACACCGATCGGATCTCGGGCCTTGTGCAGCAGCTTTCGTCGTTCATAGGGCCGAACCTCGGCGTCCTAACGGGGGGAGGAGGAGGCGTCATGCGCCTTGCGACCGACCAGGCGCGAAGCAGCGGCGCCCTTACGGGCGCCTGCTTCCTCGAGCTCGAGGCCCAGCCCCCGGAGCTCGGCGTCGACTTCTTCAACACCTTCCAGGAGGTGTCGAGGCACTTCCGCCAGAAATGGTTCGAGGTCGCGGATTTTTGCATCTTCAACGTGGGAGGTGTGGGCACCCTTGAGGAGATCGGGATCGAGCTGTGCAACCTTAAGCTCGGGATCCGGCCCCGGGTCCCCTACGTCTTCTTCAATTCCAAGTACTGGTCCGACCTGCGCCGCCAAATCCGGGAGATGATCCGCACCGGGCGGGCCCCCGCGTGGATGGCCGACTACATCCTCTTCTCGGACGACCCGGCCGAGGTCGTCGCGTTCTACAGAAAGAAGCTCCAAGTCCTTTGAATCCGGCAGAACTCCCCCGCTCCATCCTCGTCGTCGGCTCCGGCGGGCGCGAGCACGCGCTTGTCAGGGCCCTGGCGGCGTCGCCCGCGAGGCCGAGGATGCTCTGCGCCCCGGGCAATGCGGGCACCGCCGATGACGCCGCGTGCTTCCCCGTAAAGGCCGACGACGTGCCGGGACTCGTGGGGCTGGCGTGCCGCGAGGGGGTCGGTCTCGTGGTCGTCGGGCCAGAGGTCCCGCTCGTGATGGGCCTGGCGGACCGCCTCGCCGAGGCGCGGATACCCGTCTACGGACCCACGGCCGCCGGGGCCCGGCTCGAGGCCTCTAAGACGTATACGAAGCAGCTTCTCCTCAAATACGGGATACCGACCGCCGAGGCCGGCCTCTTCGGCGAGACCGCGCCCGCGCTTGGCTACATCCGCTCGCGGCGCATTCCGATTGTCGTGAAGGCGGACGGGCTCGCCGCAGGCAAGGGAGTCGTCGTGGCGGCGACCCTTGCGGAGGCCGAGTCGGCCGTGGTCGAGATGATCGAGGACGGGAAGTTCGGCTCGGGCGGGCGCCAGATCCTCGTCGAGGACTGCCTCGAGGGCGAGGAGACGTCCATCCTGGTCGTGGTCTCCGGCCGGGACTATGTCATCCTTCCCACCTCGCAGGATCACAAGCGCATCGGCGACGGCGACACGGGCCCCAACACGGGCGGCATGGGCGCCTACTCCCCGGCGGAGGTCGTGACCCCGGCGCTCATGGACGAGATCGAGCGGCGCATCGTGCGCCCGTCGGTTGAGGCCATAGCCTCCGAGGGGCTGGGCTTCTGCGGCACGCTTTTCGTGGGGATCATGCTCACGAAGGACGGCCCCAAGGTCCTCGAGTTCAACACCCGCTTCGGGGATCCCGAGACGCAGGTCGTCCTGCCGAGGCTGGCCACCGACCTGCTGGCCCTCCTGTGGGCGGCCGCAACCGGGCGCCTCGCCGGATTCAGGCTCGAAGTGCGGCCCGAGCACGCGATCTGCGTCGTCATAAGTGCGAAGGGATACCCCGGAGCGTACATCTCGGGTGATCCGATCGAGCTTCCCGCCCCCCTTCCCCCCGGAGTCACGCTCCTGCACGCGGGCACGGCCCGCGACGCCGCGGGGCGCCTCGTGACGTCGGGTGGACGCGTTCTCGGCGTCACGGCGAGCGGCCCGTCACTTCGCGCCGCGGCCGCAAGCGCCTACGCCGCTTGCGAATCAATCCGTTGCGCCTCAAAATACTTCCGCCGGGACATCGGAGCCCGCCAACTGCGACGCCTGTGAACCTCATCCCACGCTCAAGCCTCCTTCTGCTCGCCGCCCTCGCGCTTTCACAGGCGGCGTCCGGCACCACGCTTGTCAGGGACCTCGGCCAGGGATTGGCGTACTACCGCGTGCGCGAGCTCCCCCAGGACCTGCCCTCCCCCCAGCCCGCATCGGGCCGGCCGGGCGCCTGCGTCCTTGATCTGCGCTTCGCGAGGGCCGGGGAGACGGAGGCCGCGACGCTCAGGGCCTGGGTCAAGTTCAACGTCTCGGCCCACACGCCGATCTTCGTCCTCGAGAATTCCAAGACGGCCGCCTCGCTGCTCGCCGCGCTGCCGGGCAACGGCCCCTCCGGCCTCATCGTCCTCGCGCCCGAATCCGACCGGACCGCGCCGGACATCGCGGTGCGCGTCTCGCCGGAGGACGACAAGCGCGCGTACGACGCCCTGGAGTCGGGCGCCTCGGTCGAGTCGCTGCTGAGCGACTTCCCCGACAAGCCGCGGATCGACGAGGCCTACCTTGAGAAGGAGCACCTTTCGGACAGCGAGGCACCCGACCTGCCGACCGACAAGCCGCCACCCAAGCCCCTGGTCGACGCCCTGCTTCAGCGGGCCGTCCAGCTGCACCGGGGCCTCGTTGCCCTGAAGAGGGTCTAACAATCGTTACGGCCTGTATTTAAGGGCTTTGCCTTTTTAGGCGATCCGTGCCCATTTTGCCGACCGATGCCCGATCGCGGACACATCCTTGTCGTATGCACGGGAAACGTTTGCCGAAGCCCGATGGGCGCTGCGCTCCTGCAGCATGCGCTGGCCGGACAGCCTGAGCCGCTTCGCTCGCTCAAGGTCCTTTCTGCCGGCGTCGCCAGCCGCACCGGCCAGCCGGCAAGCCCGAACGCGGTGACGGCGCTCAAGAAGGTCGGGATAGACCTGATGGGCCATGTCAGCCGGCCCGTGACGCAGGAGCTGCTGGACCGCTCCCTGCTCGTGCTCTGCATGACGGAATCCCACCGCGACATGATCGAGCTGACGGCCGAACCGGTGCCGCCCCGCCTTCACCTCTTCCGGGAATTCACCGGGACCAAGGAGAACATGGAGATTCCCGATCCCTACGGCATGCACCTTTCGGCCTACGAGGCCAGCCGGGACGAGATGGTGGCCGCGATCCCCTCCATCATCGCCTTCCTCCAGAAGCTTCCCGCCGACGTCCTCGCCGGACCGTAGCCCCTCCCGCGGCGTCCCTCGTAGGACGCGAAAAAGTTTTGCCTCCGCACCGCTTTGCGCGAGCTTTGCGTTTCCACACATGCTGAACACCGCGCCCCTAAAGGAACTCGATCCTGAAATTCACTCCGCCATCTCGGCGGAGCTCGGCCGCCAACAGAGCCACATCGAGCTGATCGCCTCCGAGAATTTCACGTACCCTGCCGTGCTTGAGGCGCAGGGAAGCGTCCTGACCAACAAGTATGCGGAGGGTTATCCCGGGAGGCGCTGGTACGGGGGATGCGAATTCGTCGACAAGGTCGAGCAGCTCGCGATCGACCGGGCCAAGCGCCTCTTCGGCGCGGAGCACGCGAACGTCCAGCCGCACTCGGGATCGCAGGCCAACTTCGCCGTCTATACGTCCTCGCTGCAGCCGGGAGACAAGATCCTGGCCATGAACCTGAGCCACGGAGGGCACCTGACCCACGGAAACCCGGCCAACTTCTCCGGCAAGCTCTACAAGGTGGTGGCCTACGGGGTCCGGGAGGACAACCAGCTGATCGACTACGACCAGCTTGCCGAGGTCGCCCTAAGGGAGCGGCCGAAGATGATAACGGTGGGGGCGAGCGCCTACTCGCGTGTGATCGACTTCGCGCGCATGGGCGAGATTGCGCGCGCCTCGGGCGCGCTGCTCTTTGCCGACGTGGCCCACATCGCGGGGCTTATCGTGACGGGGCACCACCCCTCGCCGATCCCCCACGCCGACTTCGTCACGACCACGACGCACAAGACGCTGCGCGGGCCGCGCGGGGGCCTGATCCTGTGCAGGGCCGCCCTTGCAAAGGCGATCGACTCGGCGGTGTTCCCCGGCGCCCAGGGCGGCCCCCTCATGCACGTGATCGCCGCCAAGGCCGTGTGCTTCAGCGAGTGCCTGAAGCCCGAATTCAAGGAGTATTCGGCGCAGATCATCCGCAATTCGCGCGCCCTTTCGGCCGCCATGTCGGCGCGGGGCTACCGCGTCGTCTCCGGAGGGACCGACAACCACCTGATCCTCGCCGACCTTCGCCCCACGCTCCCCGAGCTCACGGCCAAGAAGGCGCAGGAGACGCTCGATCTGGCCAACATCACGTGCAACAAGAACACGGTCCCCTTTGAGACGCGCTCCCCGTTCCAGGCCTCGGGAATCCGGCTCGGGACGCCCGCCGTGACGACGCGCGGCTTCCGCGAGGCCGAGATGCAGGAGGTCGCCGGGATGATCGACGACGTGCTGCGCTCGATCGGCACGGCCTCGGAGGCCGAGACCGTTGCGGCCGTCAAGGTAAGCGCCGGAAAGCTGACCGCCCGCTTCCCGCTTCCCTACCGGTTCTGACCGTGTCCACAGCAAGCACGACGCCGCCCGCGGACACCCCGGCGCCCAAACGCCCGCTGTCTCTCGGTGTCATCTTCCTGACGCTCCTGATCGATCTGATCGGCTTCTCGATCATCTTCCCGCTCGGGCCGAGCCTCGTAGACTACTACCTTCGGATCGACGGCAACTCGGGGATCCTCGGCTGGCTCCTCTCGAGGAGCGAGGCCGTCGCGCACGCGCTCGGCCGCGACCACGCGTTCGCCGCCGTCCTCTTCGGCGGCGTCCTCACCTCGTTCTACTCGATCCTGCAGTTCATCTTCGCGCCGTTCTGGGGCACCCTCTCCGACAGGCGTGGCCGCCGCGGCGTCCTCCTCATGACGGTCGCCGGAAGCGTGGTCGGGTACGCCATGTGGGTCGTCAGCGGCTCGTTCTGGCTCTTCCTGCTCTCGCGCATCGTCGGCGGGGCCTTCAGCGGGAACCTCTCGGTGGCGACGGCGGCGGTCGCCGACGTGACGACGCGCAAGGAGCGCTCGCGTGCCATGGGCATCGTGGGCGCCGCGTTCGGCCTCGGCCTTGTCACGGGGCCCGTCCTCGGCGCCATCTGCGCGCAGGTCAACCTCCTCGCGGCGCATCCCTCGCTCGAGCGCTTCGGGATCAACCCCTACTCGATACCGGCCCTCGTCTCCCTCGGCTTCTGCCTCGCGAACCTGGCGTGGGTGAAGCGCAGCTTCAGGGAGACCCTCCCGGAGAGCGCCCGCTCCGGAGCCCTCGAGACCCGGCTTCGCAACCCGATCCGCGCCATCCTCAACCTCACGAACGCCGACGTGCGGCGCGCGAACATCGTCGCCTTCGTCTACGCGGTCGCCTTCGTGGCCATGGAGGCCACGCTCACCTACCTGGCGGCCGACAGGTTCGGCTACACGGTGGGCCAGAACGGGATCATGCTCGGCTTCCTCGGCGTCTGCTCGATCGTCACCCAGGGCTTCATCGTGCGGATCCTCCTCAAGAAGGCCGACGAGATCCCCGTCCTGGCGGGCGGACTCGTCTCGACCTGCTTCGGCCTTCTGGTCGTCGGGTTAAGCGCGCGGCCGTGGATGATGTACGTGGGAATCGTCTTCCTGGCGACCGGCTCAGGGCTGGTCAACCCGTCGACCACCGGGCTCATCTCCCTCTACTCGTCCCAGGACGAGCAGGGCCGCGTCCTCGGCATCTTCCGCTCCCTTGGCTCCCTGGCGCGTGCGTTCACCCCCATGCTGGCGGGCGCCATCTACTTCATGTTCGATTCAAAGTCGGTGTTCGTCGGGGCCGCCGTTCTGGTGGTGGCCGCCCTCGCGCTGAGCGCCAGGCTCAACAAACCCGTCCGGTGATGAGACGCCTGCTCGTCGCTCTTGCAGCGTTCGCAGGCCTCTTCGCCGCCGGCTGCTTCAGCGTGCAGCGCACGGCCCCAAAGCCGGGCATGACGACCGTGGGTCCGAAGCCCGTGACCCTTCCCGGGCATTTGGTGGGCAACATCCTCATCGTCGAGGACAAGTGGGACAAGTTCGGCCCCTATCACTTCGTGATCGACACCGGCTCGTCCGTGACGCTGGTCTCGCCCGACCTGGCAAGCCGCTACAGGGCCCCGGGGTCTCCGCCCATCGACGAGCCCCAGGTCCGGGTCCGATCGGCGGACGGCGGCTACGCCCTCCTGCACTCCGTCACCCTCAGGAGGCTCCAGCTCGGGAGCGCCCGCTTCGACTACGTGCCGGCACTGATCTACGACTGCTCCGACCTGTCGGCCCAGTTCGGCGTGAGGATCGACGGCGTCCTCGGGTTCCCCCTCTTCAGAAACGCCGCCCTCACCCTCGACTACCCGAACGAGCGCATCGTGCTGCGCTCCACGGTTCCCGAGGACGGACTGCCGGGCGAGGCGATCCCCTTCAACAACCCGGACAAGATTCCGCTGATACCGATCCGGCTCGGCGACAGGGAATTCGCCGCGCTCATCGACTCGGGGAGCGCCGCCGCGATCGACATTAACCCCGCCGGCCTGACGCCGGGATTCGAGTTCGGCCCGGTCGTCGGCCCCACGATCAGCACCCTTGACGGAGACCGGACGCCGAGGGTCGCGCGTCTCTCGGGCGTCGTCCGGTTCGGCTCCTTCGACGTCCCTCGGCCGGTCGCCGAGCTGACGGACGAGCTGTCCTCCCTGGGCGGAGGGATCCTGAGCCACTTCACGATAACCTTCGATCAGCGCCACAACGTCGCGATCTTCCAGCACGACGCGACGGACGTCCTGGCCATCGCCCCGCTGCGCGGGACCGGCCTGAGCTTCAGGAAGACGCCCGCCTATTGGAAGGTGGCGGGCGTCGTGCCGGGTTCACCGGCTTCGGTCGCGGGGGTCAGGCAGGGCGACCTCGTTTCGCGAATAAACGGCGAGGCCGTCGTCGGCTGGGATCCAACGCGCTATGACGAGCTCGTCTCCTCCGCAGGCCGGATCTCGTACACCTTCATCAATGGCACGAGCGAATCCACAAAGGAGCTCAGCGTGGCGAACCTTGTGCCCTGACCTAAGTGCCGGTGCAGCGGAACCAAGCCCCCGCAGCTCACTCGGGGGCCAACAGGGCTCGGATCAGGGCAGCGCAAAGGCGACATAGCTGTCTCCGGGCGCCGTGCCGAGCTTGGTTCCGCCGCATGCAACCACCACGAACTGCTTCCCGTTGACCTCGTACGTGCTCGGGGTCGCGAACGCCGCGGCGGGCAGCGCGGTCTCCCAGAGGACCTTTCCCGTGCGCTTGTCAAAGGCCCTCATCATCCCGTCCTTGGTCGCTGCGATGAACAGGAGGTTTCCCGCCGTCGAGACCGGCCCCCCGTAGTTCTCGGCCCCGGTCGGCGGGATGCCCCTGGCGGAGAGCTCCTTGAATTCGCCGAGGGTGACCGTCCAGACGTACTCGCCCGTGTTCAGGTCTATGGCCGAAAGCGTCCCCCAGGGGGGCGTGATGGCGGGATAGCCCTTGCTGTCCACCCAACGGTTGTACCCGTCGAACTGGTAGGGGATCCGGGGAGGGGCCTCGGGGGACGCTGGCGCGGAGGCGGCGGGCGCCCGCTGCTCGTCTCCGAAGAGATAGCCTACGATCGCGCTCCTGTCCTCGTTTGAAAGCGTCGTGAAGCCGGGCATCATCTTCCGTCCCGTGCCGATCAGGTTGAAAACCTCGTCGCGGCGCAGCCGGCTTTCGACGCCCACAAGCGACGGGATCCCTCCCGCCGGCAGGCCCTTTCGCTCGAGGCCGTGGCACGTGACGCAGTACTGCGTGTAGCGCCTCTGGCCCGCGCTCATCAGCGCAAGGTCGGCCTCCTTGGGGGTGTCGCTGACCGAGACCAGCCAGGCCATGTTCGTGCTGTTGACATAGAGGATCCCGTCGGGATCGACCGCGGGTCCTCCCCACTCGCCCCCCCCGTCGAAGCCCGGGAAGAGGAGCGTCGGGAACTTCCCAAAGGGCTGGAAGAGGCCCGTGCGCGCCGAGCGGAACTGCGCGAGGAGCGCCTCGCGGTTCTCCGCGTAGGGGCTTATGTCGGCCTCGGTCAGGCTCTGCCTCGCATAGGGCCTGGGCAGGGACGGGACCGGCTGCGTCGGCCACGCCTCCTCGCCGTCGAGCGTCGATCTCGGGAACGGCTTCTCCTCGATCGGGAAAAGCGACTCGCCCGTCACGCGGTCGAACACGAACACGAATCCGGTCTTGGTCGTCTGGGCGACCGCGTCGACCATTCTTCCCCCGTGACGAAGGCTCACGAGGACGGGGGGCGACGGCAGGTCGCGGTCCCAGAGGTCATGGTGCACGGTCTGCTGGCACCAGAGAAGCCGGCCCGTGGCGGCGTCAAGGGCCAGCAGGCTGTCCGCATAGAGGCCCTTCCCCAGCCGGTGGCCGCCCCAGAAGTCGGGCGCAGCAGAGCCCGTCGGCACGTAAAGGATCCCGCGGCCGCGGTCGATCGCCATGCCCGCCCAGCAGTTCGCGGAGCCGACATCGATGTTGCGGTAGGCGTCCTTCGACCACGTCTCGTAGCCCGGCGTGTCCGGGTACGGGATCGTGACAAACGTCCATGCGAGCGTGCCCGTGCGCACGTTGAAGGCCTGGATGAAACCGGGCGCCGCGTCCTGGTCCTCCCCCACGCGGGTCGGCATGACGATGAGGTCGCCGTACAGGGTCCCCGGAGTCGTGGACATGACCCACTTCTGCTGCGCCTGGGGCCCCAATCCCGCCTTGAGGCTCGCCCTTCCGCCCGCACCGAAATCCTTGATCACGGCCCCGGTGCGGGCATCGAGCGCATAGAGCCACGAGTCGATCGTGCAGAGGATCCTCTCGCTCCTTCCGTCCGTCCAGTAGGTGACGCCCCTGTCGTTGGCGAGCACAACGTCCAGCTTCCCGGGGACGTTGAAGCGCCAGATGGGCCGGCCGGTCGCCGCGTCGAGCGCGAAGACCTCACTTGTCCCGGTCGCCCCGTAGAGCACGCCCTTCACGACGATCGGGTTGCACTGCATCTGCCCGAACTCTCCGGTGTGGTAGACCCAGGCCGTCCTCAGCCTCGACACATTGGAGGTGTCGATCTGCCGGAGGAGCGAGTAGTGGCCGCGGTCAGGGCCGCCCAGGTATTCGGGCCAGTCCCTGCCGGCCGCCGCCCGCGCCGCGGGCAAGGCCGACAGCGCACCTGCGATCATGGCCAGTGCCGCGCTTCTGGGGATCATGTCTGGATTGCGGATATCGGGGTTAGGCCTTCTCAAGCAGGAAGGCCGCAGCACCGTCGTGCCGATCAATCCAGGGGACGGCAATGATGCTTTTCTTCAGCCTGAAGCCGCGGTTTCGGTCGAGGAAGGCGCCCACGACCTTCTCGTTCTCGGCGGCGTCGATGCTGCAGGTCGAGTAGACCAGCCGCCCGCCGGTCCCCAGGAGCCTCGCGGCCGCCCCGAGAAGCGCGCCCTGCTGGCGGGCGTGCTTCGCGAAATCAGCCTCCTGAATCCTCCACTTCACATCGACGCGGTGGCGCATGACGCCCGTGTTCGAGCAGGGCACGTCGATAAGGATCGCTTTGTAGAGTTCCGGAAGCCCGTGCTCCTTCAGTATCGAGGCGCCGCCCGCGAGGAGGTCCGCCTGGACGAGCGCCGCCCCGACACCACCCGTCCTTGAAAGATTGTCCCGCAGGCGGTCGATCCTGGACGCCGGCAGGTCCATCGACACGATCCGCCCCGAGCCAAGCGCGTCGACGATCAGCAGGCTCTTGCCCCCGGGAGCCGCGCAGAGGTCGAGGACCGTCTCGCCGGCCTTTGGCTCGAGCAGTTCCACCGCCAGCCGGGTCCCCGGATCCTGCAGGTAGAGCGATCCGGCATTGAGGAGCGGGCCGACCTCGTGCCAGTGCCCCGGGGACACCACGTAGAAGCCCTTCCATTCGGTGGGCACGAGCCATTCCGGGGCCGGCTTGGCCGGATCCCGCCACCTGGCATGGAGCGGGGAAGGCGTCTGGTTCCACTCGAGAAGCTTCCGCGTGGGACCCGCCCCGAACTCCGCAAGCCATCGCCTGACCAGCCATTCGGGATGGGAGAAGAAGCCGGCCAGAGCGTCCGCCGGGGCGATGGGTCCGGGCGCCTTCTGCTCCGCAAGGACGGCGGCCATCTTCCGGACGACGGCGTTGACGAGGCGGGCCTCGGCCGGGCTTGCAAGTTCCTTGGTCCTCTCCACCGCGTGGTGGACGATCTTCGCCGTCATGCCGTCGTCGGCCGCATGCGTGCCTGCCTCGATCAGCTCGAAGCCGGCCACGTAGAGCGCCGCCCGGGTGATGAACCGGGGCTGGTGGGCGACAAGGCGGCCGAGCACCGACTCTATGCGCCCAAAATGCCGGACCACGCCAAAGAAGAGGTGCTGGCAGCGGCTCCGCTCGGTGCCGTCCATCCCGGGCGGAAGCGAGTCCATGAGCAGGTCCACGCGCTCCCTCAGGTCCAGCCAGCGGGCCGTAAGGCGCACCGCGGGCGTCCACGCGCTTTGGAGACTCAGTTTGACAAGGTTCGCCACTGTGCCTGATAATCTCCGGTTCACGCGTTCATTTGCGCAACTATGAATTCCGAAGCCGTTTCCGCGCTCCTAGCCAAGAATCCCGCCCTCAAGGCCTCCAAGTCCAAACTTGAGTCCATGAAATCAGGAGCTTACGTGATTCACAGGAGCTGGGGCTTCGGGCAGATCAAGAGCTACGATGACGCAACCCACCGCCTGGTCATCGACTTCAAGGGGAAGAAGTCCCACGCGATGGACCCCGCCTTCTGCGTCAACACGATGGAAGTCCTTCCCGAGAACCACCTCCTCGTGCGCAAGGAAACCGAGCCGAAGAAGGTCCTCGAGCTCATCAGCGACAACCCGGCCCAGCTGATCGTCGAGGCCCTCGAGTCCTATCCGAACAAGGCCACGACCGCGATCGACCTGGAGATCACGCTCTCCCAGGTGGTCGGCGAGGAGAAGTTCAAGAAGTGGTGGGCCGACGCCCGAAAGGCCGTTGCCAAGGACCCGCGCGTCTCGGTCCCCGAGAAGAAGACCGAATGCTACGTCTTGCGCGAGACGCCCGTCTCGGCCGAGGATGAGATCTTCGACCAGTTCACCTCCACCCGCTCGGCGCGCCGCCGCATCTCCCTCGCGGAGGACTACGCCGCGGCCGCCGCCCACAAGGCGGTGCAGGCAAACCTGGCGGACGTCCTCAAGGGGGTCGCCGACGCCGTCAAGGACAGCAACCAGCTCGACGCCGCCGAGCGCCTCTACGGCGCCGCTGTCCGCGACCGGATCGCGAAGGTCGCGGGCGTCGACCCGGCGACGTATGAGCCGTCGCAGGCCTCCCTCGTCGCCAACCTGAGGGACCTCGCCGCGATCTCCGAGAAAATCCCCGTCCAGTTCCAGAGCCAGTACCTCGAGCTGATCAAGGAGACCCACCCGATCGAATGCCGCGACATCGTGTTCAGCCTGCTCAAGGTATCGCAGGGCAAGTTCACGACGGAGTGCATCAATTTCCTCGTCGAGAACGGCTACGCGGAGGACCTGGCGTCCACGCTCAAGCGCTGGCAGACCGAGCAGAACCTGAGGGCGCCCGTCCTCCTCTGGATCGTCAAGAACAGGCATTCCAAGAAGTTCGCCAAGCTCCTGAACGACCTGATCACGCCGCGCCTGCTTAGCGCGATCTTCTTCGCGATCGACTACGAGGCCCTCCAGGCGGCGAGCGCGCGCAGGATCCCCCTCGGGGACATCCTGAGCGACGACGCCGAGCTGATCGCGGACCTCCTCGCGACCGCGGACCCCGAGACGGCCCGCGACCTCGCGAACACGCTCCTCCTCAACCAGGGGTTCGAGGAGCTGACCAAGAAGTCGCTGCTGGCGCGCTTCATCAAGATATTCCCGAACATCCAGTCCCTCGTGGCGTCCGAGGCCGAGGGCAAGGAGGAGCAGCTGCTCGTCTCCCGTGAGAGCTTCGAGCGCAAGCGCGAGGAGTACGAGGGGATCGTCTCAAAGAGGATCCCGGAGAATTCCAAGGCCATCGCATCCGCCCGCGAGCACGGGGATCTCCGCGAGAATGCCGAGTACAAGATGGCGAAGCAGGACCAGCAGGTCCTGATGGCGCAGAAGGGCCAGCTCGAGCGAGAGCTCGCCAGGGCCCGCATCACGGATTTCAAGGACGCCACGGTCGAGCAGGTGAGCGTCGGCAGCGTCGTGGAGGTCCGCATCCGCGACGGCGCCCCGCTGCGCTACACGATCCTCGGCGTCTGGGACGGCGATCCCGAGCGCCACGTCATCTCCTACAAGACGCCGCTCGGAGCGGCCCTGATGGGCAAGCGCGTGGGGGAATCCGTCAAGGTGAAGACCGGCGCCTCCGAGGACACGTACTCGGTCGTCAGCATCGGGCGCTACGCCTGAAGCGCTCCCGGGCGCGCGGGTTAAGGCGTTGCGTCGGAGCGCATAATCCGCACCCTTGTCCACCGCCGTGAACACCTCCTGGGACACGCTCAAGATCCTCTCCGACCCCACGCGCCTGCGCCTGATCGCGCTCGTGATGCAGGAGGAGCTTTCGGTGGCGGAGCTCCAGGAGATCCTCGGCATGGGCCAGTCGCGGATATCCTCCCAGCTTGCGCTTCTGCGCCAGGCGAGCCTCGTGGTCGACCGCCGCGACGGCAAGAAGGCCTTCTACTCGCTTCGCCCCAACCTCCCGCCTGAGCAGATTGCGCTGCTGAGGGCCGCGGTGAACAGCGTCGCCGGCCTCGAGGTGCTCGAGGAGGACGGCCGGCACCTTGACCGGGTCCTCGTGAAGCGCCGGCGGGTCTCCGAGCAGTACTTCAACATGATTGCAGGGCGGCTTGGCCGCAACCACTGCCCCGGCCGCTCCTGGGAGGCCATCGGCCGACTGGCGCTGCGGCTCGTGCCCCAGGTCGTCGTCGCGGACCTGGGCGCCGGGGAGGGCCTCATCTCGCAGCTCCTCGCGCGCAACGCAAAGCAGGTCTGGTGCATCGACAACTCGCCCCGGATGGTCGAGGTGGGCACCGAGCTCGCGCGCAAGAACGACCTCACCAACCTGACCTACAAGCTCGGCGACATCGAGCAGGTGCCGCTCGCTGACGGGTCGGTCGACCTGGCGATCCTCAGCCAGGCCCTCCACCACGCCAGGCACCCGCAGAAGGCGGTCGACGAGGCGTTCCGCATCCTGCGCCCGGGCGGCCAGCTGCTCATCCTTGAGCTTGCGGAGCACGACTTCGAGAAGGCACGGGAGCTCTACGCGGACCTCTGGCTTGGGTTCAAGGAAACCGCGCTCGAGCAGTTCCTGAAGAAGGCCAGGTTCACGAAGATCGAGGTCGCTCCGGTCGCGAAGGAGGCTGTGGAGCCCCATTTCGAGACGCTGCTCGCGACGGGGACCAAGCCCTAGGTCGGTCCCCTACTCGATCGCCACCCTCTTCTGCGCGAACTTCTGGCACGTGGCGTAGATCTCCTTCGCCGACGTCATGGTGAGCGCCTCGGCCGCCAGGGACCGGGCGTCGGCCATCGTCATCGCCCTCACCAGGAACTTGACCGCCGGGATGGACGGCGGCGCCATGCTCAGGGAGTCGACGCCCAGCCCCAGGAGAAGCGGCGCATAGATCGGATCGCCGGCCATCTCGCCGCAGACGCTCACCGGCACGTCCAGGCGGTGCGCATCCTCGACGATTCGCTTCAGGGTGCGCAGCACCGCCGGATGCGCGGGCTCGTAAAGGTGCGCGATCCGGTCGTTGCCCCGGTCGATCGCCAGCATGTACTGGATCAGGTCGTTTGTCCCGACGCTGAAGAAGTCCGACTGCTTCTCGAGGAGGTCGATGGTCGCGGCCGCGCTCGGGATCTCGATCATCGCGCCCACCTCGAGCGCGTCGTCAAAGGGCTGCCCCCGCGCGCGCAGCTCCTGCTTGCATTCGGCGAGCATCTGGTTGGCACGGGCCATCTCCTCGGCGCCGCTGATCATCGGGTACATCAGCTTGACCTTGCCCAGGTGGCTCGCGAGCAGCACGGCCCGGAGCTGGTCCTTGAACAGCTGCTGGTTGTCCAGGCAGAAGCGGATGGCCCGGTAGCCCATGAAGGGGTTGTTCTCCTTCGGGAACAGGTCCGGATCCGACATCATCGGCTTGTCCCCGCCCAGGTCGAGCGTGCGGATGATGACGGGGTACGGGGCCACCCCCTCCACGACGGCCTTGTACGCGAGGAACTGCTCCTGCTCATTCGGTATCCTGGAGGCGTTCAGGAAAAGGTACTCCGTCCGGAACAGGCCGACGCCCTCGGCGAAGAACTGCTTCACCAGCTCGACCTCGTCCACCTTCTCAATGTTGGCCATGAGCGTGACGGCTGCGCCGTCGAGCGTCACGGCCTTCTGGCGGTTCGCCGCGAGGAGGCGGCCCTCGAACGACTTCTTCTGCGACTGGATCTTCCCGTAGCGGAACAGGGTCTGCTCGGACGGGTTCAGGATGACGAGGCCCTCATAGCCGTCCACCAGGGCCCAGTCCCCCGTATTGACCCGCCGTGTCAGGTCTCGCACGCCGACGACCGCCGGGACCTGCATCGAGCGGGCGACGATCACCGCATGGCTCGTCCTGCTGCCCGAATCGGTGACGATCGCCAGGCCCGACCCCCGGTCTATCCCCGCGGAATCCGAGGGCGAAAGGTCGTTCGCGACGACGATGCGCCGCTCGACGAGCCGGCTGATGCTGGTCTCGGCCTGGCCGAGCAGGTTCTGCAGGACCCTTTGCGCGACGTCGCGGATGTCGCCGGCCCTCTCGCGCAGGTACTCGTCGTCAATCTCCGAGAAGGCCGCGATGTACTTCTTGGACACGTTGTCGAAGCAGGTCTCTATGTTCCGGCCGGTGGTCTCAAACTCGCGGATCGTCTCCGAGATGAGGGCCTGGTCCTCGAGGACGAGCAGGTGGGCGTCGAAGATCAGCGCCTCGTTCTTCCCCAGGTTCTTCTCGACCTCGGCCTGGATCTTCGAGATCTGCTGGCGGGTCACGAGGAGCGCCTTGTCGAACCTCGCGATCTCGTCGATCCGCTTGTCCGGGTCCACCTGGTAGGACGGGATCTCAACCTCGCTCTGCAGGTACACGAAGATCTGGCCATAGGCGATGCCCTGCGAGGCGGAGATGCCTTGCACCACAATCTCTTCCTTGGGATTCGAATCCGTCGCCATGGCAAAGTTGCCGTTTGGAAGGGGTTCCGTAGGCTTGAGCCGATAACGGGCCCGCGAGGCGAATCGGTCAATGCGATTTACCGCGTATCATCGCGCAGGCCGCCTGCGGCGCAGGCGATCAGGCGACCCGCGTCTCGACGACGAACGCGGAGGCCCCCCAGGCCTCGCGGATCAGCGCCACGACCGGGCCCGCGTCGGCATTCTCGTTAAGAAGGGCGAAGCAGGCGCTGCCGCTGCCGCTCATGCGCGCCTCGATCCCGAACCGGTCCCTGAGCCGGTCCAGGACGATCGGCAGCGCGCCAAACTTCGCGAAGACAGGCCGCTCAAACGAATTGAAGAAGAGGTCCTTGGCCGGCGCGCCGGTCTTCTGCACCCAGGATTCGAGCAGCGACTCGGCGCGCCCGGGCTCGACGTAGCTGCGCGGGGCTTCGGCCGCCAGTCTTCCGTACGCCCACGGCGTCGAGATCGCGAAGCCGGGCTTGAAGACAAGCACCCTCATTCCGCGGATCCGGCTGTACGGCTCCCGCGGAAGGGCCTCGATGAGCTCCCCCCTTCCCCGCATGATCACCGGACCCTTCGAAAGGAAGAGCGCGCAGTCCGAGCCGACGGCCGATGCGACCGCGGCCAGGCCCGCGGGATCGAGGGGGCGGCCGGCGATCGCGTTGAGCGCCTCGAGCGCCGCCGCGGCATCGCTGCTCGCCCCTCCCAGTCCCGCACCGGAGGGTATTCTCTTTGATAGGGTGAACCGGGCGCCGCCGGCCCAGCCGGTCGCCGCGGCGAAGGCCGCCGCCGCCTTGATGACAAGGTTCGAGCCGTCCGTCGGGACGTCCGGGCTGTCGCACTCCACGGCAAAGGACTCCCCGGTGGCCTCGACGCCGACCGAGTCGCCCCAGACAAGCGGCGCCGCCACCGAAACGAGGTTGTGATAGCCGTCCGGCCTGCGGCCCGTGACCGCTAGGAACAGGTTTATCTTGGCCGGGGCTGGGAGGTTGTGGGTGCTCAAACCGCCCCCGATCCTTGTCAAAAAATCTCTGCGCGCCATGATTTTCCGTGTCGCACTTGGCGCCAAAAGACGCAGGCTTACCGTTCCACGAATAACGTATAAGAAGCCTATGTCGCGCACAGCAGTCATTCTTCTAGCGGCGGGCGCCGGAAAGCGCATGGCCGGGGCCGTACCCGACAAGGTGCTTGCCCCCCTCGCGGGCCGGCCCGTCTTCGCACATTCCGCAGCCGCCTTCGCCGCAAGCGGCGTGGCCGACTTCTACGTCGTGGTCTACCGGGACCGCTCGCAGATGACGGCCCTCTCGGCATTTGCGCCGACGCCCACGCTCCTGGTGCGCGGAGGCCGGGAGCGCCAGGACTCCGTCGCCGCGGCCCTGGCCGCGCTCCCCGGGGACATCGGCTACGTCTTCATCCACGACTGCGCGCGCCCCCTGATCCTTCCGGAGCAGCTTGTGGCCCTCAACAAGATCGTGCGGCGCGAGGACGCGGTCGTCCTCGCGCACCGGGTCACCGACACCATCAAGGAGCACCGCGGAAACGGCCGCCTGCGCAATGTCGACCGCTCGCACCTCTGGGCGATGGAGACCCCGCAGGTGTTCTCCAAGGCCCTGATCACGCGCGCCTACGCCCGGCTCGCAGAACGCCGGCTCAGGGTGACCGACGACGCTGCGGCGGTGGAGCTCCTCGGCCATCCGGTGGCGCTTCTCGAGAACACCCATCCCAACCAGAAGCTCACCTCGCCCAGGGACCTCGCCTGCCTCGAATTCCTGTTGGCTCCCGCCACCTGAGCGGATAGGGTCCGGCCATGTCCTATCGAGTTGGCCATGGGTATGACATCCACCGCACCGTGGACGGACGACCGCTTGTCCTCGGCGGGGTCAGGTTTGAGGCGGAATTCGGCCTGGACGGCCACAGTGACGCGGACTGCGTCACGCACGCCATCTGCGACGCGTTCCTTGGCGCCGCGGGGCTCCCCGACATAGGGA
>Ga0265313_10001825_pt1 | contig 19468 bp, 17 predicted proteins | sample 4123metaG_FD_203122 | JGI IMG/M metagenome (GOLD analysis project Ga0265313, IMG submission 203122) | Rhizosphere microbial communities from Carex aquatilis grown in University of Washington, Seatle, WA, United States - 4-1-23 metaG | ecosystem: Host-associated > Plants > Roots > Rhizosphere >...
ATCGCGCGCGACGCTACCGCCATCGGCCACGGGAGTGGGAGAGGTTCCACCACTGGACGTTGCCCCTCCTCCGCTCGACGAGGAAGAGCCGCCGCCTTTGCTCGGCCCCATTCCTCCCGCCCCAGCACCGCTCGAGGAGCCGCCCGAAGAACCGGAGCCGCTGCCGCCGGCCGCGCCGCCGCCCGGCGACATACCGCCGGTTGCTGCCCCGCCGTTGGTGCCTCCGCCAGCCGCAGGGGTGCCGCTCGACGACGCGCCAGCGCCCGACGATACGCCGCCGCTCGACGATACGCCGCCGCTGGACGATACGCCGCTGTTCCCTGACGAATTGGAATCGCCCCCGCCGTTGGTGCCGGAATTCCCGTTGGACGAACAGCCGGCCGCAAAAGCCGCGAGCACGAAGGCCCCCGCCGCAGATCGAAGCATCGTCATCTCCTACGCCCCCGCCACGTCATTCGCGCCTCGCCGGTGGGAATCACTCGCCGAAGGCCCGTGCTTCTCTTCATTCCCCACGAGCGGCCCGGCGTCCAGTGAAAGTTTGGTAGGCGACGCCGCTCGCAACGGAAATATACCGCTGGTATCGAGCGGAATATCGGCTTTCGGCTCAAGGCAGAAGATTCGTCAATTTGCGCTCTCCACGGCCTGGCTGCTCACTTGAACGAGAAGGCGCTGGATTCGCTGGACGAGCTCTGCAGGCTCTCTCACGACCCCCTCGGCGAGGAGAGCCTGGTCGTACAGAAGCTCGGACCACTGGGCCACTTGCTCGGACGCGGGGCTCCGGGATGCGAGGCGGTCGAGGTTCTTGATGATCGCGTGGTCCGGATTGAGCTCGAGGATGCGCGGCGACTCTGCGCCGCTCGCATCCATCATCTTCATGATCCGCTCCATGTTCGCCCCGAGGGCTCCCTCCTGCGCGACGAGACAACTCGCGCTGTCGGTGAGGCGTCGCGAGAAGCGAACGTCCTTGACCCGACTTCCGAGCGTCTTTTTGACCGCGTCGAGGGCGGCCTTTCCCTCCCCTTCCTTCGGAGCCGCTTCCCCGGCGCCCCCGCCGAGGTCGAACTCGCCGTGCGCCGCGCTCTTGAGCTTCCGCTTGTCGAACTCGGGGAGCGCCTGAACGACCCACTCGTCGATCGGATCGGTGAGCAGCAGGACGTCGACCCCGCGCTTCTTGAAGGCCTCGAGGTGAGGCCCCTGCTCGAGGGCACGGCGGCTGGGCCCCGTCATGTAGAAGATCTCTTTTTGGTCCGCGGGCATCGCTTCGATGTACTGCCTCAGCGAAATGAGCTTACCGGTCTCGGTCTTGAGCGAGGCGAACCGGCAGAGAGCCGCGATTTCGTCCTTGTGCTTCCAGTCCAGCGAGACCCCCTCTTTCAGGACGCGCCCGAACTCGTTCCAGAATTGGGCGTACGTCTCGGGATTCGAGTCGGCCAGCTCGTTCAGCGTCTTGAGAACGCTCTTGACGATTTGCTGCTGAATCTGAAGGAGATTCCGATCCTCCTGGAGCACCTCTCGCGAAACGTTGAGCGGCAGATCTTCCGAGTCGACCAATCCACGCAGGAATCGGAGGTAGGGCGGGACCAGGCGCTGGCAGTCTTCTTCGATGAGCACGCGCTTGGCGTAGAGACGCACGCCGTGGCGATCCTTGCTGAAGAGATCGAGCGGCGCCTTCTCGGGGACGTAAAGAAGCGCGTGGAACTGAAACGGCGCCTCGACCGACATGTGAACGCGCGCGATGGGAGTTTGCGTTTCGAAGCCGGTGAGCCGGCGGAAGAACTCGGTGTATTGCTCTTCGGTGACCGTGTTGCGCCGCAATGCCCAGATTGCCGACGAGCGATTCGCAAGCTCGTCGTTCAAGTAGATTGGAAACTGGACGAAGTCCGAATACTTCTGGATGATCTCCTTTACGCGCCAGCTCTTGGAGTATTCGCGCTCGTCTTCTTTGAGATGAACGACGATCTCCGTGCCCGGGATCTCGCGATCCCCCGGCATCACCGTGAAGCTCCCGGTGCCTGTCGACCGCCAGACGACCGGCGCGGCGTCGGGCAGCATCGAGCGGGTGCGGACGTCGACCCGCGAGGCGACCATGAAGACCGCGTAGAAGCCGACGCCGAACTGACCGATGATGCGGAGCCCGGCTTCCTTGTTTTTGGCCGCTTCTTGGTAGGCCTTGATGAACTCGAGCGATCCGGAGCGGGCGATGGTCCCGAGGTTCTGGATGACCTCGTCGCGGGTCATGCCGACGCCGTTGTCTTCGATCGTGAGTGTGCGCGCGTCGTCGTCGAGCTTGATCGCGATACGCGCTTCGCCTACCTGAGCTTGAACGTCGCTTCGGGTGAGCGCCAGAAAGCGCGCCTTGTCGAGCGCGTCCGAGGCGTTCGACACGAGCTCGCGGAGAAAGACTTCCTTGTGCGTGTAGAGCGAGTTGATGACCAGGCCGAGGACGCGCTGAACCTCGGCCTGGAAGGGCAGCTCGACGGCGCCGACCGCGGCGTCGGACGGGGGGACGGGCGGGGAGACGGGCGGGGAGACGGGAGGAGTGGATGTGGACTCGGCTTCTTGGGTCATCGGATGGCCTCGCGGGATTGGCGAATAATCGCTCCACGGCGCCGGTCAAGCCCGGTCCTCGGTTCGAACCCCCTCACTTCTGGCGGTCACGCCCGCAAAGGCAGCGCTCTTCGGCGTTGGACGCGCGAACGGCGGCGGGCCGCTGCGACGACCGTGGACTGGAGAACCCGCGGACCCTTCATTGTCCGGCCGTCGCGCGGAGCATCGTGACGTCGAGCTGGGACAACGGCACTTTGACGGCCCGATACGACTGGTTTCCCACCGGGCTCAATGCGATGTCCAGCAGGTCCTCGCCGTCGGCGTCGATTTCCGTGAGCACCTTGGGATTCGTCGGGAGGAAACCCCAGCCGATGACGCTATGGCCGTCGGGATACCGGCGAAAGCTACCCTCGGCCACGCTCTGCTCCGTACCGAGGAACTGAAAGACGAGGCTGGCGGTATTTGCGTCGTGGTCGATCGAATACTCGACGCCGCGCGCGACACCTGACATAGAGCCGTGATCGTCGAAGAGCGAGATGTCGCCGTTCGGCATGAAGCGCGCGTCGTGCTGCATGCCGAACGTGACCTGGGGGTCGTCGACGATTTGAACGTACGCGGCCGCGTCCTTGTTGAACGGAGCGCCTCCGAGCTTCCACTCGACCGAGCCGCTCGTTCGATCGATGTAAAAGAGGGCGTTGGCGTGTCGCATCGAAAGAAGTAAATTGCCGCTCGGGTCGACGTCGATCGCATTGCAGTGAAACACGTCGTCCACCGTTGTGCCGTTCACCATATCGGTCGCCGGCTCGAGAGACTCTTGTTTCGGGTCCACATGGTCCGTGGCGAGCCACGACCAGACGAGCTGGCCGGTCGGGCCGATCTCCTGAATCTGACAGTTCGCGATCGTCTCGTCGCTGCCGAACGTTTGCAGACCGGTGAGGTCGACGTGACTTTGAACCGGGTACGTCAGGAGCAAGTGATCGCCGTTCGGCAGCAAGCGGAGCTCGTGCGCGTCCGTCGGGGAACCGACCGCTTGTACCGTCGACACCGCCAGCGTACCGAGGGAATGAATCTCGAACCGAGTTGCGGCGCTGAATCCGAATGGTCCGGTCGAGTTGGGGGCGAAAGAAATCGTGTTGGGGGTGACCGAATCGACGTTCAGCATCGTCGGTCCGCGCGCGTACCAAACTGGAGTGCCGTTGGTGTCGAGTACGAACGCGAAGGCCGCGCTATTGACCAGATACCAGCCAGGCGTTGGGGCTCCTTGATCTGCGTCTGTCGTTACTGTGATGACCGGCGCGTCTGGCGGCAAACACCGGATCCAGTAGTCGTCGCGCACGGAGACCAGTTGGTCTTCGACGAGGTTCAGCGCCGTCGAGACGCTCCCCGTAGAATCGGTGACCGCGAGCGTGAGGGCGTTTGTCCCACTCGAACACCGCACGTAGTAGTCGTGAATGGCGGGGTTGAAGCTCGGGGTGAGGGCGAGGGGGCTTGCGGCGATGTTCGAAACGCCGGCGTTCGCGTTTCCGCCCAAGAGGATGACTCTGTTCGGAGCGGCCGTGGAGCTCGCGCTACCCCCCGGGGAAGCGCTGCAGCCCGAGGCGAGGACGAGGGCGCCGAAAAGAAAAAACAGCGCGTTCTCGAATCGCGGGGCCGAACGAGACAACGGCGGGTGGTTGCCGGTGATATTCTCCACTCCAAGCACATCCTTCCTGGGAGCCGCATGCATCGCCTGACACTGCACCGCGCAGCGATCATCCGGACCGCGCAGGAGGCTTCGGTTGAAGAGCGCGGACGCAGCCGGTCCTTCCGCGCAAGAAACGATCAATGTGGACCAATCCATTTTATGGGCGCGGCCCGACGCGTCTACGCGGAACGTCGGTTACTTCATGGGTCTCGTCGAAAAGTTCGGCGGTTTCGGCCGCCGGAGAGCGTGCACGGCCCCGTGATGCGCGGCCGACGCAATCGCTCCGCGAGGGCTCTCCGCTTCGGGGTCCCATGCGACACATGACCCCTCGCGCGAGCGTTCGACACTTTGCGGCGCGCTTTCGCGCGATCGGGCGGGCAGAACGCGCCGTCGGAGCGCGTGCCTACATGAAGAGCGACCTCCGCTTTTGGGGCGTCGATGCAAAGCAACTCCGCGCCGAGTGCGCGGCATTCTGCAAGGACTGTCCGTCCCTCGATCGCGAGGCGCTCATCTCTTCCGTCAATGCGCTCTTCGCGACCGACTGGTTCGACCTGCGCTCGGTGGCAATCGCGCTCCTCGAGCGCAAGCGGCGACTTCTCTCGGCCGACGACGCGCCGTGGCTGATCGAACTCGCGCGCCGAGGCGCCTGCTGGGCGCACGTCGACTATCTCGTCACGAAGGTGATCGGTCCTCTTCTCGAGGGCGATCGGACGCTGCCGAAGCGCGTGCGTGCGTGGGGGGCGGACAAGTCGTTCTGGGTCCGACGCGTCGCGCTCCTCGCGCAGCTCCGTGCCCTGCGGAGCGGCGGCGGCGACTTCGCGCTTTTCGCAGAGTTGGCTGGCCCAATGCTCGCCGAGAACGAGTTCTTCGTACGAAAGGCGATCGGCTGGGTGCTTCGCGAGGTCTCGAAAAGGAGACCCGCGCTCGTGCGCGACTTCCTGATCGACTGCGGGGCTCGCTGCTCCGGTGTGACCTGGAGGGAAGCGACGAAGTACCTGCCGACGGAAATGAAGCAGCAGGTGGAGGCCCGGCGACTCGGGGCGACCCGCGCGCGTGGTGCCGACCGCAGGGTAGAGAAAAACGACGGACGGGCTGCAAAGAAGAAGCGATGAAACGCCAGGCGCTTTTCCTTTTGCCCTATCGAAGTTTTTCGATAGAGACGGCGCTCACGGCGGACGAGGCCATGCGCCAGGTTCGCGAGGTGACGGCGGCCCGTGAGGGCGCGAAGGCGATCTTCCGGGCGAGTCGCATCGAAGACGCCCGCTTCAAAATCATTTTTGCCGCGTTTCGCGGACTTCGACCCGTGGTCGTCGGGGAAGTGAGGCGGACGGAATCGGGTGCACGCGCCACAATTACGATACGGGTCAACGGACCCTATACGGTGATGCTCGCGGGGTTCTGGATCGCACTTTCTCGGATCGCCGGGGGTGTGCGGCCCGTATGGTTGGTCTCGACGGTCCTCTGTCTTTGCGTGGCGTTCGCCTTCGAAGCGAGGCGCGCGGAGGCGCTCCTTCGCACCCTCCTTCTCCCCGCGCCGCCAGAGCCCTCGTCCGCGCCCGCTTCGAAGTCGCGCGTCCTTTAGATCGACGCCGCTGGCTCCCCCGAAGCCGCCTCCGCTTTATCCGCAGGCCGCACCGGTCGACTCGCCGTTCTACTGGAGAGACAGGCTCCCTGGAGTACACTCGCGCTCCGTGATCTATCGAAGTCGACTGTCCCTCGACAGCACCCATCGCACGGTGACGTTGGTTGTCTCCGGGATCGTCGTCGTGGGCCTGGCGGGAGCCGTCCTGGCGGGCGGAGCGGTCGGCATCGGTGCGCTCGCGCTCGTCGGTTTCGTCCTCATGATCGCTTGGGCGATGGCGCCGCGCGAAGTCGAAGTCGAAAACGATGAGCTTCGCATCGAGCGTCGAGCGTGGCGTCCGCAGCGCATTCCGCTCTCCGAAGTGGAAAGCGCGGAACCGCTGGCGACCGTCGGGCGGGCCGTGCGCGTCTTCGGCGTGGGCGGCTTCTTCGGCAGCTATGGCCTGTTCTCGAACAAGGCGATTGGCCGGTTCCTGCTGTTTGCGACGCGCAGGGGACAGGCCGTGATCGTTCGGAGGACGAACGGCCAACTTCCGATCGTCATCACGCCCGACGACATTCAGGGAACCATCGAGGCGATTGGAGTTCGGGGTCCGGTCCGGACCGATTCATCGCTCATCCGGTAGCGGGACCAAAAGGGCCCGTAGGTTCTCGCCGCGGAGGACATCGAAGCTCGAGGCGGGAGGACCGGGCCCGCGCTCAGGTCTCGCGCTGCCTGGTGACGCTCGCCGACGCGACCGCGCTCGCGACCAGCAAGGCCGCGGCCAGCCAGTAGGGCGCCCCGGGGATCGGGAGCGGTGATCCGACGCGGATGGCCTGGGCGAAGGCCTGTGTGAACAAGATGGGCCCAATCAAGCCACCCACGCCGCGCAAGCTGCTGATCGCTCCCTGGAGACGCCCTTGATGGGTCGGGTCGACCTGCCGAGTCATCAGCGCCTGCATCGCTGGAGCGGCGATTCCCCAGAGGGCGCCGAATGGAATGCCCACGAGAAACATCGTTCCGGAAGACGCCGCAGCGTAGACCGCGAAGGCGATTGCCCCGAAGACCATTCCGGAGACGAGCGCCCCTCGCTCTCCGAGGCGCTTCACGGCGGGCCCGATCAACCCTGCCTGCACGATCGTCGTCGACACCCCGACCGCGGCGAGGACGAAGCCGATGTGCCGTTCGTTCCAGCCGTAGCGATAGTCGGTGTAAATGACGAAGCAGCTCGGGAGCGATTCATGCGCCACGTAATCCAGGAACGCGACCACGGCGAGCCCGAGGAGGGCGGGTTCGGAGCGCAGGAGGGCGAACGAGTCGAGCGGGTTGGCTTTCGCCCAGACGAGCTTCGCGCGGCGCTCGCGCGGAAGCGACTCGGGCAAGACGAAGAAGCCGTACGACGCGTTGAGGAGGCTGAGGCTCGCGGCGACCCAAAACGGCAGGCGGAGGCTGACTTGTCCGAGCACGCCGCCGACGGCGGGCCCCACGATGAACCCCAGGCCGAAGGCCGCCCCGACCATGCCGAGATGCGCGGCGCGTTTTTCCGGCGGCGATACGTCGGCGATGTACGCGGTCGCCGTGGAGAAGCTGGCGGCGGTAATCCCCGACACGAGCCTGCCGGCGAACAGCCATGCGAGGTTCGGCGCGAGCGCCATGAGCACATAGTCGAGCCCCATGCCGAGATTCGAAAGGAGCACGATCGGACGGCGCCCGAAGCGGTCCGATGCGGCGCCGACGAGGGGCGAAAAAAGAAACTGCATCGCGTTCCAAGCGAAGCCGAAGACGCCTGTCATCGAAGCCGCGCGAGCCATATCTCCGCCTTCGAGCTCGATGACGAGCTTGGGAAGCACGGGCACCATGATCCCCAGCGCCAGCATGTCGAGCGCCACCGTCACGAAGATGAACGCAAACGCGGCTCGGCTCGGGGGTCGAGGCGCGGTGGGGGCGAGGGAAGGCACCACGGCGGATTAGCAGGTGGAGGCGTTGCGGCGAAGAGCTCTGGCCTACGCCGAAGACCTGGCGGAGGCTATGCTGAAGTCATGGGCGATCCCGCGAAGCGTCGCGCGACGTACGACGACGTGGTCGCCGCTCCAAACGGGTTAATCGCCGAACTAATCCACGGAGTGCTCGTAACGCAGCCGAGGCCCGCCGTGCCTCACGCACGCGCCGCGAGCCGCCTGGGCGCGAAGCTCGGCGGTCCCTTCGATCTCGGCGAGGGAGGCCCCGGGGGCTGGGTCTTGCTGGACGAGCCGGAGCTCCACCTCGCAGGGGGGCACGTCCTCGTTCCGGACCTCGCCGGATGGCGGCGCGCCCGCATGCAGGAGGTTCCTATGGCCGCGGCCGCGTTGGAGCTGGCACCCGACTGGGTCTGTGAGGTCCTCTCGCCCGGGACAGAGGCGACCGACCGGGCGGATAAGGTGCCCCTCTTCGCCGCGGAGAGCGTTGGCCACGTGTGGCTCGTGGATCCGCGCGCGCGAACGCTCGAGGTCCGGAACCTCGACGGTCCGACGTACCGCTTGTTGGGCACCTGGCGCGACGGCGCGGTGCTCCGCGCCGTTCCGTTCGACGCCGTGGAGCTCGATCTCGCCGTATTGTGGGCGACCTGAGAAGTAGCGGTGCCTGGCGTTCGTGCAATCGATGCAAAGTCCCTCGTTGACGCCGCACTGGTTATCGCTCGCGGCCTGGCCCGCGGAGTCTTCGACGCAGTTGCCGCGCGTGCTCGTCTCTGGTCGCCCACCGACAAGAAGTCGGCGCCGAGTCCGCTTGGCCGCGCGCTGCATGACCGAATTGTGACCGAGCGCCCCTCCGTGGAAAACCCGGGCGCGGACGTGATTTGAGTCCCCAGATTCGACGAGAACCTGCAAACGAGGGGCCGTACCCCCACCAAGCCGAGGGGCGAAACACCGGGCGGGTGCTTATGGTCTGGCTCGCGGATGGCGAACGGCCCAGGAGTCCACATGAACGCACGGGTACTAATCGTCGACGACGATTGCGACATGCGGGAGGCGCTGGGGACGGTCTTCTCCCGAGACGGGCAGAGTTGTGACGTGGTGTCGAGCGGGTCGGCCGCTCTGGAGATCATCAATCGACGGACGTTCGACGCCGTCGTCTGCGACGTGCGCATGTCGGGGATGACCGGGCTCGAACTCCTCGACCGAGTCAAGAAGAGTCGGCCATCGCTGCCGTTCATCCTGATGACCGGGGCGGGCGCAGTCCACGATGCGGTGGATGCAATCAAGCGGGGCGCCTTTCAGTACGTGACGAAACCTTGCGACGCCGATCAGCTGCGGGCAATCGTCGTGGAAGCGATGGGCGGTTCTCGGGAGAACGCCCACGAGGAAGGGCGCAGCCAATCGACAACTTTTGACTCCCCGCTCATCGGATTTGGCCCGGCGATGCGGGCGCTGCAGGCGTCGATCGACCGGGTCGCAACGTCGGTGGCACCGGTGCTCATTACGGGCGAAACCGGTGTCGGCAAAGAGCTCGTCGCTGAAGCCATTCATGCTCGCGGCGAGCGCCGCGGCCGCCCGTTCGTTGCGGTGAATACCTCAGCAGTTCAAGCAGACTTGTTCGAGAGCGAGGTGTTCGGACACGTTCGCGGAGCTTTCACCGGCGCCGTGCAGGCGCGTAACGGGCTGCTCACCGAGGCCGACGGAGGAACGCTCTTCCTCGATGAAATCGGCGACATGCCGATCGCGATGCAGGCCAAGATGCTGCGCGTGATCCAGTTCGGCGAGGTGCGCCGCGTCGGGAGCGACCGCCCGCATCGGGTCGATGTCCGAATCATCGCCGCGACGCATCGTGACCTGCCCGCCTTCGTACGCGATGGACGGTTCCGAGAAGACCTCTACTTCAGGCTCAACGTCTTGCCGATATTCGTGCCGCCGTTGAGGGCGCGGCGAGACGACATTCCCGCGCTCGCTCTCCACTTTCTTTCGGAAGCCCGTCGACGCGCGTCGCAGACGCCGGTTCGGTCGATAAGCGAAGACGCGCTCCGCGTGCTGGCCGACGGCGCATGGCCCGGCAACGTCCGGGAGCTCGCGAGCGCCATCGAGCGGGCGGTCGTCTTCGCGAACGATGAAGTTCTCGCGCCCGAGCACCTATCGCCTACCCTGGAGAGTTCCGGCCCCACCCTCTCCTGGCCGCCGATGGATCGCGCTCCGTGGACGCTGCAGCGATTGAACCAGGCATACACGGAGTGGGTGCTGAGCCAAACGGGCGGAGACAAGCCGCGCGCCGCCGAGATCTTGGGCATCGATCTGTCGACCCTCTATCGCTGGCGGCGCACCCAACGCGATTGACCGGCAAAGCCAGCCCCCGCGTCGGCGTCCGGGCTCACGCTTTGTCGACCAACGTCTTCAGGCGGTTCCACTCCGCGTCGAGCCGCGTCTTTGCTTCGTCCCAGGTCGATGCCGTCGCGGTCTCGAGCGCCCGGTAGTGCGTCTCGAAGGCGCCTCGGTCGGCGTGGATCTGCTTCAACGCCGCGTCGAGATCGGACTTCGTCTTTCCCATCGCCTGCCGGGACTTGGCCTCGAGATCGTTTACCGAGCGGTCGAGCTCCACGAGGTTGGTGGTCGTCGTGTGACGATAGTCTTCGCGCAGCTTCATGAAGCCGCTCTGCGCCGCCGCGATTTTCTGGTCCTCCTCCTGCTGCGCGCTTCGTACTTTGTGGTCGGCCTCTTTCGTGGCTGCGCTGATCTTGTCGTCCGCTTGGGCTTGCGCGACGTTCATTTTCTTCTGTTCGTCCGAGGCGTTGTCGCATGCGAGGGCCATGGCCGAGGCGAGAACGGTAGCGGCTATCGAAGTGCGGATCATGGGAATCTCCTTGAGGCGGTGCGTGAACGCGGCCATGGGCCGAGAGGGTTTTCTGTATTGCGAATCGCGTTGTGCCGTCTGCGACCGTCTAGCTGTGCAAGTTTCCGGTGAACCACAGAACCACCAGGACCAGCACTATCAGTCCAGCGGGAGACCACCCGGCATATCCGTAGCGGGAGTGACCCCAGCCTCCGCCCACGAGGGACAAAAGGAGAAAGACGACGAGAATGGTGATGAGCATTGGAATTCCTCCGCTGTATGTTTGGAGCCGAGATCAAGCGATGCATATGCCGAGCCGGGTTCATGCCGCGGATATATGCCGAACCTATCGACAACGATGGCCATCGCTTTGCACATTGCGAAGCAGCGCGCGAAGCGAGCCCTCGAATCTGACAAGACCCGTGGCGGGCTAGCCGCCGAATGCGCCGACGAGAACGAGCGACGACCCGCCTTTGCGGTCGGACGGAGCGTATCGTTGGACGAACACGCCCCGAAAGGTCGCGTGCGTCTCGGGGCGGTCGCCCGTGAACGGCGTGGCGAAGTAGACCGGCTCGGCGTCGGTCGTCAGCGTGCCGACGAGCAGCGGACCTTCGCTTCGGATCGACGAGAAGCGACCGGTGACGACGACGACTCTTCCGCGCGCGGCGTCGGGGTCCGCCGCCGCGGCTCCGGGCGCCATCGTCGGGATGTTGTCGAGCGTCGACTTGCCGCCGAGTCTGAGGGCCTCGGCCAACGTTCCCATAATCGTCGGGTCGAGCGTCGCCCCATCGCTCCCCCTTTGTGCTGCGGCGACGACCATCGGCGCGTACGTGATGCCGCTCAAGATCTCGCGTTCGGCCGGATCGGTTGCCGCGCGAAGCAAATTCTCGATGGCCGATCCATCGCAAGAACGCACGTCGGACGTGCACCCAGCGGCCAGCACGCGTGCCTCGTCTTTGCGAAAGCCGGGCGCCATCGCGGCGTAGCGTGCGACCTGCCGGGCTGAATCGGTCTTGCCTTCGGCGGCGGCCGCCGTGCCGCGCATCGCGGCCGTCTTCGTCCCGAACCAACTCTCCGCTCCGACGAGTACCAGGCCGTTGGCGCCGTCGGAGAGATCGTAGCCGAGCCCGATCCAGCCGAGGTCCATGAGGACAGCGCCGTCCTGCCGCCCCGAGCGTCTCGCATACTCGGCCCGAATCGACGTGCTGCCTCCACGTGCGAGAAGCGAGAGCACTTCAAACGACGAAGGCGACACCCGGACTTGCGCGTCCGCTTCCAGATCCGGCATTCGAAAGACGGCGGCGGCCCAGCCTGGGACGCCCATGTTCCGAGAGGCGATGGCCGTCGCAGGACTGGCGTCTTTGGCCGTGACGTGGACCTTTGCATCGAAGCGAGCGGGGGCGCTCGTCCGCAGCGTCGTTTCCCGGAGGACCGCGTTTCCCCACCAGCCGTCCTCGGATGAGGCGCCCTGCCCGGTACCGGCGTGACGAATCGCGAGGGTACTGCCCGACAGTTCGATCGAGCCATCTGCGCCTTCCGCGCGCTTCGCCGTGACCACTCCGTCGAGGTCCCCGAAGAATTCCGTCGCGCCTGCGCCTACCCGGATCGCCCGTCCCGTCATCACGCCGTCGCCCTGGAGGGCCCCCGATTTCAGCTCCAACTCGGCGTGCAATCGCGCTCGGCCCGTCCCTCCCCGTATGCGAATGCCCGCGGGCAGCGGGACGAGCCCGGAGATGGCACCGAGATCGCCGAAGTCGACTCTCGGAAGATCGACCGACACCAGGCCCTCCGCGCCAGAGGGGGCGAGTACGAAACGACCTGCGACCGCGGTCATCGCGGGAACGCCGAGGAGGGTCGCGCCGCCGCGCGCTGAGCTCACGGACAGCTCGTTTACGGTGACGCTGGCACTCGTGAAGTCGAACCTCTTCTCGGCCCATGCGCCGCGGTGCAGATCGACGTGCACATCGCCCGAGACGTCGCCGACGAATGCGTCTTTCTCGTGCTCCACCGTGAGACGTCGGGCCTCGATGCGAAGTGCCGCGTGACCGCTCCGCTCCGTGAACGACCCGTCGGCATGGCCATCGCCCTTCACGGTTCCAGACCGGATCATCCAGGGCGAAGCCGACGACAGAAGAGCCCCCCACGCACCTGGGTCGCTCGTCTCGGCGCCATCCACGTCCAATGTAAAGCGGGCATCGTCGACGACGTGCGCGAGGTGCAACTGGCGGCTGGTCAGGGTGGCCGCGACCGAGGCGACGCGCGCCTGTTCCACTCCGAGGCGCGCCACCCGAAGACCCGTGACTTGGGCGTCCATGGTTGCGAGCTCACGTTGAACACGGAACTCCGTACGAACCGGCGCTTGGAAGGCCAGCCCGCCGGCCTCGATTTGGCAGTCCTCGGCGTCCATCCGCACGCTCGTCCCGTCCGCCAGGACTCCGTGGTCCACAATCAGATGTGTCTCGAAGGGGGCTTCCCATCGTTTGAACCCGACAACCCCATGCGGCTCGAGCAAACGGAGGGCGCTGGCGACCATCGCACGGCCTTGTAGTCGCCCATCGGTCGACAGGTGTTCGAAGATGGCGGGGCCCTTCATCTCTCGGAGATCGAAGGGATGCACGGTCCCCGCGAGCGATCCGCGGATTCCGGTTGCCAGCGGGTGGCTTCCGTAAGAAACGTCGACTCCGTTGGCGTCCACCGTCGCGGGGCCGACGTCGAGCCACCGTCCCGGACGGAAAATCCATCGTCCGCGCACGTGGGTGTCGCCCTCCGAGCGCACGGTGTGGATCCACAGCTCGCGCACGTGGTCCACCTCCACGTCCTCGAGATCGATCATCCACAGGTTGTAGTTCGCGTCCGTGAGAGGCGGCGGCTCCGGGCCGTCGTCGAGGAAGGGGGGATCGGCGAGGCCGGCGATCGGCGGAAGCGCGGCGAGGACTTCTGGGCGGGCCGTCGCCCGATCGATCCGCAGGCGTGCTCGCATCGTGAATCCGCTGGATCGGAGGTGGGTCGCGTGGAAGCTGCGGTGGAAGAGGTCAGTGAGGGCGACGGCGACGTCCGCGTGGTCGAGGGTCAATCGCCATTCCACGGTGCGTTCGCGTCCGCGAATCGTCAGGCCTTCCAGGTGCACGCGGCCTGGGAAGATCGAGTACGCGCGGTCATAATCGAAGCGAAGCGCCGTGGAGCCCCCACTGACGCCGAATGCGATTGGTGCGCCGCTGATGACGTTGCGAAGCAACCGGGTCCGCAAGACCACGTTTGCGGCGGCCAAATACGTGACCATCGGGATCGCGACGAGGCCGAGAGCCGCCCCGCCGAGCCACCGCCACAGGCGCCTTCGCAGCAGGGGCACGCGCCTGTCGACGGTTCCGTCTGCGGGGCCTGAAAATACCTGCGGGTGGGCCACCATCTGCACCTATCGTGAGCGACGACCAACACTCGCTCGCAAGCACGTATCCGGCTGCGCTGCATGCGCCGTACCGCCTCGCCAACCCGCCCCCCCAATGCCGATGGGACAGCTACGCCGTTCAGGTCACGCCGGCACGGGTGTTGCGGGCGATCGTCGGCATGAACGACGACAAATCACATAACGAAGCGCACCACGACGCGGCGAAGACGACCGGGACGAAGTCGAACGGAAGCCCGCCGGTCGGGAACGGTGAGTTCGCCCGCCGCGCGAGAGCCGTCTTCTCCGACTTTCCGTCAGGCCTCGACGCGCAGATGAGGAGCAGTCCCTACGTGGTGTTGGGCATCGCGTTCGGCATCGGAATGGGTGCGGGCGTCCTTCTGGGTTCGCGCATTCTTCGCTCCGTCCTCACGAGCACCATTTCGTATGCGGCGATCGAGATTGGACGCTCGTGGCTGCGCGACATGGGGCCTCGAGCGTCGGCCCAGCAGTAAAGGTTCGCGGCGCCGGCTCCGGGGGGCGTCGCGCGCCGTCGCGAGACGGTTGGCGTCTTGCAACGCGCCGACCATCATTTCGCGAATTGGCTCACGCGGCGAGATGGGCCGCGTGCTCGACCACGGCCCGGCCGGCGACGAGGCGAGGCTTCGGCTTCCAAACAAGCGTTTCTAGGTCGTGGACGGGCGGAATGCGCCAGCGGTTCGCGTCGCAAAGCGATTCGACGCACCGGCTGAGCTCTCGCATCGAGAACGGCTTGCGCAGGAATGCGTTTCCGCCCGCTTCTTCCGCGTATGAAATGTCCTCGGCGCTGCCGCGTTCGCTCGTCATGAGGACGGGCAGCCCCGCCAGCCCCAGCGAGCCGCGGATATGCTCACACAGCTCATAGCCCGATTTGTTGGGAAGCCCGACGTCGATGCACACGACGTGAGGCTCTCGTTCTGCCAAGTGGCGGACGGCCGCATCGAAGTGGTTCGCCGAGAGGACGTGAAAGTCCATCTGTGCGAGTTGCCTGCGCATGGCGCGCTGCAGCCGCGGGTCGTCTTCCACAATGAGGGCGGTGCGCTTCGTAGAGTCCGTAACCCTCTGCCGTGAGGACGTCGCGAGTAGCATGCGGGTGGGCAGTGCAAGAACGTGGCCCGAGCGCACGAGGACTCAGGCCGAGAGCCCCCTCAGGTCCCCCCGCGGCGCGGGGGGACATTCCACGAGGATGCGCACGGACCGAGGTGGCGAAGGGCCGAGCTTCATCGTTCTCAAGTGCAAAGTCCCCCCGCGCCGCGGGGGGACCTGAGGGGGCTGCAAGAGATGACGCGTTCGCTTTTCATGCGGTCACGCTGGCAGGCAAATCCTGCGACGCGTTCGAAGCGCGCCGGAGGTCCGCGAGAATTTCGGTGGCGGGACGGGCCGCCCGCATGGGACGTGCCTCCCCCAAAAATGGCCAGACTGCGTCGCGAATGTCGTCGGGAAGCACCGTCTCGAGATACTCGAGCGCCGTACCGCGGCGGCGGTCGTCCTTCTCGTGCAGCGCCTTGAAGGCGAGACGAAGCGATTCGCGATCGAGGACGAGGGCGAGCAGCGTGAAGACGTAGTCGATTCCGCGATCGACCCGGTCTTGCAGGAGCCTGTCGATCAGAGCCGGCGGCTCGTTTTCTTCTTCTTCGTCGGCGTCGGCGGCCGGAAGGCTCTCCCACGCCTCTCTGCTCAGCGCCAGCTCTCGCTTGACGATCGCGATCACTGTCGCCTCGGGAATCACGATGCGGGCATCCGCGCAGCAGATCTTGGTCAGCGCGCGGCCACACTGGTAGCGCACCTCGAATCGCGGGTCCGCGGTGCCGAGAATCAGCCCATCGACCGCGCACTGCGTCGTGCACGTGGAGAGGACACGCGGGATGCGCCGGCGAATGTCGAAGTCGGTGCGTGCGTCGCAAAGCGCGTCGACGAATTGTCCGACGGCATTCGACGCGTCGACTCGCAGGGCACGAACCGCGTCCAATTGAAACTCCTTGTCTGCCAGCAGCAGGATCGCAAAGCCGACCAGCGGCCGGGCGAGCGGAACGGCGGAAAGGACGCCGCGAACGCGCGCCGGGTCGCGGGATCGAAGGTGGGCGATGGCGAGAAGCCATGCGTCGGTGCCCGCGTTCGTACGTCCGGTCATTCGCTCGTCGGCGCGGGCAGGCTCCGAGGACAACACCTCGAGCCGCTCCACGATCTTATCTCTCACATCGCGGCCCTCGTGCGCAGGTGGACTCGCCGGTGCCGCCGATTCCCCTCGCTTGCGCAGGCCCTCTTCGAGCACCTGGACGTAGCCGGCGTGCAACGCACGGGAGCGGCCCAGGCTGACGATTGCGCCTAGGACGGCCACGACGAGCAGGATGGCTTCGGCGTGCGCCGCCGCCAGGGCGAGCGCGAGACTCGTCGTCAACGCCGCCGTCACTGTCCCGAGTCGATCGAAGCCGACGTCGATGAGAGTCTTCGTCGCGCGCTTGCGTCGTTCGGAAACGGGCGTGTAAAGGAGTTCGTAGGCCATTCGGAAGAGCGAGTTCCGGTGCGTTGCTTCCGCGCCTCGAAGCATCGCGGTGCTGGCGAGGCCGGGAACGGCGAGGCCTGCCGCGCCGCCGAGAATCACGATCCCCGGAAGAATTGCCAGGGTCACCGCCAGACCGAGCTTCTCGAGCGCCAGCCGCCCGAAGAGCAGCTGGAGCGCCAGCGAGAGAGCTCCGACGACGACCCAGAACAAGGAAAAAAAGGCCAGCAGCGCGCGCCCGTTCGCAAAGGCCCTCGCCGCCTCGGCGCTGAACACGTAGTCGAGTAGGCCCGATGTCACGGCGCCCAGCGCCACGACCATGGCCAGATTGCGCAGATAGGGCGATTCGCGAAGAATGCTCACGGGAGACGGGGGCCCGCCAGGATCGACGGGCTCCGACTCGGCGGGTTCCGCCGCGGGTCTGGCCTTCAGCCGGAGGCTGCCCCAAAGGGAAACGAGGTTCAGGGCCGCAAGCAGCGGGAGCATCGTCGGCACCTCGATCAGCGCCGCTGCCCGCCACGCCATGAGTCCGCCGAGAAGGCCCCCCAGGGTCCCACCGCTGGTGATCGCCGCGACGGAGAGCCGACTCGCGTGTGCGTCGAAGGTCTCGTTGACGAGCGACCAGAACGACGAGATGACCGCTGCGCCGAAGAGCGCGGTGTCGATGTAGAGGACGACTGCGGCCAGCCGCGGCGTACCGAAGCTTAGGGCCCACGCCAGCAGCAAGACGACCGAGCTCGCGCCGAAGGCCGCGGGAACCACCTTCGCGGGTGAGTGCCGCAGCATCATGCGAGACAACCAAAGCACCGCGACGAGCGAGAGCACCGCAGAACCGGCCATCATCGCCGGCAGCAGCCTCACGGTGAAGTTCGAGAGAAAGAGGGCGTCGCGCGTCGCTTTTCCGGCTACCTGCTGCGCGATCATCGCGGCCGACGCGACGGTCGCGACGCGGGCACCCGGCGGAAGTCGGCTGTTTCGAGAAATCATCCGATTGTTCGTTCGGCCCGTACCGACTTCGAACGCGGGCTGGGCGCGCCTTCGCTAGACAGCAGCAGTTGAATGGCGGGAAGGAAGAACGAGATCGAGCCGCCAGGGCACTAGGAACGCCGGAAGCGCGACAGAGGATTGGGGCCACTCGCCCAGGATTCTCTCGTGGCGGCCCTGGCGGCCCTGGCGGTTTTCTGGACCTTCCAGCACCAGTCCTACTGGGCTGATGAGTGCGACGGCTGAACGACGATCTCCACCCGTCGGTTGTTCGCGCGCCCCTCGGCCGAAGCGTTGTCGGCGATCGGCCTCGTGAGACCGAAGCCGACAGCGGTCACGCGGTCCGCGGCGATCCCATGGGAGACGATATAATCACGCACCGACTGCGCGCGCCGTTGGGACAGGTCCTGGTTGTACGACGCCTCTCCCTGCGAATCGGTGTGCCCCTCCACCGTGATCTTCGACTCGGGATCCTGCTTGGACAGCGCGTCGGCCACTTCGTTCAGCTTTGCCTGCGCGCTTGCCATCAAGTCGGACCGGTTGGTGACGAAGAGTACGCTTCCCGAGAGGGTGATCACCATGCCTCGCGGCTCCTGCTTCACGGAGGCGAATGCGGCGAGGTCGGCGGCCGCCCGCGCCGCACGCTTGTCGGCGTCTGCCCTGCGCTCGCGCTCCGTCTGGAGCTGCTGGTTCTGGTCCTGCAGCGCCTGACCCTGCATCGCGATCTGAACGTTGGCGCGACCGAGCTGCGCCGACGTCGCCTGCACCGTCGCCGTTTCCGCGTCGTGCATTTTTGCGAGCGTCTGCTGTTGCTGTTGCGCGGCTTGCATCGCGACTCCCCGCGCCTCCGCGATCTCCGCTCGCCGGGTGGCGACATACGCCAAATCGATGGTCGCGGGGCTCGGCCCGTTTGCCGCGAACGACTGCTCCGCCTGGTCGAGCGATTCGCTCGCGGCGTGCACGTCGGCAGGATCGAAAGTGGCCGCGACGCCACGGCTGGTCCGCGCGTAGGTCGCGCGCGCCGTGACCAGATCTTGCGGGGGCAGCGTCGATGCGCAGCCGGCGACCCCAGCCAGTGCGACGAGGATTGAGGTCGTTCGAAGTGCTCTCATGGCTGTGCCCCTTGATTCGCGTTCGTGATTTTCTGGTTGTTCGATTGAATCGCGGCGCCTTGAGCCTGGACTTTGGCGCCTTCCTCCCGCGTCAGCGCGATCGCAAGCTCGGCGTCCGACTTTGCGCGCGCGAGGAGGCGGTCTGCCCGCTCGTTGTCGCCGTCGCGGAGGGCGGCGTTCGCGGCGACAATTTGCTCGTGCGCGAGCTGCAAGTGCAGCTGCGCGGTCGGCTGAGCGGCAGCGCCGAGGTCGGTAGCGCTTCGCTCCGCGGCTTGGGCGTCCGCCAGGTGTTGTGACGGAGGAGCGTAGCTCGCGCCACATCCGACGATGAGCGCCGTGGTCGTTCCCAGCAATAGCGTTGCTAACTTCATGATGGACTCCTCCGTGCGGGATAGTGATCTTTCATCTGCGTCTTCGCGATCCAGGCCCCCGAGAGAGCGGTGTACGAAACGGCGTACGTCGACTTGAGGAGATCGATCACGCGTCGCCACTGCTTGGCGAAAAGGTTCCAAATCATTGTTTCCCTGCTTTCCCTTCGTCGAGCACCGACCGTCCCTTGCGACCGGCTCGACGGGCGTTGTGCAAGGAGGGTGCCGCAAGGCGAGTACGGTACTTTTCCGCGGCGGTTTGACGGGGGATGCGTTTGGGCTTGGCGCGTGCGGGCGGCCGATTCGCAAATTGCCAACTATCGGCGTTTTGAAAAGGGAGACTCCGATTCAGAAACCGTGACACCCAAAAAGATGCTCCGCGCCCGTGACGGACAACGAACAGGCGGCGGCGCGAGCGGAATCATTCGCGATTACCTCAACGGCACGCCCTGGTGGCACGTGTCCTGCTCGCCACCCACGCATGACGCTCGACTTCA
>Ga0265313_10001833_pt1 | contig 19383 bp, 13 predicted proteins | sample 4123metaG_FD_203122 | JGI IMG/M metagenome (GOLD analysis project Ga0265313, IMG submission 203122) | Rhizosphere microbial communities from Carex aquatilis grown in University of Washington, Seatle, WA, United States - 4-1-23 metaG | ecosystem: Host-associated > Plants > Roots > Rhizosphere >...
TGCGATTGGCCCGCCAGCTCGTGCCCCAGCTGGGCTGGAACCGCTCCTGGCTCGGCCTTCTGCGGGCGCGCAACGACCGGCTAGACCCCCAGCGCCGCAGCCGCCTGGCACAGCTGCTCGCCGACAATCCGGTGCTCGAGCCGATCTACCAGATGAAGGAGCGGCTCTGGGCGCTGCTGAGGCATAAAGGCCTCTCAAAGGCATCCTGCCGGCGGCATATCCGCGAGCTGTTCACTCTCATCGGCCAGCTGCGCGACAGCGGCTTTGAGCCCGCCCAGACCCTGGCCAAGACCCTCACCGACTGGAGCGAGGAGATCGCCCGCATGTGGCGCTTCTCCCGCAACAATGGGGTCACCGAGGGCTTCCACAGAAAGATGAAGTTGATACAGCGAAGAGCGTATGGATTCCGTTCGTTCGAAAATTACAGACTCCGCGTCATCGCCCAATGCGGATGAGTATCCCTCACCTCCAACCAATCAGTGCCGGCGCTTCGCGCCGTCGCTCCGCTGACTTCATCGACCAAACCGTCGCTCTCGTTGCACTGCCGCGAGGGCACCGCCCAATCCTCCTTAAACGGGCGAGCGCTAAGCGCTTGGCCCTTCCCTGCAACATAACCTTCCTTCCAACTACACCCCCGTCCCCAAACTTTGAACTAGACCCCGTCATGAGCGCCCTTCACTGCGTGAAGGGATGGTGGTAGGACCTGGATTCGAACCAGGGAAGGCGTAAGCCAGCAGATTTACAGTCTGCCCTCGTTGGCCACTTGAGTATCCTACCAAAGGCGGAACGGGAAACTCTTCGCCTTGAGGGGGGAAGTTCAAGCGTATTTTGCAAGGCGATGCCAATCTTGCGTCTTGCGCAGCGTGCCTGTTCTCTCCGTGACGGCTCATGAATGCTGAAATTCGCGAATTCCTCGGGCGATTGTTCGCGAACGCCTATGCGGCGCACCTGTTTGCGATCGCTGGGTTTGTCCTGGCGGTCTTTCTCGTGGCAAGGCTGATGAGCGAGAAGCGGGCTCCGGCGAACACCTTTGCGTGGCTGCTCATCATCATCCTGGTGCCGTACGTGGGAGTCCCGCTTTACCTGTTACTCGGGGGACGAAAACTGCGGCGGGTGGCCAAGCGCAAGACCCAGCTGCATCCCGCGCTGCCGTTCGCGACAGGGCATCCAGTGGCGCACGGAGGCGGGCCGGTGGCCCACGCACTGACCTCGGCCGGGGCGAGCGCCCCCGTCTCGGGGAACAGGCTCAGGCTTCTGACAACCGGGGAGGAGGAATTTGCCGAATTGGAGAAGCACATCCGCGGGGCGAGGCATTCGATCCACCTCACGACCTTCATCCTGAGAATGGATGACACGGGGCGGAGGATCGTGGACCTTCTGGCGGAGCGTGCGCGGCAGGGAGTGAAGGTCCGCCTTTTGCTCGATGCCATAGGCTGTCTTTTTTCCAGCACCGCCTTCATGGGCCCGCTGAGGCGCGCAGGCGGGGAGGTCGGCCGGTTCATGCCCGTCATTCCATTCTCATCCAGCGGCTCGGCCAATCTGCGAATCCACAGGAAGATGGCGGTGTTCGACCACGCGACCGCAATCGTGGGCGGCCGCAACATCGCCCGCGAATACATGGGGCCGACGCGATACAAGAAGCGGTGGCTCGACTTCGGCGCGATCATGGACGGTCCCGCGGCAGCCCTTCTCAACGATGTGTTCATCGCCGACTGGTGTTTTGCGACGCGTCAGAAGCCGGAGGGCCTTCTTTCCGAGATCTCGCCGGAGGTGTCGGCCGCCCGGGGCAACAGCGACCTCCAGGTCGTCGCGAGCGGGCCGGATGTGCCCGGCGATCCGCTTTATGAGGGCATCGTCTCCATGATCCAGGAGGCCGAACAGTCAGTCTGGATCGTGACCCCCTACTTCGTCCCGGACGAGGTTCTGCTGCGCTCGCTGGTCGTCAAGGCGCGCGCGGGCCGGGAGGTGACCCTGGTCGTGCCCGCCCGTTCAAACCATCCGATCACGGACTTCGCCCGGCGGTACTATATTCGCGAACTGAGGAAGTCGGGCGCCCGCGTGCTTCTCTACCCCGACGGCATGCTCCACGCAAAGGCGATCATCGTGGACGACCGCGTCGCGCTTTTCGGCTCGGCCAATTTCGACCTGCGAAGCCTGTTCGTCAATTTCGAGATCGGGATCTTTGCGTATTCGCGCCCCGACGTCCTCGCCATCAAGGGCTGGGCCACGGATCTGATCCACCGCTGCAGGGAGCAGGGACCCGAGCGAAGCAGGCGCCGGCGCATCCTCGGGAATGTGGCCGAGGACATCAGCCGGCTTCTGGCGCCGCTGCTTTAGCCGCCTTTCGGCTCCGTGCGGTCGATCAGCATGAACTCGACCGCCTCGCGCAGCGCTTCCCAGCTCGCATCGATGATGTTGTCGCTTACGCCGACCGTCACCCAGATCGAGGCGCCATCGCCGCTCTCGATCAGGACGCGGGTCCTCGCCGTCGCCCCCTGGTTGCTGTCCAGAATCCGGACCTTGTAGTCGCGCAGCGTCATCTCGCGCAGCTGCGGATAAAACTTGTCCAGGGCGAGCCGGAGCGCCAGGTCCAGCGCCCCGATGGGGCCGGTTGACTCGGCGACCGTATGCACGGACTCGCCATTCACCCTCAGCTTGACCGTGGCCTCCGCCCAAAGCTCGGCCCCGTGCCTCTCGATGATGACTCGGTAGCCCTCGACGTCGAAGAACGACCGTCGCTTGCCAAGCCACTTGGCCACAAGGAGCTTGAACGAGGCTCCGGCCGCCTCGTACTCGTAGCCCCTGAACTCCTTTTCCTTCAGGTCATCGATGAGCCCCTTCATTTCGGGGCGTTTCTCGTCGAGCTCGAGGCCCATCTCTCGCGCCTTCAGGACCAGGCTGCTCCTGCCGGCCATGTCGGACACCAGGACGCGGGTCCGGTTGCCGACGAGGGCGGGGTCGATGTGCTCGTAGCTTCGCGCGACCTTCTGGGCTGCGTTCGCGTGCAGGCCGCCCTTGTGGGCGAAGGCCGACTGGCCGACAAACGGGGCCTTGGGATCGGGCCGGAGGTTGGCGAGCTCGTCGAAAAAGAGCGAAAGATCCCTGAGCTCCGCGAGGTGGGCCGCGCAATTCGCGGTGCGGCCCATCTTCAGGATGAGGTTTGGAATGACGGAGACCAGGTCGCCGTTGCCCACCCGTTCGCCATAGCCGTTCATCGTCCCCTGAACGAGGCTCGCCCCGGCCTCGATCCCCGCAAGCGATACCGCGACGCCGAGCCCGCTGTCGTTATGGCAGTGGACGCCGATTTTGTCCCCCCCGAAACGGGAAACCGCCGCGGCCGTGATCCGGCCGACCTCGGAAACCAGCCTTCCGCCGTTGGTCTCGCACAGGCTCAGGTTGGAGGCGCCGCCCCGCGCCGCCGCCTCCAAAGTGCGCAGCGCATAGTCCGGATCCTCGAGGTATCCGTCGAAGAAATGCTCTGCGTCGTAGATCACCTCGCGCCCCTCGGACACCAGGTGGCGCACCGAGTCCTCGATCATCAGGAGATTCTCCTCGGGCGTCGTCCGCAGGATCTCGAGCACGTGAAGAAGCCACGTCTTCCCCACGATCGTCACGACCGGCATTTCACTTTCGAGCAGCGTCCTGAGCTGGGAATCCTCAGCGGCGGCCACCCCCGCCCGCCGCGTCGCGCCAAAGGCCGCCAGGCGCGCATGCTTGAGCTTGAGCTTCTTCGCCTCCGCGAAGAACGCTATGTCGCGCGGATTCGAGCCGGGAAAACCGCCCTCGATGTAGTCGATGCCGAACCTATCCAGCCTTTCGGCGATCAGCAGCTTGTCGGCTACAGAAAAGCTGATTCCCTCGCCCTGCGTGCCGTCACGGAGCGTCGTGTCGTATATCTTGACGGATTTTGCGTTCAGGACTATTTCGCGTTGGCCGCCGCCTTTATCAGATCGAGAAAACTGCGGGATTCAAGGCTTGCGCCCCCGATGAGGCCGCCGTCGATGTCGGCCTGGCCCAGGAGCTCGGCCGCGTTCGAGGGCTTCATCGAACCTCCGTAGAGGATGCGCACCCGCTGGGCGGCCGCGTCCCCGAAAAGCTTGGAAAGCAGCCCCCGGATATAGGCATGCACCTCCTGCGCCTGGTCGGAGGTCGCCACCTTTCCGGTGCCGATCGCCCAGACAGGCTCGTAGGCCACGACGATGCTGGGAGCGAGCTCCTTGCTGACACCCTCGAGGCCGCGCTCCACCTGGCCCTGGATCACCTTGAGGGTGGTCGCGGCCTCGCGCTCGGCGAGCGACTCGCCGACGCAGAGAATGGGGCGCAGCTGGTTCTTCAGCGCTGCGAGGAGCTTCAGATTGATGAAGGCGTCGGTTTCGCCGAAATAGGTCCTGCGTTCGCTGTGCCCCAGGATCACATGGGTGACGAACAGCGAGCGAAGCATGGGAGCGGAGATTTCCCCGGTGTAGGCGCCGCTCGCCTCCGGGTGCATGTTTTGCGCGCCAAGCTTCACAACGGAGCCCTCGAGGGCGGCTGCGGCGGTCTCCAGCGCCGTGAACGGAGGGCAGACCACGACATCGACGTCGCCTCTCTGGCCTACGTTGAAGGCGATGTCCTTGATCAGGGCGGCTGCGTCGGCCGCCGTCTTGTTCATCTTCCAGTTGCCGGCCATCAGTTTCTTGCGGGACATGGGCATGGGGGTCAGTTTTCCAGGAACGCGACTCCGGGCAACACTTTACCTTCCAGAAACTCAAGGCTTGCGCCTCCGCCCGTGGAGCAATGGGTCACCTTGTCGGCGACCTTGAACTTCTTGGCCGCCGTGGCGGTGTCGCCGCCGCCGACGACCGTGACGGCGCCGCGGGCTGTCGCCTGGGCGACCGCCTGCGCCATCGCCTTGGTCGAGCCGGCGAACTTCTCGAACTCGAAGACACCCGAGGGTCCGTTCCAGACTATTGTCTGCGCCCGGCCGATCGAGTCGGCGTAAAGCGCGATCGACTTCGGCCCGGCGTCCAGGCCCATCCAGCCGTCCGGAATCCCCGTCGAGTCGTCGGCGATCCGGGTCGCCGCATTGGGATCGAACTTGTCGCCGCATACATAGTCCACGGGAAAAACGAGCTTCACCCCGCGCGCCTGGGCCTTGGCGACCAGTTCGCCCACGATTTTCGCGCCCTCCGGGTCGAACAGGCTCGAGCCGATCGCCATCCCGTTCACCACCTTCTTGAAGGTGAAGGCCATTCCACCGCCGATGATGATCTCATTCGCCCGGTCGAGCAGATTATTGATGAGCGGAATCTTGTCGGCGACCTTCGCCCCGCCGAGAATCGCGAGGAGGGGGCGTTTCGGCTGGTCGAGGACCGCGGCAAATGCGTTCAACTCGGCTTCCATCAGGAATCCGGCCGCCTTCCGGGGCAGGGCCACGCCGACCATCGACGAGTGCGCGCGGTGGGCGGTGCCGAAGGCGTCGTTGACAAAGACGTCCCCCAGCCTCGAAAGGCTCGCTCGGAAGGCCTCGACCGCCTTTGGGTCGGCCTTCTTCGACGTTCCGTCCGCGAGCTTCACCTTGCCCTCCTCCTCGATGTGGAAGCGCAGGTTCTCCAGGAGGACGACCGCGCCCGGAGCCAGGTGCGCGCAGGCGGATTCGACCGCGGGCCCCACGCAATCATCGAGAAACGTGACCGGGCGGCCCAGCAGTTTCTCGAGCTCGACGGCCACCGGCTTCAGCGAGAATTTTGCGATCCGCTGGCCGTCTGGACGCCCGAGATGGCTCATGAGAACCACCGAGGCGCCCTGGGAAAGGGCATAGTTGACGGTCGGCAGCGCAGCGACGATTCGCTGGTTGTTCGTGATTGCGCCGGTGGCCTTGTCCTGGGGGACGTTGAAATCGACGCGGATGAGGACGCGCTTGCCCGCGAGACTGAGGTCGCGGATGGTTTTGAACTTGGGCATGGGAGGGGGCCCTTCGGGCCGGAACGGAAAACTGGGCGGCACGCGGCGCGCGCCGTGAACCGCTTGGGGGGAACCGGGCGGCATGCCGCCGCCGCCCGGAGGTTGACGAACGGGCCGGTCAGAGCCCGGATGCGATCTTCTTGAGCAGGTCCACGCAGCGGTTGCTGTAGCCCCACTCGTTGTCGTACCACGAAATGAGCTTGAAGAAGCGGTTATTGAGCTCGATTCCCGAACCCGCGTCGAAGATCGACGAGGTCTTGTCATGGATGAAGTCGGTCGAGACGACCTCGTCGGTCGTGTAGCCGAGGATGCCCTTCAGGTATGTCTCGCTGGCCTTCTTCATGGCGGCGCTGATTTCCGCGTAGGAGGTCTGCTTCACGGTGCGGATGGTCAGATCCACGACCGACACCGTCGGAGTCGGGACACGGAATGCCATGCCCGTCAGCTTGCCCTTCACCTCGGGCAGAACCAGCCCGACGGCTCGCGCGGCGCCGGTCGAGGACGGAATGATGTTGATCGCGGCTGTGCGGCCGCCTTTCCAGTCCTTCCTTGAGGGTCCGTCGACCGTCTTCTGGGTCGCCGTGTAGGAATGGATCGTCGTCATCAGGCCTTCCTCGACGCCGAAACCTTCCTTCAGAAGGACGTACACGACGGGAGCCAGGCAGTTGGTCGTGCACGAGGCGTTCGAGATGATGTTGTGCTTCGCGGCGTCGTACTTGTCGTCGTTCACGCCCATGACCAGGGTGATGTCCTCTCCCTTGGCCGGAGCCGAGATGATCACCTTCCTTGCGCCGGCGGCCAGGTGCCCCTTGGCCTTCTCGGCGTCGGTGAAGAGACCCGTTGACTCGATGACCACCTGGACCCCGAGCGCCTTCCACGGCAGTTCGGCCGGCGTCTTCGCGCTCACGACCTTGATCTCGTGGCCGTTGACAACCAAGACGTCGTCGTCGGTCTTTTCCGGCGCCGATTTCTTCGAAGTCACCGTGCCGTTGAAGCGGCCCTGGGAAGAGTCGTATTTAAGCAGGTAGGCCAGGTTGTCGGCCGGCACGATGTCGCCGACGGCGACAACGTCGAAAACGGAGCCGAGCAGGCCCTGCTCGACGAGTGCGCGGAATACCAGCCGGCCGATGCGGCCAAAACCATTGATAGCTACTTTGAGAGCCATGGGAGTCTTTGTTTGATATGCAGTTGTCTTCTGATTGAAGGTTCCTCGCGGACGCGAGGAACCCTGAGACAACAACCCCCCATCCGGCAGGTCAAGCTAACCTTCGCAGATCCACAGCCCGCAACTGAGCGGCGGGAGGACAAGATTGGCCTCCACCGGGCAAAGCGAGCCGTGTCCCGGGAAGTAGAAACGCTCATGATCAGCGAGTTGGCGCCAGTGCCCGAGTTCCGCCACGGCCTGGCCGACGGCGAGGCCGGTGTCCTGCAAAGTCGGATTTATTGCAAACAGAAGCCTTTCCTGGCCATCGGAGCCGTCGGCATTGTAAAGCACGGCCAGAGGGGCTGAATCGGCCGCCCCAAAGAACTGGAAGAACCCCTCCGTCGGCCTCGAGAACCGCCGCACGAGCCGGCCGAGGTAACCGCGCCTGAAGTCGATCCACTCCGCAAAATACGTGTGGGTTCCCAGGTACCGGTACAGCCGGTGGTAATCAAGGGCATTCACGTCGCCCCGCTGGTAGGTGTTCCTCAGGCCGCGCTTGGACCGCAGCAGGTCCTGTCCCGCCGAAATCATGGGGATGCCGACGGACATGAATAGAACGGCCGCCATCAGGTGGGTCCGCCTCCTGTCGTTCAGCGTGGGCTCGGATCCGTCGAAATTCGGGTTTTCCGTGATCATGTCGAGCCAGGCCCTGTCGTCGTGGGATTCGGTGTAGTTCACCGTCTGCGCCGGCCATTTCGCGAAATACCAGGGCGAGCCGCGGAGGAAATACTCCAGCCGCTTGGAAGAGCCCGCGCCGCGGACGTAGTCCCGGACGAAATCGCGATACCCGTCGTTCCAGGAGGCCCAGTTGGTGTCGCGAAGGGCGCCGGCGATGTGCCCGCGGAAGCTCCACGGCTCGGCAATCAGGACGACGTCCGGTTTGACGCGCCTCAGGGCGACCGCGATCTCGCGGAGGGCGCCGACGCCGAGCAGCTCCGCCAGGTCGAAGCGGAAGCCGTCGACCCCGTACGCCTCGATCAGGTGGGTGCAGCTGTCGATGATGAGGCGCCTGACCATCGCCGAAGATGGGCGAATGTCGTTTCCGCAGCCGCTCCAGTTCGTGAGCGCGCCATTGAGGTCCCGCTCGACGTAATAAAGGCCGTCGATGGCGATGAGATGGGGCGGCACGCCGACGTGGTTGTAGACGACGTCGAGGAGCACAGCCATGCCCCGCTTGTGGAAGGCGGCGACAAGATCCTGCAGCTCCCGGACTCCCGAGGCTTCGGCCGGCGAAAGCGAATAGCCGCCCGCCGGCGCGAAGAAATTGGTCGTCATGTAACCCCAATGGTATTCCTCCGGTCGATTGGCGTCGGACTCCTGAACAGGCTGAAGTTCGACGCAGTTGACGCCGAGGCCGTGGAGATAGAAATCCGGATGCTCGACCCATTTCGTGAGGCCGGTGAACCCCAGCCGTTCGGCGGAAGTCGCCGGAACGGGCGCATTCGCGGCCAGATCCCGGACATGAGCCTCGGCGATGACAAGATCCTGCCAGGCCGGAGTCCGGAAGTCGCGGTCCCCCGTCCCCACCCAATCCCGCGAGAGGATGATCCCCGGTCCTTCGCGCGCGATCGTCGCAAGCGCATACGGATCGAGGACCCGCGCTTTCGGGTCGAAAGCGCCCGGCCAATCACTGGCGCCGTCCAGCGTGTACCAGTAGAGCCAGCCGTGCAGATTCCGGTCCAGGGCGATTTCCCAAACCCCCGCGGCCCCCTCCGAATCCCCGCGGCGGTTCACGTCGTAGGCGAACGCCTCCGCCTCACTTTGCACCGTTTCGCAGAGGTGGAGGGTCACCCTTTTTGCCCGCGGGGCGAAAAGCCGAAACAGGGTCGTGCCGCCGTCGGGAATCGCGCCCAGCGGAAGCGAGGTCTTCAGGTTCCGGAAAAACACGCCCATGCCGAGCGCGACCGGCGCACCCGCGCCCTCAAGGGCGGCCGACCAGGAACCCGAAAGATCGAACGGACGGTCCACCGTGAACCGCCAAAGGTGCCTTCCCGTCCGCGCCGGATCGAGAATGCGGTTCCTCATCCCGTTTTCGTCCGGCGCAAGATTGGCGACATCGTCGGGCAGCCCGAGCCAGATCTGCTGGCCTGTCACGAATTTGAAGCGGTGCGCAGACTTGAGCAGGGGCCCGGCCGGCCCCGACCAGACAAGGGCTCCCTCCCCGTCGATGACCGAGGGAATGAGCTGCCAGTCCGCATTGCCCGCGGCGGCCTGCCAGCCGTTGAAATCGCCGGCGACAAAAACATCGTCAACCGTCGGATCGACGTCGCAGACGGGCCCGAGCGGAAGGACAAAGGAGAGCGTCTCCCCCGCCCGGTCCACGAAGTAGCCGAACGCACGCCCGGCCACGGAACCCGGCGCCGGCGCCGTCCCGGTGAGGGCCGGTGCGCCCGCGCCCAGGACCAGGCGCGGCGGGGCCACGGCAGTCCAATCCCGATCAAATTCGACGACTCCGGAAGTCGTTGAATCGAGCCATGCGCGAACGATTCTGGCGGAAGGATCGGACATTGGGGGAACACGCTAAACCGACGGGTCGCGGTTGGACATGGTTTTTTTTGCAAATTCGTTCTTACTGGAACCGTCCCCGTTTCTCCCATGAAAGTCCGTGAAAAGATCCTGGTCGCGATGTCCGGCGGAGTCGACAGCTCCGTCGCCGCCCTGCTCTTGCGGGACGAGGGCCACGACGTCGAGGGCGCCTACATGAAGAATTGGATAAACGAGGAGGAGGTCATCGGCCGCTGCCCCTGGGAGGAGGACATCGAGGACGCGCGGAACGTGGCCGCGCGGCTCGGCATCGGGTTTCGCGTGGTCAATCTCATGCGCGAGTACCGCGAGCGCGTGGTTCAGTATCTCCTGGATGGATATGCCCGGGGGCTGACCCCCAACCCCGACGTCATGTGCAACCGGGAGATCAAGTTCGGCGTCTTTCGCGCCTGGGCGCTCGAACACGGCTTCGCGGCGGTGGCGACCGGGCACTATGCGCGCAGGGTCGAATCGGAGCCGGCCGTCCTCCTCGAGGGGTCGGACAAGAACAAGGACCAGTCCTATTTTCTTGCGCTTCTGAGCCAGGAGCAGATCCGGGGCGCGCGCTTTCCCGTCGGCCACCTCGCAAAACCCGAGCTGCGCAGGCTTGCGAGGGCAGCCGGCCTCGCGACGGCGGACAAGAAGGACAGCCAGGGCATCTGCTTCATAGGCGAGGTGAAGATGGCCGATTTTCTCCGGGCCTACGTGCCGGATCGGCCAGGACCGATTGTCCGTGCCGGCGACGGACGGGTGCTGGGAGGCCACCGCGGCCTGCACTACTACACGCTGGGGCAGCGCAGGGGAATCCGGATCCCGTCCAACACCGACAACGAGCGCTACGTCGTCGTGGGAAAACGCGCCTCGGACAACGCCCTTTTGGTCTCATTCGACCACCCGGACGCCCCCGGGCTCTACCAGTCCGATATCCGGGTTCACTCGCTTTCCTGGACGGGCGGACCCGTGGATATCCCGGGACCCATGGAAGGCCGGGTTCGCTATCGGGACCCGCGCGTGCCGCTGGACTTCATTCCCGAGGGAGGCGGCACGGCGAGGGTCCGTTTTCGCCGGCCGCAACGGGCGCTCGCCAGCGGCCAGGTGCTGGCGTTCTACGATGGCGAGCGGCTGCTCGGAGGCGGAATCTACGTCTGACTCAGCGCAGGGAGGCCAGCGCGAGGCTCGCAGCGAACACGATGAAGACGCATCCGAGCGCGCGGTCGACCCAATGGCCGTGGAGGAGGAAGGCGCCGCGGATCTTCTGCCGCGTGAAAACGTAGCCCACCAGGCAGAACCAGGTCATGGCCGCCACAGGGACGAAAAGCCCGTAGCCGGCCTGCACAAGCCTGGGAGTCCGGGGGCTGATGACCGCGGCGAAAAGGGCGACAAAGAAGAGCGTCACCTTTGGATTGAGCGCATTGACCATGAAGCCCGTCCTCCAGGCGGCCTGCCGGGAAGGCGGTTTCGCCCCTCCTTCAGCCGCCGTTTCAGGCGCCGCCCTGGCCTCCGTGTCGCGCGGCAGCGATCGCAGGCCGCTCACGCCCAGCCAGGCAAGATACGCCGCCGCCGCAATCTTGAGCACGGTGAACGCCTCCGGCGAACTCCGGAGCAGGACTCCGATTCCCAGGAGGGAATAGGTCACGTGCAGGCAAAGTCCGGTCCCGATTCCGAAGGCGGTCCAGACGGCGGCGCGATGGCCGTGATTCAGGCTTTGCTTGACGACAATCGCAAAGTCGGGGCCGGGGCTGATCACCGCAAGCAGCGTCACCGTCGCGACCTTGAGAAACTCGGGCCCGTATCCGTTCATCCTCCCACCCGGAGCTTCGCCTCCCGCAGCCGGTGGGATGCAATCCGCTTTCGGAGCTCCGTTTTCAGCCGGTCCAGCCCCTTCCCGCTCACGCAGGAGATCTCCACGACGGGGACCTTGTGGCGCTTCTTGAATTTGACCAGTTGAGCCCGCGCCTCGGGGAGGTCCATCTTGTTGGCGGCGACAAGCCGCGGCTTTTCAAGCAGGGCCGGGTCGTGGAGTTCAAGTTCCCGAAGCAGGTGCTTGTAGTCGTCCCTCGGATCGCGGCCGTCGCAGCCGGCCATGTCGATCAGGATGACAAGGAGGGCGCAGCGCTCGATATGGCGGAGAAAGCGGTGCCCGAGCCCCTTGTTTTCGCTCGCCCCCTCGATAAGCCCGGGAATGTCGGCCAAATGGAGGCGCCGCGGCTCGGGGAGATGGTAAGGGTAGTCTATGACCCCGACCTGCGGGTGGAGCGTCGTGAAAGGATAGGCGGCCGTCCGGGGCCTGGCCTGGGTGATCGCGCGCGTCAGCGACGATTTTCCGGCGTTGGGGTAGCCGACCAGCCCGACGTCGGCGATGCTCTTGAGTACGAGCCTGTAGACTCCCCGCTCCCCCAACTGGCCCGGGTTTGCGCGCCGCGGGGCGCGAACCGTGGACGTCTTGAAATGCGTGTTGCCCCAGCCTCCATTGCCGCCCTTGCAAAGGACGATCTCCTGGCCCGGGGCCGTGATCTCGGCCACGACCTGGCCGGTTGTCTCGTCCGTGACGACCGTGCCGAGCGGCATTCTAAGGATCGCGGCCTTTCCCTCGCGGCCGTGGCAGTCCTTGCCCTGGCCGTGCTCCCCGCGCTCGCCCTTCCAATGGGCCTGGAACTTGAAGTCGACCAGATTGTTCTGGTTTACGTCGCCGATCAGGACGATGTCGCCCCCGCGCCCCCCATCCCCTCCGTTGGGTCCGCCCCAGGGCTCGTACTTCTCGCGGCGGAACGAAATGCAGCCGCGCCCGCCGTCCCCGGCCTGGGCCTTGATAACGCATTCATCGACAAACATTCTGTTTAGAATGCAGAAACAAACCCTGGTGCCAAGGCCGCCAATTAATCCCCAGCTGCGCAATCGAGCCAGATGGAGATCTTTGAGGGGAGTTGCTGGCCTTTTCGGCGCCTCTGAGGCCGGGAGGGATGTCGTGTAAACACGACATCCCCCAGGCCGGTTTGGCGGCGAGGTTGGGCCTTGGCCAGCTCCGACCCGAAAAGATCCTTATCTGGCTCGATTGCGCCCTCAGAGGACTATCTTGATGCCCTTGCGAAGGTAGGTGGGAACGTCAAGGTCCTGCCCGTCGAAGAGATTCCTGTCGGTCTTCTCGAAGTGCCCGCGGCTTTCGACTTCGCCGAATCCGAACTCGTCCTGCTGCGCCTTGGCAAGGGCGGCCGCCTTGGCTTCGGCGGGAGACACGGCTCCCGGGGTCGCGGCCGCACCGGCTTCCTGGTCGGCGGTGCCGCTGATCGCCTGAGTGGAGGCTCCGACCGTCTGCTGAACGCCGCCGCCATTCGAGGCGGCGGTGGAATCCTTAATCCGCGGACGCCGGTTCACAAAAGCCTGCCGGCTGCCGCCGGCGCGGCCGCCCATGTCGCTCGTCCCGAGGACGCAGATTTCAACCCGGCCCTGCATGGCCTCGTCGATGACGGCGCCCATGATGATATGAGCCTCGCGCCCGAATTGCTCGGCCACGGAACTCATGATTTCGTTCACCTTGGGGAGCGTGAGGTCCGTGCCGCCGATGATGTTCACAAGAAGGCGGTCCGCCTTGCGGGAGAACTCGGGGGTGTGCAGCAGCGGGCAAAGCCTGAGGCTCGCGATCGCATCCGCGACGGAATTGTCCCCGCTTCCCTCCCCCAGGCCGAAGAGCGTCTTGCCGCCCCTCTGCTGGAATGCCTGCCGGAGCGTCGCAAAATCTATATTGATGAGACCGGTCCTGAACAGCATCGACCAGATCGACTTCACGCCGCGTCCAACCCACTCGTCGGCCCTGGCGAACGAGTCGAGAACGGTTTCGTTGTCCGCCGCCTCCTGGAGGAGGACGTCGTTCGGAAGGGGTATCACGGCGTCGCACACCTGCCTCAGCGCCCGGAGCGCCTCCTCGGCCTGCTTCAGGCGGCGGCCGCCCTCGAAGCTGAAGGGCATCGAGACAAAGGCGATCACGAGCGCCCCCTGTTCCGCGGCTATCTCGGCGACGACTGGCGAAGCGCCGCTGCCCGTGCCGCCGCCCATTCCGGACAGGAGGAAGATCAAATCGCAGCCTTTGACCACCGCCGCGATTTTTTCGCGGTCGGCCTCGGCGGCCTCCCGCCCGAGCTCGGGATCGCCCCCGGCGCCAAGCCCGCGGGTGACGCTCATGCCGATCAGGACCTTGTCCTGGACCGGGGAGGACGAAAGCGCCTGGTGGTCTGTGTTGATGACCGCCAGTTCCAGGCGGTCAAGATTCTCCATTTTCAGCCGGTCCACGGCATTCGAGCCGGCGCCACCGACCCCGACCAGCTTGATCGCCACGTTCCGGTCGGAAAGAAGCGGGTGTTCGAGCGGAAGTTCGTTCAGGTCCATTTTCTTGCGGGCTCGTCAGGAATTCGCGAAGAGGCGCGTGACTCCGCGCAGGAAGCCGCCGCGGCGTCGGCCCAGCGCGGAGTTCTCCGCCTGGGCTGTCACGCCGTAGTAAAGCAGGCCCAGTGCGGTGTGGAATCCGGGGTCGCGCAGGTTTTCGGCGACCCACGACGGCGCCTCGCCGAGATGCGCCGACGTCCCGAATACCTTGGCCGCGCACTCCGTGATTGCGGGCAGTTTCGCCGTGCCCCCGGTCAGGACGACCCCCGCCGCGCAGGATTCGGCGGAAAACGCAGGTCCGAGCTTCTTCTTGACGACCTCAAGCAGTTCCCAGGTCCGGGCCGCCGTGACCTGCTCGATGGCAAGGCGCGAAAACTGGCGGTCGCCGATCGCGAAATTTCCGTCGAGCCAGACCCGCTCGGCGCGATCCCGGGCCTGCACCAGGGCGCGTCCGAACCGGAGCTTGAGTTTCTCCGCCTGTCCCTCGGTCAGGCGAAGGCCGATGCTCAGGTCGTTTGTCAGGTGGGTGCCTCCGATCGGCACCACCCCGGTCGTGTGAGGTACGCCGTCGCGGTAGATGACGTAATCGGTCGTTCCGGCCCCGATGTCGATGGCGACCACCCCATTTTGCCGCTCTTCGGCCGTCGTAACCATGTGGCCCGAGGCCAGGCTCGACAGCACAAGTTCGCGCACCTCGAGATTGCACCCGCGGATCACATGGATGAAGTCCGCCAGGCGCTGCTCCTGGCCGTGCACGGTCCAGTAGCCGACCTCGAGCTTCTGGCCGACCAGGTTCTGGGGCGACGTAGGGACAAGGCGGCCGTCGACGCGGTAGGGCCGGCGAATGTGGCGGACGACCATCCGTTCCGGCGGCAGCTCCTTCGCCATTGCCAGTTCGCAAACCATCCGGATGTCGTCCTTGTCGATCATGTTGTCGGCCGCCTTCACGTTGACCGACGCCTCGTTGTAGAATCCGTCGAGATGGCCCCCGCTCTGCGCGAGGAAGACGCAGTCGATGCGCTCGCCCGCATCGCGCTCGGCACGTTCAATCGCAGCCTGCGCGCCGTCGCTTGCGGCCTTGAAATCTGCGATGGAACCCTTGATGACGCCGCGGGACTGGCATTCGCCGCATCCTATGATGGCGAGCTCGCGGCCCGAATACTCCCCGACAAGGGCCGTGATCTTGGAGGTGCCGATCTCAACGGCGCCAATGAAAGTGTGTTGGGATTTCAATTCAGGGAAGATGGATTTGGAGATTCGGAAAGGCGACGATCTTGGGACGGACCGGCGCGCGCCCGGTTTCACGCCCCCCGGGGGCCGTTGGCGCCCCGGCCGGGACCGGAGCCGCGCCAAACTTGACGGGCACATCCACTTCCTGGCTGTTCGGCCGGGCTCCCAGGGACAGATTGATCTCGCGAAGGGCGGCCCGCGCCGCCGGAACCGCAGCGACCTTGTCGAGCAGCATATCCAGCCTCGAAAGCTGGCGGAAGAAATCCTCCCCTGTCCCGAAGATGACCTTCAATCCATCCCGCGTGCGTACCTCGATCTGGCCGTCCGACTGGAGCCGGGCGAGCGAAAGCACGGTCCATGTGCGGTACAGATGGTCGGCCTCGAGCCGGGCGCGCACAAGCAGGTCGGCCACCGTCTCCATGCCGGCGATCGGCGCAAGGCCCCGGCCGCTGTGCACAAGTCTGACTCCGTCGAGCCACGGAAGGCTGTCGACCATCGCCGGATTGTAATCGATTCCGTCGTAAATGATGCCCTCGCGCGACACGAGCAGGACCTGCGAACTTCCGTTCGCGGCCTGGGCCATGACCCGCGCCACGGGAGACCGCTCGGCGACAGAAACCGACAGCGTCGCCGGAAAATTGCGCACAAGGACGACCGAGGCCACCTGACCGCTCGCCGTTATCCGTTTCTGGGCCTGCTGCAGGTCGAGCCCCATTAGGGTGGCGTTCGCCGGCAGGGCGAGCGTCCGCTTGAGCCAGGCGGTGTCCTTGTTGAGAACCCCGTCGGACGAGAGCGTCAGGTTGTCCCCGATCGGCACCGCATCCGCGGAGACGGCCGCCGAACGGGGCGAATTCTGCAGGATCGCCAGGACCTGCCAGCACGCCCAGACAGCCGCGACGAGCGTCGCAAATCCAGCCAGCATTCCCAGGGTCTGCCCCAGCCTGCGCCTGCGCCCCTCCTTCGACATCGCGCGCGACCTCACATGCTGGGGAATGTCTCTCCAGCTTCGGGTCGCGGGAAGGGCCATGGCGTCTCGGCTCACGTTTTCAATCTCTCCGCAGCCCCATGAAAACGCCCCAACGCGGGTCTTGCCATTTCCCGGACCAAAGCGATGAAATCCAACCCCACGCAGCGCGCGCTCATCGGCAGCAGACTGGTCTCCTTCATGCCGGGAAGCGTGTTGATTTCGAGAAAAAACGGTTCGTTTTCGTCCGTTAGAATGAAATCCACGCGCGCGTAATCCCTGCAGCCGCATGCCGCAAAGGCGGTTTCGGCGGCCTCCCGGACCGCGGCCGCCGTCGCCGCATCCACGGTTGCGGGCGCGATGTATTCGGTGAGGCCTTTCGTGTACTTGCTCGCGTAATCGTACACGCCGGACCGGGGGCGGATCTCCACGATCCCCATGGCCCGCCCGGCGAGGATGCCGACCGACAGCTCCCTTCCCCGGATCCGCCGCTCGGCCAGCCACCGGCCGGCCGCGATCTTCTCGAGCGCCGCGGCTATTTCCGCCCGGTTCGAGGCCAGGCTCAGGCCGACGCTGCTGCCCTGGTCGTTGGGCTTGACCACCACCTCCCCGCCCAGGATATCCGCGATCTCGTCCGCTCCCGGCTTCGCGTCGGATGAGAACAGGATCGCCTCGGCGACCCGGATTCCGCGGGCGGCCGCCAATGCCTTGGTGCCCGCCTTGTCCATCGCAAGGCGGCTCGAGCCTGAATCGCATCCCGAATAGGCGATCCCCGCCCCCTCGAGAAGGGCCTGCATCTGCCCATCCTCGCCAAAGGTCCCGTGCAGGAGGGAGAAGGCCACGTGGCGGGCGGGATCAAGGCCGCTTGGAAGGGCGTCGGCATCCACCGGAAAAAGGCGGGTCGGATACGAGCGGGCGAGCGCCTGGGCGCATGCCTTTCCGGACCCTAGGGATACTTCGCGTTCCGCCGAAGTCCCCCCGGCCAATACGGCGATGACAGGCTCCGTGAACGCCGCCCCGGCGGGCGGCGTCCTGGCAGGGGATGAGGCATCCCCCCGGCCAGCTGCCGGGCTTTTTCCAAGCGTGTTCATAATTCGTCCTTCCAGTTGCGTCCGAATAGGAGCACCTCCGGTTCGAGCTCGACTCCCTGGAGGCCCCGAACCCGGGCCCGCACCCTGCGGATCAGTTCAATCACGTCGGCACTGGTCGCGCTGCCGCGGTTTATGATGAAATTGGCATGCATGGGCGAAATCTCCGCGTCCCCCACCCGCTCCCCCTTGAGCCCGCTTGCGTCGATCAGCCGCCCGGCGGAGTCACCCGGCGGATTCTTGAACACGCACCCGGCGCTCGGCTCCCTCGGCTGGCTCTCGTGGCGTTTCTTCCGGTGAAGGTCTATCTGGAGGGAAATCGCCTCCGGCGACTTCTCCCCGGCGGGCCTGAGGAGGGCGCCCAGTGCGAACGCATCGCGCAGCTCGGCGCAATGCCGGTAATCGACGTGCATCCCCGCCCGGCCCAGGCTCTTCACCTCACCCCCGGATGTCATCAGCTGCACCTCCTCGACCACGTCGAATATCCAGCCCCCCATTGCGCCTGCATTCATGCGCAACGCGCCGCCGACGCTCCCGGGAATCCCCTCGAGAAACTCGAATCCGGCGAGGCCCGCGGCCGCGGCGAGCCCGCACAGGCGCTTGAGCCTCAGGCCCGCCCCGACCCAGACCCGGCCTCCGGCCCGCGGCTCGAAGCGAGACCATGCCTCGTGGGAGAATGCAACGACAAGCCCGTCCACTCCGCCGTCCGGAACAAGCAGATTGGACCCACGGCCCAGGACCAGGACGGGGATGCCCCGCTGCGAGGCGGCCGCGAGGAGAGTTCGCAAATCTTCCGCTCCCGCCGGTTCCGCATAAAGGCGGGCGGCGCCCCCGACGCCGAGCGTCGTCTTTTTCGCAAGCGGTTCCTCCCGCCTGAGCTTCGTCTCGGGGCCAAGCCGCCCCTTCATCGCATCGGCGAATTCGTCCCAGCGCGGCGTCCGCGCCGCAGCCGGGCGCCGCCCCTCGAGCCATTCGCGGGCCAGGCGATCGATGTCGCCCGCGCCGACAAAGATGACGAGATCGTCCGATCCGGCTTCGCCCGAAAGCGTTTGGAAAAGTTCCTGTCCGCCCCGGCCCGGGAAATGGCTGAGAGGGACCTGCGCCGCGGAACGCCTCATCTCCGCGCAGAGATCCGCGGATGCGCCGCCCGCGACCGGCTCCTCGCCCGCTGGATAGACGTCGAGCAGATGAACCCGGTCGGCAAGCGACAGCGCCGAGGCAAACTCAGCCTTGAACTGCGCCGTGCGGCTGAAGCGGTGCGGCTGGAATACGACGATCAGGCGGCCGCGGCCCGCCACCCGCCGCCTCAGGCTCGTCAGCAGGGCCCGGATTTCGGCCGGATGGTGGGCGTAGTCCTCGATGACGACCGGCCCGCCGGAGAACAGGACCCCCTGGCGCCGGCGCACGCCGGCGTAGGCGGCCAGCGCCTGACCGTCCGGCGGGACGCCCATAAGCTGGGCCGCCGCAAGGGCGGCCGCGGCATTCGAGGCGTTGAATTCACCGCTTGCGCGAACCGCGCACTCGGCTGGGGAAAAAAGGCCGCCGAGCCGGATTGTCATCATCCCGGCTCCTTCGGAAACCAGGGACGAGGCAAAATCCCCGGTCCGGCCAAATGTTGCCAACCGCCGTCCCGAAAGCGGTCCGGCCTCCCCGGCAAGGGACGCGAGGAGCCGCCGCGACCGGGGGCAGGCGTCGCTCGCCAGGATGGCCACACGCGTCCGCCTGAAGAGGGCGGAAAAGGTCGCCTCGAGCTCGGCCGGTTCGCGGTAATGGTCGGGGTGATCCCAGTCCAGGTTTGTCACAACCGTGATTTCCGGTGAAAAGCCGTCGATCGTTCCGTCGCTCTCGTCGATCTCGGCGACCACCCATTCGTTTGTTCCGACGGCAGCCGGAGGGATGCCGTCGTTGTATAGGCCCCCGACGAGATGGCCCGCGGGAAATTTCGCCTGCCTGAGGGCGGTCACGAGCATCGCGGTCGTCGTCGTCTTGCCGTGCGCGCCGCAAACGGCCACAAGCTTCCGGCCGCGGACGGCTTCCGCGAGCATTTCGCCCCG
>Ga0265313_10001834_pt1 | contig 19377 bp, 17 predicted proteins | sample 4123metaG_FD_203122 | JGI IMG/M metagenome (GOLD analysis project Ga0265313, IMG submission 203122) | Rhizosphere microbial communities from Carex aquatilis grown in University of Washington, Seatle, WA, United States - 4-1-23 metaG | ecosystem: Host-associated > Plants > Roots > Rhizosphere >...
ACGTCACCTTGGACACGGATTCCCTCTATCTCGTGGATGCCAATCAGCCCACGAGCGCCACATACCCGGACGAACATCAGGTGATCAACGTCTCGATCCCCGGCGATCTCTTGCGGGCCCGGGTGGGTGCGCCGGAGGACTATTGCGGCCATCGTTTCCCGGCGGATTCCGGCGCGGCCCAAGTGGCCAAGACCCTGGTCATTTCGCTGTTCGAGGAAGCCGACAAGATTCGCCCCGGTCTTTTGACCGAATTCGGGGAGCGCGTGGTGGACCTTGTCGCTCTGGCGCTAACGTCCGGTTCCCGAGACTTCGGCGAGGCGTCGCGTTCGGTTCGCTGGGCACATCTGATGCGGGCACAGCGCTACGTGGAGGCCCACCTCGCAGACGCCGACCTCCATCCCCAGGCCATCGCCGACGAACTCGGCGTTTCGGTGCGCTATATGGGCAAGATCTTTGAACTGTCCAAGCAGACGGCGGGGGAATGGATACTGCAAAGACGCCTTGAGCGCGCGCGCCGCGCGCTTGCCGATCCCTCCTTCGCCCAACGGGCGATTTCGGAAATCGCCTATTCGGCCGGATTCAACGACTACGTCCACTTCTCCCACGCATTCCGGCGCCGCTATGGCATCAGTCCACGGCAGTTCCGCGCCAGCGCCAAAGTTGCGCGACAGGACTCGTAGGCCCATCAATCGCTGAGCGATCGCCTTCGTCCGCAGCGGCGATCGCGGTTTCATCGCAATCTGGCTGACTGCAGCTTGCCATGCCGAAAGGAATGAGAGAGCCTTGCCGCGGGCACCGGCAAGTTCGTGGGCGATGGCAGGGATGACATGAAGATCACAGGGCTGGAAACGGTTCTGTCCGATGATTTCCCCAATGTCCTGTGGGTCCGCCTGCACACGGACGAGGGCATCGTCGGCCTGGGCGAGACGTTTTACTGGCCAAAGGCCGTCGCCGCCTATCTGCATGAGGCGGTGGCGCCCTATCTGATCGGCCGCGACCCTCTGACGATCGGGCAGCATAGCCGTGTCCTGTTGCAAGGTTTCCTGGCCTCGGGAAATGCCGGCGCCGAGACGCGCGGCCATTCGGCCATCGACATCGCGCTCTGGGACATCTTCGGCCAGTCCACCGGCCTGCCCATCAGCCAGCTGCTGGGCGGAAAGTGCCGCGATCGGGTCCGGATCTACAACACCTGCGCGGGCTACGAATATGTTCATGAACCGGTGAGCTTCGGCGGGCCGGGATGGATCACGCCGGTCCGCAAGCGGCGCAGCCGGTTTGAAGACACGGAGGCCACGCTTGAGCGGCCGGCCGAGCTCGCCGAGGAGCTGTTGGCCGATGGAATCACGGCGATGAAAATCTGGCCCTTCGATCGCTTTGCCGCCGCGTACCAGGGCATGTACCTGTCGGCGGCAGATATCGAGCAAGGCCTCGAGCCATTCCGGCGCATCCGCGAACGGGTCGGGGGCCGGATGGACATCATGCTTGAATTCGGCGGGCTGTGGGATCTTCCGACCGCCATTCGCATCGCCAGGGCCGTCGAGCCGTTCTCGCCCTTTTGGCTCGAGGACCCGTTCCGCATGGACAGCATGGATGCGCTCGGCGAATTCGCCGAGGCGACCCGCATACCCGTCGCGGCCAGCGAAATGCTGGGAACGCGGTTCGCCTTTCGCGAGCTGTTCGAGCGGCGGGCCGTCGGCGTCGTGATGCTCGATCTGGGCTGGATCGGCGGCCTGTCCGAGGCCGCGAAGGTCGCGGCCATGGCGGAAACCTACAAGCTGCCGGTCGCTCCCCATGATTGCACCGGTCCCGTGGTCTGGACCGCCTCCGTCAGCTTGAGCGTCAGTCAGCCCAATGTCGTGATTCAGGAGGCAGTCAGGGCCTACTTCACGGGCTGGTACCGCGAGGTGCTGACGGCGGTGCCGGAGGTCGAGAAGGGCTTCGTCACGCCGTTGCCGGGGCCGGGTCTCGGCACCAGGTTGCAGGACGATTTTCTCAAGCGGCCGGGCACCCATTTGCAGAGAAGCTCATAGTTGCGTGAGAGCGATCGGCGATTTCTTGTTGTGATTTGGCCAGGATGACCGACGCATGCTGATTCTAAGGCTCATCGCGCAGCGGATATTGCTTTCGCTGCTCACGCTGCTGCTCGTATCCATGTTCATTTTCCTGATGCTGGAGATCCTGCCCGGCGACGTCGCCTCGCGAATCCTCGGCCGGGATGCGACGCCCGATTCCCTGGCGGTGCTTCGCGCCCAGCTTCACCTGAATGAGCCTGCCCTCCTGCGCTATGGCCGTTGGCTCGGCCATTTACTGACCGGCGATTTCGGCGTGTCCTTGGTCAGCAACAGGCCCGTCGCCGACATCCTGGGGCCGCGGATATTCAACACCGTGCTGCTCTCCCTTTACGCCTTTGCCATGTACCTCCCGCTGACGGTTCTGCCGGCAATGATCCAGGCAATTCGCAGGGACCGGCCGGTCGACCATGCCCTTTCCATCGTGACCCTGGTCCTTCTGTCCACGCCCGACTTCCTTCTGGCGACCATCCTGATGATCACCTTTGTCATCGCGGTGCCGATTCTGCCGGCTATGTCGCTGGTCGATGAAGGTTCCAGCGCGATGGAGTATCTCCAAGCCATGACCCTGCCGGCGGCCACGCTGGCGATCGTGATGGCCGTCTATGCGGTGCGCATGTTGCGCGACAACCTGATCGAAGTTCTCGATGCGGACTATGTGCGCATGGCGGAGCTGAAGGGCCTGTCGGCCCGGCGGGTCTTGATCCGCCATGCTCTTCCCAACGCTCTCGTGCCGACCTTGAACGTCACCGCTCTCAACTTGGCCTATCTGGTGGGCGGTGTCGTCGTCGTGGAGCGGATATTCAGCTTTCCGGGCTTCGGCAGCCTGCTGATCGACGCGCTGCAGCTGCGGGATCTGCCACTGATCGAAGCGACGATCATGATCTCGGCGTCCGTTTACATCGTCGCCAATCTTCTGGCGGACATCGGGGCGATCCTGGTGAATCCTCGCCTCAGAAAGGGCTGATGGTGGCCGCCGTCGAGCCCGCGACCACGGTTTCCGCCCGGCTGGGGCGGTTGCTGTCCGCCTGGCAGCGCAGTCCGCGCAGCTTGCGCATCGGCAGCGTGATCCTGGCGGTCCATCTCATCCTGGCGGCCCTGGGCCCCTTCATCGCGCCCTACGGTTACGCCCATATGGGTGCTGGAATCCCATTGTCCGGTATGAGCTGGCGGCACCCCTTCGGCATCGACCAGCTGGGCCGCGATATTTTCAGCCGCGTCCTCTACGGCGGCCATATCGAAATTCTGCTTTCCCTATCGGGGACCGCGCTGGGACTGATCGTCGGCGCGATCATCGGCCTGCTGTCCGGGTACATCGGCGGCTGGATCGACAACCTGCTGCAGCGGCTGCTGGAGGCGCTTATCAGCATTCCGTTCCTCGTCCTCGCCCTGTTGGCCATAGCGGCCGCCGGTCCGGAGGCAGCGGGCGATCCGGTCCTGGTGATCTTCGTGGTGGCGCTCGTCTACGCGCCCCGGATCGCGCGCATGGCCCGGTCTGCGGCGATCGATATTGCAACGCGGGATTTCGTCACCGTGGCCCGGCTGCGTGGGGAAAGCGCCTGGTCGGTCATGCGCCGGGAATTGATGCCGAATGCCACCAGCGTGCTGCTGGTCGAGTTCGCGTTGCGCGCGGGCTATGCCCCGGTGCTGATCGGTTCCCTGGGCTTCCTCGGCTTCGGCATGCGGCCGCCGACACCGGAGTGGGGGTTGATGATCAGCGAGAACCGGGCCCTTCTCATCGTATCCCCGGTCACGGTTCTAGGGCCGGGCTTCGCGCTCGCCTCCCTCGTCGTCGGTCTCAACCTCTTTACCGAAGGGGTTGCTCGCATTCTCGGCCGGTCGGTCAGGCTCGGCGCCCGATGAACGAAACCGCCCCCTTGATGCAGGTTGAGGACCTGGCCCTGTCCTATCGCCAGCAGGCGGGCTGGCAGCCGGTGCTGCACGGCGTCAGCTTCGCCATCAATCGCGGCGAGGCGTTCGGGCTCGTGGGCGAGTCGGGTTGCGGCAAGTCGACCGTAGCCCTGCAATTGCTGGGCTATCGCCATCCGGCGAGCCGGGTGGACAGAGGCCGCGTGCTGTTCAAGGGCCAGGACCTGCTCCGCCTCCGCCGGCCGCAGCTCGACGGATTGCGGGGCAATGAGATCAGCTTCGTGCCGCAGAATCCGACCACGGCCCTCAATCCCGGCATCAGGGTCGGCGGCCAGATTGGCGAGATCCTGATCGCGCACGGCAAGGCGAGCGACCGCGAGGCCGCCTATGCGCGCGCGGCGGACCTGTTCACGCTGGTTGGCCTGCCGGAGCCAAGGAAACTGCTGAACCGCTATCCCCATCAGCTGTCCGGCGGCCAGCAGCAACGGGTCTGCATCGCCATGGCGCTTGCCTGCGACCCGCAGCTTGTTGTGCTGGATGAGCCCACCACCGGCCTGGATGTCACGACCCAGGAACAGATCATCGAGCTTCTGATCGCGCTCAGGGCTCGCCTCGGGATGTCGATGCTCTATGTGACCCACGATCTCGGCGTGCTGGGGCAGATCGCGGACCGGATCGGCGTCATGTATGCGGGCCATATGGTGGAAATCGCACCGACCGCGGCGCTGTTCGGGGAACCGCGGCATCCCTACACCCGCGGCCTCATCGCCTCGGTGCCGCGGATCGATCAGCCGCGCAACCGGCCGACGCGGCCCCTGCGTGGGCTGTTGCGGCGGGACGAGCTGCCGACGGGCTGTCCGTTTCAGCCGCGCTGCGACTTCGCGGAAGCTTCCTGTGCCGAGCGCCGGCAATCGCTCGAGGATGTGGCCCCGCGCCATGAGGTGGCCTGCCAGCGCTGGCGGCAGTTGAGTTTTCCGGCTGCAGCCGAGGAAACCGCGGCGCCGCCGACTGACGACCAAGGGGTTGGGAGCGCGGTGCTCTCCGTCGACAACGTCACGCTGGCGTATGGAACACGGGGCGGCCGGTTTCTCAAATGGGGCGGCGCGACGCAATTCGTGGCCGTGCAAAACCTGAGCTTTGCCATCGCTGAAGGCGAGACCTTCGCGCTTGTCGGTGAATCGGGAAGCGGAAAATCGACCGTCGCCCGGGCGGTCAGCGGTCTCCTCGAGCCATCGGCCGGAGACATACGCCTCAAGGAGCAGATTCTACCCGGCCGGGTGAAGCAGCGCTCGGGCGAGCAGCGGCGGCAGATACAATATGTGTTCCAGAATCCGGACGCCTCGCTCAATCCCAGGGCAAGGGTCGGCAGCATCCTTGCCCGTCCGCTCGAAATGTTCTTCCGCCTGGATAAGGCGGTCGTCGAACAACGTGTGGCCCAGGCATTGTCCGACACCCGCCTGGATGCGAGCTACGCCAGGCGCTATCCCGACCAGCTTTCCGGCGGCGAACGCCAGCGGGTGGCGATAGCCCGGGCCCTGACCGCGGAGCCTGAACTGCTTATCTGCGATGAGGTTCTTTCGGCCCTCGACGTGTCGGTCCAGGCCAATATCCTCGAGCTGCTGCGCCGCCTGCGGGAGCATCACCGGGTGGCGATGCTGTTCATTTCCCACGATCTGGCGGTGGTCCGCCAATTGGCGGATCAGGTGGGCGTCATCTATCACGGTCAGCTGATGGAGATCGGCGAGACGGCGGCGGTATTCTCGCCGCCGTTCCATCCCTATACCTACAGCCTGATCATGGCGGTGCCGAGCCTGGAGCGGGCTGGTGCGCGGCCCGCCGGCGTCCGATCGGCGGCGCGGCCACCCCTGGCCGGCTCCGCCTGCGCCTTCGCCGGGCGCTGCCCCTGGCAACCGGGCAGCATTTGCGAGACCGAGGAGCCGCCGCTTCGCCAGACCAGCCGGGGCCAGACCGACCGGGGGAAGACGATCCGCTGTCATCTGTCGCTGGCGGAGCTGGAGGAACGAGCCGCGGCGGCTTTTCCCGGAGCGCCGTCCCCGGCCGTCGGACCGCGGCTCGCAATGTCCGAGCCGGTCCCGAAGAGCCTCTGATTAGCTGGTCTTGGCCGTCGCTTTGCCGGCCACATCGAGGCCGCGCCGGGCGTTGATCGCGACCTGCATCGCCTTTGCCTCGTCGGCAAAATCCCGCCGGGGTCGCGGCTCGGCGGCAAAATGGCCGTAGCGGTCCTCGCCCCTGAGGAGCATGGCCGAATCGCCGGCGAATTTCGTCTGGCGCACGTTCGTTGCGGCAAAGTTCATGTTCAAGCCGATCCGCCGATCGCGCGAGCGATTGTCGTGCGAGGCATGAAAGGTCCAGCCGTGATGCAGCGACATCTGACCCGGCTCCAGCGCAGTGTCGATCGCGCGCCGCTCGTCTAGTTGCGCGTCGATGGTTTGCCCGCGCGACAGCACATTGTCGGGCGCGAAGGTGCTGACATGCTCGACCAGGCCCTTGCGATGGCTGCCCGGCATCATGCGCATGCAGCCGCTTTCCACCGTCGCCGGAGACAGCGCCAGCCAGATGGAAACCACGTCGTCCGGCTCCAATCCCCAATAGGTGAGGTCCTGGTGCCAACTGACGAACTTTCGGTCGCCCGGTTCCTTGACGATGAAGGTCGAATCCCAAATCAGGATATTGGGACCGATGATGTCCTCGACCGCGTCGAGAATCCTGTCGTCATGGGCAAGCTCGTCGGCCAATCGCAGGAGGAGATGGACATTGGCCACATAATGCAACGGCCCGAACCTGGCTTCGGCCGCTTCAAGCGTCCGGCGACAGGCAAGGGCTTCCGCGTTCGTCATGACCGTGACCGGCGAGAGGAATCCGTCGCGGCGATAGCTTTCGCACTGCTCGGCCGTGAGAAGCTTGCCCATCCTCGTCTCCGTTCCGGCGCTAGCGAACCTCGTAACGCATCACCGTCGCCCTTTCGACCGCGGGCCAGTCGACCTCCACTCCCAGCCCTGGACCTGGAGGCGCATGGACGAATCCTTCCTTGTCGGTCCGTATCGCGTTCAGGGAGCCGTATTCGAAGGCGGGATAGGGGGCGGGCTGTTCGAAATAGGTGCAGTTCTCGTAAGCCAGCATCAGGTGGAGATTCGCGGCCTGGGTCAGGGTGTATCCCCAGCATTGCAATTCGACGGTCATGTCATGGGCCGCGGCCAGGCCCATCACCTTGCGCGCGGGGGTAAAGCCGCCGGACTGCATGACATCGATGCGCAGATCCGACCAGCATCCCGCATTGACGGCGAATTCGATCATCCGGATATCCGTCACCGAATTGCCGGCGGCTATGATCGGCACGTCGACCCGTTGGCGCAGGAACCGGTAGCCCTCGAGATCGAAGTCGTCGAGCGGGGCCTCGAACCAGCGATAGCCAAGCTCGCTCAGTTGCTTGCCGGCGCTGAGCGCGCTCGCGCGATCGTAGCGCTGTTCGACGTCCAGCATGAAAGCCAGGCCGCTGCCACCGAACCGCTTGGCGACGGCGTGAACCATTTCCATGTCGGGCTGGAGACGGCACCAGCAGTGGAACTTGATGGCCTTGAAGCCCTCCTCCTTCAGCTTGGCGACGAAGTCGACATAGGCGCCGGCGTTCGCGAGCATCGGCGTGCTGGCATAGGACAGGATCTTCGAGCGGGCACCCCCCAGCATGCGATAGAGCGGAAGCCCCGCAGCCTTGGCCGCCAGGTCCCACAGCGCCACGTCGATCAGGGAATGAGCCTGGGGTGCCTGGGGCAGGGTGAAGGTGAGACAACGGCGCCAGATGGCCTCGCGGTCTGCCGCCGATTGGCCAATTAACGGGGGAAGCATTCCGCGCAGGGTTTCGGCGACGCTGCGGTCGAAATCATAGGAACTGAAGGACGGCGCGCCCGCGACGCCCACCAACCCACCCCGGGTCGTGACCTTAAGCATCGTGTTGGTCATGAACTGCTCGGCCATGCCCTGGGCCCAGGCATAGCGCTGGGTTTCGGGGCCGACGACGATGACTTCGATACGGTCGATTTCCAGGTCTTTCATCACTCAACACCTTCGCTATGACGGGCTCCCGAGAGCGCAGCGGCGCTATGTAACAGGAGATTGGCGAATTGGGCCAGCCGGATGACGACAAAGCCATGGCAAAGCCGAGAGGGGTCGGGCTGGCCCAAACCTTCGCGCTATTGTTACATGGAAGCCGATTGCGGTTTTGCGGCGCCGGCCAGCGATCTGACAGCGCCTTCGGCGGCTTGGCCCCAAAGATGGAAAGGGAAGGCGAGGATGAACATCGTTGCAAGATTGGGCGCCTGTTACACGAGCGCCGTTCACGATGTGATGCGGGAGCTCGGCTATGATCGCTTCATCCTGCCGCCTAACATCCGACCGCTCGAGGCCGACCAGAAGCTCTGCGGCCGCATCTGGACTTTCGGCGGTCATCCCGACCGGGGCGCAAGCCCCGATGACACCTATATGCAGTGGACCGCGATGCTCGCCGCCGCGCCGGCGGACCATGTTCTGGTATGCCAGCCCCGGACCAGCGAGCTGGCGGTAATGGGTGAATTGTCGGCAAAGGCGCTGCAGATGCGGGGCGTGCTCGGATATGTCGCCGATGGTGGTTGCCGGGACGTCGAGGTAATCCGGGCCTCGGGCTTTCCCGTGTTCTGCACGTTCCGCACCCCGAACGACATCGTCGGACGCTGGCTGCCTGATGGACTGGGGGAGCCGATCTCGATCGGACACGTCAGCTTGAGCACGGGCGACTTTCTCCTCGCCGATGCCGACGGAATCGTCATTGTCCCGCCAGAACGCATCGAAGCAGTGGTGACGCGCGCGGAGAGAGTCATGTCGACGGAAAGCGAGGTGCGCAAAGCCATTTTGGCTGGAATGGATGCGCACAGCGCTTATCTCAGACACCGCAAGTTCTAGGGCGTTCTGATGAGCCGGGCTCAGCCAAATGCGAGCCGGGTATTGACGGCAGGACGGCGCGGACCGCAATTTCAATGCCTGATAGCAGTCCAAGCGGGCCGGGTGCCTAAACCGCACCCAAAATGACTTGCTAGTTCCAGATGTCCATCTGGCGAGCTCGGGCCGCCCCGACGCGAGCCACATTCGTGTCAGGGTGCCGCCAAGCGCGGAAGCCGTCGATCAGCGGCGACGATCGCGCTTGACCACAGGTGGAATTGCCGTGGTTCTACTTAGCCGTGCTGGAGCCCAACTGGTGGTTGATATAGCGCAGGCAAAGCTCGATTGCCTTGCTGCGAGATACCGCCTTGTCGTCGATCGAAAGCTGCAGCCACAGCCCGTCGATCAGGGCCAGGAGCCCGATAGCTGCGCTGCGATGGTCAATGCTGACGTGGCATTGCTCAGCGGCCTGCGCGAAGTTGGCCTCGGTCCGCTTCGTATAGTCGAGATACAACTCCTTGTTCGCCTTCCGCACCGCGGGGTTGAAGCGGATTTCATGCCAGAAGGCCAGGAATGCGTTGCGGTTCGACTCCGTGAAGACCGGCGGCGAGAAAACCAGTTTCGGAAGAGCCTTGAGACGATCCAGTGCCGTGCCTCCCAGGCGGTCCTGGGCTTCTCTCACATTTCGCGACACGGTCGTGAACAGGTGCCTGAATGCTTCAGCCACCAGATCTTCCTTGTTGGCGTAATAGTGTGCGATGAGGCCGCGGGAACTTCCGGCGTCGTCGCAGATCGAGCGCACCGTGGTCCCGGCCACGCCTCGTTCCGCCATCGACTTGATGGTGCCGTCCACCAGCAATCGGCGGCGGTACTCATTGATCTCGACCTGCGTGTGGGGTCTCGTGCGCTCTTTTGTCCGTCCCATCTTTCGCTAAAGCCCTTGTTGCCAATCGCTCGCGAAGGCAGCCGACGACGGCGACCGGACGAGCGTCCTACTTTTGCCATGCTACCACATTCGCGATGGGCAAAAGGAGACGGGCGCGCGAGCTGTCCGCCAACCTGCATCCCGGCATTTCCGGCTTGGGCAAAAACTTATTGAACGTCCGTCATAGTTTTTGTACATTGTCGATCATCAGGCAGTCCGGCGGCGAAAACCGTCGATGGTGGGATGACGGAGCGCGCAACGGCACCGGATGCCGCAGCAGCCATGGGGGAGATCGGGCATGAGGGACAACGGCTTCAATCCGAGCCTGATGGTGGATCTGCATCGCTACCCCATAGAGGACCGGGGAGACCTTCGCCGCGCCGCCGTCGTTCAGAGGCTTCGCCGTGACCTGGAATCCCAGCAGTACTGCGTCATGCCCGGCTTCATCACGGAGGCCGCATTGTCGGCCGTGCTGGCGGAAGTCGACGAGGTCAAGGGTTCGGCTTACAGGAACAGGTCCCGGCGCAACTGCTATCTCTATCGCGAAGGGGATGCCGCTCTACCTGCCGACCATCCCAAGAACCTATTCTTCGACGCTTCCTATTCGATGATCGGCAATCACCTGCTGCCGGCGGCCTCTTCGCTCAAGGCCCTTTACAACTGGCCGGCGATGATTGCCTTCGTTGCCGACGTCGTCGGCGCCCCAGCCTTGTACCAGAACGAGGACAAGTACCAGCCGGTGAACGTCAACTGCTACAGCGAGGGCGATCAGTCCGCCTGGCATTTCGATTCCTCGAACGCATTCACGCTTACGCTCATGCTGCAGGCCGCCGAGGCAGGCGGCGAATTCCAGATTGTGCCTAATACCCGCTCGGACAGCGACCCGAAGCTCGACGAGCTGAGCAAGGTTCTGCGCGGGGACAGGTCCCGGGTCGTGACCGTGCCGCGGGAGCCTCGCGCCATGGTGATCTTCCGCGGCTGCAATTCCGTCCATCGGGTCACGCCGGTGCTTGGGGCGAAGCAGCGGCTGATGGCGATCTTCGTCTACGAGAACGAGCCGGGCATCCAAGGCGACAGCAAGGTCAATGAGACCGTGTATGGCGCTCCACCGGCGGCTTAGCGCGCGCTACGTGCGCTAATCAGGGGTTCACAACAGGGCGGCCGCTGTGATCAGGCGTCATCCAAGGCAGGGCGACATTCGGCGCAGTGTGGCGGCCATGCACCGGGATCGGCGGATCTTGAAGGCAGAACCCCGCCGCTCGACGCTTTTCACGGCATCAAAGACCTCCCCGGTGCCGGCTCAGGAAATCGAGCACCGGCGGGGCCACCTGATCGGCAGCCTCGAGCAGGATGGCGTGACGCAGGACCGGCAGGATGATCAGTTCGGAATTGGGCAGTGCCGCCGCGATCTGCTTGTTGAGCCGCGGGTTGCAGCCGCCGTCGTTCTCGCCTGTGAGCACGAGGCAGGGTTGCCTGATCTCATGCAGCCATGGCGCCATCTCCGTTTCGGCATAGATGTCGAAGACCGAAAGGAAGACCTCCGGGTCGGTCTCGATCACCTGTTTCATCCGCCGCTCGATGACGTCGGGACGGCGCTCAGCGAATTCAGGCGTGAACCAGCGGTCCTTGAGCGTCTCCAGCACTTGCGGGATGCCCTTGGCGCGCATCGCCGCGACGACGCCCTTGACCTTGGCGCTGTCGTCGGCCGTGCGGAAGGCAGCGGTGGAGTAGAGACCGAGGGTCAGGACATGCTGCCCGTACTTGCGCGCATAGGCCGGGCCGATCATGCCGCCCAGCGAATGGCCGGCGATATGCGCTTTCTCGATGCCAAGCTCGGCCCGGAGCGCCTCCAGGTCCTCGACGAGTTCCTGCAGCGTATAAGGCGGCCGAGGCGTGGGCGACACGCCGTGGCCGCGCAAGTCGTAGCTGATGCAGCGGAACTGTTTCCTGAGGTGCGGAACAAGGCCGGCGAAAGATCCCCGCGAGGCGCCGATGCCGTGGATGAGGAACAGGGCGGGGCCTTCGCCCTCGACCGAGTAGGCGGACTGAACCGGCCCGGTCATCTCACTTGTCCGGATATTTTTCGCGCATCGTGTCGTAGCCGACGACCCAGTCGTCCTTGTCCACTTCGGTGAACAGGATCTGGAAGGCCTCGGGCCGGCCGCCGCCGGCGCCGCGGATGAAGCCGTCGACGAGTTCCTTGGCGATCCTCTTCTTCTGTTCGGGCGTGCGGCCCTTGAACATTTCCACGCGAATTGTCGGCACGGGATGCTCCCTTTGGGTTTCAGCTATGTATTCGTCGAAATTGGACCCTGGCGATCAGCGACGGCGATCCATGGTCATGCGGCGATCGCCTTGCCGGCCGCCGACTTGCGGAAATGCGGCATCACCTCTTCGGCGAAGTGGCCCATCATGTCCAGGGTCATGGCCTCCTCCTGCCCGAAATTCGACGTCGTAAGCACTTCGTCGATGCCAAGCTCGGCGTAAACGGAGAGCCGCTCAATCATCTCCTCGCGCCCGCAGACCAGAAGGTTGGAGGCGAGCTCCTCCAGCGTCTGGCTGCGGGGCAGCGGACGGATGATGCCCTTGTCCACGATGCCCGGACCTCCGAACACGTTGTCGAAGCTTTTGTAGTAGCTGTAGGCGTGCTCGGCGATGTGACGGCGCTCCGCGTCATTGTGCACCAGGAACACGCCGCGCTGCAGGCTGAGCCGCGTGTCGAGCGGGCGGTCCGCGGCGGCTTTGCCACGACGGAAGGCGTTGACCTGGTCCAACAGCTGCTGGTGGCTGCCGCCGAGCGGCGTCGTCTGCACATGATAGCCGGCTTTCGCGGCGGCCTCGATGCCGGCTGGGTTCATCACCGCCACCATCAGCGGGATCGGATCTTCCGGCCGTGGCATGATGGTGAGCCCCTCGAAGCTGTAGCGCGGGCTGTTCCAGGAAACGTCTTCCCCGGTGAGCAGCGCCTCCAGGAGCTTCAGGTCTTCCTCGAACCGCGGCTTGGTCTGGTCGAAAGGAACCTCCATGCGATTCGTCTCGCAGGCGAAGGCGCCCTTGCCGACGCCCAGCATGAGCCGGCCGTCGCACAGAGCCTGCGCCTGGACAACCTCGCCTGCGAAGACGCGCATGTCGTGGAGCGGCAGCTGGCACACCGAGGTGATGAGCTTCACGCGGCTGGTGTGTGCGGCGATCTTCACGGCCATCTGCAGAGGGGCGGGAATCAGCAGAACGTTGAGCAGGTGGTGTTCGGGAATGCCCACGCCGCGATAGCCCAGCTTCTCCGCCTGCAGCGCCTGGGCAACGACGCTTTTGTAGAGCCGCTTGCCACCCACGGTCGGATCCAACATGTGGCTGGAGAGGAAGTGGACGAATTCCATGGACCGTTCTCCTGAACCAATCTGCTCAGAGAGTGCCAGCGACTGCCGTCCTTGAAAAACGAATTATTTTTGGCATTATGTTCGAAATATCCGAATTATATCATGAACATCAACGAGCTCCGCACCTTTCTTGAGGTCATTGAGACCGGCAGCCTCGTGGCCGCCTCGCGTCGGCTGAACGTCTCCCAGTCGACCGTCACCGCCCGTATCTCGGCGCTTGAGGAGGAAGTCGGCCAGAAGCTGCTCCACCGCTATAAATCGGGGGCAGATCTGACCTCGGCCGGCTTCAAGTTCCGCCGCTATGCCGAGGTCATGGTGCAGCTCTGGCGGCAGGCGCGATACGAGGTGTCGCTGCCCAAGAGCTTCGAGGCGGTGTGCAATGTCGGGCTCGAATTCGACCTCTGGAAGGGGATCGGCCAGCGCTTCCTCGACCATGTCCGAGAGCGCGTCCCCGGCGTCGTCATCGCGCTCTGGCCCGGAGAGCAGCGCCAGATCGACCGCTGGCTCTCGATCGGCCTTGTCGACCTGGCGTTTTGCTATGTCCCGCAGGCGGGCGAGGATTTCACCAGCCGCGTGCTCGTCGACGACCAGCTGGTGATGGCATCCACCGATAAGGACGCCAGCGCCCAGCTCGGTTCGGGCTACGTTTTCGTTGACCATGGCGACGAATTCCGCCGTCGCCACGCCGAGGCCTTTGCCGGAGACGTGCCGGCCGCGGTGACCATTGCCGCCTCCGAGTGGGCCGTCGATCACATCCTGAGGCACGGCGGAACCGGCTATTTGCCCCGTCGCATCCTCCGCGAGCACATTGCCTCCGGCCGCCTGCACGTGGTCGCCGGCGCTCCGGTCTTCGGCCGTCGCATCTACGTGGTCGAGAACGCGCGAACGGTGCGCGCCTGGTCTTGGTACGGCGCGGCCATGGCGGCGCTAGGGTAGCATCACTCCAGTCGGCCCGATTGACTACCGCACGTCAAAGCCGATTGATCGCTCGCTGAAATGCTGCTCGATGAGGCGCTGCGAAAAATAAATGTGCTCCCGCATCAGCGCTTCGCCCCGCGCAGACTCGCGCTTCCGAATGGCATCGACGACATCGTGGTGCGCTTCATGGGCACGGCGGGCGAGCGCAAAGTTCTGTTCATCGAAGCGGTACCAGTGCACGTGCCGGGAACTCGCCAGGGGAACCCGGTGACTTTGCTCGACGAAGTCGGCAAGCATGGAATTGCCCGTCGCGCGCACGATTGTCGTGTGGAAAATATTGTTCATCTCGAGCCACGCCGGCTGATCGGCGTGGCCAAGTCCCTTCGCCAGCATGGCGTCGCCCTCGCGCAGGCAAGCGTCAAGTTTCGCCATCGTCTCAGGATCGGCGCCCCGCTCCGCAAGCAGCCGAACGGCCAGGCCCTCCAGAGTGGCGCGCACCAGATACGCTGACACCACCTCCTGGATGGTGAATGTCCGGACCTTGTAGCCACGCTTGGGGCCGGGCTCGAGGAGCCCCTCCTTCGCCAGCGTCGCCAGAGCCTCCCGGATCGGCGTGCGAGAGACGCCGAGCGCCTCTGCCAGCGGGATCTCCTGCAGATGGAAGCCGGCGCTGTATTCGCCGGTGAAGATCCTGTTGCGCAATTCGATGATGACGGCCGCAGATCTCGGCACGGCCGGAGCGATGGGCGTGGCCATGGAATGTCTCGCGTTCAGTCAGGCCGGTCGGAATGGTGCATTGCTACGGAGTTCATTTGTTGGACCTCGGCATCGCCGCAGACGGCTGCGCGCTGCCCAACGTCAGTGTGAATCGTTGACACATATGTATGCATATGTCCATATTTGGCTTATCTGGCAGGCCCAATCCCGGGTGCGAAGACCAGGTATGTACGCATGGGGGCTTCACCGCTGCCCGGGGAGTTGGTTACTCAGTGACATCCGAGAGGGCGATATTCGACCAGCAGAAGTTCGGACAGACCATCGGTTTCGGCCGACGGCCGGGCCTGTTGATCGTCGATTTCACCTTGGCGTTCAACGACCCTAAGGCCTTCGGCGGCGGCAACATTTCGGAGGCCATCAAGAATACCGTGCCGATTCTTGTCGAGGCGCGGCGGCGAAGACTTCCGATAGCCCATACCCAGATCATCTATGCTGGCGATGGCAGCGACGCCAATATTCACACGCTGAAGGTTCCGCGCCTGCTCACGCTGACCCCAGACAATCCCCTCAGCGACTTCGTCCCCGAATTGAAGCCGGCGCCGGGCGAGATCGTCGTGAGAAAGCGCCTCCCATCGGCTTTCTTTGGCACGGATCTCGCAGGGCTGTTGATCGCCAAAGGGATCGATACCCTGTTGATCGCCGGCTGCACGACCTCCGGCTGCGTTCGCGCCAGTACTCTCGATGCGATGTGCCATGGCTTTCGGCCAATGGTCCTTCGCGATTGCGTCGGCGATCGCGCCATTTCTCCCCATCAGGCGAGCCTGTTCGATCTCGGTCAGAAATATGCGGATATTGTCTCGAGCGCGGATGCGATGCGCGCAATCGATGCCGGATCGACCGCAGCCTAGCCGAAGCAGTTCCGACCGACGATCCTGCAGGAGCGACCGATGGCTGTCAGCGATGACTACCGCGTGGAAATGTGGCGAGAGGTTCTTTCGCTTTCGCGCGTGAAGGCGGGCGAAAACGTGATCGTCGTGACCGGCGAGCCGAGCCATCCGCAAAACATCGATGCGGCCATGCGCTCGGTTATCTCCATGGGCGCGCGTGTGTTTCGCGTGGACCTTCCCCCAATCGCCGATAGGAGTTTGGCTGGCGTCGATCGGACGGCTTATCTGGGCGTCACGCCGCTCACCGGGCAAGCGATCGCGACCGCCGCGCTCAAGCAAGCTGACATGGTCATCGACCTGCTGGGGCTTCTTCACTCGCCCGAACAGCTTGAGGTGCTGGCGGCGGGCACGCGGATGCTGATGGTGGTCGAGCCGCCGGATATCCTCGCCCGTCTTGTTCCGACCGCAGGCGACAAACAACGCGTGATGGCCGCCGATGCTTGCCTGCGGGCCGGAAGGACCATGCGCGTGACGTCGAAGGCCGGAACCGATTTGACGCTTTCGATCGGCCAGTTTCCGACCTTGCCGGAATATGGCTTTGCCGACGAGCCCGGTCATTGGGATCACTGGCCGAGCGGCTTCACTTCGACCTGGCCCAATGAAGGCAGCGGCGAGGGTCAGGTCGTCGTCGACGCGGGCGACATGCTCTTTCCGTTCAAGATGTACGTCACGACGCCTTTCAAACTGATGATTCACAAAGGCATGATCACGGACATGGATGGCGGCTTCGAGGCCAGGTACCTTCGCGATCATATCGAGTCCTTTCGCGACAGCCGGGCCTTCGCGATCTCTCACGTGGGCTGGGGACTGCAACCCAAGGCGCGCTGGACGGCGCTGGGGATGCGGGACAAGGCCCAGTCGCTGGGAATGGATGCCCGATCCTTCTATGGCAACTTCCTGTTTTCGACCGGTCCCAACGCGGAGGCCGGCGGCACCAACACCACGCCCTGCCACGTGGATATTCCGATGGGCCGTTGCTCGATCTCGATCGACGGCAGGCCGATGACGATCGACGGCGACGTCGTCGCGCCGAACCAGCGCGTGGTGCAGGCTCAGTGACCCTGATCGGCAATCCGATCCTGCGGCGCGAGGACGTCCGGTTCGTCACCGGGCGCGGCCGCTATGTCGACGACATTCAGCTGCCGGGAATGCAGCATTGCGCGTTCCTGCGCAGTCCCCACGCCCATGCCCGACTCCGATCGATCGATGCGCGGGCGGCGCTCGCGAGTGCCGGCGTGTCCGCAGTGCTGACCGGCAAGGAGTGGCACGCCGAGGGCCGCGGCGCGATGCCGACAATCGGCCCGGTCGATTTCTCCGACGGGCGGCCGATGAACGAGGAATCGCGTGCGGTGTTTGCTTTCGACATGGTCAAGCATGTCGGCGATACCGTGGCCATGGTCGTGGCTTCCACGCGGCCTCAGGCGATCGATGCGTTGGACCTGATCGAAGTCGACTATGAGCCGCTGCCCGCGGTCGTCTCGGGACCTCAGGCCCTCGAGCACGGCGCGCCCTTGGTCCATTCCCGGTTCGCCACCAATCTGATCTACGATTTTTCGTTGGGCGACAAGGCCGCGGTCGACGCGGCCTTTGCCAAGGCAGAACACGTCGTTGCGCTCGACGTCGTGCAAAACCGCATCACGGCGAACGCCATGGAACCGCGGGCGTATATCGGCTCCTACGACGCCGGGCGCGACGAATACCTTCTCTATGCCAGCACGCAGATCCCGCATCTCATCAGAATGTGGCTTGCCGAGGAATCGCTGCGCGAGCCCGAGCACAAGATCCAGGTCATAGCACCCGACGTCGGCGGAGGGTTCGGGCCTCGAAACACGCACTACAGCGAAGAGGCAGCCGTTCTATGGGCCTCGAAGAAGGTCGGACGGCCGGTGAAGTTCGTCGCCAGCCGGTCGGAATCCTTGCTGACCGATACCCATGGCCGCGATCATGTCACCACCTGCCGGATGGCGTTGACGAAAGACGGCCTGATCCTCGGCATTGCCGCCGACACCGTGGCCAACCTCGGCGCCTACATGACGGCGTTCGGTCCCAGCATTCCGGCTCACTACTACCCGCGTGTCATGTCCGGGCTCTATCGCGTCCCCGCCATTCATTGCCGGGTGAGGGCCGCTTATACCCATACCGTTCCGGTCGAGGCCTATCGCGGTGCCGGACGGCCGGAGGGTATCTATGTCGTCGAACGGCTGCTGGAGAATGCGGCACGCGAGCTTGGCATCGATGTCGTCGAGATCCGTCGCCGCAACTTGCTGACGACCGCGGATTTTCCTTACAGGACCGCGCTTGGCGTCGCCTACGACTCGGCCAACCCCCATGGTTTGCTCGACAAGGTTCTGCAGTTGACGAACTATGCAGCGCTGCGGCGCGAGCAGGCGGAACTGCGCCTGCGGGGCGAATTCATCGGCTTGGGCTTCGCCGGATTCATCGATTGTTGTGGCGCGCCGAGCAAGGCGGCGAAAGCCATCGGCCGGCGCATCGGCGGCTACGACACGATGCAGATCCGCGTCCATCCGTCGGGCAAAGTGACTCTCTACTGCGGAACTCATTCCCATGGACAGGGCCATGAAACCACATTCTGCCAGATCGCGGCGGAACAGCTCGGTATTCCGATGGAGGACGTCCTGCTGGTCGAGGGGGACACCGGCCGGATACCGGCCGGCCTTGGCACCTGGGGATCCCGGTCGATGTTCCTCATGGGGCCTGCCATCTCCGAAGGCACGCGCCGGGTGCTGGGCAAGATGCGGATTCTGGCCGCACATCTGCTGGACGCCAGCGTGGAGCGTGTCGCCTATTCGGGCGGACGCTTTCTGGTTCAAGGCACCAACCGGATCCTGTCGTTCAAAGAGGTGGTGAAGGCAGCCTATTCCGGCCACGACACGCCGAAGGACTTCGAACTCGGTCTCGACGAAACCGTCTTCTACGATCCGCCGGATCGAAATTATCCGTCAGGCATGCAGATGGCCGTCGTGAGGGTCGATCCCGAGACCGGCGTGGTCGTCATCCGCGAGTTCTGCGCGGTCGACGACTGCGGCCGCGTGATCAACCCGATGATCGTCGAAGGTCAGCTCCATGGCGGCGTGGCCCAGGGGATTGGCCAGGCGTTGATGGAGGAGTGCACCTACGATCCGGCGACGGGGCAGCTGCTCGCCGGGAGCTTCATGGACTATACGATGCCCCGCGCGGATGATTTGCCTTCGATCAAGTTTGCATCCCAGGAGACCCTCAATCCCAGCAACCTGCTGGGCGTCAAGGGTTCCGGAGAAAGCGGATCGATCGGGGCTCCCGCCGCGGTGGCAAACGCTGTCGTCGACGCTTTGTGGCACCTCGGCGTGCGGGACATCCGCATGCCGATGACGTCACAGAGGGTCTGGCGCGCGATTCAGGAGCGCAAAGTCACCGAGCGCGCGTGATCCGCTCGCGGGTTGGAAAGCCGAGGAACCGGGGCCATTCGCGCCGCGTCAGGCAAGGGATCGGTCGCTGCGATCATTGACCGACCTGGCCGGCCTTTGTTGCTAGCTCGTCAAGTTGGCCGGTTTATGTAGCTCGTGAGTTGTCCGCTTCGTTTAGGCTTTTGGGCCGGGGCATGCCCCGGCCCAAAGCGGCCGTCATGG